>Ga0302320_10000674_pt1 | contig 80806 bp, 62 predicted proteins | sample Bog_T0_3_FD_202130 | JGI IMG/M metagenome (GOLD analysis project Ga0302320, IMG submission 202130) | Peat permafrost microbial communities from Stordalen Mire near Abisko, Sweden - Bog_T0_3 | ecosystem: Environmental > Terrestrial > Soil > Wetlands > Peat | place: Sweden: Abisko, Stordalen Mire...
GCCACGAGCCACAGGGCGAGTCCGAAAAAGGCCGCGAAAGAGAGCTCGCCCGAAGCCAGGCGGGCGGTCCACTGCCAGGGCAGCGGCAGCGCCGCGCTGAGAGCCGAATAGCGTTGCAGATACGCGTTGATGTTCGCGGCCGGGACGGTGCGCACGAGCAGGTTGGGCAACTGCGTCAGCAGCAGCAGACCCAGCACCACCAACTCGCGCACGCCGCGCTTGCGCAGCAGGCGCGTGAGCAGGTCGCGTATGCCCGCCGACAGGCACAGATTGAAAGCCGTGAAAGGCACGAAGAACAGCGGCCCCCACCACGGCACGATGGGGTTGCGCCACAAGCCGATGGCGGCGCCGGTCAGCAGTATCAGGACTTCGATGCCCGTACTGGCCCGCAGCAGGACCTCGATGCCGAACATGCGGCGCTCGGGGATGGGATAAACGAGCAGCCGCTTGAGGTCCAGCGAGAGCCCGCTGGTGGCCATCATCAGGGGCATCAACTGCCAAAACAGGAGACAAACGAGCAGGCCCAGGTCGAGGGCTCTAAGGAGCCATGCGCGATCGGTCACCTCGGGCAGCCCGAGAGCGGCGAGCAGGCCGAACATAGCGAAGATGGAGTACCAGACAATCGAGAAGAACCACGCCAGGACCGCGCCGCCGCGGTTGCGCGGAAAGCGGTTGAAGATGGAGCGGTATTGCACCCAGACGATGGCGCGGGTCTGCTGGTCGAGGATCATCGCGCGCTCTTACAGCCAGTCCAGCGTCTCGTTGGTGCGCGCCTCGGCGCCCACCACGCGCACGAACAGGTCCTCGAGCGTCTCCTGGCCGGAGCGCAGCTCGTCGATCGCGCCCGCGGCGACCAGCCGGCCGTGGTCGATGATGGCGACGCGCTGGCACAATCGTTCGACGACTTCGAGCACGTGCGAGGTAAGAAAAATCGTGCTGCCGTGGCGCGCCTGCTCGAGCAGAATCTCTTTCATCAGCCGCGCCCCGACGGCATCGACGCCCTCGAAAGGCTCGTCCAGCAGGAACACGTCGGGCTTATGGATCAGCGCCGCGGCCATAGCCACGCGCTTGCGCATGCCCTTGGAGTAGTCGACGATCAGTTTGCGGCCGGCGGAGTCGAGCTCGAACAGCTCCATCAACTCGCGCGTGCGCTGGCGCACCGTGGCCATGTCGAGGCCGTACATGCGGCCGACGAAATGGACGAACTCGGGTCCGCTGAGATGGTCGAACAAGAGCGTGTCGTCAGGCACCAGGCCGATGCGTTGTTTGATCGCCACGGCATCCTCGGGCATGCGCAAACCGAGCAGCGCCATCGTGCCGGACGTCGGCGGAGCAAGTCCCATCAGCATGCGGATGGTGGTCGTCTTGCCCGCGCCGTTGGGTCCGAGGAAGCCGTAGAAGCAGCCTCGCGGGACGGTCAGGTTCAGGCCGTCCACGGCGGCTTTGTCGCCGTAGACTTTGCGCAATTCGTGGATCTCGATGGCGGGAGCGGAGTCGAACGTCACGGTGATTCGTATTGTAGCCGGACGGTGGCCGGTGTCATGACACTGAGGTAGGGCGCCGGGATCAGGAGCCGGATATGGCCCTCGACGATCTCGAAGCGCGCCGCGCCGAAGCCGGCGTGTTCGCCGTCGAGTTGCAGATCAAGGCTCTCGCCGCCGAGCGGCTCGACCTCCACGTTGGTGGCCTCCAGAACGCGCACTCCGTGCATGTGGTCCAGCGCATTGAAGACCGCGCCGAGGAGGTATTTCACATACAGCAAAGTACTCTCGCCGGAAAACAGAACGATGGCGAAACGGTCCTCAAGCAGATTGGCCCGGCGGGCGATGGCGAGGTCGCCGCCGTAATTTCGCACGCGGCTGACCAGCGCGAAGCTGGACAAGTATTCGCGCCCGGAGACGCGGACGCGAAAGCTAGGCAGGCGCACGCCGATTTGCTGGAAGGCGTAAAGCCAGTAGGAGAATTTGCCGATGCGCCGCTTCAGCGCCGGGTCGACAATGCGCACGGTGCGCGCGTCGAAACCCACGCCGGCCATGCAGACGAAGAGCCGCGCGCCGGCGCTGGTGATCATGCGGCCGAGAGAGACCGGGACGGGCGCGCAGGCCGGCAGCAGTGCGGCCGCGCGCAGCGGATTGTTGCCCAGACCCAGCTCGTTGGCCAGCACGTTGGCGTTGCCGAAGGGCAGGATGCCGAGCGGGACCGTGGATCCGGCGACGCCCGCCAGCGCTTCGTTAATCGTGCCGTCGCCGCCGGCGATGAGAATCAGGCCGCTCTCCTGTTCGACGCAGCGCGCCGCGATGGGCCCCGCGGTCTGCGGCCCTTCCGTGGCGATGGCCTGCACTTCGGGCCATTTCTCGCGCAGCAGGGACAGCGTGCGCTCGAAGTGTCCGGGGTGGCGGCGGAGCCCGCCGGCCTCGGGGTTGAAAATGACGTGCACCGGACGTTGACGCGCTATGACCAGGGCCCCCCTCAGCTACGATTATAGAGATCCGATGAGGAAGCCCGATTCGACAGATCCGATGCTGCGCGAGATCGAGCTTCTGCGCGCCGATTTGCGGCGGCACGAACATCTATATTACGTCCTCGACCGCCCCGAGATCAGCGACGCCGAGTACGACGGCATGCTGCGGCGGCTCAAGGAACTCGAAACCGCGCATCCCGAGTACGACTCAGTCGACTCGCCGACGCAGCGCGTGGGCGGCGCCGTGCGCGAGGGTTTCGTCAAAGTGCGGCACTCGTCGCCGATGCTGAGTCTCGACAACGCTCTCAACGAACAGGAACTGGCGGAGTTCGACGGCCGCGTGCGCGAGCTCCTGGCGGGCGAGCCGTACTCCTACGTGGCCGAGCTGAAGCTCGACGGGCTGTCGCTGGCGGCGCAGTATCAAGACGGGCGTCTGAAGCTGGCCGTGACGCGCGGCGACGGGCTGGAAGGCGAGGACGTCACCGCCAACGCGCGCACCATTCGCACGCTGCCGCTGCAGGTCGATCCGGCTCTGATTTCCGCGTGGCCGGCGTTCGAAGTGCGCGGCGAAGTGCTCATGCCGCGCCCCGAGTTCGAGCGCCTGAACGCGCAGCGCGCCGCGGAAGGGCTGCCGCTGTATGCCAATCCGCGCAACTCGGCCGCCGGGTCGCTGCGCGTGCTCGACACCGCGCTGACGGCCTCGCGCAAGCTCGAATTCCAGGCCTATTTCCTGCTCGTGAACGGGCATCCGGCGCTGCCGACGCATTGGGAGAATCTCGAGCGCCTGCGCGCGCTGGGCTTCAAGGTGAATCCGAACGTGAAGCGCGTCGCCGGTCTCGACGAGCTGCTCGCATTCTGCCGCGAGTGGGGTCCGCGGCGGGAGACGCTACTCTATGAAATCGACGGAGTCGTGGCCAAGGTCGATTCGGTTGAGCAGCAGCGGCGGCTGGGCTGGACGGCCCGCTCGCCGCGCTGGGCCATCGCCTTCAAGTTCACGGCGCGGCAGGCCCAGACGGTGCTCGAGAACATCGAAGTGCAGGTGGGGCGCACGGGCGTGCTGACGCCGGTGGCGCGGCTGCGCCCGGTGGTGGTGAGCGGCGTGACCGTGTCCAACGCCACTCTGCACAACGAGGACGAAATCGCGCGGCTCGACCTGGCCATCGGCGACACGGTGGTGGTGGAACGCAGCGGCGACGTGATTCCCAAAATCGTCGAAGTGTGCCATCGGTCCACCGATCGCAAAGCGTTCCGCATGCCCGACACCTGCCCGGTGTGTGGCAGCGCGGTGGTGCGCGCCGAGGGCGAGGTGGCGCGCCGGTGCCTGAATTCAAGCTGCCCGGCGCGGCTGAAGGAGTCGTTGTCGCACTTCGCCGCGCGGACTGTTATGGACATCGACGGGCTGGGCGACGCGCTGGTCGATCAACTGGTGGACACCGGCCTCGTGAAGAGCATTGCCGACCTGTATCAACTGCGGCTCGATCAGTTGCTGAACCTGGAGCGGATGGGCGAGAAATCGGCGTCCAGAATCATGGCGAGCATCGACGCCACGCGGCAACGGCCGGTGGAGCGGCTGATTGCCGGCCTGGGCATCCCGTTCGTGGGCGAGCGGACGGCGCAGATTCTCGGCCGCACGTTCGGCGGCATCGACGCGATCATGCAGGCCGGCGAAGAGACGTTGCAAAGCGCGGAAGAGGTCGGGCCGAAGGTGGCGCAATCGATTCGCGGGTTCTTCCTCGAGCCGCACAACCGCGAGCTTGTGGAAAAGCTCCGCGCGGCAGGCCTGCAGTTTCAGGCAGATGTCCGGGCAGCGCCGGCCGGCGGAGGCCTAACGGGTCTGATATTCGTACTCACTGGGACTTTGGCGTCGATGTCGCGCGAGCAGGCCAAGGCGCGGATCGAAGCCGCCGGAGGCAAGGTGACGGGATCGGTCAGCAAACGCACGTCCGTGGTCGTGGCCGGGGCGGACGCGGGAACTAAATTGGACAAGGCCCGGGCATTCGGCAGCGAGATCTGGACCGAAGCGCAACTCCTCGCGCGCCTGTGTGGTGCGCGCGATGAAAGGTCGGGCGGAAAGGCTGAATGAAGAAGATCCTCGCTGTTATTGCCGCCTGGGGACTGCCCGGCATTTTCCTGCTGACCATTGCGGACGGGGCGGGCGTGCCGAACCCTTCGGGACCGGACGTGATGCTGCTGCTGTACACTTCGCAGCGCCCCGACCGCTGGCTGCTGGCGGGGTTGGTGGCCGTGGCGGGCTCGCTGATCGGGTCGTTGATTCTGTTCGAGGCGGCGCGCAAGGGCGGCGAGATGTACCTCGAAGGCAAGCTGCACTCGGGGCGCGGGCGGCGCTTTCGCGACTGGTTCCGGCACTACGGTCTGGTGACGGTGTTCATCCCGGCGCTGGTGCCGATTCCGATGCCGCTGAAGGCGTTCGAGATCTGCGCCGGGGCGCTGGGCGTGAAGCGCGCGCCGTTTATCGCGGTATTCGTGGCGGCGCGGCTGCCGCGCTATCTGGCGCTGTGCTGGTTGGGGCGCAACCTGCACCAGGAGCCGCTGAAGTTTCTCAAAGGCCACATGCTGGATTTCGTGTGGATCGCGCTGGGCACGCTGGTGTTGTGCGTGGCGCTGGTGAAGCTGGCCGACCGTTACCGCAGGCCGCAGTTGGATTAGCGGCTCCCGCGCGGCGTTCCAAGTTGGCGGCGCCAGTCCCCGGCCGCGCGGGACGGATTCGGCAGCCTGTCAGTGCAGGAACAGAACGCTGCCGGCGATCAGCACGCCGGCGGCGCCGGAGGCGAGGCCTGCGTATAGGAAAAGCGAGCGGCGGCTGATGATCGCGAGCGAACACAGAACGATGGCCAGTTCGAGGAACACCTCGCCGAAATGCAGCCGCAGGGCGTGCTTGCCGCTGATGGCGCTTTCGGCTTCGAACTCCTTGGCCTGCTCCGAAATTTTCTCGCCTTCGTCCTTGTAGCGCTCCTGGTTGGTCTTGAATTTCTCGGCCGCCTTCACGGCTTCGGCGCCCGGCATCAGGCTCACGATGTCCCGGGCGACCTCGGACTGGTAGCGGCGCAGGGATTTGGCCTGATAGAACGCCCACTGGTCGGAAGCTTTCTGCTGGGCCAGCAGTTCCTCGGTGGTGGCGATGTGGCCGGCGACGGCCACCACGGCCAGACAGGCGGCGACGATGGCCATGACCGCGCCTGTGGTCCGGGTGAAGGCGTCGTGGGCGTGTTCAGCGTGTTCCTGCAATTCTTCGTTGACAGACAAGGGCGCACTCTCCTTTGCGGCAAAAGCCGGCGGCCAAATTCCTCGCCCGCCACAGCGGGCGCTGCGGCCGGCCAACGCCAGGCCGCCACGAGCGTTCGGAGCGCGCAGTGCGGCGGCCGGCAACAGGCCGGCGTCGCGGCCGGGTATCAGACATAGTAGCGCAGGTCGAGCCGGCGGCGCGGATTGATTGGTTCTGTAGGCGCGAACGTCGCGGACTCTGGGCAGACAGGTTCAGGGCCGGGATGCACTGCCGGTGCGGGAGCAGGGGATTCAATGGGAAGGGGGTTTGTGAGGGCGGGTAGCGCCCGCGCCCGACGTGGGTGGGGAGGGGATTTCGGTCGCCCGACCGGCCGGAAGGTGCAGCGGACCCTATCAAACTTAGTCCCAGTACTATTGGTTTGTACCCTCAATGCTTCGGCTGGCCGAGGACGCCAGCGACTGGTATTCGGGAAGGGCACGCCAGAACCGCGTCGGAGGTAGGCCAATGAGGAATCTAGGACTGGTTTTCGTGGGCTCTGTTTTGGCTCCGTAAGTTGTTGGTTTTTCAATGTCTATATGTAATCAGGAAATTAACGTCAATATTGTCGTAAGAAGTTTAAGAATCAATGACAAAGAAGTACAGTATGAAGCGCAACTGGACCGCATCCGAAAATCGAAAGATAGGTTAGTAAGTACTACTCTTAGGCCCTACTTTCTGGGATACTACTCTTGTCCCCCGAGGAGGGGTGGGCGCGTATGGCCGTTGCTGGGCAGCGACGGATCCAAACCGTTCAAGGACAAAGCAGAGGAGGCATTGATGATCAAATCTCTAGCGGCGATTGCTATTAGAGTTGTATTAGTTTTGGCTGTCCTGGCCATCGGGAGCAGTGCTATGTGGGCCGGGCCCATAACCTGCGCGAACGTCTCGACGGTAGCTCAGTTTGTGCAGGACGGCTCGTGCGAGATTGGGGATAAGGTCTTCAGCGGGTTCACTACCACCCTTCCCTCCAACTGGCAGGTAACTTTCTCATCACATGTTCAGGGTGGCGGGACGACTCTTTACCAGGTGCAGTTTGCTCAGTCCACCGGCGGGGTTGACTTAACGCCGGCGGGATCACCGTACAATGTCGCTTTCGCGGTCACTATCGATCCGACTACACCCGGCTATATCCCGAGCTATATCTCGGAAGTTGGCGTGACAACCGACACATACAATGGGCAGGATACAAAGTCAGTGTTCACCACCTCTGGCGGAGCACTTCTTGGCACCATTACATCAGTCAATGGCACCCCTGCTTTTCTCGGCGGTCTGAGCGCGCAGACGGTCTATGTCCAAGAGTCGATCACATCCGGGGCTGCCGGAACGCCGGATAGCGCCACTGACTATTTCTTCGAGACCGCGACTCCGGAGCCGGCTACGATGGCTCTGATGGGCGTCGGCCTGCTGGCACTGGGCGGTCTGCTGCGTCGCAAGCGGTCCGCGAAGTAACGGCAGAGTCTCAGTTATTCAAACACAAGCCCGGCGCGAGGTTCGCACCTCACGCCGGGTTTTCGTTTTTCGACGGAGCCACACGCACCGCGGGAGCCCGCACCGTCGCGATTAACTGCGGATGGGCCTGGATGACCATCCGAAGGTTCTTGCAGTTTCAATCGCCCGGGAGGCAGGGCGGCCCAAGCCTGCGACTGCTGTAAACAGTCCCAACACCAACGGATCATCTCATTCTCTGCCCGTCTCCCTGCGGAAGCCGTCGACGAACAATCGCGCCGGGATTTCCAGGCCCGCGCTAGGCTCGCGCTAGGCCCGCGCAGCGGGCAAAAGGGGGTGATTTTTGTGGGCTCCGCTCCGATCCCAGGAATAATTAATTACTACTAGTTGGCTATAATCAGGATATTAAGGTCAGAATTTATTTAAATTCTTGGCAATCAACAAGGTAGCGCCGACGAGCGAACACCGGCTGGTCGCTTCGGGACAATCTAAAGATAGGATAGATTGGTATTAGTTTTCTGGGATACTACCAATGTCCCCAAGGAGGGGTGGGCGGGTACAGGCCGTTGCCGGGCAGCAACGCTGGCTGTGACGCTCAAGGACTAGGAAAGGGAGGCATGAATGATCAAATCTCTAGCGGCGATTGCTTTTAGAGGAGTGTTGCTTTTTGGCGTCCTGGCCATAGGGACCAGCGCCATGTGGGCCGGAACCATTGCAGCCTGCAATACCCTGGCCACGGTCGGGGCCTGGGCGGCTGCCGGCTCGTGCATCGATCAGACCACGGCGGATCCGACAGGTGACAAGATTTGGACCTTCAATAGCAACGGGACTGGCACGGCAGTTCCCTCGACCTGGCTGTTTAACGTCAGTGATGTGGCGGCAGGTCCGAGCACGTCACTGCACAGTCTCACGATTTCAGCTCCTACCGCGGGTCAGGTAGTGGGGCCGGGGACGTACACTCTCGATTACACCATCAGCATCAATCCGCTTTTGCCCAATTACACGACGAACTTCATCGATGCCGCACAGGTGTCGGCGAACGTGGCTAATGGTAACTCGACAGATACCAAGGATCTGTTCGACTCGGGAGGCACCCCGATTGGCGTTGTGACGTCCGTCAATGGCACCACGGCGTCGATTGGTCTTCCGTACGAGCATTCGGTCGGCGTCGACGAGACGATCGTTCTCGGCTCGGGCGCAGTTCTGTTTAGCTTTACAGACGTGTTCACCGAGACAACAGTGCCAGAACCGGCTTCGATGGCGCTGATGGGCGCCGGGTTGCTGGCCCTGGGTGGTCTGCTTCGCCGAAAGAGGCTCGCGAAGTAACGCGTAGAGTCCAAGCTCAGAAACATAGGCCCGGTGCGAGGCGATCCCCTCTCACCGGGCTTTGTGTTTTGCGGGCCGTGTGCCTGGCGCGCGCCCGCATCCCCGGGGTCCCACGTGCAGGTTTCACCGGAAACGTCTCGCGCTCTGCGCACCGCGCCTCGTCGCGCACGCAGCGGAACATTCGAGCGCAGGCCGGGAGTCCCGCCGCATTGACCCACGGGCGCAAGTTGCGCCAATGTGGATGCATGAACCGTCGCAGCTTCTTCAAAGGCGTTTCCTCGTCCGCGGCCGGCGCGCTGGCCGCAGCCGCGTTTCACTCCAATGCGCTGGCGCGCGCGCAGGCCGCGGCAGCCGCGGTGACCGGGCGCGCGGCGGACACGGTGGCGCGCGACGAAGACTTCTGGATGAATATCCGCCACGCTTTCACCGTCGATCGCAACATGGTCAATCTGAACAACGGCGGCGTGTCGCCCTCGCCGAAGATTGTCATGGACACCGAGGTGCGGTACCTGGAAGTCGAGAACCTGAGCCCGTCGTATTACATGTGGAACGTGCTCGACCCGGGCATCGAGACGGTGCGGCGGCGGCTGGCGCGGATGTTCGGCTGCGATCCGGAGGAGATCGCGATCACGCGCAACGCCAGCGAGGGGCTGGAGATCGTGCAGCAGGGCATGGAGCTACGGCGCGGCGACGAAGTGCTCACCACCAACCAGGATTACCCGCGCATGATCACCACCTGGCAGCAGCGCGAGCGGCGCGACGGGATTGTGCTGAAGCAGTTGAAATTCCCGGTGCCGCCGCCCAGCATGGACTACCTGGTGAAGCTGTTTGAAGATGCGATCACGCCGCGCACGAAGGTCATCCACATCTGCCATATGACCAACCGCACGGGCCAGATCTTCCCGGTGCGCAAGATCTGCGAACTCGGGCGGGCGCGCTCGATCGAGGTGATCGTGGATGGGGCGCACGCCTTCGCGCAGTTCCCGTTCCAACAATCCGATCTCGGGTGCGACTACTACGGCACGTCGCTGCACAAATGGGTGCTGGCGCCGATCGGCACCGGCATGCTGTATGTGAAGCGCACGAAGATCGAGAAGATCTGGCCGCTGATGGCCGCGCCGCCGGAGATGAACGCGAACATCCGCAAGTTCGAGGAGATTGGCACGCATCCGGCGTCGCAGCGCAACGCGATTACCGAAGCGCTGAATTTTCACGACAGTATCGGCGGGGAGCGCAAGGCGGAGCGCTTCCGCTACCTGCGCAAGCGCTGGTCGAACCAGTTGCGGGATCTCCCGGGGGTGAAGATTCTGAACAGCGAGGATCCGGAGCAATCGTGCGCCATCGGATTCGTGAGCGTCGAGGGCTTCGATGCGCCCAAGCTGCAGAACTACTTGTGGACCAAGTACCGCATCTGGACGGTGGCCATCGTGACCGGGGACGAATACCAGGGACTGCGCATCACGCCCAACGTGTACACGACGCTCGAGGAGATCGACACGTTCGCCGAAGTCATGACGAAGGTGATTCGCAGCGGGTCGATTCCGGCCTAGTGTATTGTCTCAGCCAAGGATTGACAACGCCGGCCAGGTGTCGACACGAATGTCGACGCGGCAGGCACGAGTGCCTGCGCCACGGTGAATGGCCGGTGATTCTCAAAGAATCTGCGAGACCTGACCCTAGCGCGCGAGTCTTACTGGGCCGCGTGCAAAACCGGCACGGGCAGCGTGACCTTGCCGGTGGCGGCCCACTCGGTGCCGCGCGTGAACGTGGCCACAAAGGCCGGCGTCTGCACGGCCGGGCCATCGTGGCCCAGGACGTTGACGAAGACGCGGCCCTGGCCATAATCCACGGTCCACAAAACGGGTTCGGCCTTGCCCGGACCGGGCACCGGCTGGGGCGGATTCTTATACAGCGAATGGTCATCCCAGGCCGTGGCCAGGATGTGGCAGCAGCCTTCGGGCTGCCATTTCAGGTTGGCGTACAGCTCGTCTTTCTGTTGCACGAAAGTGCGCGGAAGGCCGCGCGTGATGGGGTGGTCGGCGTCGACCACCTGAACAGTGTAGTCATGCGCGGCGGAGTGCTGGCCGTTGTCCGGCCGCCAGTTGGCGCCGGAGAGTTTTTCGAATTCGGTCCAGCCATCGAAGGCCGCGGCGGAGAAGTGGTACACCACCAGGCCGTGCCCCGAGCGCACGAAATCCAGCAGCGCACTCTCGGCGCGGTCGCCCCAGCGCAGGCCCGTCTTGCGCCAGTCGGCATAGTTGAGAATTACGACATCGTAGGGCGCGAGCGTCTCCGGCCCGGCGCCGCGGAACTCCTCGTCGATGCGCACTTCAAAGCGGCCGGTGTCCTCCAGCGCTTTTCGCAGCAGCGGGCAGACGGTGCGCCAGTCGTGACCGTTCTGGCCGGTGATGATGAGCGCCTGAATCTTTTTGGGCGCGGGCGCGGCGGGCGTCTGTGCCAGCAGTAGAGAAGAGAACGCGAGCAGGGCGGCAATGAATCGCATGCCAATATCCTATGCCAATTGCATGCGCCGGCGTGGCGAACGAGGGCGCGCTCGCCGGCGGTCGATCCATCGCTGAACGCGCTCAGCCGCGAGCAGTGAAAACCAGCGAGGCCGAGTTCATGCAGTAGCGCTTGCCCGTGGGCCTGGGCCCATCGTCGAAGACGTGCCCCAGATGGCCGTCGCAGCGCGCGCAGTCAACTTCGTCGCGCGCCATGCCCAGGCTCAGGTCGGTGCCGACGGTCACGTTTTCCTTGGCGATCGGCGCCCAGAAACTGGGCCAGCCGGTGCCGGAGTCGAATTTTGTTTTCGAGTCGAACAGCATGGTACCGCAGCAGACGCAGCTATAGAGCCCGTCGCGGTGATTGTCGTGGAAACTATTCATAAAGGCGCGCTCCGTGCCCTTGTGCCGCGCCACATCGTAGGCGTCGGCGGAAAGCTGCTTGCGCCATTCGGCGTCGGTCTTGACGATCCTATCCACGTCGGCGACGCCGGTAAGATGGCCGGCCTTGTCGAACTGGGCGATTTTCACGGTCTTTTTCTGATTTGCGGCTGCCTGCATTGTGACGAGTCCTCCGGCTCCGAAAATTCCCAGGATGGAACGCCTGGTCGAAATTGCATTTGAATTCTTCATGCGCGATCCTCACCTCATGCCGTGATAGCTGACGCGCCAGATCGAGTTCGATCCATCGTCGGAGACCATTAGCGCGCCGTCGGGCGCCACGGCGACACCGACCGGCCGCCCCCAGACGTTGCCATCGGGCGTGACGAAACCGTTCATAAAATCGATGTACTCGCCGGTCGCTTTGCCGTCGCGCATGGGCACGCGGATCACCTCGTAACCGGTGCGGATGGAGCGGTTCCACGAGCCGTGCTCGCCGGCGAAGATATCTCCGGCGTACTCGCTGGGGAATTGCTTGCCATCGTAAAACGTCATCTCCAGAGAGGCGTTGTGCGGCTGCAGGATCACGTCCGGTGTGATCACCTTGTCTTTCAACTCGGGGTGCTTGCCGGCGTGCCGGGGATCCTGGTGCGGGCCCATGTACCACCACGGCCAGCCGTAAAAGCCACCCTCCTGGACATGCGTAATGTAGTCGGGCACCAGGTTGTCGCCTAACGCGTCGCGCTCATTCACAGAGGCCCACAGCTCGCCGGTGCGCGGGTGCACGGCAATGCCCACGGCGTTGCGGATGCCGTAAGCGTAGACGCGCCGGCCGCTGCCGTCGGGATTGAACTCCAGTACGTCGGCGCGCTGGAACTCGTGCTTCGAAATGTCCGAATCATCGACGTTACTGGCCGAACCGACCGAGACGAACATCTTCTTCCCATCCAGCGTGAAGGCCACATCGCGCGTCCAGTGTCCGCCGTGAGCGGGCAGCACGGGCACGATCGTTTCGGCCGCGCCGCGCGCCTTCAGGTCGCCGTTGCGGTAGGGGAAGCGCACGACGGAATCGGTGTTGCCGATGTAAATCCACTGCGGGTTCGCTCCCAGCGGATAAAACGCAAGGCCGAAAGGTTGTTTCAAGCCGGTGGCGAAGGTGGTCACGGTTTGAGCCTTGCCGTCGGGCGTGAGACCGCGCATCACTTTGACGTCCTGAGCGCCGCTTTCGACGACGAACAGATCGCCGTTGGGCGCGGTGCGGATGAGCCGCGGATTGTTGAGCCCCTCGGCGTAGAGCTGCACCTTGAAGCCCCGAGGCGCGACAGGCCATGCGCCGTCCGGACGCGGGACCACGGTGGGTCCGTTGGCGGCCGACTCGGTGGCGAAGGGCTCGGGCAGGTCGGCGACGGTGATGTGGTGCACCACGCCGGGCCGCTGCTGCCGGTAGTCGGAGAAAACTACGTGGTCGCTGGAGGCTTGCGCCGCGGCGCTGTGGACGGCCACGACACCCAGGGCGCATACGAGAAGCGCCGGGACCAGGACGGGAGTCAACGATCGATGCATAAGCTTCATGTTGTTTGAGAATCGGCGGTGGTCACTTCTTCAACAGTTGCGGATAGGCCTTCTTCAGCTTTTGCAGCTTGGGCAAGGAATTGGCGACGACATACGGTTCCAGCGGATGGTCCTGGACGTAGTGCTGGTGGTAATCCTCGGCCGGGTAGAAGACCTGCAGAGGGGAGATTTCGGTCACGATGGGCGCGCTGAACACTTTGGCTTCGGTGAGCTGTTGGACATAGGCGCGGGCAAGTTTTTCCTGCTCGGCGTCGGCGAACCAGATGGCGGAGCGGTACTGGTGACCCCAGTCGGGCCCTTGGCGGTCCTTCGTCGTAGGGTCGTTGGCGACGCTCATAAAGACCTTCAGCAGCGTCCCGTAGGTGATCTTCGATGGGTCGTAGACGATGCGGATCGATTCGGCGTGATTGGTCTTGCCGGAACCGACGATCTGATAATGGGCGTCAGCCGCGGTGCCGCCGGTGTAGCCCGAGGTCACGCTGGAAACGCCCGCCAGTTGGGCGAACACCGCCTCCGTGCACCAGAAACAACCGCCCGAGAGCACGGCCGTTCGCCGGCCCTTCGCGGCGGGCTTGGCCTCATCGACTGCCGCATCGGGAAAATGAGCGAGATCGACGGCGCTGGCGCCTGAGCACGCTCCGGTCGCACAGAGGACCAGCATCGCGCAAGCGGTGAGCAGGCCGCGTTTGTTCAATTCCTGGATCATGGGCACTCCAATAGATATGGATGATGCGCCCTGCCGGATTTATGCGCAATTGTGCGAACACGGTGCACGAAGAGCGGGCGAACGCGCAGCCGAAACCAGGCACCGGCCACAACGGCTGCGCCCGCGCGGGCCTGCGCCGCCCTGTGTTCAGCGGTAGTCGGCGGCCAGCTTCAACTGCTCTTCCGCGGCCAGGGTCCGCTTCTTCGACCACACGGCGAAGGTGACGCGGGCGACGCCCTTGGCAGACCAGCTCAGGGTCACGCGGTCGACCAGTTCCACGGGAAAGCGGTTGACGATTTCGCCCTGGCCCGCGCGGATGAGCCGCCATTCTCCATCCGGCAGCTCCGACGATTTGTAGGTCGCCGAACCTTCCGGCGGCTCGCCGGGAAGCAGGAGTTGTTTGTCCACCACTGTGCCGCCCACGGTCCGGTAGCGCACGCGCACTGCGTCGATGTCGCCGGGGTCGAGTTCGGCATGCATCGACACAACGGCCTCCAGGGGCGCGCGCGTGGCGTTGCGCGCCGTGACCACCGTGTGGACCCAATCGTGGTCCAGGCGGATGTGGCGTTCCATGACCAGGCCGTTGGGACATTTCCCTGACAGCAGCGCCTCCTGCGGCCCGGCCGTGACGGCTTTCCACGTGGCGGGCCAGGCGTAGATCGGGTAATCGGCAGCGGCCTGGGCGACCTGTCCGGCCAGGTCCGGATAATTCTCCCAGGCGGCGTAGGCGCCTTCCGTGGGTTGGGTCATCAGCGGCACTTCACGCCCGGCACGCTTCGCGCTGAGGCGCACGATGCGGCCGCTCATTTCCGGCACGAGAGCGAGATGGAAGGATTCGTTGTCGAGATGGACGGCGCCATAAGCCCGCGTGGCGGCGGCGTTCGCTTCGTTCACTTTGAGATCGTGGTCTTCGGTGATGCGGAGGATGCCGAAGCTGCCGAGCCGCGCCGCGAAATCGCGAAAATGCGCCTGAAAGCCCGCCAAATCGTGAGGCGCGTAAGAGGCATCGCCTAGAAAGTATTGGCGGGAACCAAGTAGCTCGACATACTCAATCGACAGCCGCGCCTTCTCGATGCGCCGCCGCAGCGCAGCGCTATCGGCCGCGCGCTGCGCTTCGTCAAACAGGCGATGCGCCTCCGGCAGAAATCCCGGCGAGAAGGCGAGGATGTTGTAGATCCACATGTGCTGGCCGAGGCCGCGCGGCGGCAGCCGGACTTCGCGCTGCAGTAAATCAAAATACTGGCGCATGGGTTTGGCCGCGGGACCGTAGACGCCCTCGAAGAACTCATTCAGATCGCGCTCCACGTCGGTGCGCGGGTTCCACAGCAGGCGGGCCGTGATGTAGGAACGCAGCTCCGCGTTTTCGCCGCCGCCGCCGGCCTCGTACGAACCTTCGAGGAAGATGCCCACGACGCCGCTGCGCTGGTACAGCGGAATGTCGGCGGCGAGTTCGTCGAAGTCCGGAAACGGCGTCAGATAGTGCGAGAAATTCGTGTTGTAGTGCCAGATGTAGAGTTGGTTCGTGATCGCCGCCCAGGTCTTGAGATTGCGCAGAAAGTAAGCACTGCGCGGACACTGCTCGTACGGGTGCGCCTCGCACACGCCGATCGGACAGAGGCGAATCCGCACGTTGGGCCGCGGGCGCACGTGCGCCGGCGGGTTCTCGCTATACCAATAGGCCAGCGTGTCGATCAGCTTGTCCGGGTTGGTCTTTTCGATTTCGGCCGCGACGGCGTTGACGAACCGCAGAATCGGCCCGCTATGCTGGCCGCCCTCTTCTTCCTCGACGCGGCGGCAGCGGTCGCACTCGCACCAGCCGTTACTATCGTTCTGGGATACCGAGATGATACTGGCCGTGGGGTGTTCCTTGATCCATTCGCGGACGCGCGCCACGGCGATCTTCAGCACGTCGGGGTTGGTGAGGCAGAGCTGCGCGTCATCGGGACGCCGTGCGCCGTCGACCAGCGCGAAGTACTCGGGATGCGACTGGAAGTACTTCTCGGGCGGCACCAGGCTGTAAGAGCTGTGGACGAAGGGGAAATACTCGACCTTGCCGCCGGTGGATGCGTCGAGGGCGGCGAAGTTGCCGTTGGTCTTGTTGCGCGCCGCCCAGTCCTTGTCGAAGGCTTCGCGGATGTACACCTCGCGGTATTCGAAGGCCGGCTTCTGGCGTTCGTCGAGCGCGGGAACCTCGATAGTGCTGCGCTTCGGGATGCGGCTGATCTCGGACGTGAACCAGCGGCAGCCCAGGCGCTCCAGGAAAGTGTAGACCCCGTACATCGAGCCGCGCTGCCGTCCGCCGGCGATGACGATGTGCCGGCCCGCGGTCTTCAACTGGAACTCCTCTGGGCCGTACGATGCCGCGTCAAATCCCGGCGTCACGCGCCGGAGTGCGGGGCTGTCACCAACAAAGATCAACGGACGCGACGTGCGGCAGTCCGTGGCGATGCCGAGCCGCGCACCGGACATCTCTTCGACAAAGCGCTGCAGCTCATTCGCGCCGCGCTGCTCGGAAGGCGAGGCCTCGGGCGAAAGGCAGATCGAGTAGGCCGAGCGGCCGTTTTGCACCAGCGTCAGCGCGGACAACGGCAGGCCCAGGATGACCAGGCAGAGAAGCTGTTTCACGGACGATCATTCTACTCCCCGCGACCGCGAAGTGGTGTAGCGGGAGCCTGCCTGCGCGCCCGGCCGGCTACGCGCGCGCGTCGCGGATTCGCGGAAAGTACATCCAGACGTGGCCGCCGTTGTCGTCCTCGCCGAAGATGATCTCCCCGTCGCGGCCCGTGACCGCATCGCCGAAGACGTAGCCGTAGCGCCGCCGCTCGAGGACCGAAACGGCGACACCGAGGTTCGAGACCGTGCGGGCGGCCGGATCGTAGCAAAACATTTTGGCCATCTCGTCGCCACAGAATCCGAATACACGGCCATCGAAGGTCACGGCCATCGGGCCAACCGGAGCCAGCGGCGCGCGTCCGAGCGGCCCGCTGAAGCCCTGGCCTTCGTGGAACGAATACAGCGTGCCCTGCGCATCGGCAGTGTAAAGCACGCCCGTATGTCGGTCCGTAGCCCAGAGCGGCGGTTGATCGCCGAAGCCCTCCGGCAGCTTCACGGCCTTGCGCTCGAGCGACTGGGACGCCGGATCATAGCGCCATAGCGTTGCGCCCTCATCGCGGCCGAAGATGCCGCCGCGCGAGGCCACGGCGATCCTGCCGTTGCCTGGCGCCTCGGCCACAACGTGGACCTTGAACGAGGCGTCCATGGTGAAAATGTGGCGAGTCGTGGTTCCCACGATGGTCTTCCGCGATGCGTCGACGACGGCATGCACGACCGCTTCACCCGCCACGCACTCGCCGTGATCGGTGAGATCGGGCCGTTCGAAGCCCCACTCCTGAATCAGGTCCTCCGGGGCCAGGTCCAGCAGCGGCGCGCTGATGGCTCGGCCGCCGCGCGCGCCGTTGACAAATGCCACAAAGCCCGCATCCGTGCAGCACACGGCGGCGCCCTGGGTCGCGCCCGCGGGCATTCCCAGGTCAAAGACGATGCCATTGAGCCAGTGCAGCGAAGCGATGAACAGGTGGCTGCGACGGCCGCTGGTCGCGCCGTAGACGGTCCCATCCGGCGCCGCGGCGAGAGCCGTGATGTGGCTCTCGTCCAGCGGAATCTGGATCGTCATGCCCGGCAAACACGTGGGGAAGGCGACCATCGTCCCTTCCCCCATGAAAGTGTGGTGATGGACTTGGTCGAGGTATTCCTTGATCCGCGGCGAATTGGGATCGAATCTCAACTTAGATTTGGTTTGCATGATCGTGAAACCTCCTCATCCCCACATGCGGATCGGCAGATGCGCGTTTTCGCGTTTGCGATCGGCCGGCATCGAAACCTTGAAAATCCCGCAGGGGTTCGAGCCGACGTGGCCAAAGAACAGGTCGCCATTGTGGTCCACGGCTCCGCGCGAGACGTAGTGCGCGAAACCGTTGGGGTGTACGAGTCGCGTGACCTCGGTGCGCTCGAGCGTTCGCGGGTCGAGTCGCCACACCACGCCCTCGCGTTCCTTGTGCGGCGGCGGCAAGGGATTGTAAACCGGATCGCGCCAGCGCGAGGCCACGTAGTACAGCTTGCCGTCCCCGCCGAAAACCAGTCCTCCGCAATGGTCGCGGAACATATCGACCGGGAACGTGAGGTCGCGATCCTGCGTCGCGGGGCCAAGATCTTCGATGCGCGGCCACTCGCCTTCATTCGGCCAGATGCGCATCAGGTGCGGATTGGGACACCACGTTGAGGCGTAGACGCATTCGCGGTCGGGAGCGGGCGCGACATCGTAGAACACGCTGTGCCAGCCGGTCTGATAGTTGGCATGGGGCAGCGTATCGGGCGATATTTCTAGCCGGTCCGTATCGGGCGTGTAGCGCACCAGGTGGCCGTAATCATTGGTCGTCCATACGCGGTGACGCCGATCCAGGAACACGGTCTGCGAATTGATCGAGCCAATGCGCCCGAGATCGCGGCGCTGGCGCGTCTTCAGGTCGTAGATGAAGAAGTGATCGCGCGGGTACGAGATCGCGTACAGCAGCCCGCGCTCTTCGTCATGCAGCAGGCAGCGGCAGCCTTCCTTCGGAATCATCGTGTCCCACCACAACACGCGGTCGTGCTGCGTATCGAACGCCAGCAGCGCAGCGCCACGGAACAGTCGCTTCTTGTCGTGCCACGAATACCACGGGTTGTAGACCGGCAGATCGATCGGCGGTCCCGACAGGTGCGTGGCCATGTACATGACATGGTCGTGCATCGACGGCGCGAAGCTGTAGTGGATCTTGCACTGCGTGGCGTGGCCGGAGTCGCCAGGATCGTCGACCATCTCGGCGAGGTTGAAAAGATAGTCCAGCCCATCCTTCTGTTCGTTGTAACGCACCGGCTTCACCACGCCGCCAGGCACGCCCTCGGCGCAGGCCGCGGCGTAGATCCGGCCGTCCGGTCCCACCGATAGCGACCAGCACGTGTCCGAATCGGGGTGCTCGGTGAAGGGGTACCAATGGACCTTGTATGGTTCGGCGTCGGGCGCGGCGTTTTGCGCGCCCGAGGCCTGCGCCACGGCCAGCCCCGCGGAGACAATCCCCGCGCCGGCCCGCATGAAATCGCGTCGCCCAATCCCTTTCGGCTGCATCATAGGGTAAAGTCCTTCCGGCGATATTCTACTCGCTCGCGCACCGGGACGCGAGCAGATCCGGTACCGGCGTCTTTCGTCTTCCGAGTGATAAAATAAAAGATTGTCTCGCGTCGAATCACCTCCGCGCGCAGAAGCGGTTCGACCGGAAGGGATGTCGATGAAACCGTCCTCATGCGGTGGACATCCTTCCAACATCCGCCTGGGAAACCCCGACCAACGGACGATGGATGAAATGTTTTAGCTACATCGCGGCGACACTACTGTTGTGCCTGCACGCAGCGCTCGCCGCGGCTGCCGGTTCTGCGCAGCCGCCGGTGGGATTGAGGATCGACGTGACCATCCGCGACCAGTCGCATCTCAGCGTCCCCGCGGTGCAACTCCAGCTCAGGTTGGGTGCGGACGTGGTGGCCATGGCGGCGACCGACGAAAGTGGGCACGCGACCTTCGCGTCATTGAAGCCCGGGCGCTATACGATCACGGGTACGAAGGAGGGATTCGAGCCGCTGAGCCAGCCCGACCTGCTGCTCGCCGAAGGCGGTTCGCTGTCGGTCGAACTCACACTCGTGCCGAGCCTGGCGCGCAAGGAGAGCATCGAGGTGCGCGATACGGCCACCCCGGTAGAGGCAGGTTCCGCGCCGCCCAGCACGGTGCCGACGCAGGACGCCCGGGACTTGCCCAGCCGGCCTGCCACGGTGACCGACGCCCTGCCGTTGATCCCCGGCGTCGTCCGTTCGCCCGGCGGCGGTCTGCAACTCTCCGGCAGCGGCGAGAATCGCAGCGCGCTGATCGTCAACTCGGCCGACGTCACCGATCCGTCGACAGGCAAGTTCGGCCTGACCGTGCCCATCGACAGCGTCGAGAGCCTCAACTTCTACCAGACCTCGTTCCTGGCCGAATTCGGACGTTTTTCGGCGGGTCTGGTTTCGGTGGAGACGCGGCGTGGCGGCGACAAATGGAAATGGGAACTGAACGACCCGTTTCCCGAGTTCAACATTCACAGTTGGCATCTGCGCGGCTTGCGCACGGCGACCCCGCGTCTGAATTTCGAAGGGCCGCTGATCCCGGGCAAGCTCTATTTCTCGGAGGGCTTCGAATACGAGGTCCGCAAGATCGCCATCTACACGCTGCCTTTTCCATGGAATCAGAAAAAACAGGCAGGGTTCAACTCGTTTGCGCAGCTCGATTGGGTCGCCTCGGACAAGAACCTGGTCACGGCCACGTTTCACCTCGCCCCGCGCCGCCTGGAATACGTGAACATGGACTACTTCAATCCGCAGCCGACCACTCCCGACGCGAGCACGCACAACTACACCGTGACTCTCTCGGACAAGCTGAGCGTGTTCGGCGGATTGTGGGATAACACGTTCTCCATGACTAAATTCGACGCCCACGTGTGGGCCAAAGGGCCGCTTGATTTCATCCTCCAGCCGCAGGGAAACTCGGGCAACTACTTTGCCCAGCAGGGTCGCGACGCCGAGCGCTACGGCTGGCTCTCGACGTACTCGTTTGCGCCCTGGCACCGCTTCGGCACGCATAACTTCAAGACGGGCGCATACCTGGCCGGCAGTTACGAGGACGGCCAGATGTATGAGCATCCGGTGGACATCTTGAACGCCGCTGGAGGGTTGCTCGAGCGCATCGCGTTCACCGGCGGCGCGCCGTTCTCGAATGCCGACACGGAATATGCCCTGTTCGTTCAGGACCATTGGACCCTGACGCCGCACCTGGCCATCGACGTGGGCCTGCGCACCGAGTCGCAGGAGATCTCCGAGGCCGTCCGTTTCGCGCCCCGCGCCGGCCTCGCCTGGAGCCCTTTCACACGCTTGGGCACGGTCTTCCGCGCGGGCGTCGGCGTCTATTACGACCGCGTTCCTTTAGGCGTCTACTCCTTCGACCATTACCCCGACCCGCTGGTCACTTACTACAACGGAAACGGTCAAATCACGGCCGGGCCATATCTCTTTCTGAACGGGCTGGGCGAGGTGATCTCGCGTCAGAATCTTGTTTTCAGATCTCAGGCCGCAGGCAACTTTTCGCCCGGCAGCACCAACGGCGTGTTGCAGATCGAGCAGCCGATTACGCGCTTCATCCGCTTGCGCACGGGCTACATGCAGAGCGTGTCCAGCGATCTCGTGATTCTCGATTCCACCGTGCCGAACCCGGTCACCAACACCGGGCTGTTGCTGCTTTCAGGCACTGGCACGGCCCGCTATCGCCAGTATGAGGTCACGGCGCGCGTCCGCCTCAACGGAAAGCGGGAGTTGAATTTTTCTTATGTGCGCAGCCGCGCCACGGGCGACCTGAACGACTTCGCCAGCTATATCGGCAGCTTCCCCTCGCCTATCCTGCGGCCTAATCAGGTGGCCACTTCGCCCACCGATCTGCCCAACCGCTTCCTCGTCTGGGGCCGGCTTCAACTCCCCCGCGGGTTCGGCATTTCGCCGGTGTTCGAGTATCGCAACGGCTTCCCCTACCTCCTGACCAATGCCGCCCAGGACTACGTCGGCATCCCCAACTTAACGCACTTTCCGAATTTTCTTTCAGCCGACGCGCGCGTGTGGAAGGACTTCAAGGTCAGCTCGAAGTACTCGGTCCGGTTCTCGATCAGCGCCTTCAATCTGACCAACCACTTCAACCCCGAAGCAGTCCATTGGAACGTCGACGATCCCGCGGCCGGAATTTTCTTCGGCGAGCGCCACCGGCGCTTCACCGCGGATTTCGACGTGCTCTTCTAACTACGCGCCTTCGCCCAGCACTTGAATCAGCACCGTGCGCGCCAGCGGTCCATCGTATTCCACGAAGTAAACCTTCTGCCGGCTGCCGCGAACCACCTTGCCGTTTTCCACTGGGAAAAAACAGTTCACGCCGCCGAGGATGCTCTTCAAGTGATCGCCGGCATTGAATCCCAGCCGCCCATCATAGTCGAGGTAACGGTTGTGCCAGTAGCCGAACGTGCCTTCCGGCGGCTCCTTCGGAGCGAGCCGCTCCAGGTGCGCGAGCACGTCGCGTTCCAGGCACTCGATTCCCTCGGTCACCAGCAGCCCCGACGAAGTGTGCGCCGTCATTGCCAGCACCAGCCCGTTGTGGACGCCGCTCGCGGCCACGGCCTGCTCCACCTGCGGCGTGATATCGATCATCTCCATGCCCTTGCGGGACTGCACTTCGATGCGTTCGAGCTTGATAATCATCGCCTGCCTCCGAGCAGTCTGTCCGCGTTTTCCCGGAATACCAGATCCAGGCATTCGTCCGAAAAACCCAGCCCGCGCACGGCCGCGGCCATGTTCTTGATCTCCACGCGCGGGTAATTCGAGCCGAACAGAATCTGCTTCCGAAGGCTGCGCTCGAACACCGTCAGCGGCACGACGTGCGTCATGGCGTAGCGCAGAAAATCGCGCGGGTTGTCGAAATACAGCGCCGACGTGTCGAGGTGCAGGTTAGGATACTTCAGCGCCAGCGCCACGGCGTCGGTGACCCACGGCCACGCCAGATGGGCCAGCACGATCTGTAGATCGGGGAAGTCCGCAACCACGTTTTCAAACTGCATCGGCTGGCCGAACTGCAGCCTGCTGCCGGGTTCCCAACTCATGCCGGCGTGGAACAGGATCGGGATGCCGAGCTCGCGCGCCGTCTGGTAGATCGGGTACACGCTCGGGTCGTCGGCATAGAACTGCTGCATCGCGGGGGCCAGCTTGAGCCCGCGCAGGCCCAGCTTTGTCACCGCCTCGCGCAGCTTGTCGGGCGCATCCGGCTGTTGCGGATCCACGCTCGCAAAGCCGATCAGGCGCGGGCTCATCGCGCACAGTTCGGCGATCTGCTCGTTGGTGTAGACGGTCGCGTTGCGGCTCGTGGTGGCGTCGATCGGCAGAATCACGGCCTTCTCGAGATCGGCGAGGTCCAGCTCCAGCAGGAACGATTCGAGCGGCTGAAAGTTGTTGCCGATATAAAACGTCTCACGGGCCGCGCGCTCGAGTTCCGGGTGGCGCGCGATCATCTCGCGAACCAGCAACGGATGCGTGTGAAAATCAATTCCCCGTAGTGCCATTCAGCATCTCCTCGGCTTCAGACTCCGTGGCCTGGCTGCCCGTGCCGCCCATGGCCCGGGTCGATAACGCGCCGCAGGCGGCGGCAAAGCGCATCGCCTCTTTCAACGGACGCCGGCCCAGCCACGCATGCAGGAAGCCGGCGTTGAACGAATCGCCCGCGCCCGTCGTGTCCACGGCCTCGACCGCAAATGCGGGCACGTGCACGGCGCTGTCACCGTCCAGGGCCATGCAGCCTTCGCGCCCCAGTTTTGCCATCACCAGCGTGCGGCCGTTGTCCAGCCGCCGCAGGCATTCGATCGGCTCGTCGGACCCGCCGGCGCCGCGCAGTTCCACTTCGTTGGGGAAGAACACATCGACTTCGGTCAGAGTATCGCGCAGGCCGCTGTCCCACTTTTCAGTGGGGTCGAAGCCCGGGTCGAGCGAGGTCGTCATGCCGCGCCGGTGCGCTTCGGCGAACAGCGCGCGGCAGTCGCCGCGCAACCCTTCCTGCAGGAAGTAGCTCGAGATATGCAGGTGGCCGCACCCGTCCATCACTGCTCTATCGAGATGCGCGGCCCGGAATGCGGCGATGGCGCCGAGATGCGTGACGAAGGCCCGGTCCGCGGCTGACGTGATGGAGATTGTGATGCCCGTTTTCACGGAGGCATCGCGCCGCACGCCGCTGGTGTCGATGCCGGCGTTCACCAGCGCCTGCAGGGAAAAATCGCCCCACTGGTCCTGACCCACCAGTCCGGCGAAGCGCACCGCGTCGCCGAGTTTTGCCAGTCCCACCGCGCAAATCGCCGAGGCGCTGCCCAGCGTCAGCGTGCAGTCCTCGACCAGCACCTCCTGCCCCAGGCAGGGAAAAGCGCTGTAGTTGCGCAGGATCAGATCGGGATTGAGTTCCCCGACGACGAGAATCTTCACGGGTTTCTTTGCTCCTTTCGGCGATGGATGGTGAATGTGTTCACCACGCGGCTGATCGCGCCGTCGGAAGGGTTATCGGGCCGCAACTGTTCGGCCCGGCAGCGGAAGAACGCCAGCAATTGGCCGATCATGACGTCGAGCACCGGCACGTTATTGTCGCCCAGTTCTGCCATCGCCGGGATCTTGATCGCGACGTCGCCAGCGGCCAGCAGGGACGGGACAACGCCGGCGCCGACAATGAGTTTTCGGGCGCCGAGTTGCTTTCGGTTCAACTCAGTAATGACGTCCTCCTCGTACGCTCGCACGTACGCATCCGAAGACAGGAAACACACCAGCAGCGTTTCGCGGTTGAGGAAACACATCGGGCCATGACGGAATCCAAGGTACGTCTCGGCCATCGTTGGAATGCGGCCGGCATTCATTTCGAGCAGCTTCAGGCCGGCCTCCCGCGCCGCCCCGTAGCGGCACCCGCTGGCCAGGAAGACTGCCCGGCGAAACGGCGTTCGCGCCATCTCCGCCACAGCGCCGGTGTGCCGCAGCAGCAACTGCTCCGCCGCGCCGGCCAGCGTCTCCGCCATCTTCCCGTAGGCGGCCAGATCGGCCAGATATCCCAGACCGAGACTGGCGACCACCATGTTGGTGAAGCTCGATGTCATCGCCAGACTGCGGTCGTTGGTCCGGTCGTCCAGCGTGACCACCAGCACCCGCGGGTCGCCGCAAAAGCGCGTGGCCAGATGGCCCTGCGCATTGCACGTCACCACCAGGTGCCGCACCTGCGGCTCGGTTTCGAGCAGCCATTCCACGACGCCGCCGCTCTCGGGGCTGTCGCCGGAACGCGCCAGCGAGATCAACGTCAGCGGCCGCTCGGCGGGCAGCGCCCGCTGCCCTTCAGACAGCAGCCAGCCGCCGCCCAGCGTGCAGGCCGATATTCCGGTCGCGGCCCGGAGCGCCGGGTGGACGCACTCGCCGGCGTATTGCGAACTTCCCGATCCGGTCAGCACAAACGACCGGCATCCTTCGAGGAAACTCTGCAGGCGCGGCTGCATCAGAGCGACGGTTGCGGCAGTCTGTCGCCACGTCGACGGCTGTTGGCAGATCTCGCGCAAGGTGTGGCCGAATCCGGCCGCCGTCCGGGCTTCCTCGAACAGTTCGAGCAGCGCCCGCAATTCGGGCTGCTGCGCGGCCAGTTGGCTCATCCATTCAGACGGTTGGTATTTGGGTTCCAAATTCCCGGCAAACTTCAAACCAGTATCCTCGCTGAAAACGCAGTGTAACACCAACACCCCGCTCGCTTCCTCAACCCGGCCGCCGCCGCCGCGCCCGACGTTGCGCCGCCGTGGCGCGGCGATGAAAACGCCCCGCGCCCGGGCAACGTCCGAAACCGCAAGTTACAATGACAGTGCGTTCCCGTGCCATGCCGCCCGGCCGGAGCCAGAGTGGGCCGTTGCGGCCGCTGCGCCGCCCGGGCAAGGCGCTGGAAGCCCGTTTTCGAGAGGCTGTGCCACCGTGCGGCAGGAGGATACCGATGACGAATAATACCGCTCCCATTCTCAACTCGATTCAAACCTATTTGAAGGATCCCGCCGCCTCTAGCGCCAGCGCGCAGCGGGTCGTGGACGGCGGGCTCGCCAGTCTGCCGCCGCTGGTCGAACTGCTGCGGGAAGATGCGCCGATCGCGCGCACCGAACTGCTCGAGGCGCTGTACAAGCGAATCCTGAGGGTGCTAATGACCAGGCCGATGTCAGGTCCGGATGCGCGGCAGTTGGCGCACTATCAGAAGCAACTCGGATTTGTCATGAAGTACAAATCCTACGCGGTCAAGGCGGCGACGCCGCTGGGCTATTCGATCTTCCTGCAGAACCAGGGTCAGGGCTTCAGCTTTCAGCATCACCTGGTTCACAAGCTGGAGGTGTTTCACATCGTCCAGGTGAAGCCCGGCGGCTTCGTTTTCCTGTGCAATTTCGAGGATTGGGAGAAAGTCTACGAGCCGCGCGCGTTCGAAAACTGGCTGGCCGGCGAGGCCAACCCGTCGTATGACCGGTTCAAGTTCGTGCCCAATCCGGGCGACGTCTTCGTGATCGCGGAACTCGGTATCGTACACACCGTGATCGGCTGCGTGCTTGAGGAATACGCGACCGTGTCCACCGATATGGTGAAGCGGCTGCACGACCAGAACGAGGGCCGGGCGATTCCCGCCGCCTTCACCCGCGCCCATACGGAGCGGGCTTTGCGCGCTATCGAGCCGCCGCCGCGCCACCGGCTGGTGCGCGGTTTCGGGGACCGCGACATTACGGCAATCGAACCTGTATCGTTCCCGGGTGGCGAACGGGTCGTGCTGTGCGATTCGTTCCTCAAGGCCGCGTGTTACCGGCTGCAGCCGGGCAGGGAAACCGCGCTGGCGTGCGACGAGAGTCGCGCATTGATCCTGCGCGTGGCCCGCGGCGAGGGCAGCATCGTGCTGGCCGATAGCGCGGAGCTGGGCACTGCGCGGCCGGCCGTCGAATTCGGCCGCGGCGACCTGATTCTGATTCCGCCCGGCATCCACTACGCGGTGCGGAACCAAGGTCCGGATGAGTGCGAGTACTCGGAGCAGTGCATTGCGCCCGAGGTGGCCCTGGTCTGAGCACCGGCAGCGCGCGCGGCGGAGGGCTTCAAGTCTTTGCTCCGCGATCGCTTCGGATGCGGGGTTGTCGCGTCATTATCACCATGCGGCGCGCGCGAATTCGCCGTGAAGACACCATGTTTGCACGGTGAAAACAGCGTTCTTGCCGTGTTGTTGCGTCACCGTGCATTTATGGTTTTCTAAAGGACTTAGCTGGAATTTCGGTGAGCCCCACGGGACGCGGAAATCTCAGGTTTCTGGACGTGTTTTTTGCGGTGAAATCAACGCGCGGCCCGACGCTCGGCACGGGCAAATTACGCCCACTGACTGGGCCGGGTTTGGGGGGTGCGACTTATTGCTACACTTCCGACAGCCTGTTCTGCTTGCCTCTTCGTGTCAGCTCAGCTGGCCCACGGCCGATGGTATTCTCAGCCCATGCTATGAAGGCGACTCTGCGTAGGTTATTGTTTTCACCAGTTTAATGCGTCCGCAAAATGTGTCTTTAGTACTACTAGAACTTTCGATCTATAAGGTCCACAATTGTGCCATCAGGGGTCGCAACAATAGCGACTTTCTCACACGAACACTATGAATTTGTACAGTTTTACCGTCAACATTCGATGCCCAGTTCATTTTGCCCCGCCGCTGTTCAGGCAATGCATTCGGAGATCCGGTATCGCCCAGGACGGCAACCAAGTAAGGAGTTGCGCGAATGGCTCTGCCTCGAGAAGTTGAAGTTCTGCTCCCGGCCCTGGCATCGCTGCCGTTGGCGGCGTTAATCACGGATTCGATCGGCATCGTCAGTTGGGCCAACGCCGGTCTTAGCGACCTGACTGGATATGCGGTTGACGAGATCGTCGGCCAGAGCGTCGGGATTCTGGAGTCTAAGCATGCGACGCATCCTATCCACGACAGTCTCCGACACGTCGCCTCTGGTGAACCTTGGAAAGCCGAATCCATCTGGAGTCGGAAGAACGGCGAGACCTACGCCGTCCTGATCGCGGTCACACCTATCAAGGACGCTACGGGTTGCATTACGCATTCTCTGTGGGTCATCACGACTCGTGCTGATACAGAGGAGAGTCTGGTGTCGAAAGCAGGGCAATACTCGGCAGTTTTCTCGTCCATGGCCGAGGGAGTTGTGTTTCTCGATGCGGACGCCAGAATCGAGGCCTGCAATGAGAGTGCCCAGCGGATTCTCGGACTCACGGCAGGACAGATTGCCGGCCGAACGCCAATGGACCCTGGATGGGCCGCAGTCCACGAAGACGGATCGCCCTTCCCCGGTGAAACGCATCCGGCAATGGAGACATTACGAACCGGGAAGTCGCTATCGAATGTCGTGATGGGTGTTCACAAGCCTGATGGAAGTCTCAATTGGATTTCGATTAACTCACGCCCATTGGTGCGAGACGGAACCCTGTACGGAGCTGTGGCTACGTTCATTGGCATCACCGAACGCAAGCGGGCGGAGATGGCTCTACTGCAAGCAAACGAATCTCTCGCCAAAGCGGAACGGCATTATCGCCGAATCTTCGACTGTGTTTCGGATGCGGTTTTTGTGAGCACGCTCCCAGAAGACGGTTCTCCTGGAAGGTTCGTTCAGGTAAATGACCAGGCGTGCGGCTATCTCGGCTATTCAAGGGACGAACTGCTTCACATGGGACCGTATGAAATTACAGCCCCGGAAACGACATTCAAGATCAAGGCTATCAGAGAGAGTATTATTGCGAAAGGTCAAGGGCTCTTTGAGACGATCAACATAGCGAAAGGTGGGAATCGAATTCCCGCGGAAGTTAGCGCGCATATATTTGACATAGACGGCATACGAATGCTTCTCTCCTCTGTGCGCGTGATTACCGAACGCAAAGAGGCTGAGGCGGCAAAGACAAAGCTCGAAGAACAACTTCGTCAGGCTCAAAAGCTGGAAAGCGTCGGCCGGCTGGCGGGCGGCGTGGCACATGACTTCAATAACCTTCTGACGGTGATCAATGGCTATAGCGATCTTGTGCTGAAGCGATTGAAAGCTCCCGATCTGTTGCGGTCCTACGTTGAGGAGATCAAGAAGGCTGGAGAGCGTGCGGCCAGTGTCACGAAGCAACTACTGGCGTTCAGCCGCAAGCAGATGCTCGAGCCCAGGATGCTGGACCTGAACACGACAATCCATGACTCTGTGCCGATGCTTCAGAACGTGATCGGAGGGGAAATAGCACTGCAGCTGCATCTGGACAGTTCTTTGGGACAGGTCATGGCTGACCCCAATCAAGTCCATCAGGTCCTGATGAATCTTCTGGTGAATGCTCGCGACGCGATGCCTAAAGGAGGAAAACTCGAGATTGCAACGAGGAACGTCGATCTCGACGAAGATAGCGCCGCCTCTCATCCGGAAGCAAGTGCGGGGCGGTACATACTGATGACCGTGACGGACAGCGGACGCGGCATGGACGAAGCGACCTGTCAGCACGTCTTTGAGCCATTCTTCACGACAAAGGGATCGGGCAAGGGGACTGGGCTGGGTTTGGCAACCGTCTACGGCATCATCAAGCAGAGTGATGGATGGATCGATGTGCGGAGTGAGGTGGGCGTGGGCACATCGTTCATGGTCTATCTTCCCCGCATGGATGGGCGTCCGCTGGAAGAGGAGAACGGAATTGCCGCCGCGACGGAAGGCGGCGGTGAGACGATACTGCTGGTAGAAGATCAAGAGGCTGTTCGCTCTCTCGCCAAGGCTGCGTTGAGGCAACATGGTTATCATGTTCTCGAAGCGTTGGATGGAGCGGAGGCGATAGATGTTGCGAAGCGTTATTCCGGTGAGATTCATTTGTTGCTTACCGATGTGGTAATGCCGGGAATGAATGGCAAAGAATTGTCCGAACGGCTTATAGCAACGCGGCCAGGTCTGAAGGTGCTATTTGTTTCCGGTTACACGGGGAACGTGATTGCTCGCGGAGGAGTGATCGATCACGATATTGCGTATATGGGGAAGCCGTTCAGTCCCGACGGATTGGCGGCGAAGGTTCGCAAGGTATTGGCCACTCGGGTTAAGCCGGCAGCCGGAGCGTGAGTGCAGCCGTTCTGGAGTACGGCCAATGTTCAAGGACGGCTGACGGTGGGCGCGTGGGATGCGCGTTTTCAGAGGTTGGCGGGGCGCGATTGAAGCTGGCGCGCGAGGGTGTCGCGATCGAGATCACCGGTCCAGCGGGCGATGACGAGGGAGGCGACGCCGTTACCAATGACATTGGTCAAGGCGCGCGCTTCAGACATAAAGCGGTCCACGCCGAGAATAAGAGCCAGGCCGCCCACGGGCAGATTGCCTACCAGCGGCAGGGTCGCGGCGAGTACGATGAAGCCGCTGCCGGTGACGCCGGCCGCGCCTTTGGAGGTCAGAAGCAAGACGGCTAGCAGGGTTAACTGGTGAGCGAGAGTAAGAGGGGTGTTGGTGGCCTGGGCGATGAAGATAGCGGCCATTGTGAGGTAGATAGAGGTGCCATCGAGATTGAAGGAGTAGCCGGTAGGGATGACTAATCCGACCGTCGAGCGGCCGGCTCCGAGGCGTTCCATTTTAGCCATCATGAGCGGCAGCGCGACTTCGGAGGAGGAAGTACCGAGCACGATGAACAACTCGTCGCCGATGTAGCGGAGATAGCGCAGAATGCTGAATCCATGCAAGCGCGCGATGAGGCCGAGCACGCCGAAGATGAACGCCAGGCAAGTGAAATAGAAGCATCCCATGAGCCAGGCCAGAGAGAGCAGGCTGCGCAGGCCATAGGCGCCGATGGTAAACGCCATGGCGCCAAACGCGCCGAGCGGGGCGACGTACATGATCAATTTCACGATGGCGAAAAGGATTTCAGAAAACTTTTCAATCCAAAGTAATACAAGGTTCTGGCGGGCGCCGAGGCGCTGAAGGGCGATGCCGAACAAGACAGCGATCAGCAGCACCTGGAGGATTTCGCCGCGGGCAAAGGCGTCAAAAAAAGTCGAGGGGACGATGCCCAGCAGGAAGTCCTTCGTGGTTTGCATTTTGCCGGCGCCCGCATAGGCCGAGACGGCGCCGAGGTCGAGCGTGCGCGCGTCGACATTCATGCCCGCGCCGGGGCGGACGATGTTCACCACCAGGAGGCCCAGGATCAGCGAGAGCGTGCTGACCCCCTCGAAATACAACAGGGCGAGGCCGCCGGTGCGGCCCACTTTCTTGAGGTCCTCGGCGCCGGCGATGCCGAGCACGACCGTACAGAAGATGACCGGCGCGATGATCATCTTGATCAGCTTGATGAAGCCATCGCCGAAAGGCTTCATGGCGGCGGCTGTGGCCGGGGCGAAGACGCCGAGCAGGACGCCGGCCGTGATGGCGACCAGAACCTGGAAGTACAGAGAGCGAATGATCCGTCGATGCAATTTCATGATCTGGCGAGAGGCGCCTTCCTCATATCAGATCACTAAACGGGGTCCGATTTGAAAGTGCCGCGGCCGTGGGGCGTGGGAAGACGCGCGGCTGCGGCTCAATTCCAACGCTCAACGGAGCATTCGGTCGAGTGCGTGGTCGTCTTGAATGAGGGGCCGGAAGGGCGAGTTACTGGAGCGATTTCTCAACCGCGGCAAGCAACTCGGGGGCGTCGGGCGGCACCGAGGAGCCGAAACGGGCGATCACCTTGCCATTTCTGTCGACCAGGAACTTAGTGAAGTTCCAGCGAATCCCGCCGCCGGTGGAAGGGTTGGCCTTCTTGTCTGTAAGGAACTGGTAGAGCGGCGACTTATCGGAGCCTTTGACCGATACCTTGGCGAACATAGGGAAGGTGACGTGGTACTTGAGAGTACAGAAGGACTTGATCTCCTCATTGGTCCCAGGCTCCTGCCATAAGAAGTTATTGGCGGGGAAGCCCAGGACGACGAAGCCGCGGTCCTTATACTTCTCATATAGCGCTTCGAGGCCCGCGTATTGAGGGGTGAAACCGCAGCGGCTGGCTACATTGACGATCAGGACCACCTGGCCTTTGAATTGCGCCAAAGGAACCGGCTGGCCGTCAATGGAATTCAACGTGAATTCATGGATCGACGAAGCCGCGGACAGTGACTTAGCGAAAAAGAGGGCGGCGAAGAGCATGGCTGGGAACCTCACAATACTCCAGATGCCCGCGGGAGCGGGCGGTTGCAACGGATTGCAGCATTCTCGCACCGCGCGGAAACTACGATGCCACTTCGAGGTGCGCGTGCATCCGACTCGAGAGTGTCTGGCCATCCCGTGTCAACGGTGCCGGCTCCCCGTCTGCCATTCGCGTGACGCGCAGGGGATGTAATTCTATGGCTTCGCTTGCAGCGTCACTCCGTGGCTCGCGATCAATAGAGCGGGAGAGCTTGCCACCTCGCCGGCTTCCGCAATGACGGTCACATCCGCGAGGCCCGTCTTCCAATCCCCCGGCCGCGAATTCCCGTTGAGTGTCAGTTCGAGATGCGTATCGTCAATCCGCTGCACAGCTCCCAGGCTGACGAGCGAAGGAAGGTTCTCCAGCGACCAACTTCCCGGATGCAAGCTATTGGTAAACCTACCATTCTTCAATGTCACCCGGATCACCTTCCCATCTTCCTGTCCAGCAGTGATTGGTTGTGCAGGTGCGACGGTAATAACGGGAGCCTGCGGGTTCTTTCGGTAATAGCGCACGTAGTCTACCGTCCAATAGGCGGGCAGCAAGCTATCGGATTGCCGGATGTCTCCCGCCCAGCCCTCGAATTTAGCCTCCTGGGTCAGATAGATCCAATTCGGCCGGCTGGCTTTCATTGTGTGGGTGGTCCAGGTCTGCTCACCATCGACGAAGAAATCAAACCCCTGATCATGCCAATTGCAGCCCCATAGGTGCCAGTCCTGCCGCGATCCTTTGAACTTAGCAACGTGGCCTTCATGCAGATGAGTTGAACCCTCGCCCTGGTGGATATTGTGGTCGATTGTGTCATCCCGGCGTGGGTCCTCCAGGAAGTCGACTTCCGCTCCCTTGTAATCCGCATCGTAGGAATGTTTGCCCCAGAGCCAGAAGGCACTCCAATAGCCGGGGACCGTGTCCAGGTTGGCGCGGGCTTCGTAGTAGCCCCACTGAAACTCCTGCTGGGTGCGGATGAAGCCGAGATGATACTTACCGTCGGCTGCCTTGCGCACGCGCAGAATCAAGTGGCCCTGGCCATCGAGATAGCTGTCGTCGGGGTCGTTGTAGGCGTTGCGCCTGGTGCCCTGCTCACAGGTCCAGACATTCCAATTGAGTTGCTTGCCGTTGAACTCATCGTGAAACACTAACTCCCAGCCCTCTCCCGGCGGTTCCGCGGCGAGAGGAGCGGTCACTCCAAACACAACCGAGATCACGAGACCAGGGATTACTTTTTGCATAACAAACTCTCCTATAGGAGCAGGAGCTCCGTTTCCATGCTGGTTGAAGGTTGGCTACCGCTTCCATCAAAGCCATCTAATTCGAAGCTACTTTTCGAATGGCAGACGGCGCCGCGGTCCTGCCTTGGATTCTACGCTCTGTTTCGACCAGCCGCGCCGGTTTCAGCGTCCAGCCTTGAAGCCGGGCGAGCTCCAGCAGACTCGCGCCGGAGAAGCCGTCGGGATGAATGATCCAGTTAAACGGGGCGCGCGGGTCGGTGGCGAAGTAGCCCTCGAACTCGATCTGCCCGCGCACAACACGGACCTCGCGGCCGGGCTCGATGGCACTGCGTGCGAGCGTCGCGGCGAAGTCTGCCAGAGAAAGCGTTTCAGCGCCGATGAAGACTTCGTTGGGCAAGCGATGATTGCGGCGAACGAAATCGGCGGCATCCAGTCTCGCCGTTTCGAACGCCGGCGCGGGAATGGATGGCTGGGAGTACGTTGTGGCGCCGTTGGCCGTGGGTCCGTCCACGATTGCAGGATCGAGGCCCAGCAGCGCGACCAGCATGTCGGCTGGCGACACAGATTGCCCCTGCACTTCCGTGAAGACGATGTGGCGGCTGAGGTGCGAGGCGGCGGCCAATCGATCCACGGGTGGCGGCACAGGCTTTTCGTAGATAGCAAGCAGATCGGCGGCCGTCACGAAATAGACGTCCGGGCGGCTTTTCATGTGCTCGACGAAGTGGCGCAGAACTCCGTAGCAGCGTTCGGAATCCTCGGCTGTCCTGCGCCGGGGTTTGACCCAGTCAGCGCGCGCGGGATTCGCTCCGTGCGCGAAATTGGCGGCATCCCAGAATTCGGTGGTCACGAATTCCGTCGGATGGTAGTAAATGCTGATGACGCCGCCGCCGCTGGACGAAAGACGCCGCGCGGCGTCGTCGAACTGGGCGTAGGCAGCGGTGTCTTCCGCGCCGACATTCAGTTGGGCGCGGAGACTGTTGCGGCCCATATTGAATACATTCAGCAGCCCGCCGTACCAGAAGGGCTGCTCATTCAGACCGACCTGATCGCCTTCATCGAGATACACGGGGATGCCGAGCCGGCGCAAGGCGAGGTTGGTTTGTGGCGCCCAGGAACTGCCGGGTTGGCCATAGCAAACGGGTGGTGTCGAGAACACGCGCCGCACGTCCGCAACGCCGGCGGCTTCACGGCGCTCGAACTCAGCCGCTCCTTCGAGGTATCCGAATCGTGACAGGTATTCAGCCGGAGTGGGATGGACGCTGTGCCAGTTGGAGTGGTAGCCGATGGCGTGTTTCGAGAGCGCCGCAATGACGTCGCGCCGGCCACGGCTTTCGAGCACGCGCGCCTTTTCGCCGACCACCTTGAAAGTGGCGTGGACGCCGGCCGCGGTGAGGTCGTTCGCGATGCGCAGGGCCGCGTCGTCGGCGGCCGGTTCGAGGTAGTCCTCCGTGTCGAACCAGAGGACGACGTACACGGGCGGCTTCGCGGAAAGGCAGGAGGCGAGGAGCAGCAAGCCGAGAATGAGCGTGCGGAGCATGGGGCCGTTATCATATCGCGGTTGGGCGCGCCAATTGGAGACGAGCGGGCGTAGACTGCTATTGAAGCCGGGCCCACAAGGTCGACGTCCCGGCGGGAGGAGCAGCGTAGAGACATGCTTGCCATCAGCAGACGCTCATTTATCGCGGCTTCCGCGGCGGTCGCGGCAGCGCAGGGACGAATCATGGGAGCGAACGACCGGGTAAGGGTGGGACTGATCGGGTGTGGCGGGATTTCGGTCGCCGACACGCGAGCGTTCTGCGCGCATCCCGAGGTGGAGATCCCCGTGGTGTGCGACGTGGACGACGCGCAGATCGCAGCGACGCTGGCGCGTTTTCAAAAGGAGAACTGGCCGAAGCCGGAGACGGTGAAAGATTTCCGGCGCATTCTAGAGCGCAAGGACATCGACGCCTGCCTGGTGTGCACACCCGACCATTGGCACGCTCTGCCGACGGTACTGGCGTGCGAGGCGGGCAAGGACGTGTATTGCGAGAAGCCGCTGGCGACGAGCATCGCGGAGGGGCGGGCGATGGTGGCGGCGGCCCACAGAAACGGGCGCGTGACGCAGATGGGCACGATGTGGCGCAGCGGGGACCACTACCGCGAGGCGATCGAGTTCGTGCATTCGGGGAGACTGGGGAAGGTGCGCCAGGTGAGAGTGTGGGCGTACCTGGACTGGGTGAAGGACGCGGGCAATCCGCCCGACGGGCCCGTGCCGGCGGGCGTCGATTACGACTTCTGGCTGGGGCCGGCGCCGCAGCGGGCCTTCAATCCGAACCGGTTCCACTTCAACTTCCGCTGGTTCTGGGATTACGCGGGCGGGCTGATGACGGACTGGGGCGTGCACCTGATCAACCTGGCGTTGTGGGGCATGGGGCCCGAATATCCGAAGTCGGTCATCAGCTCAGGCGGGCGCTACGTACTGACGGACAACACGGAGACGCCGGATTCGCAGATCGCGGTGTACGAGTTTCCAAGCTACCGCATGATCTTTGAACACCAGGTCGGCAACAACCTCGGCCCGGACCGGCGCGAACACGGCGTGGCGTTCACGGGCACCGACGCGACGCTGATCCTCGACCAGAGTGGCTGGGAGGTGATCCCGGAGCGGACGAAGAAGGATGCGCCTTCGGAAAAACACACGGCCAGGCAGGACGACCAGGCGCGCGTAAACCACGCCGGCAACTTTCTGGAGTGCATGCGCAGCCGCAAACCGACGGTGGAAAACTTCGAAATCGGGCACCACGTTTCGACGGTGGCGCACCTGGGCAATCTGGCGTTCAGGACGACGGGGCGCGTGGAGTGGGACGCGGCCAGCGGCAGCGTCGTGGGCAACGAGGCAGCGCAGAAACTGGTGAGCCGGCAGTACCGCGAGCCGTGGACGCTGCCGTATCTGAACGTGTAGCGCGCTGAGTCCGAGAACGCGGCTTCAAACGATCTTGTCGAACTGCGCGAGAACGTAATCGCGGGCGCGCGGCACGTCGTCGAGTTCGAGATGCTCGATGATCAGGTCGAGCGGCTTATCGAGCCGCGCCAGCAGGCCGAGGAAGACGGGGTAGTCCATGACGCCCAGGCCGGCGGCGGGCAGGTCCTGCCCGGTGGGAGTGGCCTTCACGTCCTTGGCGTGGGCGATGACCGTGTGCGAGCCTACGCGGCGGAAGATGTCGCGCAGCATCGGCGCCATGTTCGGCAGGTCTGAATTGTGGTAGTAGTTGCAGGGGTCCATGACGAGCTGGAGCGCCGGGGACGCGACGTCCTTGAAGAGCTTCTCGGCGCGCGCGGCGGAGTCGATGACATTGCGCCAGTAGGGTTCGATGGCCAGCGTGGCGCCGGAGTCGTGGGCGTGTTGGGCCAGAGCGGCGAGGATGTCGCGGCACTTGGCGTAGGCGGCGTCGGTGTAGTTGTCAGGCGACTCGACCCACTCGGATTTCTCGTTCAGCGTGCCGGTTTCGGTGCACACGATGGGACTGCCGAGGCGCTTCCAATTCGTCAGCAGAGAACGCATGCGCTGCTCTCCGTGCTGGCGGCGAGCCTGATCCGGATCGACGACGTTATAGTAGGCGGCCAGCGCGGCGATGCGGACCTGGGCCTTCTCAAAGGCGGCGGTGATCTTGGAGGCGGCGCTCCAATCGGGCGCCAGCGGGTCGAAACGGACGTCGGCGAACTGGTGTTCGAGGACGGCCGAATGGAACCCGTCGGCGCGGATGCGGCGCGCGGCATCCGCTACGGGCAGGCGCGAGTAAATATGGGTGAAAACGCCGAGGCGCAAATTGCGCCGGGCTTTGGCTTGCCAATCCGGCGCCAACGCAGGCAGGAGCGGAGCGAGGGTTGCGGCGCCGGCGCCGAGGAGAAGATCTCTGCGAGTCATGGTGTGTTAGTTCCGATGGACAGCATACGCGATCGGGAAGCAAAACGGGATTTCGCGATGCCATGCGGCGGCACGCGGAGTCGAACGAGCGTTTTAAACGACAAAAGCCGCGAGTGAGACCGGACGCTCTCGAGGAGCGCCCCGCGGCCACTCGCGGCCGTGTCGACTATCTCCGCGGACGATCGTTAAGAAGCGATCAGCCGTGGATCCTTTTGAAGTTGGCCATGCACTGGGCAACGGCCTCGACGGAAGGCGTGTTGTAGCCTTCCTGCTCGATCAGGTAATTCTCGATGCCGCCGACCTTTTCGGCCGCTTCGAAGATTCCCTTCCAGGGGGCCTTGCCGTCGCCGAAAAGCACCTGGTACTGGTGCTCCGGCGACCACTCCTTACAGTGCATGGAGCGGATGCGGCCGGGGTTGGAATTGATCCAGGCGACGGGGTCGGCGCCCATGGCGACGCAGGTGCCGACGTCGAGCTGCAATGTGACTTCTTTGCGCGTGTTCTTGGCGATGACCTCGATCGGCTTCACGCCATCAATCGGTCTCCACTCGGCATCGTGGTTGTGATAGCCGGCACGAATTCCGGCGGTCTTGAACTTGTCGGCGCCCGCGTTCAGCTTGGCGGCGACTTCCTTCCAGCCGTCGATGGTTTTGATTTCCTTGCCAGGGTGCGCCAGCACGATGAGCTTGGAGCCGAGGATCGAGTTGAGGTCGATGGCCTTCTGGATGCCATCGGCGGCAAACGACTCCGCGCCGTTGTGCGTGGAGAGGCACTTGACGCCGACTTCGTCGAGCAGCTGGCGGACTTCCTTCGCTTTGCCGGTGGTCCAGTCGAAGTACGAGCTGTAAAACTCGAAGGTCTCCCAGCCCTGCTTGGCGACGATGCGGAGGGTGCCCATCAGGTCCTTTTCCAACACGTCGCGCACGGAGTAGAGTTCGAGTCCCAGGGGAATCTTTTTGCCCTTCGCGGCGAGCGAGGCGGCGCCCGAAACAGCGAGAGCCGTGCTGACGCCCGTCGTCAGGAACGAGCGGCGAGAGAAATCAGAGCTAGACATAGTGAATCGAACATATCACAAGCGGGCGCGGGCAGGCGGTAGCGGGTCGATTTCCGGCTAACCGGCAACACTCTCAGGAAACCGGGCGCGATTTCCATGCGTACACTGGGGAATGCTACGGCTGCTCCTCGCGATGTGCCTGCCGCTGGCGGCGGCTGCACAGACGATGGCATTTCAGCAATCTGTCGCCAAATTCGCCCGGATCGCCGGCCTGTGGGAGGCCTCACTCAGCGAGGCGCAAACGAAGCTACTGGACCCGGAGCGGCGACGAAACCGCTTGTTTCTGCATATCCAGGTTGATCTGGACAACTCACAGACAGAAGCCGTCCTCAAGATCTCGGATGTACGGCTCGATTTCGGATTTCCATCCGGCGGAATTCACCATCAGTTCGACCTCGGCGATGCCGTTGAATCCGAGCGCGCTGGTGTTATTCACTTCAGCGCCATGCGGGAGGTTCCAAAGCGTGTCGCTCTCGCCGGCGGGCGTCTACTGGAAGCGGAACGCATCGAAGCCACACTGTCGATCGGGGACAACTCAGCGGAGGTGGTCTTTACCAGGCCTGTCTCGACATTCCAGTCACCGTTCGCAGGCGAGTGGGTGGGAACGAACAGGGACGAGACGGATGTGTTTCACGTGTACAGTTGGAGCGTTGCTCAAACCCTGGCGACCTATGATCGAGTCTCCCGGTACGAGGGCTGGGCCTCTCTGGGGGCCTTATTCTTGCCGTTCGGGAACAAGGATGAAGAGCTCGGCCTGTATCTTGACGTTCTCGCCAGCGTTCACCAGTTTTCGGGCGTTCTCATTGAAAACGGCGCCGTGCTGGACGGCAAGTGGCACGGCAACGGCTTCTTAGGTGCGGAACGGTTTCGTCGTTCCTCAAGCCCCTCATCCAACCGCACGATTGACGGTCTATCCGGAAACTGACCCGCCATCGCACCGGCGATCAGTCGAACTCGCGGCGCGCGGGAGGCTGGTCGGGGCCGACCTGGCCGATGGAGATGCGGGCCATGAAGTAGCTCTCGCCACGCACCGGCGCGCCGGCCATGCGGCGCAGCATGGCGATCTGGCCGAAGTGCGTGAAGGCGTCGGCGACGGGGCCCTGGAAGAGCTTTTCCACTGTCATGCCGAGAGGCTCGCCGGAAGCGAGACGCGCGTCGAAGGCTGCAAGCGTCCGGAAGAAACGCGCCTTCTCGTCGGGCCAAGCGAGCGATTCCGAGTCGTGCCACTCCATGCGGCCGTCGGCCATGGCCAGCGCCCAATCGAAGAGGTCGCCGATGTGCGCCAGAATCGCGGCGGGCGTGCGCGTTCCTTCGGCGGCGCGAAACGCCGCGAAGCCTTCCGGCGCGTCGCGCAGCGTTTTGGCGCCGCGATAGGCCAGCGTCGCCAGCGTGTGGCGGAGGAATTGGTGCGCGGTGGACTGGTCCATGATGAGTACTCCTGAGAGTCGCGATGGGGACGAATTCATTGTCGCAAGGCCGCATAATGGGGCTATGCGTCGACTCCTGTGGCTGCTTGTTGCGGGGATGATTTTGTCCAGCGCGCCGCTTTCTTGCCAGACGGCGGCGGCGAGCGAAGGCGATCGCGTGTGGCAGGCGTTGCGGCCGCTGGCGGGTGATTGGACCGGCACGGGCGGCGGCGGCGAACCGGGCGAGGTCAGTTCAAGCGGCATGAACTTCAGCTATGAACTGCACGAGCGCGTGCTCGTGCGCAAGGGCTTCACTGCATTCCGCGCCACGGCGAGCCGCGCCGCATTTCAGCATGACGACTTGACTCTCATTTATCCCGGCGATGCCGGCTCGGCGCCGCGCGCGATTTACTTTGACGACGAGGGGCACAGCATCGAATACACGATTTCGGTTTCGGGCGACGGCCAGCGCATCGAGTGCCTGAGCGCGCTCCGGCCCGACCGGCCGCGGTTCCGCTTTACGTACATTTTCACGGGGCCGGACGAGCTGAGAATTCGTTTCGAAATCGCGCCGCCGGGCCAGCCGGAGAAGTATACGACCCACGTGGAAGGCAGTGCGCGCAGGGTGGTGAAAAAATAGCAGGCATTTCGCATAGGGAGGAAGTGGGCGTTCTCGCGAGTCATTGCAGGCGAGGCTACTCCTGGGAGAAATGTGGGATAGCGGGCGAACTGGCAATCCGGCGTCAACAAACTTATCGTAGAGTCGAAACAGGCTATGGCACTCCTGGATGCCGTGAACAAAAGGGAAATCGTGCGCGCGCCGCGCGGCACGACGCTGCGCTGCAAAGGCTGGAAACAGGAAGCGGCGCTGCGGATGCTGATGAACAACCTCGATCCGGACGTGGCCGAGCGGCCGCAGGATCTGGTGGTCTACGGCGGTTCGGGCAAGGCCGCGCGCGATTGGCCGTCGTTCCACGCCATCGTGCGCGAGTTGGAGCGGCTGGCGAACGACGAGACGCTGCTGGTGCAGTCCGGGCGGCCGGTGGGCGTGTTCCGCACGCATGAGGAAGCGCCGAGGGTGCTGATCGCCAACGCGAACCTGGTCGGGCATTGGTCGAACTGGGAACATTTCCGCGAACTCGAGCGCGCGGGGCTGATGATGTACGGCCAGATGACGGCCGGGAGCTGGATTTACATCGGCACGCAAGGCATTCTGCAGGGCACGTTCGAGACCTTCGCTGCGGCCGCGCGCCAGCACTTCGGCGGAAGCCTGGCCGGGCGATTCGTGCTGACGGGCGGCATGGGCGGCATGGGCGGCGCGCAGCCATTGGCGGCGACGATGAACGGTGCGGCCATGCTGTGCGTCGAAGTGGATCCGGCACGCATCCAGCGGCGCCTCGAAACGGGCTATTGCGACCGCATGAGCACTGACCTGGAGCAGGCGCTGGGCTGGGTGGAAGACGCGCGCCGGGCCGCTCAGCCGCTCTCGGTGGGCTTGGCCGGCAACTGCGCGGAGGTACTGCCCAAGCTGGTTCAAATGGGTGTGGTGCCCGACGTCGTGACCGACCAGACCAGCGCCCACGATCCGTTGAACGGCTACGTGCCGGCCGGTGTGATGCTGGAGCAAGCCGAGCGGCTGCGCGTCTCTGACCCTACAGGCTATGTGGATCGGGCGATGGACTCGATCGCGGCGCACGTGCGCGCGATGCTCGCACTGAAACGCAGCGGCGCGGTGGCGTTCGACTACGGCAACAACATCCGCCGGATGGCCGCGGACCGCGGCGTCAGCGACGCGTTTGAGATTCCCGGCTTCATCCCCGAATACATCCGGCCGCTGTTTGCCCAGGGCAAGGGGCCGTTCCGCTGGGTGGCATTGTCGGGCGAGGCGTCCGACATTGCCGCCACCGACGAAACGGTGTGCCGCCTGTTCCCCGAGAACGAAGCGCTGGCCAGATGGATGCGGCTGGCGCGCGAGCGCGTGCAGTTCCAGGGCTTGCCGGCGCGCATCTGCTGGCTGGGCTACGGCGAGCGCGCGCGCTTCGGCGTCGAGATGAACCGCATGGTGGCCGACGGCCGGCTGAAGGCGCCGATCGTGATCGGACGCGATCATCTCGACTGTGGCTCGGTGGCTTCGCCGTATCGCGAGACCGAGGCCATGCCCGACCACACTGACGCCGTGGCCGACTGGCCGATCCTGAATGCTCTGTTGAACACGGCCTCCGGCGCGAGTTGGGTCTCGGTGCACAACGGCGGCGGCGTGGGCATCGGCTATTCGATGCATGCCGGCCAGGTGACGGTGGCCGACGGAACCGAATCCAGCGAGCGCTCGATCGAGCGCGTACTCACATGCGACCCGGGCATCGGTGTGCTGCGTCTCGTGGACGCGGGCTATGCGCCGGCCATCGAGTTTGCGGAGCAGGCCGGTCTGCGCGCTCCCATGCGCGCGGAGGCGGCGCCGGCGCCAAACAAGAAATGACGCAGCCGATCCTCATCCGCCACGCAGGCCAGCTTCTGACTCTCGCCGGTCCTCCCGGAGCGCGGCGCGGCATGGCCATGCGCGATCTCGGCGTGGTCGCCAACGGCGCTGTTCTGGTGGACGCGGGCCGCATCGTCATCGCCGGTCCCGAGGCCGCGGTCGAAAGACTCGCCAGCGCGCGAACGGTCCAGGAGATCGACGCGCACGGCCGTGTGGTCATGCCGGGTTTCGTCGATTCCCACACGCATCTGATCTTCGGTTCGCCGCGGCTGAACGATTTTGAGATGCGCCTCGGCGGCGCGGATTATCATGCCATCGCCGCTGCCGGCGGGGGCATCCTGGCCACCGTGCGAGACGTGCGGTCCGCGTCCGTGATTGCGTTGGCCGCTCTGGCCCGCCGTCGTCTGGAGGGCTTCGCACGGCACGGGACAACGACGCTGGAGGCGAAGTCGGGCTACGCCCTGGACGAGCAAGGAGAGCGCAAGACGCTGGGCCTTTTGCGCGATCTGGACGCTCATCCGCTCGACATCGTGCCGACGTATCTGGGGGCGCACATGACTCCTCCGGAGTATGATGCGCGTCCGGACGAATACATCGACTGGATGATCGGACACATGCTGCCGCTGGTGCGCGAGCAGCGGCTGGCCGAATTCGTAGACGCCTATATCGATCGTGGCGGCTTCACGCTGGACCAGGCGCGGCGCTATTTCACGGCCGCGCGCGGCCTCGGTTTCGGACTGCGCGTGCACGCCGAGCAGTTCTCACGCACCGGCGCGGCCCGCCTGGCCTGCGAATTGGGAGCGGCCAGCGCCGATCATCTCGAACAGGCGACGCTCGAGGACGCCGACGCGCTGGCCCGGTCGGAGACCGTCGCCACGCTGCTGCCGGGGTCGGTATTCCATCTCTCACTGCCGCGCTACGCTCCCGGGCGGTTGTTGATCGACCGCGGCGCGGCGGTCGCGCTGGCTACGGATTTCAATCCCGGCACCAGTCCGACATGCAGCATGCCGATGGTGATTGCCCTGGCTTGCCGGATGATGATGATGACCATCGCGGAGGCCATCACGGCTGCTACCGTGAATGCAGCGGCGGCGCTGCGGCGGAGCCAGCGCGTGGGCACGATCGAGCCGGGCACTGACGCCGACCTGATCATCCTCAACGCGGAGGATCATCGCGAATTGGCCTATTGGTTCGGCGTCAATCCGGTGGCGCTGACGATGAAGCGCGGCCGGATCATCTACGAGGAAAATCGAAAGAAGATTGAGGAAGAGGAGAATCCAGCCCTTGACGCCAGCCCCGATTAGCGATCCATTCTGGCCCCGCGCGAGCGCGTGGCTTGCGGGGACGCACGCCGCCGATGCGCTGCGCCGCCTATCGATTCTCGGCGTGCCGGTGGCCCGCGGTTCGATCACGCCCGGACGCTGCGATCTGGCGCCGGCGGCGGTGCGCGCCGCGTTGCAGCGCTTCAGCACTTATGACATCGAGTCGGGCGGCGATCTGGAGCGGGTTGCGGCCACCGATCATGGCGACCTGGCGGTAGCGGGCTTGAGCCCGGCCGAGGCGTTCCAAACCGTCAAGGAGGGCGCATTCAGCTCTTTGGTCGGCGCGGACGTGCTGTTTCTGCTGGGAGGCGACAACAGCATCACCTATCCGGGAGTGCACGCGCTGGGCGTTGCCCTGGAACGTTGCGGCCTGCTCACTCTCGATGCGCATTTCGACCTGCGCGACCTCGACGCCGGACTCACCAATGGCAATCCCATCCGGGCGCTGCTGGCCGCCGGCCTGCCGGGCCGCAACATTGTGCAGGTGGGTCTGCAGCCCTTCGCCAACTCGCGCTTCTATCACAACCTCGCCACCGGCGCGGGAATCACCGTGATCACCGCCGACGACTTCCACCGGCGCGGCGTGGTCCCCGTCATTGCGGCGGCGTTGGACCAACTCGCGAGGTCGGCCGATGCCATCTATGTCGACTTCGACATCGACGTGCTCGACCGCGCTTTCGCACCTGCGACTCCCGGCTCGCGTCCCGGCGGCATCACTCCGGCCGAGTTGCGAACCGCCGCCCGGCTGTGCGGAGCGAATCCGAAAGTTCTCATCGCCGACCTGGTCGAAATGGATCCCGAGCGCGATGTGGCCGGCGTGACGGTCTACGCGGCGTGTATGTGCTTGTTGGCCTTTGCGTCGGGGCTGCTGTTGCGAAAGCAGTGATCAGCCGCGTTGCTACTGCGCGACGCCCCGGCGCGCGGCCATCCGCGCGCGAACGTCGCGAGCGGAGCGGGCAACGCCCGGCACGGGCGCGGGCTACGATGGTCAGTTGTGGGCGGTTCTCTCTTCAACGGCGTTCGCCGCACGCTCGTCATGGGCATCCTCAACGTGACGCCGGACTCGTTTTCCGACGGCGGGTCTTACTTCGAACCGGAAAAGGCGCTGGCGCGCGCCCGCACTTTGATCGATGACGGCGCCGACATCGTCGACATCGGTGGAGAGAGCAGCCGACCCGGTTCCCAGCCCGTCCCCGTGGATGAGGAATTGCGGCGTGTCGTTCCGGTGGTGCAGGCGCTGGCCGCGGACGCTCGGGTGCCGCTGTCGATCGACACGACCAAGCCGGAGGTGGCCGACGCGTGCCTGCGGCTGGGCGCGCGCATCGTCAACGACATTACTGGATTACGCAATCCGGAGATGCTCGCCGTGGCAGCGCGCCACAACGCCGCCGCGGTGATTATGCATATGCGCGGCATGCCGCGGAACATGCAACTCGACCCCGTCTATGACGACGTCGTGGCCGAGGTTCGCGAGTTCCTGGCCGAGCGCGCCACAGCCGCGCGTGAAGCGGGCATCGCGGATCTGGCCATCGATCCCGGTATCGGTTTCGGCAAAACCGCAGCCCACAATTTCGAGCTTCTCCGGCGTCTCGAAGAATTCACTTCTCTCGGCCTGCCCGTGCTGGTCGGACCGTCGCGCAAATCGTTTCTGGGCGCATTGCAAGGCCAGGAGGCCACGAGCCGGCGGTTGGAGGGCACGCTCGCCGCGGTGGTCATCGCGGCCATGAAGGGCGCTTGCGTGGTGCGCGTGCACGATGTTCTGCCATGCCGCCGCGCGCTGCAACTGGCCGACGCCATGAGGAGCGGATGAGGCGCGCATGAACGACCGCATTCATCTGCTCGACGTGGCGCTCGACTGCCGCATCGGCGTCAGCGCGGAGGAGCGCCGGAATCCGCAGCAGCTTCTGGCCGACGTTACGGTCGCAACCGATATCCGCGCGGCGGCCGCGTCGGGCGATATCGCGGCGACAATCGACTACTCGCAGATTCTCGATCTGCTGCAGGCGCTCGCCGGCGAAAAGGAGTATGTGCTCATTGAAACGCTGGTGGAAGCGATGGCCACGCGGATCCTCGAACGGTTCCCGGTCATGAGCGTGCGCATCCTGCTGAAGAAGCCCGCGGCCCTGCGCCATCGCGGCGTCGGAGCGGCGGCGGTGGAGATTGTGCGCCAGCGCCATGGCTGACGTGCTCGTAGGTCTGGGCTCGAACCTCGGCGACAAGCAGGAGAACCTGCGTCGCGCTGTCGAATGCCTTACAGCGGCTGGCGCGGACGCGTCCGCCGGTGCGCCATCCGCCGCGCCCGCGCGCCTGGTTGCGGTCTCGTCGCTCTACCGCACCGCGCCGGTCGGTGTGCTCGACCAGGACTGGTTCTTCAATGCCGCGATCCGCGTCGAGACGGGGCTCAGCGCGGGCGAGTTCCTTCAAATAGCCTTGGCGATTGAACAGCGGCTGGGGCGCGTGCGCAGCGTGCGCAACGGTCCGCGCCTGATCGACATCGACATTCTGCTGTGGGATGACCTGGTCCTCGAAGCGCCTGGTCTCGTGATTCCGCATCCGCGCCTGCACCAGCGGCTGTTCGTGCTGGAGCCTCTGGCCGAAATCGCCGCCGCAGTGCGCCACCCGTTGTTTGGCAGGACCATGTTTGAACTGCGCGCCGAATTGCGCGCGGATCTAATCGCCGCGGGCGGCGTGCAGCGCGAATGCGGTCCGGAGTGGGCCGCCGCGCCCGCTTAGTGGGCCGAGACGTCGCCCGGCCCGCCCTTGCCCGGCCGCTTCATGATCAGGATCAGCGGGATGATCGCCAGGAACATCACCGCCAGAAGTTGGAACACGTCGATGAACGCCAGCATCACGGCCTGCCGCTGGACCAGGCCGAACAGTCCGACGTAGGCCTTGTGGTAGGCCGTCGCAGGATCCGCGCCCTGGGCTCCGAACATCGATTGCATCCCGTGCGACATGCGCTGCGTCCCGGCGTCGTATGGCGTCACGTGGGCACTCAGCGTATTCGTAAACGTCTGCTGCCGCCGCGCAAACATGGTGGCGACGCCGGCGATGCCCATGCTGCCGCCGATATTGCGCAATAAGTTGAACAAGCTGGTCGCATTGCCCATGTTCTCTTTCGAGATGCGGTTCATCGAGATCGTCGACAGCGGAACGAACAGCATCGCCAGCGCCATGCCCTGGACGAACTGCGGCCAGAACAGGTCCCAGTAGCCGACATCGGCGTTCAATTGAGAGAAGCGCCACAGCGTCAACGATCCTAAGAACAGTCCCGTCGCGAGGAACTTGCGGGCGTCGAAGCGCCCGATGAATGCGCCCACGAACGGCATGGCGAGCATGGAGCCGAGGCCGCGCGGCGCCAGCGCGATGCCCGCCTGCAGCGACGGGTAGCCCAGCAGCGTCTGCAGCCAGATGGGCAGCAGCACCAGGCTGCCGTACAGCACGAAGCCCAACACGGTCATCAGGAAAACGCCCGTGGCGTAGGTCCGTTCCTTGAAAACTCGCAGGTTCACGATCGGGTGCTCGATGCGCAGCTCGCGGATGATGAATGCGCTCAGCCCGACGATCGTGAGCACCGCCAGCCAGACGATGAAATGCGATTCGAACCAATCGTCCTGCTGGCCCTTGTCGAGCATGATCTGCAGCGCGCCGATCCCCACTGCGAGCATGCCGATGCCCCAGGCATCGATCCCACCGCCCGCGCGGCGCTTCATGTACGGCGGGTCGAAGACGTAGAGCTGCGCCATGATCACCGACAGGATGCCGATCGGGATGTTGATGTAAAACACCCAGCGCCAGCTATAACTGTCCGTCAGCCAGCCGCCGAGCACTGGCCCGAGCACCGGCGCGACCACGATGCCGAGGCCCCAGAAGCCCATTGCTTTGCCGCGATCCTCGGGTTTGAAGGACTCGAGCAGGATGGCCTGCGACAACGGTTGCAGCGCGCCGCCGCAGAGTCCCTGCAGGATGCGGAATACGATCAACGTCGGCAGGTTGGGCGCAAAGCCGCATAGTGCCGATGCGATCGTGAACCCGATAGTCGAAGCGAGCAACAGCCGCTTGCGTCCGAACTGCCGCGCCAGCCAGCCCGCCATCGGCAGGATGATCGCGTTCGCGACCAGGTACGAGGTCAACACCCACGTCGCCTCGTCCACCGTCGCCGAAACGCTGCCCGCAATGTGCGGCAGCGACACGTTCACCACCGTCGTGTCCAGCACTTCCATGAACGTGCTGAGCATGACCGCCATGGCGACGATCCACGGGTTCACCAGCGGTTGATGGGCCTGCGAGGCGGTTCCTACGCTCACTCGTTATTCTCCGCGGCCCATCGCGAACAGCATGAGCCGCACCGCCGCTTCGACTCCGATGCGCGTGTTCACCATCAGGTCGTAGAGCTGGGGGTCGTACATGTTGCGGTTATAGTTCAGCCGGATGTACTCCGCCCGCCGGCGGTCTACCGCGTCCATCGCGTGCTCGCAGTTCTCGACGTCCGGCAGCCGCTTACGCAGGTGTTCGATCCGCAGTGCGCGCGGCGCATATACAAACACGTGGAACGTGCCCGCGCGGCCCGCCAGCAGGCACTGCGCGCCGCGTCCGACCACGATGCAGTCCCCAATTTCAGCGGCCTCGAGGACGATGCGCCGGGTGAGAATGGCCATCGTATGGGCGTCAAACACCGCGGTCTCGTCCAGCTCGCCCACTCCTTCAAACGCTCCGTGCCACAGCGCCTTGCGGCTGATGCGATGCAGCCACGGGTCGACCCGCTCATCGAACCGCTGGGCCACTTTCGGATCGACATTCGCCTGCTCGACGATCGCATCGATCAGTTCCGAATCCAGCAGTTTCCAGCCCAGCTTGTTGGCGATCATGCGGGCCGTGCTTATGCCCGCGCTCCCGTACTCCCGCGAAATTGTCAGCACACGATACATGACGGCGCTCCTGTCCGGCTGCGGCTACTTCGTGAACACGGTCGCTTCGACCGACATGCCCGGTCTCAGCCGGTGCTCTTTGTCCTGCCCCGCATTGAGAACGATCTTCACCGGCAGGCGCTGCACGACCTTGACGTAGTTGCCGGTCGCATTTTCCGGCGGCAGCAGGCTGAAACGCGCACCCGTCGCTCCGGCGATGCTGTCCACGCGCCCCTCATATTCGCGCCCGTTAACGTCCACCAGAATGCCCGCTTTCTGCCCGGGCTTCATGGAACGCAATTGCGTCTCTTTGAAGTTCGCGGTCACCCAGATATCTTCGGTCGGAATCACGGCCACCAGCGGTTGCGCCGGCCCCACGATCTGGCCCAGTTCCACCGTTCGATTGCTGACCATCCCCGCCACCGGCGCCCTCACCGTGGTGTAGCCCAGGTTCAGTTCGGCCTGCTGCAGTTGGGCCTTGAACTGTTCCACGCGCGCCGCGGCCGAGGCGGCGTGCGCCTTCGTCACGGCCACCTGTTGCGGGCCCGTGCGCGCCCGATCCTCGGTGGCCTGGGCTTCTTTCACGCGCTCGCGGTCGCGGTTCAATGCGCTCTCCTGCGTCCGCACATTCGCCTCGGCCTGGCTGACCTGCGCCTGCACCGCGGCCAAGCCCGCCTTCAGCGCGTCCGCCTGCGCCACCGCCGCGTCGAACTGCTGCCGTGAGATCTCTTCCTTCGCCACCAGCGGCCGGAATCGCTCGACGTCCTTCGCCGCTTTATCGTAATTGGCCTGCACCTGCAGCACTGTCGCGCGCGCGGATTCGAGCCCGGCCCGGGCCATCGCGACCGTCCGGTCCGTCGTCGTCATGGAGGCCTGCGCCACGCCCACGCCGGCGCTCGATTCGGTCAGCCGCGTGGCGGTGTTGGTCGTCGTAATCGGCACGTCGCTCTGGCTTCCGGCCAGCGTCGCTTCGGCCTCCTCCAGGTCGGCGCGCGCCCGCTCCACCGCCACCTGATAATCCTTGGGATCGAGTTGCACCAGCACGGCGCCCGCTTCCACGTACTGGTTATCCTGCACCGCGATGTCAATCACGGTCCCTCCCACGCGCGCCGCCACCGGACTCACATGTCCGTCGATCTGCGCGTCGTCGGTGGTCTCGCGCACCGAGTAATAGCGCCAGGCGAAAAACCCGCCCACCAGCGCCAGCAACACCACCACGATCAGAATCGTGCGCAGGCGCGAGGGCGGCGGCGCCTCGGGTTCGCCTGCCGTCCGGTCCGCCAAATCGCCGTTTTGGAGATCAACCGCCTCGCTCATGTCTCTTCGCTCCGTTTTCTCAAATCTCTTTTCAGCGCTCGAGCGTCGCCGCGCCCGCGCCGCCCAGGACGAACACGCGGAACAGTTTCTCGGCCGCGCCTGCCGCCCGCGCCAGCGTGCCCTTCGCCAGGTTGTAAGCGAACAGGCTGGAAATGTAGTTGTCGCTGGCGACGGCCAGCGCCTGCTGCGCCTGGACCACTTCCAGGTTGTTGGCTACTCCGGCCGCGAACCGGTCCTGCGATTGCGCCACCTGCGTTTCAGCCAGCTTCAGCGCGTTCCGCGCCAGGTTCACCTGGTCCAGCGAGGACTTCAGGTCGAGGAACACCGACCGCACTTCGAACTCGATCCGGCTGCGCAGCGCATCCCGCTCGGCCGTGCGTTGTTTCAACGTCGCATCGGCTTCCAGAACTTTGCCGTCGATGCGCCCGCCCTCGAAAACGGGGATGGTCACGCCGATCGCCGCCGTGAACGTTCCGTGATTCTGCACGACGCTTTGTCCAAGCAGCCCGTAGTCGAAACTGGCGCCGACCGACGGGTAGCGCTCCGCCACCGCCGCGCGACGCGCGAATTCGGCCGCCTTCACCAGCGCCTGCGCGCCGCGGTAGTCGGAACGGTTCTCATACGATTTTTCAATCGCCTGCTCCACCGTGAATGGCGGCAGCGATTCGGACGAGAGGCTGTCGGTCAGCCTGTAGCGCTGCGTCAGCGGCAGCCCGATGGCCTGCGCCAGGCTCAGCTTCATTTTCTCGAAGTCGTTTTCCGCGGCGATCAACCGCTGCCGCTCAGCCTCGAGCTGCACCTGGGCGCGCAGCACGTCGATGGCCGGGATCAGGCCCGATTGCTTGTAATCCAGCGCCTGGTCGTAGACCGCCTGCGCCGTCTTCACCTGGGCGCGCGCCGATTCCACCCGGCTCTCGCCCGCCACCGTCTGCAGATACAGTCCGCCGGCCACCAGCGCCACCATGTCGCGGCTGTTCTGATAGCTCTGCTCGGTGGCCAGGACGCCCTGGCGGTCGGCCTGCGTACTGCGGATCGCGCTGAGGTCCAGCACCCGCTGCGTCACGTAGCCGCGCAGGTCGAACACGGCGAATGGGCCGAGGATCTGCGGGATGCCCGGAAAGCCGCTGAATCCCAGCGCCGCCAGGTTCTCCTGCATGTCGGTTTCCCCACTCCGGACCGTGACATTCGGCAGCAGATCGGCCATCGACCGCATCCGCGTGGCCTGACTGTGGCGCCGGCCCTGGTCGCTGAGCAGCGCGCCGAGGTTGTTCTTGAGGCCGCGCTGAATCGCATCTTCCAGGGACAGCGCCAGCTCTTCCGATGTCGCCTGCCCCGCGGTCACGCCGCCCAGGTATTGCCCCTGACCCTCCAGCGAATACGTGCCCGCCGGACGCGGCGTACCGGGCACCGTCATCGACTGCGCTCCGCCCTCGGCCCCGGACTGGGCGCTCACCGGCCCTCCATTGACCAATGCCAGCGCCGTCCCCAGCGCCGCCAGTATGAATCCTCTCATGCGGCAATTCCTCTCCAGATCAGCCCGATCAGGTGTTGGATATCGTCATTCAGTTCCGCCCGCGACCAGCCCAGCAGCCGCTGCACAATCACCCCGCGCGTCATGTCGCACACCGTGAAGGCCGTCGAATCGGGCCGTAATTCGCGGATCTCTCCCGCGGCGGCAGCCTTCTTCAAGACTTCCTCCAACATTTGAGCCTGCTCCAGATACAGCTCGCTCAGCTGGCCATCATGGCTGGCCTGCGGAAACCGCAGGTTGCCGACTTCCGAGTGATATATCAGGAAAAAATCGCGGTGCTGCTCGAAGTACCCGACCCGCGTCTCGATGAACGCGCACAGCTTCTCGCGGACGCCTGCCGCAGCCTCGACCTTGCGCCGCGAGTCGTTGTTCAACGACCGGATCCCCTCCATCAGCGCAGCCATGTAAATGTCCCGTTTCGACCGGAAGTACAGGTACAGGGTGCCCTTCGCAATCCCCGCGCACTCCGCCACCTGATCCATCGTCGTCTCGCTAAACCCTTTTTCGGCAAAGACTTTGCGGGCTGCGTCGAGGATTTCGGTGCAACGGAATTCGGTCACAACCTCTTGTTTGGTCTTAGACACTGGACTCTCGTGGCGAAGGGAATGACTACTCAGTCATTTTACTGGATGATGATTCAGTCCGTAGGGATGCAGATTCCTGCGCCGTGATCGTCCCGGGGCGGAAACGCTCGCTCTCGAGCCGCTGAAAGCGCGCTCAACTCCCGCTGAAAACGCCATCAACCCGCGCTGAAAACGCCATCAACCCGCGCTGAAAGCGCGATCAATCCCCGCTGAAAGCGCATTCAATCCCCGCTGAAAGCGCGATCAAACGAAGTCCGGCAATGAGGCACTCGCACATTTGGCCAGCCTTCCCGACGGCCCGCCGCTGGCGTTGTGACCCGCCCCACACTCGTGAGATACCGGGGCCAGGAAGGCCCCGGCGCGGGCGCCGCCGGCCGTCGGCAGAACCAGCCTGCATTTCTCGCAAGTGTTCGGGCACCTCAACGTGGCGCAGGCACTCATGCCTGCCGCGCCGGCACTCTTGCCGGCGCTTTGCCTTCGACACTGTGTCGTGCCCGCCAACAGGTGTCGAGACGAGTCTCGACACGGCAGACACGAGTGTCTGCGCCACGCCGGCTCGTGGAGTGTGAGAAATGCGGGCTAGGCTGTCGGGAGGGGAAACCCGTCTGGAACCTGTGTGGAAGAAGACGCGATCTGGAGCAGCGGGAGCAGGGAACCGGCGCGTCAATCAGGCGGGATCCGGCGCCTCGTCCCGTCCCTCATCGCAACGGCCGGACTGCCTCGATTCACACTCAGCCAGCGAATCGGTTTGGGGCGCGCCGGCCAGGTCCGGTGTAGGCTGTCGCCACGTTCAGCCCGAGTGCGCAAAACAATGGGGGGCGACCCGGTCCGGTCGCCCCCGAAGAATTCTTGCGGCTCAATCGTTTTCCCGATTCAACCCCTCCCCGCCCGCGATCTTCATGCGCCGGAGAATCTGTCCGCCGCCGGCGCGTGTCTGAGACCGCTGTCTCGATCGGGATCGGCCGAAGCTCGAAGCTTTTCCGCCGGGGCATCCATCCTCCTCGCAACGCCCCGGCGGTCATTTCATTGGTTGAGAAGAAGCGGGTTACGCGCCTTGACTCGGCGGATGCCCGCCGCCGCCTGACACGTCGCTGGCCTGTTCGTCAGTGAGTTCGCCTTCCGGCTTGATCTCGGGATCTAAATTGCTCATGCTTGTGTTTCCTTTTTGCGGTCGCGCCATGTCTGGCGGTTGCACGCGTTTTAGGTTTTCGCTGCCCATTATGCACGCGACAGCGGAATTCCTCCTCATCGGAGAAGCTCGAAAAAAGGTCATCCGACCGGCTGGCGAGAGGGAGTCGGTGATTTCCGGCTTCGTGTTCTCTTGTCAGCCGCCCACAGCCTGACTAGAACGGATTGAAGGTCACCTTGCCCGCGCCAGCGCCGCTGCTCTGGGAACCGATCCCGCCCGACACTTCGCTCTCCTGCTCCTCGCTCAGTTCGCCCTCGGCCTTCGTTTCCGGATCCTGTGAATTGTTCGTGCTCATTGTGTGCTCCTTGTGCGGTTTCCAGACTTGTCTGCCATCCCACGAACGCTTCCGCGTGGCCCCAGTGCCATGCTCGCGCCCTCGCTCTGCCAGTTTTCGATTCATACGGAGTCAATGAAGAATCATCGAATCCGCCCCGCTCGCCAAGTTTATGGCAAATACTCTATCTGCACACTAGTGTGCAAGTAGTATGCCAATCGCCCCATCGCCACCGCACCGGCTCCCTGATCCGTTTAACTTAAAGTCGCAATATTAACTAAAGAAATGACTTATCGTTAGATGATTTAGCCTGAAGCGCCGCGCCTCGTATACCTCGGCCCTCGCCTGCATCCTTGAATCTTCCCTCAACTGTCCACAATGTAGTGAATAGCTTACCACTTCGTAGACAATCGCGCGCCCGAATCCTCCGCCCGCCTTCCCGGCACCGCGCGCTCGAATCCCGTTGCGCCTTTCGCTTGACGGCCGGGAGTAAGCTCGAAGCAGCCAGCCGCCTGCACGGCGCGCTGGCCCCGTTCTTTGACAATTCCGAATATTTAGCGAATATGCACAGCCTAAGTCAATCATTCTAATAAACAAACTAGACAATTGGCTTTGTTCCTTCTTTTTGTCGTGCACGTTGTACGAGCGCACTCTTTGGCGTGGGTTCACTATTGGATCCAAATGTCCGAAAGATAGCCAATATAAGTCAATCATTCTAAAAAGAAAAGTCGATAATTGGCTTTGATCCTCCAATTTGTTGCGCACGCTACGTTGCCCGCTCCCGCCGGGAAGGTTCAAGCAGCGCGGCTGACGGCGTCCCAGGTGCCCTCTGGCTCCTGACAGAAATACTGTAAGTAATTGTAAATAATAAACTTACAATCAGGCGTTCAGGCGCTCTGCCGCTGTACCAGGCGGGCGAACAGACCCTCCGCGGCCACCAGTTCGTCGTAACCGCCCTGCTGCACCACGCGGCCGGCTTCGACGACGTAGATCCGGTCGGCCTGCCGGATCGTACTCAGCCGGTGCGCCACCAGGATTCGCGTCACGTTGAGCTGGTTCAGGCTGGCGGTGACAATCGCTTGCGTGCGGTTGTCCAGCGCGCTCGTGGCCTCGTCGAAGACCACGATGCTCGGGTTGCGCACCAGCGCGCGGGCAATCAGCAGCCGCTGCCGCTGCCCGCCGCTGATGTTGCCCCCGCCTTCGGCGATCACCGTGTGCATGCCCATCGGCATGCTCTCGATGTCCTCGTACAGACCCGCCGCCCGGGCCGCATCCCAGGCCTGCTCCATCGTGCAATAGCCGCCGCAGGCGATGTTTTCGAAGATCGAACCCGACATGATCTTGCCGTCCTGCGTCACCACGCCGATCTGCCGCCGCACGGCCGTGATGTCCAGGCTCGAAAGCTCCTGCCCGTCCAGGTAGATCGCCCCCGACATGGGCGTCTCGAAGTGCAGCAGCAGGTTCAGGATGGTCGACTTGCCGCTGCCCGACGGCCCGGTCAATGCGATGCACTGGCCCGGCTCGGCGTGGATCGTGACGTCGTCCAGCGTCAGCGGGCCGTCGTCGCGGTAGCGGAACGTTGCGTGCTCGATATCGATGCGGCCCCGCAGCCGGCCGATGCTCGTCTTAGTCGCGTCCACCTCGGGCGTCTCGTCGAGAATCGTGCGCGTGCGGATCCACAGCGTGTGCGCCTGCACCATCCCCGAGAGCACGTCGCCGGCCTGTGTCAGGCTGGTCAGGAAGATGGTCTGCGCGGCGATGAAGGCCAGGAACGTGCCCAGCGGCAGCGGCGCTCCGTCCGCCGGCCCCGCGCCCGGCACGCCGGGTCCCAGCATGTAGAGGAACGAGCAGCCCAGCGCCAGCACCGGCACCGTCAGGTTCACCAGCCGGATCTGGTCCTTCAAGGCCTGCACCCGCAGGCTCAGCGACTGCTTGCGGCCGTACTCTCTCGCCCAATAGGCAAACGCGCGCCGCTCGGCGCCGGCCACCCGCAGCTTCGACACCGCGTTGATCAACTGCAGCACCACGCCCGACAGCAGCCCTTCCACCTCCTGCACCTGGGACTGCAGCCGCACCAGCCGCCGCATGCGCAGCGCCATCCAGCCCACGATGACCCCACCGCTCGCCAGCGCGATGCAGCCCAGCTTCAGGCTGTAGTAGAACATCAGAGCCAGCGTCAGGAACGAGGCTGTTCCGGCGAACAGCGTGCGTAGCGCTTCGGTCGATAGAATCTGCTCGATGCGCGTCAGCGCGTAGGCCCGCGCGCTCAGCTCGCCGGCCGTGAAGCGGCGGAAGAACGCCGGGCGCAGCTTGAGCAGGAAGTCCCACACCCCCGCCTGCAGCTCCGTGTACAGCGCGCTCTGCACCCTCAGCGTCGCCAGCGACTGCGTCAACAGGAACAGCATCGCCCCCACCGCCGAGGCCAGCATCGCCAGCCCCAGTTGCCACACCATGCTGCGGTCGGCGTCCGGAATCGCCTGGTCGATCAACACCGCCGTGGCCTGCGGAGCCACCAGGCCCAGCGCCATCGCGGCGATCCCCGCCAGCGCGATCGTCCGCAGATCGTGCCAGTTGTTGTGCAGCGCGAAGCGGATCAGCGCTGCCGTGCGCCGGTCCCGCGGAAACGCGCGGTACAGCACGTAGCCGCGCGGCTCGAGCGCGAACGCGCTTTCCGCATCCACGCGCCGGCGGCTCCCGTCGGCCGGGTCGAACAGTTCGTAGCGCGGACCGCCCCAGCGGCCCGGCTGGGCCGGTAGCAGCGCCACGCTGCGGCTATCCTCTTTGAGGAACGCCAGCAGCGGCCCGTTTTCGCTCTCCCACCACATGCCGCTCAGCACCACCATCCGTGTGCGGAATCCGGAGCGCTGGGCGATCGCCGAGAGCTGCGTGTGCCGGCTTCCATCGTCCATCGCCGGACGCACTGTGATGCCTTGCGCGCGTCCAATCGCCCGCAGCGCCACCAGCAAGTGCGAACCTTCGAGCGGTATGCGTTCGCGCGTCCCGCTGGCCGCGGCATCGGCCAGATGCTCCAGCGCGCGCGAGGCCAGCGCCTGGTCCACGCGCCGGCGCTCTTCGAACCGCTGCCGGTCCTCGGCTTCCTTGCGCGCCGCCACCTGCGCCCACGCCTCGTAGAACGCCGGCCTCAGCCGCGCCAGCGCCTGCACCGCGCTCTCTCCCGGCCACGGCGCGAAATCCGGGTCGCCGGCCGCGCGGCCGAGCGACTCCAGCCAGTGCCGGATCGCTCGCTCCAGCTCCTCATCCGGCTCAGGCGGCGGATACGGTAGCGGCCGGATGCGGCTCTCTTCGAGCGCCAGCGCCATCAGTTGCCATTCGCCCGCCGGCGCGGGCATGGGCGGCACGATCTCTCCCGGCGCGATCGCGAACAGGAAGTGCCGCGCGCCCGTGACGCTACGCGCGCCGCCGTCTTCGGTCGACGCGCCAGCCGCCGTCTCGCGCGTAGTCGCAAACACGCCCAGCGCGCCCGATTCCAGCCGCCACGCCGTCCCCGCGTCGTCCAGCCACAGCGGTTGGTTGTCCCACAGCTCCAGGCCCTCGGCCGGGTTCTTCGCCGGTGGCCCGCTCACGCCGCACTCTCCTCGCCCGTATGCGCCTGCGCCGCGGGATCGTCGGCCAGCAGCCGCAGATAGTGGCCCCCTGCGCGGACCATCTCGGCGTGCGTGCCGCGCTGCACCACTTTGCCCTGGTCGAGCACCACGATCTCGTCGCAATCGCGAATTGTGCTCAGCCGGTGCGCCACGATCACCGAACTGCAGCCCCGGCGCCGGATGTTGCGGTCGATCAGCCGCTCGGTCTCGGCGTCCAGCGCGCTGGTGGCCTCGTCCATGATCAGCAGCGACGGGTTGCAGGCCAGCGCGCGCGCGATCTCCAGCCTCTGCCGCTGGCCGCCGCTGAGGTTGGCCGCGCCCTCCAGCAGCGAACTCCGGTAGCCCTCCGGCAACGCGCGGATCGCGTCGTCGATCAGGGCATCCTCGCACGCTTGCACCACGTTCTCCTCCGGCGTCGAGGCGTCCCACAACGTCAGGTTGTCGCGCACCGTCCCGCCGAACAGCAGAATGTCCTGCTCCACCATCGCCAGCGAGTGCGCCATCACCTCGCGCGGAATCTGGCTGGCCGGCACCCCGTCGAACAGGATCTCGCCGCCGGTCGGCAGATACAGGCCCGCCACCAGCTTGGCAATGGTCGACTTGCCCGATCCGCTGCCGCCCACCAGCGCGATGCGCTGGCCCGGCTGCAAGGTGAACGACAGCCCCTCGATCAGCGGCGGGATCACTGCGCTGTAGCCGAATGAGACGTTGCGAAACTCCAGGCGCCCTTGCAGCCGCACCGCCATCCCGGCCCCTCGATCGCCCGGCTCCGGCTCCGGCGCCACCGGATTGCTCAGCACGTCGTCCAGCCGGCTCAACTCGCCCTCCAGCACCTGCAGCGTTTCGCCCAGGCTGACCAGGCTGATCACCGGCAGCAGGAAGCTCGTCGTCAGGCTCTGGAATGCGACCAACTGGCCGATGCTCAGTTGGCCGCGCATCACCTCGAAACCGCCGAACACCAGGATGCACGCGGTCATTAGAGCCGTCAGAAACCCGGGCAGCACGCCCAGCACGTTGTTGGTCTGGCCCAGCTCCGTTTGCGATATGCCGAGATTGGCGAAGTAGCCGGCCCAACGCGCATAGAAATCGGACTCCAGGCCCGATGCTTTGAGCGTGCGGATGCTCTGCAGGCCCGCGATGCCGAAGCCCACCGTCTTGCCCGTGTTTGCGGCCAGCCGGTAGTTGCCCTCCACGCGTTTGCGCGCGATCCAGCGCAGCGTGGCGAAGTTCAGCCCGGCGAATGCCGCCGCCACCAGCGACAGCCGCACGTCGAACTGCAGCATCACCGCCAGGTAGAAGATCATCATCAGGACGTCGATGGCCGTTGTCGCCAGGCGCCCCGAGAGCACCGCGGCGACATTGTCGTTCAACGCGATGCGGCTGCTGATCTCGCCCGCGTAACGCTGCGCGTAGAAGGCCGCTGGAAGATGGAACAGTTGCCACACGAAACGGCCCGCCATCGAGACCGCCAGCTTGATCTGCATGAAGCGCAACACGCGCAGCTCGATGCTCGTCAGAAACGCCTTCAGCAGCGCGGCCAGCATGATGCCCAGCACCAGCGGCCGGCCCCAGTCGCGAAAGCCCTGCACCAGCACTTTGTCCACGAAGGTCTGGGTCAGCGCCGGCGTCGCCAGGCCCGGCAGCACCAGCAGCAGCGCCGTGAATGCCGCGAACAGCAGCGGCCGCAGCGAGCCTTTCAGCCGCTCGCGGATGCTCCCGAGCATGCTCTTTTTGCGGCCGCCCGGCCGGAACTCAGGCCCCGGCTCCATGACCATCACCACGCCCGTGTAGCTCTCGTCGAACTCCTCCAGATCCACGCTGCGCGGGCCGCTGGCCGGGTCGTTCAGGTACACCCGGCCGTTGCGGTAGCCCTCGACCACCAGGAAGTGGTTGAAGTTCCAGAAGACGATGTAGGGGTACCGCAGGCTCTTCAGCCCGGGCAGATCCTTCTTGAACGCCTTGGCCACCAGGCCGTAGTTGCGCGCCGCTTTGCAGACGTTCGAGCACTTCGAGCCGTCTCGCGAAACTCCGCACTCGCGCCGCAGCACGGCCAGCGGAACGATGCGCCGGTAGTAGCCCAGAATGATCGCCAGCGCGGCGGCGCCGCATTCGACGGCCTCCATCTGCAACACCATCGGTGTGCGGACCCTGGTCGAAGGTAGCGGCGACTCTTTCCTCTTCACTGCGTGGCCGCTCCTCAGTAGATCCCCGACGATTCGCGCAGGATGGGCAGCAGATACGTGATCGGCGCGCGCCCTTCCACCGTCACCCGGCTGAGGTGCGTCAGTCCCGACGACATCTTCAAGTTCGGCCCGCGCGACGACGACCAGCGGTAGCCGCTGAAGGTCGCCGGGTCGGTCTCGAGCCGCGCCGTCACCTCGATATATGCGCCGCCGCTCATCAGCGTTTGCACGACGTCAGAATTGCCCACCACGCTTTGCGCCCCCTCCCTCGTCACCGGCAGCGGGGAGACCTTCGTCACCGTACCCAGGATGCCGCCGAAGCGCTGGCGCTCCACCGTGTCGGGCGTTACCTGGATGCGCATGCCCGGCTGGATCTTCTTGCCGTCGGCAATCGGGAAGTAGGAGATGCTGGTCAGCGTTGTGTCCGGGTCTTCAATCTGCAGCGAGAGCACCGCCGCGCCCGGCGGCAGCACCTGGCCCGGCGTGGCCAGCACTTCCATCACGCGTCCGCCGAACTCGCTGCGGATGTCGCCGTTCTGCCGCAGCTGCACCTCGTTGATGGCGATGTTCTTCGCGATCTCGCCGATCTGGTTCCGGCGGGCCGTGGAAACCTCCAGCGTCTCGCGGCTGAGCTGCGCCTGGCGCGTTTCGATTTGCTTCAACTGTCCGTCGATCTGCGATAGTCTCGACTGGTATTCCGCGATGCGGATGTCATTATCGCGGTACGCGAACTCCGCGTCCGACACCTCGTGCGCGGCCCGCCCCAGCAGCCCTTGCTTCACCATTTCGTGCACCGCGCCGCGATGTTCCGACAGCGGCTCGACCAGCGCTCGCGCGTTGGCCAGTGAGGACTCCAGCGTCGAGCGCTGCACCGCCAGCGAACTCCGCTCGGCGGCGTCCTGCTGCATCTGCAACTGCAGCCGCTGCTGGTCGGAGGCGATCTTGACGCGATCCTGCCCCCCCAGCGTCGCTACAGTCGCGTGGTCCTCTTCGATGCGCTTGCGAATCTCCGACTGGTCCAGCTTGCCGATGATCTGGCCCTTCTCGACCGCGTCGCCGGCGCGCACCGTCAGCACCAGCAGCCGACCGCCGCTCAGGGCTTGCACGCGCACCACGCGCCGCGGCTTCAGCAGCACCCCGCGCCCGGCCACGACCGTCGGTACGCTCCCGGCCACGGCCCAGAACAGCCCCAACGCGAACAGCACGCCCGTGACCAGCACCGGCATCCAGTCGCGCCGGTGCACCGCCGGCACCAGCCGTTCCAGATTGTCCGGCGAGGCGAAGCGCTCCAGCGCCTTGGCGCGGTATAGGTTGGTGTTCCGGGAGGCCATTGCGGCTCAGTTCTCCGTCCTCAAACCGACCGCAGCTTCTTCTGAATCCACTCGAAGCGCGCTCCGGCGAGCGAGATCGCATCCAGCGTCTCCGGGTCGATTTCGTCTCTGTAAAGCTTGTCCTGGTCCAGGACTTCGTTGGAGCTGTAGCCCAGCGTCGCCACCGTGCTGCGCAGCCGGTCCGCCAGGAACACGGCCAGCGCGCGGTAGAATCGCGACGCGAACGCCGTATCGTCGTTCAGCTTGGCGCTGAGCCGCGCCCGCGGCACGGCCAACACCGCCGAGCGCTCGAGTGCCTGCACCGACGCCGACGGCGGATAGGAATCGACAAACGACATTTCGCCGATCACCTCGCCCGACATCAACTGCGCCACTTCGCGTCCGCCCAGCGCCGACACCGTCACCGAGAAGCGTCCGTCGATCACCAGGAACACCGAATCGATCGGCACTCCCTCCGTCACCAGCGCCTGGCCCGGCGCGACCTCGCGCTTCGAACCCGTCGTCACCAGCCAGTCGATATCCGAATCGTTGAGGATGCCCAGAAAGGTCAGCGCCTTGCGCATTGCCACCTGCTTGCCCGGCCATTTTCCCAGAAAGCCGTGAGTTCTTAAGATTGTACACGGCTATTCGAAATCCGCAAGCGCGAACCCGGACCTGCGCTGCCACTGGGCAGCCGCGGGTCACCCCCCAGCCACGACCACTCGCGGGTTGTTTCTGAGCCGCGACCGTCAGGGAGCGGATGTATTGCGTGCCTAAGCCGCTCCCTCTGCGCCGTGCGGACTTTCAGCCGCCTCGCCCCCGCGTTTGCGCCACTGGTCGAGGACGCCCGTTTTCTTCTGTCGGAATGGCGGTTTTAGCCCGCCGCCGGAATCTGGCCGTGGAACGGGTCCGCGCCGATGGTGCCCGTCAACTCGCCCAGGTATTCGGCGGAGTCGACGCGCGCGAGTTGTTGGCGCGCCGAGGCGAGCAGGGCCGCGGCGTCCACATGGCCCCCGGCCGCCAGGGCCGGCGTCGCGCCGAATGCCTCCAGCGCCGCGATATGCCGGCGCCACAGCGCGACGTCGCGCTGCTGCTTCACCCGCAGGCGTTCGTCGTACCACTCACTTTCCAGCACGTGCTCGCGCGTGAACATCGCGCGCAGCTCCGCGTGCTCCACGCCCATGCCCTCATACACGCCGTGCGCCATGATGTGCAGCAGCGCCTTCAACGGCGGGCAGGCCGCCTCCACGCTGCCGTCTTCGAAGTAATTCAGGGCCACGCGGCGCTGCGATTCGACGATCGCGTCCACGCCGGCGGCGAACGCTGCCGGGTCCTGCTTCTCCGGGCGCAGCATCTCTTCGGTGAACACGCCGTCCGGCGTCTCGAACAGGCGGCCCAGGAACTGGTCCGCGAACAGCGCCGTGATGCGGTAGCCCAGCCGGCTCGCCAGCACCTTGCGGCCGCCTGCTTCGAAATCATCCACCTTCTCCAGGTAGCCGCTGCGGATCAGAAACGCCGGGTCGCGCTCCTCCGGCTTCATCCGGCACCACAGCTCCGGCACCAGCATGCTGATGTCGTGATCGACGCGGAACTGCGCGCCGATGTAGCCCGCGGCGGTGGTGAAACCGGCATAGCCCGTGAGGATGAACGAAATCAGCGCGTTGTCCAGATCGACCACCGGCCACAGGGCGTTGAATGGGCCTTTGGTCATCGCGCCTTCGCTGCCGAAGCCCGTCGTGGAGGGCGATTTGCCGGTCAGGCTGCACGTGAAATCCATGAACAGCTCGGGCAGTTCCTGGTAGTGGATCGGGCTGTAAACCGCCAGCGGCGGCAGGCCGATCTTCGCGTCCGGCGGACTGCCGCGGCGTCCGGCGAGTACCGCGTTCACCGGGAAATGGACGCGCCCTTCCGCCGGGATTTCGCGGTCCAGCCGCGCGCTGATTTCGGCCAGGTACGTCCCGCGCGCGTTGACCACGTCCGGGCGCTGCTGCAGATAGCGCGGGTTCTTCGACGGGCTTCCATCGACCATGCGCGGATGCGCCGACGAGACGGCGTAGGAGACGCCGCAGCCCGCGACGAAGCCTCTGAGCAGCCGCTTCATCGGCTCGGTGTATTTGTCGAACTCGACCACGTGGTGGACGATCGCCCGCGCTTGTTCCACCGTCAGCGGCTCGAAGTTCGAGATGAACGTGCCGGGCGCCGCCAGGTCGGCCTCGGCCTGCGCGTCGAAGCCGCGATGGATCGCCTCATCCGGACGCTGGAACAGCAGCGCCTCGCAGTTGGTCACCAGTTTGACGCTCGGATTCGTGTAGCGCGCATCGAGGTTGTTCAGGCTCTCACGCGGCACCACCACTGACGCCGTAATGTCGTCCTCGGCCTGCACCTTCTCGGCCGGATGAAAGTCCGGCCGGAGCTTGTAAATACGCCACGACCCTTCGGGATCGAAGCCCACCCGCAGATAGTTGCTCACCATCTTCTGGTTGTCGTATTTCAGCTCGTGTCCCAGGAAGCCGTTGATCCGATCGACGGTGAAATGCGGCTTCCAGTCGTCGCCCCATTCGGTGCGGTAATAGCGTTTGACCGTGGTGACGAGCTGGCGGATGGTCTGCGGGAGTTTCCTCAGCCAGTCGTTGTACTCCTCCTTGTAATCGGGCGACGGCGTGAGCAGCTTGATCACCGAGCCCAGCGAGCGCTCCGGGCTCAGGATCGGCCGCTTGGGCCGCTCGCCGGTGCGCGGTTGGACGTAGATCGAGGAGTAATCCCTCTTCAGAATCTCGGCCACCTCCCGCATGTCGTCGTGGTAGTCTTTCACGAATATCGGTCCCTCCAGCAACACGCTGGTGATGGACTTGGAGATCTCCGATTTGCCTCCGCCCGAGACCGTGGACGGTTTGTGGCACAGCGTGCCGTCGGCCGCCGAGCCCACCAGTCGCCACGACGTGCCGCCGCGCTGCTTCTCCAGCCACACGCGGTATCCCGACGGCAGCACGTAGGTGTCGCCGATGCTCAGCACGAGTTGTTGCATGCCGCCGTCTGCCGGCCACTTCACGAAACCCTCGCGCACATGGAACTCGGCGTTTTCGGGCAGGTAATACACGTCGGCATAGCGCCGGTCGACGGCGTAGCGGCCGGGCTTCTGCTCCGCCCGCTGGCCCAGCATCCGCAGCGCCGCCTCGAACGTCGTCTTCTTCAGCGGCACCGTGCGATCGGCGTAGAACTCCTGGCCGAGAACGTAGGCGGCGAAGGCAATTGCTCCGCCGGCGTGCTCTTCTTCGCATAATCCGAACAGATTTGCCGAGAAACTGATCTGAGTTTTGACCTCTTTCTTGCAATATCCGTAGTAATTATCCGCAATTATGGACACAATTACGCCGGAATCATCGCGGCAGGTCAGCTTAAAGGCCTTGCCGCCGTTGTAGGCTTCGTCTTCCTTCTCCCAGCACATGCCGTCGCGCCGCTGGCGCTCGGTCGCCGCGCTCACGTGCGGCAGGCCGAGATCCTTCTTCCGGATGCCGACGATGTGCGGCGCCACGATCACGCAGCCGGTGTGGCCGGTCCAGTGCGGCGCGTCCAGCGCGGCATCGTTTTCGGGCAGATACGGATCGCCGCCGTTGCCGAAGATGGCTTCGATGAAATCGAGGTTGCTGACCAGACTGGCCGGCGCGAAGCAGCGAATCTCCATGCGCTTTTCCGGCTCACTGCCCGTCGCCGGGCAGACGATCGGGCGCAGCAGCAGCGACACGAACATCCGGGCCTGCTGTTGCTGGTCCGCGGTGAAGGGCAGCGCCAGCACGCTCTCCGGCGGGTCGAGCGCCCGCTCGAGCAGCGTTGCGAAGGCCTTTTTCGGCACTGTGATCTTGTCGGTCGGCACCGGCAGCCCGCCCTCGACGATGTGGAAAACACCCTGCGTCGTCCGCCGGTCGCTCTTCGGATTGTGCAGCACGCCCTGCACGATGCGGTACGACTGCAAGTACGGCGAGGCGATGCTGTCGCCCCGCGCCGGCAGCGACATCACGCGCGCCAGCCCCGGCCGGTCCAGGACGAACGCGAGGCTGGGCAGCCGCGGCACGCCCGCCACGCAGGTGGCGGCCAGTTGATTGTCCAGAAAGGCCTGAATCCGCGCATCCGCGGGACACAGCATATCGCCCAGCAGCAGGTCCTTCTGATAATGGTTACGGAGCAGCGGCATCGCGACTTCGAGCGAGTAGGGGTCGGCCGTGCTGCGGCTGGTCGGCTGGCCCATCGCGGCGAGTTTCAGGTTCAGGTAGCGCAGCAACTCATCCAGGTGAGTGTCGCCAGGGGTGGTCGCGGTGGGGGATGAAGTCAATGTTCGCTCCAGGATTGCGTTGATTGCGGCGGATTCGTTCGCAGGGCGCCTGTGGGCATCGGCAACGGCCCGGCATTGAGGCCCCGGATCGAGCTCCGGCCAACCTCTCGCGCGTTTGAGAACGGCCTTCTCTTTGAGGTTAGCAAGTGGGAATGAGGCCGACGGTGGAGCTGGCATACCCGCGCGGCACGCCCTCGATAGGGCGGCCATGAAGATTCACCCTTGCACGCACGGTCCCGCTTCCGTAAGACTACGAGTAGCTGGTGTTTAGCGGAACCGCATCCGGTTAACTTCGCGCTGTGCCATGCCGACGAAATCTTAGAATGAGCCGCGTGTCCTTGTTCAAGGGCACGCTCCGCTGGCGTTCGCTCCTGTCATGGTGCCTCGCGCTGCTGGGGCTGAGCGTCTCGCTGTCCGCTCAGCACTACAACTTCAAACTCTACGGGCAGGAGGAAGGACTGGGGAACCTGTCCGTGCAGTGCCTGGTGCAGGATCGCCCGGGCTTCCTGTGGATTGGAACCAGGAACGGCCTGTTCCGATTCGACGGACGGCAGTTCCGCGAGTACGGACCCGCCGACGGTCTGAGCGCGAGCTCAGTCTATGATCTGAAGCTGGCGGCCGATGGCACGCTGTGGACTCTCGGCTCGCACGGGCCCGCGCGACGGCTCCACGACCGCTTTGAAACCACCGGCTTTCCGGGCCAGCTCAGCGGGGACGACCACCCGCAGCTCGCATGCCCCGGCCCAGGCCAATTGGTGATTTCGAGCCGCAAAGGGCTCTGGTTCGGCCAGTCCAAGGACGGCTCGTGGGCCTGGCGCCTGAGCCCTTCTGGCGGAAAGGACTCTGGCGCCTACTCCGTCCACGTGGATCCAGACGGTGTTCTGTGGTACGGCTGCGGGCAGCGCATCTGTTCCCAGCAGGGGACGCGAACGCAGGTCTGGGGCCGCGAATCGGGCCTGCCGGCGGGACGTTGGTCCGGTCTGGTGACCGACAACGCAGGCGTGCTGTGGGCGCGCTCGGACGCGGGGCTTTGGAAAAAGGCGCATGCGGCTGCCCGCTTTGAACCATCCGCGCCGCAGCTTCCCAAGGATTCGAAGGGCCTGCGTCTGTATGCCGGCCCTGAAGGAATGCTCGGCGTGCCGACCAATCGCGGCCTGCTAATCAGAGATGAGCGCGACTGGCTGGCGATCCGCGGCGATCAGGGTCTGCCCGGGGAGTCGGTCGAGGCCGTTCTGCTCGACCGCGAGGGCTCGCTCTGGCTGGGCCTCGCGGGATGGGGGCTGGTGCGCCGTCTGGGCTTCGGGCAGTGGGAGTCCTGGACCGCGAAGGAAGGCCTGGGCGCGCTCGAGGTCTTCCACATAACCAAGGATGCGCAAGCCACGATGTGGGCCGCCACCACCCAGGGCCTGTGGCGGCTGGACCCCGATCGCAAGCGCTGGCGCATCGCCGCTGCCGGCCGCCTGGCCTCGGAGTCGCTCCTCGCAGTCGCCACGGACCGGGATGGAACCGTCTGTGCTGGCGGGACATCGGGCGATGTCCTGTGCCTCGACCACGGCCACGGCGCGGAGCGGATCTATGGGCCCTCCAGTGGTCTCTCCGGTCAGTCGGTAAGCTGCCTGCGGTTCGACCACGAGGGAACGCTGTGGGTCGCCTCAGCCGGCGGCATCTCCCGTGGCCGGCGGACCCCGCAAGGTCTGCACTTCGACGCCCTGCCTCCGCCCGATGCCTTCCCGGGCCTGCAGGCCCGCATGTTCAGCTTCGGCTCTAATGGCCGGGTCTGGTTCGCGACCAATGAAGGCGTGGCACTGTTGGGCGGCGGCCAATGGCGCGTGTTCACCCGCGGCGATGGTCTGCTGTCTCAGCAGGTTAGTTCGGTCGTGGAGGGTCCGGATGGGATGGTCTGGCTGACCTATGGAGAAGCGCTCGGTCTGGCGCGCCTCGATCCCCGCGCATCGCCGCCGCGCATCGACCACTTCCCCCAGCACGATGGCGGCGTTGGTTATCTGGGCTTCTTCATCGGAACCGATCAGCGCGGCTGGATCTGGGCCGGCACCGACAAAGGCGTGGATGCGTTCGATGGCGCGCATTGGAATCATTACGGGCGGCAGGATGGGCTGCTGGGGGAGAACTGCAATGAGTTCGGATTCTTCTCCGACCCCGACGGCAGCGTCTGGATCTCCACCAGCCAGGGTGTCTCGCGGTTCATGCCGGGCACGGGCGCATTCCGGCCCCCTCCGCCATCCACGGAACTGATCTCGGCGACCATCGGCAAGCACGATCTGCTGGCTGGGCCGCCGCGCGCCATCCAGTCCGGCGCCGGCGCGTTCCACGCCGGCTTCGTCGCGCTGAGCTTCCTGAACGAGAATGCGGTTCGCTTCCGCTACCGGCTGCTCGGGCTCACCGAATCTTGGACCGGCACCGCGCAACGCGAAGTCGAATTCGCCAATCTGCCCGCCGGCGAGTACACGCTGGAGGTCCTTGGAATCAGCGGTGCGGGCATCGAAAGCACGCAGCCGGCCCGCGTGTCGTTCGTGGTCCTGCCACGGTGGTGGCAGACCTGGTGGTTCCGCCTGCTCGCCGCCGTCGGTTACATCGCTCTGGTGATGGGCATCCTGCGCCGGCAGGAACTGGTGCATCGGGCCGCGCACCGCCGCCTCGAGTCGGCCGTGGACGAGCGCACCCGGGAACTGGCCGAAGCCAAGCTGCGGGCCGAAGCGGCTAACCGCTTCAAGAGCGAGTTCCTGGCCAACATGAGCCACGAGATCAGAACGCCGATGAACGGCGTCATGGGCATGCTGGCCCTGGCGCGGCCGCTGGCCGATTCACCCGAGTTGAAGGAGTACGTCGAAACCGCCCAGGAGTCGGCTCAGGCGCTGCTGGAATTGTTGAATCATGCGCTCGATTTCTCCAAGATCGAGGCCGGCAAGATGGTCCTCGACCGCACCCTGGTGGAACTCGCGGACTGTATCGGCGGCGCCGTGCAGACCATGCTGCCGCTGGCGCGCGCGCGCGGACTGGCGCTCGATTGCAGCATCGATCCAAGCCTTCCGGCAGCTCTCGAAGGCGACCCTCTGCGCTTGCGCCAGATCGTCCTCAACCTGGTCAGCAATGGGCTCAAATTCACCGAGCGCGGCGGCGTCGCGGTGCGTGTCTGGGCCGACGAGACGGAGCAGCGTTTGGTGCTGCTGCATGTCGTCGTCGAGGACACGGGCATGGGCATTCCGATTGAAAAGCAGAAGCTGATTTTTGAGGCTTTCCAGCAGGCCGACGGGTCCATGACGCGGCGCTATGGCGGCACCGGCCTGGGGCTTTCCATCTGCACTCACATGGTGGCGCTCATGGCTGGCCGGATCTGGGTCGAAAGTGAGCCCGGCCGGGGTAGCCGGTTCCATTTCACGGCTCGTCTCGGCCGCCCCGAACATCCACTCGCCGCCGCGCCGCCCACTGCGCCCAGCGAACATCTGGCGCTGCCCTGTGGCGCGGGCGCGCGGCGCATTCTCGTCGCCGAAGATAACATGGTCAACCAGAAACTGGCGCGCATCCTGCTCGAGAAGCAGGGCTACGCCGTGGCCTTGGCCTGCAACGGCCGTGAGGCCGTCGATCTGTTCCGCGCCCAGCGCTTCGACGCCGTTCTGATGGATCTGCAGATGCCCGAGATGGACGGTTTCCAGGCCACCGCCGAGATCCAGGATCTGGAGCGCGACTCGGCTCGAAAAACTCCCATCGTCGCCATGACCGCGCATGTGATGCAGGACGACGTCAAGGCCTGCTTCGCCGCCGGCATGAGCGCTTTTCTGGCCAAGCCGGTTCTCCCCGCGGAGCTGTATCACGTGCTGGAAACGCAACTGGCGCGCAACGCCGCGCCCGATGCCCGGCTCGGCACCTCCGCCTGAGCCGCGCCGCGGGCGGAAATCTCCCACTGTCATCCCAAACCGAAATCAATCCCAGCCAATCAAGCTGTTCCCGTGCGCGGTGTCGCCCCCGGTGGCACCGCGCTTCCCCGCTGCCTGTCTTGCCCGACGGACGTAACAGCTTTCTGTGCCTCCATGTTTCTGCCTAAACCAGGCCGGCCTCGCGCCGATAAGACCAGAGGCAGTCACGCTTTTCCCAAGCCGCATCCGTTGCGGTGATCTCTTGCGGGCGCAATGCCGCGCGCCCGCTGCCAGCCTCGCGATCGCGCAGTATCCACTTCGCGATCCGAGTCCGCCACAGGTCCGGTCTGCCCACCGGGTCTGCGGCGGTGAAACCGTAACCGCAGGCGACAACCGCGCCTCGGTTCGTGGACAATAGCTTTCAGCCGCCATGAAAAGCTATCGTCAGGAACTCTGGTTCGACATCCCCGCGCGCCGCGCCTTCGTCAACATCACCGCCCAGGTCGACGAATGCCTGCGCGAGAGTGGCGTCCGCGAAGGACTGTGCTTGGTCAACGCGATGCACATCACCGCCAGCGTCTTCATCAACGACGACGAGAGCGGGTTGCACCGCGACTACGACCAGTGGCTCGAGAAGCTCGCCCCGCACGAGCCCGTGGCCTCCTACCACCACAACCGCACCGGCGAGGATAACGCCGACGCGCACATGAAACGCCAGCTCATGGGCCGCGAGGTGGTGGTCGCCATCACCGCCGGCAAACTCGATTTCGGCCCGTGGGAACAGATCTTCTACGGTGAATTCGACGGCCGCCGCCGCAAGCGCGCGCTGGTCAAAATCATCGGCGAACAGAGCGGTCCGCACCGTGTTTTCACCATGCGGCCACCGTGTTTTCACCATGCGGCCACGGTGTTTTCACCATGCGGCCACGGTGTTTTCACCATGCGGCCACGGGGTTTTCACCATGAACTCACCGCGAAGCCACGGTGTTTTTGTGGTGCAATCGTGGCTTTTCCGCGCCGCGGCCCGCCAGCTTCGCGCGCCGCACAGCCGGCCCTCCGCGGACCGCTACAATTGAGGAGCAGACGCATCGTTTCATCTTCAAGCCATGTTTAAATCTCTTTTCGGATCTCCGTCACCGCCGCCGGCGCCAGTCGCGGACGCCCCTTCGAGCCCGCCTCTGAGCCTGCTGGAGCGGTTGAAGCAGGGCATTCAGAAGACCCGCGCCGGGCTCGTCGATAAGGTGGAAGACGTCCTCCAGGGACGCAAGGAAATCGACGCCGAGCTGCTCGAGGAACTCGAGTACACTCTCATCGCGGCCGACATCGGCGTCAGCACGGCCGGTGAGATTCTCGAAAGCATCCGCCAGAGAGTGGACCGCAAGCAGGTGAACGATCCGGCCGAGCTGAGGAATCTGATCCGCGAGCACTTGCTGGGCGTTCTCGAAAGCTCGGAGAGGCCCTTCCAGTACGCCGCCGAGCCGCCGACCGTGATCCTGCTGGTGGGCGTGAATGGTTCGGGCAAAACCACCACCGCCGGCAAACTCGCCGCCCGTTTCAAAAGCGCCGGCAAGAGCGTCCTGCTGTGCGCGGCCGATACGTTTCGCGCCGCGGCCATCGAACAGCTTCAGGTGTGGGGCGGGCGCACGGCCACCGAGGTCATTGCCCAGGGCCAGGGCGCCGACCCGAGCGCCGTGGTTTTCGATGCCATCCACGCCGCCCGCGCGCGCCAGATTGACGTCCTCGTGGCCGACACCGCGGGCCGTCTGCACACCAAGGACAACCTCATGGCGGAACTGGAAAAGATGCGCCGCACGGCCAGCCGCGTGGTCGCCGGCGCGCCGCACGAGGTGTGGCTCGTGCTGGACGCGACGACGGGCCAGAACGGCCTCGAACAGGCCCGCAAGTTCACCGCCTCGGCCGGCGTCACGGGCCTGATTCTGACCAAGCTCGACGGCACGGCCAAGGGCGGCATCGTCGTCGCCATCACGCGCGAGCTGAACCTGCCCATCCGCTTCATCGGCGTGGGCGAGCAGGCCGACGACCTGCTGCCGTTCGACCCCGAACGCTTCATCGAATCGCTCTTCGAACCATGAACACCCACTACCTGGCGGAAGTCCTCGATCTCGCCCGGCAGGGTCTCGGCCGCACGTCGCCCAATCCGAACGTCGGCGCGATCCTGGTCCGCGATGGCGAAGTGGTCGGGCGCGGCTTTCATACCTGGACGGGCGCGCGGCACGCCGAAATCGTCGCTCTCGACGACGCCGGCGAGCGTGCCCGCGGCGCGACGCTGTACATCAATCTCGAACCCTGCTCCCACCAGGGCCGCACCGGACCGTGCGCCGAGGCCCTCGTCCGGGCCGGCGTGGCGCGCGTCGTGGCGATCCACCAGGACCCCAACCCGCTGGTCGCGGGCCGCGGTTTCGCGCTGCTCGGCGCGGGCGGCGTGGAGGTCGAGATCGACCCTGCGCTGGCCCACGAGGCCGAGGCGCTGAACCGCGCGTTTTTCCATTTCATGCGCACCGGCCGCCCGCTGGTCACGCTGAAATCGGCGCTCACGCTGGACGGCAAAATCGCCGCGCCCGAGGACAACTCGGGCTGGATCACTTCGGAAAAGGCGCGCGCCCACGTGCAGCAGATGCGGCACCTGCACGACGCGATCATGACCGGCATCGGCACCGTGCTGGCCGACGATTGCCTGCTCACCGACCGCAGCGGCCTGGAGAGATCGCGCCCCCTGCTGCGCATCGTCCTCGACTCGCAGTTGCGCCTGCCGCTGCAGTCGCGCATGGTCGAAAGCTGCCGCGGGGATCTGCTCGCCGTCTGCACTTCGGTCGCTTCGGCCGCGCGCCGAAAACTGCTCGAAGAGCGCGGCGTCGAAGTGCTGGTGGCTGACCAGCCCGGCGGCCAGACCGACATGCACGCCGTCGTCGCGGCGCTGGCCGCGCGCAAATATCTGTCGCTGATGATCGAGGCCGGCAGCAAGGTCAACTGGGCGGCGCTCGAGGGCGGCGTGGCCGACCGCATCTACTTCTACTACGCGCCCAAAATCCTGGGCGGCCTGCAGTCGCTGCCGGTCGCCGGCGGCATCGGCCGCCGCCGCCGCGTCGACGCCATCCGTCTGCGCGACCTCTCGCTGCACGTCATCACGCCCGATGAGTTCGCCGTCGAAGCCACGGTCGTACGAGCCCAGGCAGAGGCCGCATCCGCCCCGCGCGCCTGACCGGGTGGGACTGGGGACGGTGAATAATGGGTTTGAAAAGCCCAAGCCATCTGTCAGACGCCTCTTACCGCTGTGACTGACCACGGCGGTTTGGGCGTTAGCCGGCCAGGACTTACTCCAAGCGCGGTTCTGAGGGCCTGGAAGGGCTATTCAAGCCGCCTCGCTTCCGGGATTGCGGCTAACAATGAAGCAATACAATTCGACCGGGGCGCGGCATTCACGCGACTCATATCGAAGAATGCGACAGCTCCGGGCCTGATCAGTTGATCTACATCAGGATCCAGGCTGTAATCCTTATCTTCGTCAACTGATCTGCCGTCAAGAAAGAGCACCCAGGTCTCGATGTTTCGCTTCGGAACAAAATGAGTGATCGCCTCGTCGCCCGAACGGTCAGGTAGCCCAAGTTGTGTAAGAGCCTCGCGAAGTTGGCGCCCACGTCTGTCAGCGTCGCAGGTATCAGCGTCAATCACGACAACGAGAGCAGTTCTCGCCCGCGCCGATCTCTCACGGTAGGCCTTGACCGTTGTCGGATACCGTTCACGTACCCATTGCTCTCCGCAGCCTTTGCCGCTCGGCAGGGGTTCCATCCGGATTTGATGGGTCGAGAGGCCCTTTTGGTAAAGAAAATGACGGACGAACCGTTGGTGCCGCTCGTCCTCGGCGAGGACTATGACCAGCGAGGGCTTACTCACGTTCCCATCCCCGTGCGATCAATTCTGAGGGGAGCAGGCAGCTTGCAGAATCTTTCGGAAACTTATCGACGCGAACGGGCCCAATCCCGTCTCGATATAATTGGACGCCGCCCGTCGGCGCCCATTGATTGATGATTTCCGGGTGGTGCGAAATCATTAGTACCTGTCCGCGGCTTTCCTCAATGGTGTCATCTACCGCCAGGAGCCACGGCTGAATCTCACGGAGAGACAGGAAATTGTCGGGCTCATCAAGAATGACCGTGCCACCCTTCGCCAGTACGAAATGCAGAATTGTATATAGCGCGATCAGACATCGCTGGCCATCGGACAACTCGTTGAAGGAGAACTTGCTGGCCTTGCCACCGCCCTGGCCGAACTCAGCAACTAGCAAGCGCACATTCTCTCCCGCAGACTCCAATTGAAGGAAGTTGAAGCCATCGAGAGACTCGCGCAAGCTTCTTAGCAGGGCGGCGTTCTGCTTGGGGTCGGCCTGAACCAGATGCCGGTACCACGCAGCGATATTCGAAAGGTCAACGTTCGGGTAGAGGTTTTCCCCTTCCGCACGCGCTCCCATCCCAAACGGGTTGAGGCGAAAGCAGTAGAGATTGCCAATCCAGAGCTTAAACCGCGTCAGCGACTGATTGTCCCTCCTCGGCACGATCGTCGCCAGGGCAGAACGGTGCCAGTCAAATTCGTAGGTGACCTTATGTTCGAACCGGTCGTTGAAAAGATGCACCTCACCGTTTGTGAATTCAAAGATGGGCTTTCCGTCGAGATGAACGGTTTCCGACACAACCCGCGGCCGTGGCGGTTCTCCCCAAGGCTCAATCACTAATTTGTAGACGTATTTCCCCCCGCCCAACTCCGCGTCAAGTTCGCCGGTTATCTGGCGTTGGTCCAGCCAACGCGTCCGTTGAGCCAATATGAAGTAATCGTCAAAAACATCGCCCTTCGCGATAAACTGTCGCAGCAGCAATACGGCATCCAGCAAAGAGGACTTGCCCGACCCATTGCGGCCGAGGATGAGTTCCTTGCGGGCTGGTCTGTGCTCGAAGTTCACGAAGCACTTGAAATTGTCGAGATAGAGCCGGGTCAGCATCCAATTCAATTCTACACGCGGCCTGAATCGATTTCTCCGCCCGGGGGCGTAGTCGGCGACCGGCAGCAGTAATCTTCTGTGCGGACCCGCTACCGGCCCGGAGGCTTGTCTCCGCCGCTGCGTGAGGACCGTCCGAGCGCCGTGGCGCTGCCTGCCGCCGGGGCGCTACCGCGCGTTTTGACGCCGCGGATCAAGCGGGCGGCAGGGGCAGATTTGCTCACGTTGAGTAATTTTTAGGCTGTATCTTACTAACTCTAATCACAAAAAATTCCCAGGTTGAGGAAACTGCCATTTTGGAGCAAGCGCCGCGAGCCCCTGGAGCACCCGCGCCGCCTTTCCGTATCACGCGCCAGCAGTACGGTCGACCCGTCCTCCCGAAACTTACCCTTTGGGGAACATGGCTATAGCTAGTCCGGGGCGCTGATTACTTCCGGTATTGCTCATCACTGACCTGTTCCATCCAGTCAACGACCTTTCCATCGAGCTTTTCCTGAATAGCAATATGTGTCATGGCCGTTGTCGGCGTGGCCCCGTGCCAGTGCTTCTCGCCGGGAGAGAACCAAACCACATCGCCGGGCCGGATCTCCTCGATGGGTCCGCCCTCCCGCTGCACCCAGCCACAGCCCGCCGTAACGATGAGGGTCTGACCAAGGGGATGCGTATGCCATGCGGTGCGCGCACCGGGTTCGAAAGTGACGCTCGCGCCTTGAACCAGCGCCGGATCGGGCGCCTGAAAGAGCGGATCGATCCGCACTACGCCAGTGAACCACTCTGACGGTCCCTTCATGGAAGGTTGCGAGCCTATTCTCTTGATGTCCATGTTCTTGTCCCTTCGCTGGATGGTCTTGTTGTTTGGCAATCTCAGCATCATCGCCTGCGGCATTGCTCGTCGATCATAGCTTTAAGTTAACGCTTATGGGGCACCCTCCCCTTCGTTAACTCGCGAGAGGCGAGATAAGGCTGTCCCGTAGGCACGTCCCGCAAGCCGGTCTTGGGAAACGATGCTGCGGCCCACGCCCGGCTGGAGCGGCCGGGCGTGCGCGGTCTTGAAACTGGCCGAAATGGCCGCCCGAAGGCAGCCGGGCTTACTGCTGCGGCGGTGCCGGTGGCGCCGGCGGCTGGGGCGGGGCAGGCATAGCGGTCGCTTCGCCATCGCGCATGATGATCGTTTTCTCCACGTTGGGACGCATCATTCCGTTCCCGCCGGGATGCATTATTCCGCCGCCGTCCTGGCGCATGTAAAACACGTTCCCGCCGGGATGCGTCATTCCGCGCGGGCCGCCGGGTCCACCCGGGCCGGCGCCGGGGCCTCGGAACTCTTCCCGCATCTTCTCGAGCTTCTTACGCTGCTCGGGCGTGACCAGGTCGCGCACGGCGAGCTGGTGATCGATGGCCGCTTTTTCGACCGTGAACTGGGCAGCGTTGGCGGCCCGTAGGCTCTTGTCAATCGCGGCGCGGTCGGGCGTTTCGGCCTCCAGCAGGCTGTCGAGTTCGAGCCGCTTCACTTCGAGATCGGCCCGGGACAGAATCTCCGTCTTCCGGAAATTCAGCGCTTCCTGGCGAATCTTCACTACCTGCTCGGGCGTGATCAGGAGTTGCTCGCGCAGCTTGGGGTTGTTGATCGCCCATTCCAATCCCATCTCGTGTCCACCGCCGCGGTGCATGCCCATTCCCATGCCCATTCCGCGGCCCATGCCAGGTCCCATGCCCATGCCCATACCAGGACCCATTTCCATCCCCATGCCAGGGCCTCGGCGCACGTCCACGTCCATGCGCATAGGGCCCATGCCCATGCCAGGACCCTCAGGGCCGTGGACGGTGACCGTTGTGGGAGGTCCCGCGGGACCAGCCTGATTGTCGGGCGCGTCCGGCACAACCGACTGCGAAAAAGCCAGCGCCGGAACAAGGCATGCCGCCATTAAGGCGGCCGCGAGTTTTGAGTGAACTTCAAGCTTCATGATTCTTCTCTTCTTTCCTGATTCGACCCGGTGCAATAACAAGTACAAGTTCCTGGTCGTGGGAGCCGGCCGGCGCTCACCACTCCCTGCTATAGATAACGGCCCAGGAACAAAAGCGTTACGAGTTGGGCGCAAAGAAATGTAAAGGGTTCGGCGAGGCTGGACTTCCGGCCGCCCCACGGGGCCTTGACAGCCGTTGTAATCTAAAGCAGGGAAAGGGTTTGCGCGAGATTGGCTGTGTTCCTCCAAATTATTTTTTTCGGCTTAGCGTTGGCGTTGCAAACTGGATTATAGAAGTTATGTTCACGGGCATCATCGAAGAACTCGGCGCGGTCGAACGCCTGGAGCCGCGCGCCACCGGCAGCCGGCTGACGGTCCGCGCGCCGCTGGTTTCGACCGGCCTGCGCGCCGGCGACAGCGTCTCGGTCAACGGCGTCTGCCTGACAGTCGTCGATCCGCAACCATCGACATTCGGCGCCGACGTCGCGCCCGAAACCCTGCGCCGCTCGAGCCTCGGCGCGTTGCGGGCGGGCAGTCCCGTCAATCTCGAACGCGCCCTGCAAGCCGGCGCGCGCCTCGGCGGCCACATCGTCCAGGGCCACGTGGACGGCACCGGCGAGGTCGTTTCGATCGAGTCGCTGGGTGGCGAGAATTACTGGCTGCGGGTGAAAGTGCCGGCCGAACTGGACCGCTACCTCGTTTACAAAGGCTCGGTGGCCATCGATGGCATCAGCCTCACCGTGGCCGAAATCGAAGGCGGCATCATGAGCGTCACCGTGATCCCGCACACGTGGGCCAACACCAACCTGCGCGCGTGCCGCGCGGGCGATGCGGTGAACCTCGAAACCGACGTGCTGGCGAAGTACGTCGAGAAGATGCTGGGCGCGCTCGATCTCCGCAAACCTCGGCTCACCGAGGCGGGCCTGCGCGAGCAAGGCTACTGAGCCGCCGCGGCGATGGCACACTGGAAGATACCGCAACCGCGTTGCTGCTATTCGCTTCGCGCGACCGGGCAACGCACTTTTCAGGAGGCCTAATGACCCGCATTCAGACCTACAAACAACGACTGCGACACGGCGCCGTCGTGGTGCTCGCCGCGAGCCTCGCCGCCGCTGGATGCGCCTACGCGCAGTGGGCCAAGCCGGCCCCGGCTCAGGCTGCCGAACAACGTCCTCAGCCGTATAATCCCGCGGCCGATGCGAACAAGGATCTGGCCGCGGCGCAGGCCCGCGCCCGCGCGGCGAAGAAGGGCGTGATGGTGATCTTCGGCGCCAACTGGTGCCCGGACTGCATCGTGCTGCACCGGCTGCTGGACGAGCCCGAGACGCGAGCCTACGTGCGGGCGCACTTCGAAGTCGTCAGCGTCGACCTGGGCCGGTTCAACAAGAACACCGACCTGGCCCAGCGGCTCGGCGTGAACCTGGACAAGGGCATTCCCGCGGCCGCGTTTCTGGCTGCCAACGGCTCCTCGATCGGCAACACTAACCAGGGCGAGCTCGAGGCCTCGCGCAACTACCACTCGGACATGATTCTGCGCTTCCTGCGCGAGGTGGCAGAGCATCACAAGATCACGCGGCCCGAGTAGCGGCGCGGCTCATTCGTAGCGCAGCGCCTCGACCGGATCCAGGCCCGCGGCCTTCACCGCCGGCCAGGTGCCGAAGAACAGGCCGATGGTCACCGACACGCCGAAACCCATGCCCACGGCCCATCCGGGCACCTGCGACGGCAGCGCCGGCACGAGCACGCCGAGCAGCAGCGTGAGCAGGATCGCGACGCCGACGCCCAGCGCGCCGCCAAGCGCGGTCAGCGTCACGGCCTCCATCAGGAACTGCGTGACGATGTCCTGGCGCCGCGCGCCCAACGCCTTGCGCACGCCGATCTCCTTGGTGCGCTCAGTCACCGAGACCAGCATGATGTTCATCACGCCGATACCGCCCACCAGCAGGCCGAGGCTCGACAGCGCGATCGAGACCAGCACCACGACGTCGAGAATCCTGTCGAGCTGTTTCACGATCTGATCGGCGGTCGTAAGGCCGAAGTCGTCCTCGGCGCCGCGCGGTGTGTGCCGCACGCGTCTGAGCAACTGGCGGATCTCCTCCTCGGCGTCGTCCTTGCGGCCCGGCCGGGCCTGGGCCACGATTACGAAGCGGTCTTCGTTGGGGAAGCGCTGCATCGCCGTCGAAAGCGGGATCACGATCTGCGTGTCCTGGCCGTTCTGGCCGAAGAATCCGCCCTTGGCTTTGGCGAAGACGCCCAGCACCGTGTACTCGCTGCCGGAGACGATCAGCGTCCGTCCGACCGCTTTCCCATCGGGGTAGAGCGCCTCGGCCACCAGCGCGCCGATGATGCAGAGGCGCATCCCGCGCGCCTCTTCGTCGTTAGTGAAAAGGCGTCCCGCCAGCAATTCGCGCGGCTGCAGATCGAAGCTGTTGGCCGAGAAACCGGAGAAGATCACGTTGTCGGTTTCGAAGCCCGGCACGCGCGCCGTGATCGGCCCGTTGGACTCCGGTGTGATGTAGACCAGCACCGAAGTGTCGGCGACGTCGCGGATCTGCTGCTTGATCAGCGCCGCGTATTCGGGTTTGATCGCCCGCCGCTTGGCTTCTTTCGGCGTCAGCGGCGCGCTGGGGTCCTTGTCCACGCGCTGCACGAACACGTTGTCCGGGCCGAATTCGAGGAAGAACGTCTCGATGCCGGACTTCAGTCCGCTGGTCAGGCTGCCCACGGTCACCACGGTGGTGATGCCTATGACGATGCCCAGAATCGTTAGCGCGCTGCGGAAGCGGTGGCTCCAAACGGCGTCCAGCGCCATTCCGAGGTTCTCTCCGGCCAGGGTTGCGACGATACCGTGCCTCATTCCGCCCGCAGCGCCTCCACCGGGTCCATGCGCGCCGCCCGCGCGGCCGGGTACCAGCCCGACACGACCCCCACCGCCGACGATACGAACAGCGCGAGGAAGATGTAGAACGGACTCACGCTCAGCGGAAAGCCCGCGAATTGCTCGGCGATCTTGGTGATCACGAAGCCCAGGCCCAGGCCGGTCGCGCCGCCGAATGCCGACAGGAACACCGCCTCCATCAGGAACTGCATCATCAGGTCGCTGTGCCGCGCGCCCAGCGACTTTCGCAAGCCGATCTCCTTGGTGCGCTCGGTCACGCTCACCAGCATGATGTTCATAATCACGATGCCGCCCACCACCAGCGAGATCGCCGTGATCGGTACCACCGCCGCGCTGATCAGCCCGATCATGCGTCCGATGAATTCGCGGATTGCGTCCGGCGTCAGCATGTCGAAATTGTCGTCCCGGCCGGGCCGCGTCTTGAAATGGCTGCGCAGCGCCACGCGCGTGAGCTCCAGCGCCTGATCGAGACTCAGCCCTTCGCCCGGCCGGGCCCGGGCGAACAGCAGCATGCTCTGCTGCGGGCCGAAGAGCCGGTTGTAGACCGTCGCCGGAATAAATACTACGAGGTCCTGCGACTGCCCGCCGCCGCCGCCACTTCCAATCTTCTCCTGCACTCCGATCACGGTGAAGTCGTAGCCCGCGATCTTGATCTCGCGGCCCAGCGGCGAGGTGTCGGGGAAGAATTCCGTGCGCACCTCGTCGCCGATGATCGCCACCTGCACGCGGCTCCGTTCTTCCTGATCGCTGAAGAAGCGTCCCTCGGTGAGATCGACTTCGCGGATCTCGGCCATGGCCGCGGAGACGCCGATCACCTGCGCGTCTTCGATGATCTGCTCGCCGTGCTTGATGTCCTCGGCCTTGGTGCGATACGGGCTATACAGGATCCGGTCGCCGGTGGCCTGCTTGAGATAGGCGTAGTCCTCGGCGCGAATCCGCTTGTTGTACTTCAGCTTGTCGAAACGCTCCCGGCGCGAGATCCGGCCGAGCTGCAGCAATTGGCCGATCTGGTAGCTGTTGCTGCCCAGCGTCTTGGCCGTCGTCTGCTCGGCGTAGTTGCCGAGCCCGTCGATGGCCGCGCCCACGATGACGACGCTGCAGACGCCGATAATGACGCCCAGCAGCGTGAGGAAACTCCTCAGCTTGTGCGCCCGGATGGAGGAAAATGCCAGTCCGGCTGCCGTTGTGAGAGAGTAAAGAAGCCGCATCCGCCCCTGGTTCCTTTCTAGATGGATCCGAGCCCGAGGCGCAAGGTGCAGGATTCTCCGGTCCTGCCTGCCTGTCGGGTGCCGCAGCTGACTTCATGTCCGAAAAAAGGACGCCGGCCGAACTCGAGAACCTCGAAGCGGATCAGATTGTATGGGCCGCATCCAACGGCGCCGTCCGGATCCTCGCCTCCAAGCCATTGCTCGAAGAGATCCGGGCCGCGGCGTATCGCGCCCGGTTCGGAAGCCGGCGGGCCGGAGTGGAGATCGGCGGCGTGCTCTATGGCCGTCGCTCGCTGGCGGGCGTGGAACTCCAAGGCTGGACCCCCATCGACTGCGGCTGGTCCTTCGGACCTTCCTTCCAATTGACCAGTCGCGAACAGGGGACGCTCGTCTGCCTGCTCGATGGTCTGGCGGAGCGGTTGCGCAGCGAGGGCAACGAGGTTCTGGGCTGGTTTGTCAGCCGCATTCGCGGCGAGCGCGCTCCCACGCCGTCCGACATCGATTTGCACCAGCACTTTTTTTCCACGACCGGCAGCCTGCTGCTCGCGCTCCAGCCGCGCCGCGAGGGCGACGTCTGGGGTTCGGTCCATGTTTACGATAGCGAGAGTCGGCAGCTCGCGCCATGCGACCCGATTTGGGTGATCGACCCGGCGCGGCTGCCGGCGGGCGATCGGAACGCTGCCTCGCCCGCGGCAGTGGCCCGCCGGGGGCGCGCCCGAACGTTTTCCGAGGACCGGCAGCAACCGGCCGGCGACGCGATTCCGCCGCCTGGGTCTCTGTCCACATCCGCGGCGCAGCCTCCCGGTGCTGTGCGCCAGACGGGCGGCTCCCGTACCGCAGCGCCGCTTTTTCAACGCGGCAGCGCTTGGGATTCGGTGCCCCACAACGTGTGGCTCCTGCTGGCGCTCGGTATTGTCCTGGCCATCGGCGGCGCGGCCTGGCTGTGGCTGTTCCAGTCCGACGTCGTGCGCCCACTGCTGCTGCGCTGGACCTCCTCCGCTACCGCGCCGCCGCGCTCCGTCGCGCTGATAGCCACATTGGACGGGGACCGCCTGACAGTCGAGTGGGATGGACGGTCGCCCGTGTTTCTGAATCCAATGTCGGTTCAGCTCGTGTTCGAATTCGCCGCGGCCGAACCGACGCGGGTCCCGCTGCGCCCGGATGAGGCTCAGCGCGGGTACTTCACGACTCTGACCAGCCTTCCGCCGAGCCGCATCTCGATGATCGTGATCCCCTCGCCGGGACGCGAGTTCAAGCAGACTGTCTCATTCCCCGCGCCGCAGAGCGAGCCGCCCGCGGCGCCCGGCGCGGCTTCCGCGCCCGGCTCACCCAGTCGGCCGCCAAATAAATAGTCCTCGCGGCGGCTCCCGATGCGATCGTCCCGGGGCGGCGCATCCGTCAAGCGATCAGGGTGCAACGCCGGACGTCCATCGGTGCGGCCATCAGGGGACCGAGACTGGCGGCGCCCGCGCTCAGGTGCAGCGTCCGCAGGTGGATGTCGAGGGCTTCGTCCGACACCCATTCTTCGACGAATGTGAACTGGCAGGGATCGACGTTGTCCTGGAGCAATTCGTAGCTGATGCAGCCCGCTTCCTTGCGGGTCGGCTCGATGAATCCGACGAGCACTTCGCGGACGGCCGCGAGCGTTTCAGGGCGGGCAGTGATATGGGCGACGACGCGAACATGCATACTGCTTCCATCTTGC
>Ga0302320_10000675_pt1 | contig 80799 bp, 59 predicted proteins | sample Bog_T0_3_FD_202130 | JGI IMG/M metagenome (GOLD analysis project Ga0302320, IMG submission 202130) | Peat permafrost microbial communities from Stordalen Mire near Abisko, Sweden - Bog_T0_3 | ecosystem: Environmental > Terrestrial > Soil > Wetlands > Peat | place: Sweden: Abisko, Stordalen Mire...
AGGCGGTGGCCGCTTGCGAGCAAGCGGTGAAACTGGATGAGCAAAACTCTGGCTTTCACATGTGGCTGGGAAGGGCGCTGGGCGAAAAGGCCAGCCAGGCTTCTTTTTTGAAGGCTTTTTCATTGGGCAAGCGGGTGCGCATGGAGTTTGAGGAAGCCGTGCGTGTGAACCCGCACAACGCAGAGGCGCTGGCAGACCTGGGAGAGTTTTACCGCTCAGCGCCGGCAATCGTTGGCGGCGGACTGGACAAGGCAGAGCGGGTGGCCAAACAACTTGAGAGCGTGGACCCGGCCCGGGCGCACGAACTGCTGGGTCGGATAGCGGAAGAGCGCAAGGACTTTGGCAACAGCGAACGCGAGTACAAAGCGGCGATTGCGGTGAGCCCGCATCCGGCATTCCGGTGGACAACGCTGGCGGATTTCTATAGCCGCAGGCAGCGCTGGCCAGAGATGGATTGGGCAATCCAGAGTTGCGTGACAGCTGCGGAACGAGACAAGTATGCGGGAGTCCCGCTTTTCGACGGAGCATCGTTGCTTCTGGAAGCGAATCGAAACTTGCCGCTGGCGGCGAAGATGCTGGAAGAGTACCTGGCAGGCTCGGCAAAGACCGAAGAAGCTCCTGCCTTCGTGGCTTATACGCGGTTGGCTCGGGTGAAAGAACGGTTGGGCGACCGGGCAGCGGCAGAGCGAGAACAGGCGGCGGCGCTGTCGCTGGCGAGTGAATACAAGCCGGCGCAAGATTTGAGCATCCAGGAAACGAAACATTGATGGGACGAGTCTACGTGAAGATAAGACGAGATCCACGCGGCGCCTGGGCACACGTCCTGATGGGGATGACGATGGTGGCTGTAGCCGGCCTGTTAGTGGCTTGGCCTGCACCGCTTGGGGCGCAGGTGTCGCTGGCCACGGTTGTGGACCTGGCGCAACGCAACTCGGGCGCCGTCAAATTGGCAGATGCCGACGTGCAAAAAGCGGCCGCTGCCCTGGCGGAAACCCGCGACGCGTATATTCCCAGTCTCGGCATCGGCTCGACTGTCGGTTACTCGCTCGGTTTTCCCACGGGCCAGCCGTCGGTAGGCAATGCCAGCGTACAGTCTCTGGTCTTCAGCTTTTCCCAGCGCCAGTATATGAAGGCTGCCCGCGCCGGCCTCGAGGCCGCCAATCTCGGCCTCAAGGAGGCACGCGAGCAGGTAGCGCTGGATGCCTCCACCACCTACATCGAGCTCGACACCGTCAACCTCGAGTTGGAAGCGGCCCTTCAGCAGGAGACCTTGACCGCGAACCTGGTGAGGATTGAGCAGCAGCGCACCGAGGCCGGCGTTGATTCGGATCTCGATCTCTTGCAGGCACGCCTGACCGCTGCCAAACTCAAGCTGCAGCGGCTGCATCTTGAAACCCGCGCCGTCACGTTGGCCCGGCAACTTGCCGTTCTTACGGGTCTTCCCGTCGGTTCCATCCTCCCTGATCACGCCAGCATCCCTGAGATTCCCAGCGTGACTGCCAACGAACCGGCCCACACACTGCCTGGAACCGAGGGCGCCGGCGCGCTTGCCCGCTCCAAACAGCTCCAGGCCCACGGCGACGACCTGTCGTGGCGCAGGCCGCAGATTGGGTTCGGGGCCGTATACAACTACGACTCCAACGAGCTGAACAACTACAGCACCTACTACAAAAACTTCACCCCGAATAACGTCAGTTTTGGCCTCCAGATCACAGTTCCTTTCTTCGACTTCGGCCTTCGCGCCAAGGCCAGAGTTTCGGCAGCCGATGCCCTGCGCGCTACCGTTGAAGCCGAGCAGGCGCAGCGCCAGAACGACATCCAGATCGCCACCCTGACCAGTAACCTCCGCGAGCTGGACGGCTTGGCGGAAGTTGCGAGTCTAAAGCAGCAGATCGCCAACGAGCAGCTCAAGGCCGTTTTGGCACAACTGGAACTGGGCAACGGTGCCGTAGCCGGTCCAGGCGCTCCGCCACAACTGACCCCCAAGGCGGAGCAGTTGGCCCGAGTAGACGAGCGGCAAAAGTTCGTGGACGCGCTGGATGCCGGGTTCGACCTGGCCAAGGCGCGGTTGAGCCTGCTGCGCGCGCTTGGGCACATGGAAGACTGGCTGCAGGAACTGCACGCGAAGTAGCCCACGCCCTCAAAATTGGCAAAATGTTAGAATAAAAGGGATGACAAAACCCCTGAAGACACTTTTGCTGAACCCGCCCTCGTTCGAGAATTTTGACGGTGGCGCGAGCTCGCGCTGGCCGGCAACGCGTGAGATTGAGTCGTACTGGTACCCGGTATGGCTGGCTTATCCGGCTGGCCTGCTGGAGGGCTCGCGCCTTCTGGATGCTCCCCCGCATCACGTTTCGGCGGAAGAAACCATCAATATCTGCAAAGACTACGAGTTCCTGGTTTTGTTCACTTCGACGGTCGGCTGGGAAGGTGACCAGCGGCTTGCGGAAGCGATCAAGGCAGCCAATCCGGCAATCCGGATCGCGTTTGTGGGACCGCCGGTGACCACGTCCCCGGACAAGGCATTGAATGAGTGTTCGGCACTCGACTTCATCTGCCGCCGCGAGTTTGACTATTCCGTTGTCGAGTTTGCCCAGGGCAAGCCGCTCAGCGAGATTCTGGGAATCAGCTACAAGCAGAACGGAATCATTGTGCACAATGCGGACCGTCCGCAGGTGGAAGACCTGGATGCGATGCCGTGGGCGACAAAGATCTACAAACGCGACATGGATGTGACGCGGTACAACGTGCCGTTCCTTCTGCATCCCTACATTGCGCTCTACTCGACGCGCGGCTGCCCGGCGCAGTGCACTTTCTGCCTTTGGCCACAAACGCTGAGCGGGCACGCGTGGCGCAAGCGCTCGACCGACGACGTTGCGGCGGAGCTGGCCTGGGCGAAGACGAACTTCCCCGAAGTGAAGGAGTTCTTCTTTGACGACGACACCTTCAATATTCAGAAGGTGCGTACGATTGAGCTGTGCGAGAAGCTGAAGCCGCTGAACCTGACCTGGAGTTGCACCTCGCGCGTGACCACGGACTACGACACGCTGAAGGCCATGAAGGAAGCCGGCTGCCGGCTGCTGATTGTGGGGTTCGAGTCGGGTGATCCGCAGATTTTGAAAAACATCAAGAAAGGCGCGACCGTAGAACGCGCGCGCCAATTCTGCAAGGATTGCCACGACCTGGGATTGACCATCCACGGTGACTTCATCCTCGGGCTTCCGGGCGAGACCAAGGAATCGATCCGCAATACGATCAATTTTGCCAAGTCGCTGGACGTGGAGACGCTGCAAGTTTCAATCGCCCACGCGTATCCGGGCACGGAGTTTTACGATTACGCCAAAGCCAACGGCTTCATTGTGAATACCGCAGCAATGAGTGACGAGGGCGGGCACCAAATGGCGCATATCGAGTATCCCGGGCTGCCCACAGACTACGTTCTGGAGATGGTGCATCGCTTCTACGACGAGTACTACTTCAGGCCGAAGGCGGCGTTCCGCGTGGTGTGGAAGGCGTTTGTGAATCGCGACCTTCCCCGTCTCTACTTTGAAGCCAAGGCTTTTCTGAAGCTGCGCGCGCAACGCAACAAGATGGTGAAGACGGCGCGTAGCCATCAACCCAAGCCGCCTGCGGCGGCCGGCGCTGGCGCGTAGCAACCGCTCAGTATAATCCCATGGAGGGCGGCGCGATAGCGTCTGCCCTCCTTTTCTTTCATGCTTAAAGGGAATTGCCCGACACTCATGGCTCATCCTAAGCTCTCGCCGTGGCAATACATGGTTTTGGCGCTGGTTGCGGTCTGCGCGCCACTGGGCGATACCTGCCTGTCGCGCGGCATGACGCGCCTGCCCGCGATTACGCTGGACCATCCCGGCACACTGATCGCAGCGGTGTTCACTCCATGGATTGCGGTTGGGATTGCGCTGCTGATCGGCTTTTTCGCCAGCTATCTGACGGCGCTGTCATGGGCCGACCTGACGTATGTGCTTCCGGCTACCGCCTTCGGCAACGTGATTGTCGCCCTGCTTGCCCGCTTCTGGCTCCACGACACGATCTCGCTGGAGCGGTGGGCGGGAATCGTGCTGATTACCGTGGGTGTGGGCTTTGTGGCGCAGGGACCGTCGCTCACCGAAAGGCCTGCGCCTAAAGCAGAGCAGGAGCAGGCGCGATGACGATTTCCTCCCCTGCTCTCGAACCCAACCCGTGGGCGGCAACCGCCATGATTGCCGCGATTGTACTCAGTTCCACAGCAGGAGAAGTGTTGACCGCGGCCGCGATGAAGTCGATTGGCGACCTGGATGAGATTCGCGCCCGCTCTGGAATGAAAGGCGCTATCCGCGCGGTGGTGACTTGCCCACTGTTTTTTGCAGGGGTGAGCTTTCTGGCGCTGGCGTTCTTCAGCCTGCTGTTCGCCTTGAATCATCTGAACCTGAGCCTAGTGGCGCCGGCGTCAGCCTCGCTGACGCTGGTGACGAACGCAGTTGCGGGAAAGATATTCCTCAAAGAGAATGTCGACCGGCGGCGGTGGACTGCGGCGGTGCTTGTGTGTATTGGTGTGTATCTGCTGGCGCATTGAAGCACGAGGCAAGAGGCACAGAATCATCCGTCGCATCACTCGATTGGCGCTAACTGAACAGGCGCATCATGCCGCGACGGTCCAGGTCAGGCTCAAGCATCCTCTGCGGGCGGCCAATGCCTGTACACACTTCCTCCGCAGCCAAATGGCCCGAACGCGCCGCGCTCTCCATGGTGGAAGGCCAACCGGTCTGCACCCAGTCGCCGGCGAGAAACAGATGGGGCCAGGGCGACACAGTGGATGGGCGCCAGGCATCGATTCCGGGTGGGACGCCGAAGGTGGCGCGGACTTCCTTGACGAGCGCAACCTTCTCAAGGCGCGCCTCTCTTACCCGCGGAAAGAACTCCGCCAACGCGTCGAGCGCAAGTTGAATGGCAGCCTGGCGAGGTAGAGCCGCAAAGGCTCGCGTAGCACTGACAACGAGCTCGACATAGTGACCGGAGCGTCCTGCTTGCAGGAGTGACTGGTTATACATCCAATGAATTTCGCGGTCCAACAAAACGGCGTGTTCGAGGTTGGTAATCTCGCGATCGAACCAGAGATGGACGCTGCAGATGGGCCAGTGCTCGAGCTTCTCGATCTGCCTGGCTAACTTCTCGCGGCCTTCTTCGACAGGCAGATGCGGCAGAAGCTTCTGGGTAGCCTCAAACGGCAAGGCAAGGACCACGAAGTCTGAGATGAACTCACCGGAACGCGTGTAAACCGTCCACTGGCCCGTTTTTTCATCCCATGCCGCTCCCTCGACATGCGTGTTCAAATGCACGCTGCCGCTGCGCTGGCTCAGGAATGGAGTCACTCCCAAATAGAGTTCGCTCAGCGGAAGGCGGCTCATACCCATACTGCCAGCGTTGGCGGAGTAGAGGAAGAGTTCACGGATGACCTTGGCTGCGTAGGGCACGGCGATCTCGTCGATCTCAGCGTTGAGCGCGCTGGCTATGACCAGACGCCAGAAGCGATTGACAGCGCCGCCGGTCTGCCGATGGCGTCTGAGCCAACCAGCCAAAGACTCACCTGTATCTTCCATTGCGCCCGGCTTCATCATCGCCAACATGGCGTGGCCCAGCGATATCTTGTCATGGAAGGTGAAGGCGCTGGCGTTGAGGAAGCTGAGCGCGCTGTGAAACGGGGCGGGCAGGCGCGAGGGGCCAAGACGAAATGGACCGAGGCGGGAAATACGTCCTCCAGGCTCGATCATGGTCATGTCGCTGGTCCAGTGAATACGATCGGCGACGCCGATGCGGCGATAAAAGGCGATGAGGTTGGTGCAGCAGCCGAAGAGGACGTGCTGGCAGTTATCGATGACCTCATTGACGCCCGGATGCAGATAGGAGCTGGCACGACCACCCAGATAGCCGCGACGCTCAACAAGACTGACGCGCAAACCCGCCTGGGCCAGCGCACAGGCCGCGCTCATCCCGGCCACTCCGCCGCCGATGATGGTGACGGTTCTCATTGAATTCTCAGGCATGCGTATGGGTACGTAACCTTTCGATGGTCAAAAATCATCCGAGTCGAGCCAGCCCCATGCGGACAACACCAACAAGCATGATGCTCACCTTCCGAACGATGGGCAGGCTGGCGCGGCGGGAAAAAACATCGTAGCCTCTCTTCTCAATGCGCCTAAGCAAACCATGATAAATCGTGACCAACACCCACAGCGCGGGGCGGCTCTCGCGGTCAATGAGCGGCAGCAACGATTGTGCCGACCGATAGAAGGACTCGGCGCGCTGGGCGATGGATGCGAGAAGAGCGCGTTCACTGGCAGTGGGCGGCTGGAAGGCAGGGCGATGCAGAAGCGAGTCAAGGGAAACGCCGTGGGTGACGAGGTCTTCCAAGGGAAGATAAACACGGTTGCGGGCCGCGTCCTCGGCAACGTCGCGGAGAATGTTGGTGAGCTGGAAGGCAATGCCAGTTTCTTCAGCCAGCTTTTCGGCGCGGGAATCGGTATAGCCGAAGATGCGGATGCATACGAGGCCAACAACCGACGCGACAAGGTAGCAATAGCGATAGAGCTCGGCGAAGGTGGCGTATGTATCAGGCTGGTTGGCAGAGGCCGGATTAAGGTCCATGGTGACACCGGCTACCAGCTCATCCAGGAGGCTCAGGGGAATGGCAAAGCGCGTGGTTGCGTCGCGGACGGCCAGGAAGACGGGATCAGCGGTATTTGCGCCGAGGCAAACCGCGCGCCATGCAGTCAGCCAGGCGTCTAACCGGGTTCGCCGGTCTGCACAGGAGACGGACTCGTCGTCGGCCAGATCGTCGGCCTGACGCATAAAGGCATAGATGGCGCAGATGGCGTTGCGGCGCGCCTTGGGCAGGGCGACGAAGGAGAAGTAGAAGTTTTTAGCTTCGCGTCTGGCAATGGCGCGGCAGGCCGCGTAGGCTTCTGCCAGTTCTGGGCCCTCGGATGTCAGTGCTGGAGTCAAGCGCCCGCCCCTTTGGAATGCTTGTTGTTGCCAAGGGCAAGAAAGGGGAGGAACTTGCCGCCGACTGCGCGGAGCGCGAGCCTGGCTTTGGCGGATTTTGAGATGGCGGGCCGAGAGCTGAGCACATCGTAGTCCTGCTTTTCAATGGCACGGAGAATCTGGAGACCGCCGCGGCTGAAGAGGTCGAGATCCAGCGCCAGATCGCTGCCGACCATGCCGATCAGCGCCATCCCCTCTTCAAACATTGAACGCGCAACGTCAACCTCGTAGCGCATAAGTGCTCGGAACTCGGGAGTTGCGATGCCGGCGGCAATCGTGTCATCGGTTACGCCGAAACGCTGCATGTCGCCTTGCGGGATGTAGACGCGGCCTTTGGTGAAGTCGACGCGGACATCCTGCCAGAAGTTGGCCAATTGCAGGGCTGAGCAGGTGAGATCGGAAAGCCGAAAGCGCTCAGCCTGCGGATCGCCGGCCTCGCCGCAGGCGTAGAGCACCAAGCGACCTACCGGGTTGGCCGAATAACGGCAGTAGGCAAGAACGTCCTGCATGGAAGCGAAACGATTGACAGTCTGATCCTGGCGAAAGGCCGTGAGGAGATCGGCGAACGGCTGCCTGGGAATGGCGCAGGCCTGAATCGTCTCAGCGAGCGCCACAAAGACAGGATGACGCGCACGGCCCTCATAGCAGGCATCGAGTTCGCGCCCCCAAAGGTCAAGCAGAGCGAGAGCCTGGGCAGGGTCAGGCACCTCGTCGCCAAGATCGTCGGAGACACGGCAATAGGCGTAGATGGCATGAAAGTGTGGCCGCAGCGCCCTGGGCAGGAACCACGAGGCTACATGGAAGTTCTCGTAGTGCGAGTCCGCCAGGCGCTTACACCAGGCACGGGCCTCAGCGAGCGAGGGTGCGACATCGGGGATGCGATAGCCGGGCGGGAGCGCGGCCCAGCCGGCGTCGAGTAGCGCCTCTCGATTCTGTTCATTCTTCTTCGCGTCTGCCTGTGCGATGGTACTCATTCGTTCCCCATTTGTATTTGGCTGCTGCAACCAAGAAGTCCTTCAGGGGTAGAGCCCCAGCAGTGTTGATGCTTCACCTGTACAGGTTAAAGCCCGTACGTTTGCTTCCGATGCCGCATCGTCCGATGACTGGCCTGCGTTGGGCCGATTGCTCAGGGTACGATGGCGGTCTTGATTTCGCTGCTCCGGTTCATCAACTTCTCGAAGACGCGATTGAGTTCGTAAAGGTGAGCGCGACCGGTAATGAAGGCTCCCGCCTGGAATTTTCCGCTGGCGATCAACTCCAGCGCCTTGCGGCAGATGGCCGGAGTGTGATGGAAGGTCGCGCGCAGGGTGATGTCGCTGTAGTGAATACGGTTGGTATCAAGCGCCACCCGGGTGCCGACGGCGCACCCGCCGAAGAAGTTCACGGTGCCGCCTTTACGCACCATCTCGACTGCTTCTTCCCATGCCTCGGGTACTCCGACGGCCTCGATCGCAATATCCACGCCTCGGTCTTTTTCAGTAAACGCACGGGTTTCCCTGATGGCATTGCGGATGCTTTTGGTCTGCACGACGTGGGCCGCACCCAACTGCCGCGCTGCTTCCGCCTGGCCATCGTGCCTGACAACGGCGATCACTTCGCAGCCGGCGAGTGAGGCCACATGCACCATCATCAACCCCAGCGGACCTCCGCCGATGATGGCCACCTTATCTCCGGGATGCGGGTGCGAGTCCTCGAATCCGTGGACTGCGCAGGCCAGGGGCTCAGTCAGCGCGGCGTGCTCCATGGGCACATGATCGGGCACTCGCAGCGTATTCTTGGCCACGATGCGCGCGGGAATGCGAATGAACTCGGCGTAGGCGCCATTGTTGAAGAGCAGGTCGTCGCAGAGGTTCTCTTGCCCGCGTGCGCAAAAATAGCACGCTCCGCAGGGGGCGGAGTTCAGCGCCACCACTCGATCTCCAGCGGCAAAATCGACAACTCCTTCACCAGCCTGCACAACTGTCCCGGCCAATTCGTGCCCGAAAAGCGCGGGAGGCACGATCATGCGAGCATGGTAACCGCGGCGAAAGACCTTGAGATCGGTTCCACACGTGAGAGCAGCGCCTACGCGGACAATCAACTCACCCTTGGCAGCCTCGGGAACCGGCACCTGTTCAATGCGAACATCTTCGCGACCGTGAAGGATTGCGGCCTGCATGGTTCCCTTGGCGATCCAGCGCGCGGATTCGACCGTATTGCGACCAACCTGAATGACCTCTTCAACGGTGTTGCGGCCGACATGAAGGACTTCTTCGACGGTGTTGCGGCCAACTTGGAGGACGTCTTCAACGGTGGTACGGCCGACCTCGATGACATCTTCGACCGTAACGCGGCCGCGTTCGATGGCACCCTTTACCGTTTTTGGCATCGATTCCTCCTGCAGCGACTCCGGAGTTGCTGAGTGATGCAGCTGCGGCGGTTGAGAGGCCCGATCGATAAGAAGGAGCCTGCGACCGGGCGCGATTGGGCGCCTAGCCAAGGAAAGCTCAGTTTGCGCCTGCACCCAGGACAGGCTCAATCATAATCTTCATTGAGTCCCCCTTGGGGTGCGAAGCAACTTCAATGGCCGCGACCGCCTGGTTGAGCGGAAAACGGTGAGAGATGAGTTGGGTGAGGTCAAAGCCGTTGCGATAGCCGTCAAAGACGAGACTGGTCACTTCGTCGAGGATGTCAAATGAGGATGAGTAAGAACCGAGGAGGGTTTTCTCGTCCATGCAGACCTGGCCGGGATCGAAGGTGGCTTCGCCGTATTGAGTCTGGGCAAAGAGCAGAACCTTGCCACCGTATCGAACGGCCTGGATAGCGGTTTTGATCAAGGCATTGCCGCCAACGGCGAGAATGACGGCGTCGGCGCCACGGCCTTCGGTCATGGCCATGACCCGCTCGACGACGTTTTCAGTGCCGGCGTGGATGGGGTTTTTGAGGCCGAATTTGGCGGCAATGGCATGGCGTTCGGGGTAAAGATCGGAAGTGAGGACGCGAGCGCCGGTGCGGCTGGCAAGGGCAGCGTGCATGAGGCCGATGGGGCCCTGGCCGATGACGAGGACTGTGTCATCCGATGCCAGATTGAGCCTCTTGATGCCCTTGAGAACTGTGTTCAACGGCTCCAGAAAGGCTGCCTGCTCAAACGGCACGTCGTCGGGGATCTGCACCACACCGCGGCTGGCGGCAATCCAGTCCATCACGCGAATATACTCCGCAAAGCCGCCACCGGAAGGCTCGAAGCCGGCGGTGACGCCGACTTTTTTGTAGAGCGGGCACTGGGCCGGGGTTCCCTTGCGGCAGTAGTAGCACTCGCCGCAGGGGACGTGATGGTGGACGACCACGCGGTCGCCGAGGCCGAAGCGGGTGACGCCCTCGCCGATGTCGACGATGGTTCCGGACATCTCGTGTCCGAAGATGCGGGGGGCAGAGTGGGAGCCGGTGTGGATTTTCTTCAGATCGGTTCCGCAGACGCCGCAGGTGGCGACTTTGACGAGCAATTCGCCCGGTCCGATGGCGGGAACGGGGACGGTTTCGACGCGCATGTCGTTGATGCCGCGATAGACGACTGCTTGCATGGTGTCGGGGATAGCGTTCTGGATCTGGTTTTCAGTGTTTGTGGTTTGGGTAGCCATTGCGCTCTCTTATTTGACCTCGGGGATTGAGAAGATGCAGCAGGGACTCGGCAATGCTCTGGGCAGCCTTCCTGCTATTCTCGCCCATTTGGATGAGCGCGGGCCAGTACCAGGGGCGCAAGAAGGAAAAAAGGACGAAGCGGGAGAGCTGGAAAGAACCGTCGGAGAGAATAAACCGATTGAAATCAGGTAATTGGTCATTAAAGCCGTCGCTGATTCCTTTGATGCAATCGAAGGGGATCTGGCGCATTTGGGCGAGACGGGCGATGGCGGCAGCTTCCATGTCGACAAGGGCGGCAGAGTAGGCGAGGGCGAGGCGGTGCTTTTCTGGTTCGGCGGCGACGGTGGGGGTGGTGACGAGGGTTAATGGCTCAGGGGCTAAAGCCCGGGGTTGTTTTGTGGGGATCGTTTTGGCATGACTGAAGTCATGCCCTGACACTTCTTGCGCGCCGGGTGCTGTTGTGGTGAGTGTGGAACTGGTGTTGGGCATGGATGCGGCGAAACGTTCGCCGGTCTTGGTGTCCAGGACGGTGGATACCAAGTAGGCTTGGCCCGACTGGAGGTCGTCGCGGAGGGCTCCGGCCCAGCCGGTGGAGATCACCCGGTCGAGGGGGCCGGATTTTTCGATTCCTGCAAAGGCGCGGGTGGCAGCGGCCTGGCCGGCTCCGGCGCAGGCGGCGATCCATTCGCCATCGTCGTGGGGGTAGCGCCAGAGGTCTACGCCGTTCGAGCGCTGGTGGGACCAGCCACGGACGAAGGGCTTCAATTCGCCGGGGAGGGCGGCGATGATGGCGGTGCGGGTCATGACCGGGCCGGGGGCGCGTAGCCGTTGGCGCGGAACCACTCTATGGCGGCGCGCATGGCGGGGTAGACAGGCATGATGCGGAAGCCGAGTTCCTGCTGGGCGTGGGCGCTGCTGGCATACATCTTTTTGCGGCCCATGCGGACCTCTTCAAGGGTAGCGCGAGGCTCGCGGCCACGAATGCGGCCAGTGATCCACTCTTCAAAGAAGGCGTAGGTAGCGGCGACGGCGAAGGGGATCTTGACCGTGGGCGAGGGGATGCCGGTAATGGCGGACATCTTGTCGAGGATCTGCTTGAGGGTGAGGTTCTCGCCGCCGAGGATGTAGCGATGGCCTGGCTGGCCGTTGGTGAGCGCGGCCACGTGGGTTCGCGCAACTTCAGCGACGTCGACGAGGTTGAGGCCGGTGTCCATGTAGGCGGGGAATTTGCCGTTGAGGAAGTCGACGAAGATGCGACCTGTGGGGGTGGGTTTGCGGTCGTTGGAGCCGATGGGCGACGTCGGGTTGAGGATCATCACCTGCTGCCCCGCTTCCGAGGCCTTGATCGCCTCTAGTTCCGCGAGAAATTTAGAACGCTTGTAGTGGCCGACCATGTCAGCGAGGGAGACGGGGGTGTCTTCGTTGATGACAATCCCATCTGTCCGGAAGTGCATGGTGGCGACCGAGGAGGTATAGACGACGCGGCGGACGTTGGCTTCGCGGGCAAGGCGGAGCAACTCCCGCGTCCCGTCCACGTTGGCGCGGTACATGGATTTGGGATCGGGAATCCAGAGGCGGTAGTCGGCGGCTACGTGGACAACGGCTTCGCAATCTTCGAGAGCGGGCTTGAGGGAGGCTGGGTCGGCGAGGTCGCCGATGTGCGTTTCAGCGCGGATGCCTTCGAGGTTGGCGAGGTTGCTTGTTTTGCGGACGAGGAGGCGGAGATCGGCGCCTTCGGCGGCGAGCGCCCTGGCCACGTGATGGCCAACAAAACCGGTGGCGCCTGTGAGAAAGACTTTCATGGCCTCGAGTCTCTAACGCCATCTTAAACCGCCGGGTTGCCTGGCGGGTTTGTGGCCAAAGGACGGGTGAGTCGCCGGATAATGCAAAACTGCATTACAATAGGAGAGTTGAGGTGATGAGAATGCCGATCGTGAGCACGACGACACGGGGACAGCTGACTTTCCGGAAGGAGATCTTTCAGCACGTTGGCATTAAGCCTGGGGAGAAGCTGGAGTTCGACTTGTTGCCGGGCGGGGAGATCCGTGGCCGGGCGGTGCGGAAAAAGGGCAGCATCAGCGATTTTGCCGGATGCCTGAAGGGCAAGACCAACGTAAGACTCACAATTGAAGAAATCAACGACGCGATTGCAGAGGCGGCAGCCGCAGAGGTCATGGAAAGCTTCAATCGATGAGAATCATCGCGGACACAAACGTATTGCTCCGAGCAGCGCTCGAGGACGATCCGAGCCAGAGCCTCCGGGCGAAACGGCTTCTTGAGGAGTCCGAGCAGGTCATCGTCAGCCGTCATGCGCTTTGCGAGTTCGTGTGGGTGCTCAGCCGCACTTATAAGCTGCCCAAGGCCGAGATCGTCACGGCGATGTCCAAGCTGCTGAACTCGGGCAACGTAATCGCGGATGACGCCGCAGTCAATGCCGGTTTCAGAGCGATGGAGGCAGGCACTGACTTTGCCGACGGCGTGATTGCCTATGAGGGACGCTGGCTGGGCGGGGAGACGTTTGTGTCTTTCGATAAGAAGGCGGTCGAGGCGCTGGCAAAGCAGGGGATGAAGGCCAAGTTGCTGGCGTGAATCCTGTCTGGCTTTTGCGCATTCCAAGGCCCCGGAACCGGGGCATTGGAAAGCGCGTCCTGTCGCACAGAAGAACTGAGGTTGCGGAGAGGTGAACCGGAGGAACGACCGGAAAAACTGGCCACTGTGCGGCTACTCCAGTGCTTCCGGCGCCAATGCAATGTTTTTTTCGCCGGCTGCCTTGCGTTCGTTGTAGGCTTTGACCCAGTCTTCCCAATGCTTGCCTGCGGCGCGATCTTTGCCGCTGAACTCGACGCCGGCGATATCCGCATAGCTGACCTTGCGTTTCTCTGGCGCGCTGGGGGTGAAGTATTGCAAAAAAGAGTCGGCCAGCGTGGGCCCACTCTGGCAGTTGAAGATGTAAGCCTCAATGCGCTCGCCGGACTTGAGGGTCAAGGTTACGTCGCCACGATAGTCGAGGGCCTTTTCCAGAGCCTTTGCAAGGTCTGCTTCTGTCTCCAGCACAGGCTTCCAGCCCTGCAACTGCTCATGTTCCGAGCCTGGGGCCAGTTCCAGCTTTTCTACCTCTTCGCGGGTGTACTTCAGCGCTTCAGCGGTCATACGCGGGTCTCCTCGAGTGCCTTTGCGGGCTCTTCAATCTGCACAAGGCTTGCCGGTCCATGCGGCGCGGGCTGGTTGAGGAGCTTGAGCGCGTGTTGATCTTTGTAGGTGCTGAAGGTGCCGCGCACCATGCCCCAGAAGCCCTTGAGCGTGGTGAAGCCATCGATGACCGCCGGGGCCTCATAGCCGCAACTGACCATGCAATTGGCGCACTTGGGATTGCCGCTGGGGACCCCGTAGTTTTCCCAGTTCGTGGTCTCAAGCAGTTCCTTGTAGCTGGAGGCATAGCCCTCCTGAAGCAGATAGCAGGGCTTCTGCCATCCGAAGATGTTGAAGGCCGGCATGCCCCAGGGAATGCAGTCGTAGTTGCGGTCGCCCATCAAAAACTCCAGGAAGAGAGGCGACATATTGAATTTCCAGGTGGGCTTGCGGTTGGAGAGGATGGCGCGGAAGAGGCGGCGGACGCGAGCGCGGCCCATGAATTTGGTCTGGTCCGGAGCCTTGTCGTAGCTATAACCGGGGGAGAGGACGATGCCCTCGACACCCATGCCCATGACGTCGTCAAAGAAGCGGCGGACGTTGTTGGGATCGGTGCCGTCAAAGAAGGTGGCGTTGGTGGTGACGCGAAAGCCGCGCTTGACGGCTTCTTTGATGCCTTCGACGGCGATGTCATAACCGCCTTCGCGGCAGACGGAAAAGTCGTGGTGCTCGCGGTCGCCGTCAAGATGGACCGAGAAGGTGAGGTACTTCGACGGGGTGAACTCTGGCAGACGGCGCTTGAGTTCGAGCGCGTTGGTGCAGAGGTAGATGTATTTCTTGCGGGCGACTAGGCCTTTGACGATCTCGACGATCTGGGGATGAAGGAGGGGCTCGCCACCGGGGATGGAGACCATGGGCGCGCCGCACTCATCGACGGCGGCGAAGCACTCCTCGGGGGTGAGCTGCTTCTTGAGGATGTGGGGCGGATACTGCACCTTGCCGCAGCCGGCGCATGCCAGGTTGCAGCGGAAGAGCGGCTCGAGCATCAGTACCAGCGGATAACGCCTGGTCCCGGTGAGCTTCTTCTTCAGCACATAGGTTGAAACTGTCCACATCTGGGAGATGGGAATTGCCATCTTGAGATTAACCTCCAGCGCCGTCACCGGCGCGATCCATGGCCCGCTTGTAGCCGGTAAGGGCTAGCAGCGGGAAGTATTGTCGATAACCGTGATAAGCCAGATAAAAGACCCTGGGGAAACCGGTGCCTGTGATGATGCTTTGCCGCGTGGCGCCCTCACCCATCGACTCGTCCCAGGCGCCATCGGGCAACTGGCGAGTGAGCAGCCAGCGAACGCCTTTGGCCAGCGAGTCGGAACGATCGTCCCCGGCCGCGAGCAGACCAAGCAGCGCCCAGGCAGTCTGCGAGGGAGTGCTGGCGCCGACGCCGCGGAGGTTTGGGTCGTCATAGCTGCCACAGGTCTCGCCCCAGCCGCCGTCGGGGTTCTGCACCATGCGAATCCACTCGGCTGCCTGCTGAATCTGCGGCTCGTGATGGTCAATACCGATGGCCTCAAGGCCGCGCAAGACGAGGAAGGTGCCGTAGATGTAATTGACGCCCCAGCGGCCAAACCAACTTCCATCCGGCTCCTGCTCTTTCAAAATGAACTTGATGGCCTTTTCAACCCGCTTATCGCCTCGCGTGAAGCCATAGGCGGCCAGCATCTCAAGAATCCTGCCGGTAATATCCACCGTGGGCGGGTCGAGCATGGCATTGTGATCCGCGAACGGGATGTACTGGAAGATCATCTTGGTGTTGTCTTTGTCGAAGCTGCCCCAGCCGCCGTTGCGGCACTGCATGGCAAACTCCCACTCGATAGCGCGCTGGGCTACCTGGTGCTGGTAGCGCTCGCGAGGATTGTCAACCTTGTTGAGCGCCAGTAGCACCTGCGCGGTATCGTCCGTGTCGGGATAGAACTCGTTGTTGAACTCGAAGTACCAGCCGCCCGGCTCGGTGCGGGAAACTTTGACTGCCCAATCGCCTTTGTGGCGAACTTCCTTGGAGAGCATCCAGTCGGCGGCCTTGATCAAGCGTGGGTCGTTGCGCGGCACACCGGCCTCGCCGAGGGCGAACACAGCCTGGGCAGTGTCCCACACCGGGGACTTGCAGGGCGTCATGCGGAAGGTCGGCTCGGGCATCGATTCATTGGCCGGCTCCTCAATGCCCAGCTTCTCGAACTCGTCGCGGGCGCGAATGACCTGAGGATCGTCTTCGGAGTAGCCCAGGCAGCGCAGCGCGATGATGGCGTTCAACATGGCCGGGTAGATGGCGCCCAGTCCATCGCTCATCTCCAGCCGCGCCAGCAGCCATTTCTCCGCCTCGCGCAGGGCCAGTTTGCGCACGGGACGAAGATGCACCGCCTCGGCCCAATGCATCAGCCGGTCCAGCGCAATGAAAAAATTCCGCCAGGACAGTATCTTCTTGCGGTCCATACGGAGTCGCAGTTTGGAATGGGCGCGCCCGCCAACAAAGAGCTCGTCGATTCCCTGCTCCGGCGGCAGCTTCTTGAACGGCTTGCGCGCGTACATGATGGCCAGAGGTACCAGGATGGAGCGCGACCAGGATGAAATTTCGTAGATATTGAAGTAAAACCAATTCGGAAACAAGACAATCTCAGGGGGAATGGCAGGTACGGCATCGTAGTCGTACTCGCCCAGCGCGCAGAGGTACATCTTGGTGAAGGTGTTGCACTCCACGACCCCACCGTGCTCGAGGACCCATGCGCGGCACTTGGCCAGGCGTGGATCGTCGGCGCCGATGCCCATGATTTTTGCTGACGAGTAGCACTTGACCGAGAGGGAGATATTGCCCGGGCCGCCGGGGTAGATGCTCCAACTGCCGTCTTGGTTCTGATAGCGCATCATCTCGGTGAATGCGCGTTGCAGCCGGCCGGGATCGCCGCTCTCGAGCAGGGTGTGCAGAAAGATGTAGTCGGCTTCGAGCATGGAGTCCGCCTCAAGTTCACCGGACCAGTAGCCCTCTGGATGCTGCTGCGAGAGAAGAAACTCGCGCGAACGTCCGATTGCCGACTCGACATCGGCCAAGTCGGCATCCAGCCGCCCAAATCGGGGCACCGTGCTTTGCGTCCTCTTCTGTTTCAGGTCCATGCGCCTTTGAACGCCTCAGTTTCTCCAGGGAAACTCGATTTTGCTGCACCAGGCTCAAGTGGGAGCAGCAAGCCAACTCCCGCATGGCTTCGGCCTGGTTACCGGACGGGCAACGACCCGGCTCCGCCCGCGCTGCCGATGGCTTGGACAATCTCCGGCGGCAGGCCAAAGCGGACATTCTCCGGCATCACTTCAACCTCTTCGACGTTGGAAAACCCGTTTTGTTGCAGGTAGTTCACTACATCCTCGACCAGCACCTCAGGGGCCGACGCGCCCGCTGTCACCGCCACCGTGTTGACACCCGCCAGCCATGCGGGATCGATGGCCTGGGAGTTGTCGATCAAATATCCGATTGTGCCCAGATTGCGTGAAACCTCGACCAGCCGGTTGGAGTTGGAGCTGTTTGTGGAGCCGACCACCAGCACCAGACCCGCATTGTGGGCTACATTGCGGACTGCCACCTGGCGGTTCTCCGTTGCGTAACAAATGTCCTGCGAGTGAGGCCCCGCGATATTGGGAAACTTCAGCTTCAATGCGTGGATGATATCCCGCGCCTCATCCAGGCTGAGCGTGGTCTGGGTGAGATAGGCGACGCGGTCGGGATTGGGGACCTCAAGAGCTTCGACCTCGGCAACGTTGGAGACTACCTGGGTAACCTCGGGGGCTTCGCCCAGGGTGCCTTCGATCTCGTCGTGGTCGCGGTGGCCAATGAGCACCAGCGAGTAGCCCTGCTTGGCGAACTTGACCGCTTCAATGTGGACTTTGGTGACCAGGGGACAGGTAGCGTCAATCACCTTGAGGCCGCGGCCTTTGCTCAACTCGCGCACCGCCGGAGAGACACCGTGCGCGGAGTAGATGACGCGCTGGCCATCGGGCACGTCGTCGATTTCATGAACAAAAATCGCGCCTCTTTCTGCTAATTCATTCACAACATAGCGGTTATGAACAATCTCCCGGCGCACGTAGATGGGCGCGCCGAAGGTTTCAAGTGCGATCTTCACAATATCGATCGCGCGTACCACTCCGGCGCAAAAGCCTCGCGGCTTGAGCAACAACACCCGTTTCTGACTGGGGGAAGTCCCGGCGGGGTTACCGTTCGAGATGGAATCGAGTAGGGTTGTGGTCACATTTACCAGTATAGCAATGCGTTGGGTGAAGAGATAGGAAAGAAACGGGGCGTGGTAATGCGGGGGTTGAGGTGCGTGCGTGAGAATCAGGCTTTCATGGTGCCCAAACGAATCTTTGGACGTTGGGTGAAAGGCGGTTTTATTGAAAAGCAACAAGTCAGCGAGTCAGCCCTAAAATCCAGTTCTCACGCAGACACTGACGCCTCCGCCAGGGTGGGATTTACCAGTTGGTAATGGAGCCGTCAGGGCGGAAATAGGTCTGGGCGCGGGCGGTGACGGGCTCGGCGATTTCTGCGATTTGGGTGAGGGGCTTGAGGTCGAGTTCAACGCCGAGGCCGGGGCGGTCGTTGGGGTAGAGCTTTCCGCTTTTGAAGTCGAGGCAAACGGGCAGGTACGGGAAGGTGCGGCCCTGGTAGTTATATTCCATCAAGACGGGGCCGGAGAAGGTACCCAGGCAGTTCACCAGGGCCGCAGTCGCGATGGGGCCGGTGAAGTGAGGGATGATGCCGACGAAATGGGTCTCGCAGAGGGCGGCAATCTTGAGCATCTCCGTGATGCCACCGACGTTGGGGAGAGTGGCGCGGACAAAGTCGATATCGTGATGCTCGACCAGCGCGTTGAAGTCCCAGCGATTGCCCCACTCCTCGCCGGCGGCTATGGGAACGTTGACCTTGGTGCGCAGGATGGGCAGATCCTGGAGGAAGGCTTCGGTGCGGACGGGATCTTCGACGAAGAGCGGGGCCAGGTCTTCGATTGCGTTGCAGCCGCGGACGGCATCGGGCAGATCGAAGCGCTGGTGAAAGTCGATGCACCACTCGCCATCCCTGCCCACGCCTTCGCGGGCTTCGGCACATTGGTCGTGCAGGTGGGTGACACGTTCGCGGGTGTTGTAGGTGGTGTTGGCGGGAAGGTCGCCGGCACCGAAGCGGAAGGCGCGATAGCCTGCTTCCATGGTAAGGCGGGCGCGCTCGCGGATGGGCGTTTCGGCAGTGACGCCGGGGATGCTGCCGGCGGTGTTGTAGCACTCGCAGTAATTGCGCACCATTCCGCCGAGGACCTGGTGGACGGGAAGGCCGAGGACTTTGCCACGAATGTCCCACAGGGCCACGTCGAGGGCGCCAATGGCGTCGGTCTTTTCACGTCCCGCGGGATAGAAGAAGGCGCGGTTCATATCTTGCCACAGCCGCTCGATGTACTGCGGGTCGCGGCCGATGAGACGGCCAGCGGATTGGGCGAGCGTGTCCTTGGAGCCGCCTTCGCCGATGCCGGTGATGCCAGCGTCGGTCTCCACTGTGACCACCACGTCGCTCTGGTTGAAGAGCGGGTTTGGATTCGGCGGCAGATATGCGCGAACCCGCGTGATCTTCATTCTTGGCAGGGCGGCGAAGGCCGGCAGCGGCGCTGCTGCGGCAGCAAGCACAGTGGCCGAAAGGGATTGGAGGAAGGTTCGCCGTTGCATGGGCAGGGTCTCCTTTTTCAATCACGCATGGTATCACCTGGGATGGGAGGGTAAGGAAAAGGGCGCGCATGGTTGCGGGATTTACGCTACAGTCGGTGGGGAATACTGCGCAATGTGTAGTGCAGTGCGATTCCGTTTTCGAGGGGAGACGCAGATGGAAGACCACGAGGCAGCAGGGTCGAGACGGAGGATGCGCGGCAAGATCAGGCGTGGGCTGGTTGTAGCGGGAACACTGGCCGTGGGGATTTTGCTTGGCTTGCTTCTGCTCTCGATCTTCGGCCGGGTAGCCGAGGCGAGTTTGTGGAACCGGTTTGCCAGTTACGTGACGGGGCGAACCACGCGGTTCGATGTTTCGTCGCCGTTTGTGGTGGACAAAATTCGCCAGCTTTCGCGGCTCGAGACGGTGGTCTACTCGCTGGACAAGATTGTGGAGGGTGACCGCGAGAATGCGTACCTCCCGGGGTTTCTGGCGGGCGACAAGCTGCTGCTAGTGGCGCATGGAGAGGTGATTGCGGGGATTGATCTGTCGCAGCTGAAGCCGTGGGACGTAGAAGTGAAGGGGGATGCGGTGCGGGTGAGGCTGCCTGCGCCGCAGATACTGACCACGAGGATTGATAACGCGCGAACACGGGTGTATTCGCGGGCGACGGGGCTGCTGGTGGCGGCCGATCCGAACCTGGAGTCGGAGGTGAGGCAGACCGCCGAGCAACAGATTGGGCAGGCTGCGTTGGACGACGGGATTCTGGAGAAGGCGCGGACCAATGCCCGGGCCAGCGTGACGGCGTTGCTGTTTGGCTTGCGGTTTCGGACGGTGGATGTGGAGTGACGGCAAGGGTCAGAGATCAGGGGGCAAAGACCAGGGAATAGAGAACTGGCATGCTATGATGTAAACCTTTACAATTGACCGGCGAACTTTACCATGGTGCGAGGTGACATTGAAATGACCGCCCCATCCGACCTGATGGAAACCGGACCGCAGCGCTCCCTGCTCAATCAACTCGGCGTCCACGGCCAGGGTCTGGTCCCGGCTGTGGTTCCCGCCTTCAACATTCCCTATTTGCCGATGATGGAGCCGGTGGTGGCAGCGTTGCGGGCAACGCGCGTCTTTGGACTGATTGCCGTGGCCCGGCTGGAGTGGATCAAGTTTGAAGCCCGCAGTCTGCAAGCCGTATATGACGAATACCAGCGTGTGAAGGATGAGCGGTTTACGCGGCTGCACCTGGATCACGTCCCGGTGATCGACGAGGACAACCTTCGGGTGGACTACGAAGCGGTGATCGGGGAGGCCATCGGGCTGGGGTATGGGTCGGTGATGGTGGATGGGTCGCGGCTGTCGCTGGCCGACAACATCGAGGCGACCCGGCGGATTACCCAGATGGCTCACGCGGCCGGAATTCCCGTGGAGGGTGAGCTGGGCGCGGTGATGGGCCACGAGGCCGGTCCGCTGCCGCCCTACGAGGAACTGTTCGCCAGCGGCAAGGGGTTCACTTCGCCGGAGGACGCGAGGCGGTTTGTGGCGGAGACGGGCGTGGACTGGCTGTCTGTTGCGGTCGGCAATGTGCATGGCGCGATTGCGGCTTCTGTGCGCTCGGGGAAGAAAGTGGAAGCCAGGCTGAATCTGGAACGGTTGCAGGAGATTTACGAGGCTGCGCAGGTTCCGCTGGTGCTGCACGGCGGGACGGGGATTCGGCGGGAGTACATTCGCGAGGCGTTTCGGCGGGGGATTGCGAAGATCAATATCGCCACCGCGATACGGCAGCCGTATGAAGCGTGCCTGGGCAAGGGGATGGCTGCGGCGCAGCAAGCGGTCTTCGACGCCACGGTTGAGGTGCTCGGCACAGAGCTTGGGCTTATTGCGGTTCCTGCGGATGGTTCGATGGGCTGACCGGCTCGTCTGACGCCCGTGTATCGCGGAGGTCTTCAATGGGCATGACTTTGAGGGGCTTCCTGAACGCGCTGCTCGACGCGAGCTCGGCGGTCGGGAGCCATTTTGCCTTGAAGTTCTTTGAAGTTGCGGGCCAATGTCCTTCCTCGATCGGGGCTCTGAATCGGGTAAACGCATTTCTCACAGACGGCGCGCAACCCTGAATTCGAGGTATAGCGAGCCCCCGGGGGCCGGGAGGCCCCCGGGACAGCCGGCCAGGAGGCCAGCTCTACAATTCTCAGCGGCCTGGAGAAATGCGTGCTAAACCGCGACAGCCACTCTCCGAGAGACGGAACGCGCGGCCGGACGGGCAAGGGGCTTTGCCGGGCGCGGTTTCGCTTCGACGGGGCGAACTGCGATGCTTGTCTGCAGATGCAAGCGGTCGGCATAGCGCAGCAGCTTCTCGATGCTTACCTGTGCGATTCTGCCCTTGAGCAGGTTGCTCACCGAAGGCTGATATTCGTCGAGGATATCAACGAGTTGCGCCTGAGTGTAGCCCTTGGCCCGGATGTGCTCAAGGATGGCGGAGAGGATTTCGGCCTTGATCTTCAGTGCGCTGGCCTCGGAGGCGGAGAACCCCAGGGCATCGAAGATGTTTCCTTTGACGACGTGCGTGGGCCTATTTTCCGCTGTGCTTTTCATGAGCTTTGGCCTCCTGGATTCTCTGCTTCACCAGTTTCAGGTGTGCCGGAGGTGGGGGAGCGGATGGACGCGGATTGTGTTTCGCTTGGCGATCTGCCACAGGTCGTACTTGGCCTGCATACGCAGCCACACCTCGGGCGTGGAGGTGCCAAAGGCGGAGGCCAGGCGGACAGCCATCTCCGGGGAGACGGCGGCCTTTCCATTGAGGACACGCGAGAAGGTGACCCTGCCCACGCCCAGATGTTGTGCCGCCGCGGAGACGGTCATATCGCCCAGATACTCCCGAATCACTTCGCCGGGATGGGGAGGGTTGTACATGCGCATGGGTCGTTCTCCTCTCAGTGATAGTCCTGGTAATCGACAAGGATGGCGTCTTCGCCCTCGAAGCGGAAGGTGAGACGCCAATTTCCGCTCACGGTGACCGACCAATATCCTGCAAGATCGCCCTTCAAGGGGTGAAGCCGCCATCCGGGCGCGTTCATATCCTCGGGAGCGCCAACGTCGTCGAGCATGCCCAACTGGAGACGCAACCGCGCCGCGTGCTGGGCCTGAATCCCCGCCTTTGAACCGGTGCGGAAGAACTTCTCCAGACCTTTGTGGGCAAAGCTCCTGATCACAGTGCAAGTGTATCGTTTAACGATACAGGAGTCAAGAGGAAACACTTAGCGGTCGAGTCCCAGATTTCAAAGGCGGGAGTTGGGGCACCCGGCGTATTGCTTGCCGGGTTTTTGATGGTGCTACTCTACTCGGGCGGTTTATGTAGCATTTATTTTATGGTTTTTATAGGATGCCCACTCCAAACTTGACTTGGAAACGTTGGGCCACCCGCCCTCGGCGCATTTGTATCGTTTTCGGCTTTGGAGTACCCTGCACGCTGAGGGTCCGGGTCGTGCCTTCCTCACCAGATTTGACCGTAGACTCTCCATAGGGGATGGATAGATCATGCTGCACAGGTCGGCACAGGAGCGCTACGAGAAGCTTAAGAAGGTATTCGCGCGATTGATGGATCGCTTTAACCGAGATGATCTCGACGACTTTATCCAAACGGCAAACTCCCTGCCCGAATGGATTCGGCTTGACAGTGCGCTGAGCCAAGAACAGAAAGACGCACTGGAAAGATTCGTCGTAGGCCGGAGTTTGGATTGGCAAATTTGCCACCAAATCGCAAACTCTCAAAAGCACGTCAGGAAAAACACGAGAGGACTGCCCGCTGCAGCCCCTGTAGTGAAATCAGTGAAGCGGGGGCCGGGTGGCAGTGGCTTCGCGGAGCTACCCTCAATGAGGATCTTCGGAGCAGGTGAGGAAATCGTAATTGAGTACGATGACAGGCGGGAGCCTGCACTCGGATTTGTAGTCAGGACCTTCAGGCACTTCCACTACATCTTTGAAATGGCACCGGTCCCACCACCGCTCCGTGTTATCCCGAGCAGCATGACGGACCTCCTGGGCTGAGGCAAAACACTTGGGGCTCCCGCTCCTACCTGCTGGCGGCGATCATTTGGGCGGCGTGTTGGAGGCTGGTGTCGGTGACGGTTGCGCCGGAGAGCATTCTTGCGACTTCGTGGGTCCGGGAGCGGTCGTCGAGGGTGCGGATCTGGGTTTTGGTGCGGCCTTCGGCTTCGCGCTTTTCAACGACGAGATGCTGATCAGCGAAGGCGGCGATCTGGGGGAGGTGGGTGACGCAGAGGACCTGCTGTCCGCGGCTGAGGGATTTGAGTTTTTGGCCGACGGCTTCAGCGGCGCGTCCGCCGATGCCGATGTCGATTTCATCGAAGACCAGGGTGCGGGGGGTGGGGGCTTTCTTTTTGGGCTTGACGGCGCCCTCTTCGACGCTGACTTTGAGGGCTAGCATGACGCGGGACATTTCGCCGCCAGAGGCGATCTCGTCGAGGGGCTTGAGGGGTTCGCCGGGGTTGGTGGCGATGCGGTATTGGACGGTGTCCCAGCCGGAGGAGGTCCAGCCGGATTGGGCGTCGGTGGCAGTGACGGCGAGCTCGAATTTTACCTTCATGGCGAGGGAGTTGATCTGGGCTTCAGCCAGTTTGGCGAGGCGTGAGGCAGCGGATTTGCGTTCGTCGTGGAGGGCGGAGGCGGCGGCGCGATAGGCGGCGGCGGCGGCGTCGAGTTCGGCTTTGAGCTGTTTGAGGATGCCTTCGCGGTCTTCGACTTCGGCGAGCTTGCGGGCTACTTCTTCGCCGAAGGAGACGACTTCCTGGATGGTTGCGCCGTATTTGCGTTTGAGGCGGTCGAGGAGGGCGAGGCGGTCTTCGATCTCGGCGAGGCGTTCGGGGCTCGAGTTGATGCCTTCGGCGTAGTCGCGGAGGCTGGCGGCTACGTCGCCGACGGTGGCGCGGGCGGAGGCCAGCTGCTGGGCGGCCTCATTGAAGCGGCTGTCGTAGCGGGCGAGCTCTTCGATGTTGCGGAGGGCGGCGCGGAGGGAGACTTCAGCGGAAGCTCCGCCTTCGTAGAGCTGCTCAAAGCCGCCGATGGCTGCGCCGTAAAGTTTTTCAGCGTTGGCGAGGACGCGCTTTTCGGTTTCGAGGGCTTCGTCTTCGCCGGGAACGAGGTGGGCCTGGGCAATTTCTTTACTTTGATAGCTCCAGAGATCGACCATGCGGAGGCGGTCCTGCTCACCCTGGATGAGGTCGTCGAGTTTGGCGGCGGCGTCACGCCAGCGGGCGTGGGCGGCGGAGACGGCCTCAATGGAGATGCCGCCGAAGCGGTCGAGGAGGGTGCGCTGCTGGGCCTGGTCGAAGCTGGAGAGGGTCTCACTCTGGGCGTGGACAAGGGCGAGCTCAGGGGCAAGCTGCTTGAGGACGGCGACGGTGGCGGGCTGATTGTTGACGAAGACGCGGCCTTTGCCGTTGGCCTGGATTTCGCGGCGGAGGATGATCTCAGTTCCGGCGGAGTCAATGCCGTTGAGCTCGAGGATGGATTCAGCGCCGGGGGTGGACTCAAAGACGCAGGCGACGACGGCTTTGTCTGCGCCGTGGCGGACGAGGTCAGCAGAGGATTTGCCGCCCATGAGGAGGGCGAGCGCGTCGACAAGGATGGATTTGCCGGCGCCGGTTTCGCCGGTGAGCAGGTTGAGGCCAGGCCCGAACTGGGCGATGGCGTGATCAATGACGGCGTAATTTTCAGCGCGTAGCTCGACGAGCATGTTGGGAGTCCAATCTCCGGCAGACGAGGCGCAATGACAATCCGAGCGCAGCATAGCACGAAGGGCGGGGCGAGGGGCGCGGGGATTGCGAAGCGGGGTTGGGGAGGCATCCAGTCGGATACCTCGGATTGCTTGGGAATGGTGTATGCGTCTGATACCGTTAGAGCAGAGGTGAAAGCTGACATTGACTGCTGCCTTGATGCTTCTAATACAGCCTGATAGCGGCGGGGCCGCTGGGGGCGCGCCCTTGAGCCAAGGGTTCAGCGGGTTCATGGAGATGATGGGCAATGTGCGCCCGGTGGCGATGGGCGTGCTGGTGCTGCTGCTGATTGCCAGCCTTTACTCGTGGACCGTGATTCTGGGCAAGATTTCGCTGTTTGGGAAGGCCACGAAGGAGAGCCGGCGGTTTATCAGGGCGTTCCGGAAGGCGACGCGGCTGCAGGAAATTGCGGCGATTGCCAGCGACTACAGCACCAGCCCTCTGGCGCAGGTGTTTGAGGACGTTTACGAGACCTATAAGCGGCAGACAGGCGGGTATGGGCCGCCGCACAACCTGGTTCCACTGGAGCGCTCAGCGCAGACGGCCGCAAGCGAGGCCGTGACCAAGATGGAGCAGCGGCTGACCTGGCTGGCGACGATTGCTTCGGTAAGCCCGTTTGTGGGGCTGTTTGGCACGGTGGTGGGCATTATTGACGCGTTTGTGGGCCTGGGAACGGCGGGAGCGGCGACACTGCGCGCGGTGGCGCCGGGCATTGCCGAAGCGCTGATTACCACCGCGGCGGGGTTGTTTGTGGCCGTGCCGGCCGTTATTGCTTATAACCAGTTCACGGCGCGGATCAGGGTGTTTGCCGCGGCCATCGACGATTTTTGCCGCGAGCTGCTGAACTCGCTGGAAGAGATTCCGGTGCGCAACGCCCCGCCGGCGCGCAACCCCGGAGCCGATCTTCCCCGGGAGGCAGACCGTGGCGTTTACAAGTAGCAGCGGACAGACGCGCACTTCGATGGCGGAGATCAACATTACGCCGATGGTGGACGTGGTGCTGGTGTTGCTGGTGATCTTCATGATTACGGCGCCGGTGTTGCAGTCGGGCATTGAAGTGGCGGTGCCCAAGACGCGGACGGTGAAGGAGATTACCGAGCAGCGGGTGGTGCTGACGATCGACCGCGACCAGCAGGTGTTTCTCGGCGACGATCCGGTGAATATCCACGATTTGCCGCAGAAGCTTCACCAGGGAAGCAGCGACCCGGCACACCAGGTGATTTATCTGAGAGCGGACGAGCGGGTGCCGTTTGGGGCGTTCGCGACGGTGATGGACGCGGTGAAGCAGGCGGGGATTACGAATATTTCGATTGTGACGCAGCCGGTGGATACGAAGGGCATTGCATCGGGAGCGAACTCTGGAAAGTAGGCCAAGGGAGCCTCAGCCAAGCGCATGAACACTCTGCTGGAGGGCGGCGAGCAACTGGAGCGGGAGCTGACACCGGAACCGGTGGTGGGCCCGGCGGTGGGCTCGTTTGTGCTTCATGGCGCGTTGGCAGGCAGCCTGGTGTTCTACGCGCTGGTGGCCGGGCTCTTTCATCACAACTCCTGGGGTGACTCGGGGGCAGGCGGGTCGATCCAGGTAAGCTTGGTAAGTACTGCGATTCCGCTGCCCAGCGATCAACCGCCGAACCAGAATGTGCTGGCAACCGACACGCCCAGCCAGGCGCCCGTGCAGCCGGCGCCGAAGGCTAAGCAGGCAGTGGAGGATACGGCGATACCGATCCTCGGCAAGCACAAGAAGCCGCAGCCGATTGCGACGGCGAAGAGCCAGCAGCAGCCGGTTCAGAACAACCGGGCCCAGTATGGCGAGCAGGCGGGTTCGCAGATGACGCGAGCCACGCAAACCGGGCCGCTGGGACCAACGTCGGTGAGCGACGGAGACTTCGGCAGCCGGTTCGGATGGTACGTGACCCAGATCAACGCCAAGATGGCCATCAGTTGGTACAAGGGCGAGGTGGACCCTCGCACGCCGCGGGGCGCACGCGTTTACCTGACTTTCACGATCCGGCGGGACGGAAGCCCAACGGATGTGCAGATTGACCGATCAAGCGGGAGTTCCACGCTGGACCGCTCGTGCCAGCGCGGCGTGCAGCGGGTTGATTCGTTTGGCAACCTTCCCCCGGCGTATACGCAAAGCACGCTCAAAGTCTCTTATTATTGTGAGTACTAGATTTTGCGGGGACGGCGAGGACGCAGAAAGTTGAAGGCGCGCCGGACACCCCACTCTTTACCAGGAAGGATTTCCCCCGCATGAAGGCATATTCACGGATTCTGTCCCTCTTTGCACTTGTTCTGGCCGGTTTTGGGTGGTCTCAACTGCAGGCACAGGACTGGGTGCATACCGGCACCAACCTGGGCAACGATCGCATACGCATTGCGGCGGCGGACTTCAAGCCGGTGGGCGACGATCCGCAGACACCGACGCTGAAGGCGGCCTTTGACGCCACGCTCTATACCGATCTTGCCAACGCCGGCATCTTCGACCTGGTATCGAAGAGCATGGCGCCGCCGGTGATGCCGGGCGCGCCGCAGGAGATCAACCTGGCACAGTGGTCGGCTGACCCTGCAAAAGCCTCGATGGTGGCCTTTGGCGCGCTTTCGGCGAACAGTGGGCGGCTGGTTGTTTATGGGTGGCTGTTCGACACGCACAACACCGTGAGCCCGCAGGTGCTGGGCAAGCAATACAACGAGGAAGCCAGCCAGGACATGGCGCGCGCTGTGGCCCATCGCTTCGCGGACGAAATCATCTACCGACTGGGCGGCGGCATCAACGGCATCGCCGAGACGAAGATCTACTTTGTGAGTTCGCGCACCGGGTCAAAAGAGATTTGGGCGATGGACTACGACGGACAAAACCAGCACGCGATTACGCACTTGGGCGCCATCTCGCTGTCGCCGCGCATCTCGCCTGACAACTCGCGGCTGGCATTTGCCTCGATGGGCAGGGATGGATGGGCGATCCGGATGTATTCACTGGAACTGGGCCGGACGGTGAGCTTCCCGGCCGGAACCGCCGGAGGCAGCAACCAAAGTCCGGCTTGGTCGGCGGACGGAACAAAGATTGCGTTTTCGTCGTCGCGATCGGGGAGTCCCTCGATCTGGGTGGCCGATGCCAGCGGAGCCAATCTACACCGGATCACCAGCTTCAAGGGACCCGACGTGTCGCCCACCTGGAATCCGCGGACGAATGCGCAGATTGCCTGGGTGAGCGGGCGGACCGGGCTGCCGCAGATTTATACGATGGACCTGGACGGAGCGAACATCCAGCGGATGACCGACGGCGGCTATGCCATTTCGCCGTCTTGGTCGCCGAACGGGCAGGCGCTCACCTTTAGTTGGAACCGCAAGTACGGGCCGGGCGATCCTGGCGGGCAGGACATTTACTACTTCGACATCGCCAGCAAGCGCTGGCTCCAGTTGACCCACGAATCAGGCAGCAACGACTTTCCCTCCTGGGCGCCCGATGGGCGGCATATCGTGTTTGAGCGCACCATTGGCGGGCGGACGCAGATCTGGAGCATGCTGGCCGACGGAACCCAGCAGCAGGAACTGACCCACACTGGAAACAACTTTATGCCCAACTGGAGCTGGAAGTGAGCGCCTAAAATGGGACCAGACAGGGCAATTTGTGGAGCTTTCCGATTTTGTGTTTTATCATTGTTGCGTTACCAAAAACTCGGCACGGCCTGCGCTGTAGAGTCGAGACTTATCGGCACACCGGAACTGTGTAAACCCGGTGATCAGAATACGGCGTGGGTTGAAACGATAACGTTTTCAGGGTGATTACGGTTCAAAGCCATTTTGACCGCTCGCCGCGCGGGGAAGGGTGCTATTCTTCACCGTTGGGTGCGCGGGCTGAAAAGTTGGAAGCAGAGGTCCGGATCGCCCGGAAGAGACTTTTTTAATTCTTGGAAGGAGTAACCCATTGAACAGACGTAATCGAATTCTCGTTCCAGTTGCATTGCTTATCGCCTTGGTTGCAGTTGCAGGTTGCAAAAAAAAGCCGCTGCCGCCTCCCGCTCCCGCGCCGCCGCCTGTGGTCGCGCCCGCACCCACCGCTCAACTTACCGCAACGCCGACCGTGGTCACCGCTGGTGATCAGGTGGTGCTGACCTGGGCCACCACGAATACCAGCAGCGCTTCGATTGACGGAATCGGCGACGTGCCCACCTCGGGCACCAGGACCGTGACCCCGTCCACCTCGACCAGCTATCACCTGGTGGCGCGTGGCGAGGGTGGTACGGCCGAGGCCAGCGCACGGGTAACCGTGAATCCTCCGCCGGTTGTGGCACAGCCCGTGACCATCAGTGAAGAGGACGAGTTCAATGCCAATGTGCAGCCCGCCTTCTTTGACTATGACACCGCAGCCATCCGCGCCGACGCACAGGGTGTGCTGGCCAAGGACGCCTCGTATCTTGTCAGCCATCCGAATGTGAAGTTCGTGATCGGCGGTTACTGCGACGAGCGCGGCTCGAACGAGTACAACATCGGCCTGGGCCAGAACCGAGCCGACGCCGCCAAGAATGCTTTGGTGACTGCGGGCGTGGCAGCCAGCCGCATCCGCGTGGTCAGCTACGGCAAGGAAAAGCCGTTCTGCACCGAGTCGACCGAAGAGTGCTGGCAGCAGAACCGGCGCGCCGGCTTCACGCTGGAGCACTAGAGTCCGGGGTTCCACCGCCCCTTGAACCGGTTCGCGCCCATCCCGAACCGGTTCAAGGGGATACTCAAGGATTTTCACATCCCGCTCTGCTCCGGATCTCCCCTTGAGACACTGGATGCTCGGGAACAGGAAAGTATTGCCAATTCAAAGGTTGCAGGTTGCCCAAACCAGCCAAGACGCAGTACTTTCTCTCTTATAGGTGCAGAATGCAGATTACCCGTAAACTTCGCAATCGCCTCCTTGCAGCGGCATTGTTTGCCATGACCCTGGCCTCCGCGCCAAGGACAGCGCATGCAACATCGAAGGAGATCATCGAGTTGCAGACCCAGGTGCAGCAACTTCTGGACATGGTGCAGCGCCTTCAGTCGACTTTGGATACGCGGCTGAGCGTAGTGCAAAGCCTTGCCCAGCAAACCGCGGACAACGCCAACCAGGTAACCGCGGCGATGAATGCCCTGCAACAGAAAATCAACGCGCAGAATGATGCACTGGGCGGAAAGCTGGACACGACTTCAGGGCAGATTCAGTCGCTCAACGACTCGGTGGATGAGTTGAAGTCGCGCGTCGCCAAGCTGGACAAGTCGCTACAGGAGATGCAGACGCAGTTGCAGAATATTCAAACCCCGCCGCAGACCGGGGCGCCTGGCCAGCCCGGAGCGGCGCCAACCGCCGGAGGCATGGCAGCATCAGCACCGCAAGCTCCGCCGCTCAAGGAAACATTCCAGGCCGGCGTGCGGGATTACAACGCCGCCAAGTACGATGTGTCCGCGGGCGAGTTCCAGGACGTGCTTCACTATTATCCTTTGGACGACGTGGCCGGCACAGCGCAGTTCTACCTGGGCGAGATCGCCTACCGGCAGCAGAATTATGCCGACGCAGTGACTGCCTACAACGCGGTTCTTGAAGGCTTCCCGGGCAGCCCGAAGGCGCCGGCAGCGCAGTTGCGGAAGGGGCTCGCTTTGCTGCAGATGAACAAGAAGACCGCAGGCGTTCAGGATTTGCGCTCGCTTATCCAGCGCCATCCGCAGACCCCTGAAGCAGCACAAGCACGGCAGAAGCTGGCCAGCCTGGGCTTGCGCGCGCGATAGCAGCTGGGAGAAGGACGCGGGGCTAAAGCTCCGCTCGATTGGTGGGCTAATTTTTTGTGGGCTAATTTCGTGGGGCTCGACCCGGATTGTGGGTGCCCCGCCCACGCTCTCTCCGGAGACGCAAGGTTTTCGTTTTCATCAGTCTGGGAGCCCCGCGATGGCAGGGCTTTTCATTTGATGCATGGTCCTGAATGCTGCCGATCGGCGCGTCCTCCTACTCGATCTGCGTCGCGGGAGTCAGCTCCGGAATGAGCACGAAGAGGTCGTAGGCGTAGACAATGCGCTCCCAGTCCGGAGGCAGGCTGATGCCCCGGAAGCGAAGCTTGCGCAGATCGAAAAGGGTGAGCGTTTTACCGGCTACGCTCCCCTGCTGGGGCAGGAGATCAGCTACGGCGGGGGCGATCCACTTGTACTCCGGATCGCCGGTCATCACGAAGGGCACATGGCCGAGGGGCTTTGCGTATCCCTGAAAGAGCGCATGGGTTCCGCGCGCGCCGAGCACCAGGATGTGGAGCGACTGTGCGCCTTCACCGTCGGCGAGTTCCGCAACAAAGTTGCCCAGATCCCGCTGATGCAGAACGTTGAAGCCTTTACCCAGATGATCGTCGCCGAATTTGAAAAGCACGCGAGGCTGCGGAGTACGGGCCCTGGCGGCAGCGTAATCGGCGATGAGGTGCTGCTTGATGAGATTGGCGCGGAGGCTGTTGGAGTCGGGCGAGCCGGTGGAGTTGAGCCGGTAGATGGTGCGTGAGACAGTGAGTTCGTGAAGCAGATTTTCGGTGCCAGCATTGCCGTCTTTCGCTATGGCTTGCTCCATAGCGTTCATGTCGGAATCGGAAGAGGCGAGCATATAAAGCTTGCCGGGGGCGCCGGTTTCGCGGGCTGCGTGGCTGGAGGCGCTCTCCTGCTGCTGGGCGGCGGCAATGGCGGCACGCGATGCGGGGCCGGGCCGGGTATCCATCATGGCGTTGAGCAACGCGCCGGCCGAGCCGATGAATTCCTGATCGAGGCCCCATAGTTCGAAATGCGGATTCTTTGATGCGGCGGCGCAGTGTGCGGCGAGATCGTTTTCCTCGCGGATGTCGAGGAAGGCCATGTTGTTGGGGTAAGCCTGGCTTCGCTGCGCCATGCGCTGGATTCGGTCGGGACTGCGAAGGAGATTGCTGACAAAGGCGGCAGCGCCGGGACCGGCCTCGAGGGCGTAGGCGTCTGGGTGCATGAGATCGCAGACGGCAGCGGCGAACTGAGGGATCTCGCGGGTGATGTGATCCTCGCCAAGGAGGACGAAGCGGGAATGGGCGACGGCATCGTTGAGTACCTGTGCCCCTGAGCCGGAGAACTGCCCCCCTGCGAAGACGATGGGGGTGCGGGTTTCAAGCAACGCACTCTCCAGCGTGGGTCGGGGTGCGGTTTGCGCGGCGAGTGGCAGGGCTGCGAGCAACAGAACGAGGGGAACGCGAGAGCACGTCATGCCGCTTCTACGCAGGCGGCAGCAGGCTGGTTCCCTTCCTCCCGCAGATTGGTACGGAAGGGCGAGTTGATGCGCTAAACAGAAGAGCCCCGCGATTGCAGGGCTCTTCTTGTTCCAGGTGCAGGATTTGCGTCTAGCTCAGGTTGGTCATCAGGCTTTCCAGAGCAGACTTGGGAGGCCGGGTGACCGACTCGGGCAGCGTTCCCAAAGGCTCATCGACAACGTTCAGCAGGTCAATGAAGGTTGGCTTCTCAGTGTTGATATAGAAGACGCCGGTGAGGATTTCGTCGTTATCGTGCGACTCCATCAGCGTGCGAACGGCGTTGGCCTTGTCGGTGGGATCGTAATCCTCAAGCAGTTTGCGCAGGCGCAGGCTGGAGCCGTCGTGCATCTCCACGTCGTAGATCTGGCCGGAGTCGTAATCGACTTCGATCTCATCGAAGCTGGCCACGAATCCGATTTCGTTGATGGGCTCGTCGTTTTCCTGCATGAACTTGTAGCTCTTGGTGGAACCTTCGTGATCGTTGAAGGTTACGCAGGGGCTGATGACGTCGAGCATGACAGTGCCCTTGTGGGCAATGGCCGCCTTGAGCATGGAAAGCAACTGCTTTTTGTCGCCTGAGAACGAGCGGCCGACAAACGTTGCGCCAAGCTGGATGGCGAGTGCGCAGGTATCGATTGCGGGCAGATCGTTGATGACGCCGGTCTTGAGTTTGGAGCCGATATCGGCGGTGGCTGAGAACTGGCCCTTGGTGAGGCCGTAGACGCCGTTGTCTTCGATTATGTAGATCATGGGCAGGTTGCGGCGCAGCATGTGGACAAAGCCGCCCATGCCGATGGAGGCAGTGTCACCGTCGCCGGAGACGCCGAGGGTGGTCATGGTGTGGTTGGCGAGGATGGCGCCGGTGGAGACCGCAGCCATGCGGCCATGGACGCTGTTGAAGGCGTGCGAGCGGCTCATGAAGTAGGCGGGGCTTTTGGAGGAGCAGCCGATGCCGCTCATCTTCATGACGCGCTCGGGCTGGACACCCATCTCATACATGGCGTCGATGATGCGCTCGGAGATGGCGTTGTGGCCGCAGCCGGCACAGAGCGTGGACTTGCCGCCACGGTAGTCAAGAATGGGCAGGCCGATGTGATTGACCTTGGGGGTGGGAGTAGCGGTTGCCATCTAGAGACCCTCCTTGGTGGCGAATTCTTCTGTGATGGTGCGGGCGTCGAGCGGCAAACCGTCGTAGTGGAGAATGGTGCGCAGTTTGGTCACCTGGTCGGCGGGAAGATCGATCTTGAGCAGGCTTTCGAGTTGCGCATCGCGGTTCTGTTCAACCACGTAAACGCGCTCGTGCGAGGCCACAAAGTCATGAATCTCGTGGGCGAACGGGAACGCCCGGATGCGCATGTAATCGGTGTCGAGGCCGTACTCTTTCTTGATCTGGTCAAGACTCTCGCGCATGGCGAAGTCGGTGGTTCCAAAAGCCAGGAAACCGACTTTCGACGTGCCGTTCCTGACCGTGACAGGGGCGGGCGCCAGCTTGCGCGCCGTCTCAAACTTGCGCGACAGCCGATCCATAAGTGCCGCGTACTCGTCAGGCTTCTCGGTATAGGCTGCCGCATCGTTGTGGCCTGAGCCGCGCGTGAAATAAGCGGCGTTGGGATGGAGCGTGCCAGGCAGCGTGCGCCAGCCGATTGCGTCGCCATCCACATCGCGGTAGCGAGCGAAGCCGCCCAGCCGGTCGAGATCGGCAGCAGTGAGCACCTTGCCACGATCCAGCGGAGTAGTGGGATATTCGAAGGCATCGGACATCCAGTTGTTCATGCCCAGATCGAGATCGGTGAGCACAAAGACCGGGGTTTGGAGGCGCTCGGCCAGATCGAAGGCCGCGTAGCCCAGCTCAAAGCACTCTTTGACCGAGCCGGGAAGCAGAACCACATGCTTGGTGTCGCCATGAGAAAGGAAGGCAACGGAAAGCAGGTCGGACTGCTGGGTGCGCGTGGGCATGCCGGTTGAAGGGCCGGTGCGCTGGACGTCGAAGATGACGCCTGGGATTTCAGCGTAGTAGCCCAGGCCTGAGAACTCGGCCATCAGCGAGATGCCGGGGCCGGAGGTGGCCGTCATGGATCGTGCGCCGGCCCAGCCTGCGCCAAGCACCATGCCGATGGCTGCCAGTTCGTCCTCGGCCTGGACGACGGCAAAGCTCGCCTTTCCGTCTGGGGTGACGCGAAACTTCTTGAGCAGGTCAGCCGTAGCTTCAATCACCGAGGTGGAGGGCGTGATGGGATACCATGCGACGACTGTCACACCGGCGAAGACCGCGCCCATGGCGCAGGCGGCGTTGCCGTCGATGATGATCTTTCCGGCGGTCTGGTCCATGCGCTCAATGAAGTACGGGTCCTGCTTGGTGAAGTTCTCGGCGGCATAGTCAAAGCCCGCCTTCACGGCGCCGAAGTTGAGGTCAAAGACTTTTTGCTTTTTGGCGAACTGCTTGCGCAATCCGCTCTCGACTACGCCGAGATCGATGCAGAGAATCTGGGCCACAACGCCCACGTAGATCATGTTCTTGACCAGCTTGCGCAGCTTGGCCTCGGGGCAAATTGCAGCCGTGATCTTGTCAAACGGGACGGGGTAAAAGACCACGTCGTCGCGATACTGCTTGAGGTTCAGATTCTCTTCGTAAATGGCAATGCCGCCGGGGAGCAGGTCGAGCGCGTCCTGCCTGGCGGTGTCGGGATTGAGAGCCACAAGAATCTCAGTGCCGCGCTTGCGGGCCACATAGCCCTCTTTGCTGGCGCGGATGATGAACCATGTTGGAAGACCGGCGATGTTCGAGGGAAAGAGGTTCTTGCCGCTTACGGGCACGCCCATTCCAAAGATGCTTTTCAGCAGAACGCTATTGGCGGATTGCGAGCCGGACCCGTTCACCGTTGCTACGTTAATACTGAAGTCGTTGACGACGCGCTGACGCGCGCTGATTTCGCCCTGTTCTTGACCCAGGGTCAGGTCTCCTGTCGCCATTTGGCGGGATTCCCTTCAGAGAGATTCTAAGAGCGCAAAGTTTCAGGCTCCTTTGTGATTATAGTCACCGGCGAGCACAAGTGTCTCAGTTCCGTGGCTGGGGGTAATCGGGTTGAGTCCCTCTCCGGCAGAGCGTCAACGGCCGGTCCCGCGATGAGCTGACCGGCGACCTGACCAGGAGGCGGGCCTAAGACTGGAAGGGCGGGTTGGTCTGGCTCTCGAAGGCGGTGGGGTCAGCGCGAAGATCGAGGAGTTGCGAGGCCTCTGGGGGCCGGGGGGCCCCAGAACAGCCGGCCGGGAGGCCGGCGGTAGAACTCTCCGCGGCCTGTGAGAAGTGCGAGCTACCGGCCAGCAGGCACGGCTTCAGGTTAATGCCGCAAGTTTAACAAACGATGACAGTTGGCATCAAGAGAACCCTCAGGGTACGGCAGGCCGCGGGTCTACCTTTCTGGTGGTGATTGCGAGCGTGGCGGGGGTGAGGTCAGGGCCATCCCCGCCCTCTCTGGCCGCCTCGATGCGGATTTCTCCGGGTGTCTTTGTGGATTGAAGGATGACCTGGGCGAGGCCGTTGAAGAGGGAGCGGCGCGGCTCCTTGTCGCTCTCCTGGCAGATGGGGTCGCCGTTGCCCACGCCAATCAGCACGCCCTCGCCCGATACCTTGAAGGCGAGCTTGTTGCTGGCGGTGGGAACGGGGCGGCCTTGCTTGTCGAGGGCTTCAACGGTGAGGAAGACGAGATCTTCGCCGTCAGCGCCAATCTCGGTCCGGTCGGCGGTGAGGCGGATGGAGGCGGCGGGGCCGGTGGTCTCGTGCTTCTCATTGAGCGCGAGCTGGCCGGCTTTGTAGCCGTGGGCCTCGATGGAGCCGGGTTCGTAGCGGACCTTCCATTCAAGGTGGCCGAGGTGCGGGACCTTCTGGCGGCCCTGGGTTTTGCCGTTGACGAAAAGCTCGACTTCATCGAGGTTGGAGTAGGCCCAGACGGGAATGATGTCGCCTTCCCTGCCCTCGAAGTTCCAGTGGGGGAAGAGATGAAGCGCGGGCTCGGCGCGCCACCAGGCTTTGTAGTAGTAGAAGTTGTCCTTTGGGAAACCGCACATATCAATGACGCCGGTTTGCGAGTTGACGGATGGCCAGCCATAGGGGGTTGGCTCTCCGCGATAGTCGAAACCGGTCCAGAAGAAGCCGCCTGCTTCCCATTCGCGGGTGGCGTAGAACTTCCACCACTCTTCAGCGGTTTCGCCAAAGCTGGGAACATTCACGTCGTAGGCGCTGAGGGTGTTGCGGAAGGGATCGGTGCTGTATTCGCCGCGGGTTGAGAAGGCGCAGGAGGTTTCAGAACCGTAGACGGGGCGGTTGGGATACTTCAGGTGGAAAGCGTCAGGGTAGTTGAGGTTGTAGTTGAAGCCGATGATGTCAAGCGCGTCGGATGGGCCTTTTTCGTTTTTGTCGTTGACGGCGGCGGAGACGGGGCGCGTGGGGTCGAGCTCATGGACGCGGCGGACCATGGTGGCGGCGATGCGGGCGCCCTGCTCGGCTTCTTCATCTTCGAGGACCCACTCTTCGTTGCCGATGGACCAGAAGAGGATGGAGGGCGAGTTGCGATAACGCTTGACCATGAGTTCGAGCTGGGCGAGGCCCTCGGTGCTGGAACTCATCTGGCGGGTTTCGCACATCACCATCATGCCTGTGCGGTCGCAGGCCAGGACCCACTCAGGGGTGGGCATGTTGTGTGAGGTACGGACGGCGTTTGCGCCCATTTCGCGGAGGATGTTGAGGCGAAAGTCCTGGAGACGATCAGGGAGGGCGGCGCCGACGCCGGCGTGGTCCTGGTGGTTGCAGGAGCCCTGAATCTTGATGGACTGCCCGTTGAGGAAGAGGCCCTTGGCGGCGTCGAAGTGGACAGTGCGGATGCCGAAGGAGATGCGCTCAGCGTCGCGGGGCTTGCCGACGGACTCGACGGTGACGATGCCTGAGTAGAGATTGGGCGCGTCGACCGACCAGAGGGCGGGGTTGGCGAGAGAGGCAGTTGCGGTGTAGGTGGAGGAGCCGTCCACGGGGATGGATTGGGGCGAGGCTTCGGCTGTGGCCGCGGTTTTGCCTGCGGCATCGAGGATCTGCCAGCTCACTTTTGCCGTTTCCAGTTCGCGGCCCTGATTCTCAACGACAGTAGCGAGGGCGAGGGTTGCGGAGTTGCCCTCGACTATGGCTCTGACAGTGCTCTCCCATTTGCCGATGTGGAGGGCGTCAGTCTTGGTGAGCCAGACATGGCGGTAGATGCCGGCGCCTTCGTAGTACCAGCCATCGCCGAGGCTGGCATCGACGCGGGCGACGATGTAGTTTTTCTGGCCGTAGGCGAGGAAGTCGGTGAGGTCGAAGCTGAAAGGCGCGTAGCCGTTGTCATTCCTGCCGATGTAACAGCCGTTGACGAAGACGAGGACGGAACGGAATGCGCCGTCGAATTCGACGGCGATGCGGCGGCCGGCGTCAGATGCGGGGATGTCGAACTCGCGGCGGTACCAGCCGATGCTGGTCTCAGAGTAGCTGCGGCCGATGGGCTTGTAGCCGTGGGCGGAGAGCTCGTCGTCGTGAACAAAGGGGAGATCGACGGACCAGTCGTGAGGCACGTTGAGGGTGCGCCATTGGGAATCGTCGAATTTTGCCTTGGCGAAGGCGAAGTTGCCGGTTTTGGCGAAGTCGCCTTCTGGGGAGGCGTAGTCGCCGCGGCCTTTGCCGAAGTTGAAATCGCGGGCAGGATCGTAGGCGTGGCCGAAGTGGAACTTCCAGCCGAAGTCAAAGAGGAGCTGCTCACGCGGGGAGACGGCGGAGGATGCGGCTTCGGCCGCGGAGTGAGGATTGGCGGCGAGGAGTGCGGCGGTGCGCGCCCAGGCGGAGCGGGTGAGCAGCGATGAGGCGGAGAGTGCGAGTGAGGAAGAAAGAAGACTGCGGCGGGAGATGGGAGGCATGAATGTCACCTTCGGTGGGAGATTGAGGGAAGCAGCGACTGTATCGCAACCGGAATACGATCGGATATCCGACGTTGCTCCCGATCGGTGGTACATCCAAGGGTTTCGGCATCCCAGGTCTCATAAATGAGACCTGGGGCACCCAACATTTGTCGTGGGCGGCGCGCTCCGCCTTATGCAACAGCGGGACGCAGCTCGGTGGCTTTGGTGGTGATGACGAGCTTGCACGGTGTGAGTTCGCCGCCGTCCCAGCCGTCTTTTGCGGCTTCAATGTGAATTTCACCCGCTTGCTTTGTGGACTGGAGGATGACCTGGGCGAGGCCGTTGAAGAGGGAACGGCGGGGCTCCTTGTCACTCTCCTGGCAGTTGGGGTCACCGTTGCCTACGCCAAGCAGCGTGCCCTGACCGGAGATTTTGAAGGCGACCAGGTTGTTGGCGGTGGGCACCGGGCGGCCCTGCTTGTCCAGCGCTTCGACCGTGATGACGGCGACATCTTCACCATCGGCGTTGATCTCAGTGCGGTCAGCGGTGAGACGGATGGAGGCGGGGGCGCCGGTGGTCTCGCGCTTTTCAGTGAGGGCGAGCTTGCCGGCTTTGTAGCCGTGCGCCTCAATGACGCCCGGCTCGTATTTGGCCTTCCACTCAACGTGGCCGAGATAGGGCACCTTCTGGCGGCCGAGGCTCTTGCCGTTGACGAGGAGCTCGACCTCGTCGAGGTTGGAGTAGGCCCAGACGGATATGCTGTCGCCTTCCCTGCCCTCGAAGTTCCAGTGGGGGAAGAGATGGAGCGATGGTTCCTCTCCCCACCAGGCCTTGTAGTAGTAGAAGGTGTCTTTGGGGAACCCGCACATGTCGACGATACCGAACTGCGAGTTGATGGAGGGCCATCCGTAAGGCGTGGGCTCACCGCGATAGTCAAAGCCGGTCCAGGCAAAGCCGCCCGCTTCCCACTCGCGGGTGCCATAGAACTTCCACCACTCTTCGGCGGTCTCGCCCCATTGGACAACGGAGTCATACGCATTGACAACATTGCGCAGCGCAGAGGTTGTGTACTCGCCGCGGGTGGAGATGGCGCTGGATGTTTCAGAACCAAAGACGGCCCGCTCCGGATGCAGTTTGTGATACCCGTCGGGGAACTTCAGGTTGTAATTGAATCCGATAATGTCGAAGGCGTCGGAGACGCCCTTCTTGTTGTCCCCGTTAACAGCGGCCGAAACAACACGCGTGGGGTCGAGCTCGTGAACCCGGCGGACCATGGTGGCACCGATCTTGGCTCCCTCCTCGGCCATCTGCTCCTGCATCTGCCATTCTTCGTTTCCGATGGACCAGATAATGATCGAGGGGGAGTTCCTGTACCGCTTGACCATGACCTCAAGCTGCGCCAGGCCCTCGGGGCTTGAACTCATCTGGCGGGTCTCGCACATCATCATCATGCCCATGCGGTCGCAGGCGTCGACCCAGGAGGGAGTGGGCATGTTGTGGGAGGTGCGGACAGCGTTGCAGCCCATCTGGCGGAGAACGCTGAGACGGAACCACTCAAGCTGGTCAGGAATGGCAGCGCCGACGCCGGCGTGGTCCTGGTGATTGCATGTGCCCTGCATCTTGATGGACTTGCCATTGAAGAACAGCCCCTTGGCGGCGTCGAAGAGGACCGTGCGCACGCCAAAGCTGACGCGCTCGGCATCGCGGGCAACGCCATCGACTTCAACGGTGACGATGGCCGAGTAGAGATTGGGCGTATCGACCGACCACAGGGCGGGATTGGCAAGCGAAGCCGAGGCCGTGAAACTGACGCATGCGTCCACGGCGACGGATTGCGGCGCAGCCTCAGCGGTGGCAACGGTTTTGCCGGCGGCATCGAGAATCTTCCAGGTGACGCGGGCAGTCTCAGCTTGGTTGCCCTGGTTTTGGACGACGGTGTCGAGCGCGAGGGTCGCCGAGTTGTCTTTGACGGTAGAGCGGACCGTACTGTCCCACTTTCCCAGGTGCAGCGCATCTGTCTTGGTGAGCCACACATGGCGATAGATGCCCGCCCCCTCGTAGAACCATCCGTCGCCGAAGCTGGCATCGACGCGGGCAACGATGTAGTTCTTTCCGCCGACGGCGAGAAAGTCAGCGATGTCGAAGCTGAAGGGCGCGTAGCCGTTGTCATTGCGTCCAACGAAGCAGCCATTGACGAAGATGAGCACGCTGCGGAAGGCGCCGTCGAAACCAACGGTGATGCGGCGGCCTTTGTCGCTGGCCGGAATCTCGAACTCGCGGCGGTACCAGGCCACGCTTGTTTCTGGGAAGCGGCGGCCGAGAGGCTTGGAGCCGTGGAGGAAGGTGGATTTGTCACCGTTGGGCGACTCAACGTCGTCGCGCACGAAAGGCAGTTCGACGGCCCAGTCGTGAGGTAAATTGAGCTTGCGCCAGGAGGAGTCGTCGAAGCCGCTCTTGGCGAAATCGAACTCGCCGGTTTTAGCAAAGTCGCCGGTGCCGAGGCCGAAGTTCAGGTCGCGCGCAGGATCGGAAAGGTGGCCAAAGCGGAACTTCCAGCCGAAGTCAAAAAGCAACTGTTCGCGCGGCGCAACGGCGGCCAGCGCCTCAGCCGAAGCGTCGCCTGGGTATCCGGCCCACAGCGCAGCGCGTCCAAAGGCGGAGCGTGCCAGCAGAGAGGATGCAGAGAGAACCAGACCGGAAGAAAGCAAGTCGCGACGAGTGATGGAAGGCATGGAGATCCTCATTGTGATGGAGATTTGCCGCAAGCGACCGGCGGGGCGGGAGCGGCAGACACGGCGAAACTATATACCAGCGGCCATGGGCGAGTAAACGATTTCATGCCCGGCGGTTGCGGGAGAGCAGAGCACTAACCACGGGCTCCAGGGCCGACGCATCCTAATTGCTATATGAGTGGAGGGCGGTAGCGGTTGAGATGGAGGGATGAACAATCCCTTGAAGTATTTTGCCGAGTTGCGTGATCCGCGGGTGGAGCGGACGCGCGAGCATTTGCTGGAAGAGATCCTTTTGATGACGATTGCGGCGGTGTTGAGCGGAGCTGGGAGTTGGAACGAGATCGAGGGCTATGGCAAGGCCAAGCGCTTGTGGTTCAAGGGTTTTCTGGAGTTGCCGGGAGGCATTCCCTCGCACGGCACGTTCAACCGTGTCATCTCCGGGCTCGATCCGGCCAAGTTGGAGAAGGGGTTTGCGGCCTGGGTGTCGTCGATTGCCAAACTGACGGCGGGCGAGGTGGTGGCCATCGACGGCAAGGCGCTGTGCCGCACGCGAGAGGCTGGCAAAGCGACGCTGGTGCGCATGGTTTCGGCCTGGGCCAGCGCCAACAACCTGGTGCTTGCGCAACGCAAAGTCGACGACAAGTCCAACGAGATTACGGCCATTCCCAAGCTTCTGGCAGCGCTGGAGTTGAGCGGAACTGTGGTCACCGTCGATGCGATGGGTTGCCAGCGGTCGATCGCGGAGAAGATCGTCGCCAAGAAGGCCGACTATATCCTGGCAGTCAAAGAGAACCAGGGCAACCTGTTGGCCGAGATCAAGGACTCGTTTCAGATGCTGGCTGGCGATGGAATGAACGAAGAGATCGACTGCGGCCACGGGCGCGTCGAACGGCGTCGCTGCGCGGTGATTGCGGACTTGAGCCTACTGGAAAAAGCATCTGAATGGGCGTCATTACAGGGATTGGTACGCATCGAATCGGAACGCTACCACAAGGCGACAGGCAAGACCGAACGCGAAATCCGCTACTACATCACCAGCCTTGGCCCCGACGCGGCACAGCTGAATCAGGCTATTCGCAACCACTGGGGCATCGAAAACAAGCTCCACTGGACCCTCGATGTCAGCTTCGTAGAAGACCTGGACCGCAAACGCGCCGGCAATTCCGCGCAGAACTTCTCCATCCTCAACCGCATCGCCCTCAACCTGCTCCGACAGGACAAAACATGCAAGCTCGGAATCAAAGGAAAGCGCCTCCAAGCCGGATGGGACAACGACTACATGCGACAACTAATGGGCAATTAAGATGCGTCGGCCCTGCCAGGGCCGGTGGTCACTGCGGGAGGCAGGCAACTATGGTAAATTCAAGGGGTTGACCACCGTGCGGAGAGATGGCCGAGTGGTTTAAGGCGCACGCTTGGAAAGCGTGTGTACTTTAACGAGTACCGTGGGTTCGAATCCCACTCTCTCCGCCATAATATTTAGAATCAATAGCTTACGCAATACAAACCTGCAAGGCATGGCGAGTTTCCCCGCAATTCTGCAAGATTCCCGGTCGCAACGGAAGTGGAGCGCCGACTTGCCGCCGCCCGACTCGCCCGCGATGACCAGCGGCGCGCCGTCACCGGCGGCGTGGGGCGTTGAGCCGGTCCATGTACTGCTGGCGGCCGACGTAGACCGTGCGGCGGCTGGCCGAGTAAGCCTCATGATCGAGGACGGCGCGGTCCAGCGCGTTGGGGATCTCCGCTTCGGGATAGAGCTTTTCGATGACGGCAGTCAAGTCGCGCAGCACCCACTCGCCCAGTTCCTTCGGCGTGGTGAAAGGCTCCGCGACCGGGAAGCCGCTCTTGCGGATATCGTCTTTCAGCCTGGCGAGCTTCTCTCTCCTGGCAGGGTCTTCTTCCGTGAAGCCGGATTGCCCGGCGGCATAGGCCGGGTCGCGGAAGTAGAAGAAGGCATGCTTCTCCATCTCCGGGTTTTCGAGCACGCCATGCAGAATCTCCAATGCCGTGACCGAACTGTCTGGGTGTCTCCTGATCCATGGCTGCGTTTCCAGCAGTTCCGGCGAAATCTCCTCCGGCACCCAGCCGTAGCGTTCGCCCAAGAGGCCGATGAAGTATGGCCGGCAGTGTTCGATCTCCTGGAGGCATAGGGGCAGAACCTCGCCTTCGGCCTTGGCCTCGTCCGGCACGCCCCAGCGCAGGTCCACCTCGCCCCAGGTGACGCCGCGGCTCTCGCACAGCCGCCGCAGTTGCGGGAAGATCTGCTTGACCAACTCCTCGCGCTCCTCCTGCATGTCGTGGAAGGTGGGGGAGATGAAGACGCGGATCTCGCGCCGGTCGGCGACGGACTGCTTGGCGTTGATTGCCTGAGACATAAGCTCTCCCCTACCAGTGGCCCGGTCAGTCGGTCGACTGCTCGCAGTCGAACTCAGAACACCTTGAAGCTTGGCTGGAGAAGCGCGACCAGTCTAACGCCCGGCGGGCAACCGGGCAAGCTCAACCGCGATGCCGTCCGATTTACACCGCCGAGGAGAGCAAGCAGTTATGATCGCTCCATCGAGGCATCCATGGAAGAACTGACGCTGGATCATCTGGTGCTGCCCTACTGCCGGCAGATCGTCATGGAGACGATGGACTATGTGCGCAGCCGGATGCGCGAGGAGAACCTGCCGGCGCTGCGGAGGCAAGTCGCCAACACGCACATCGAGAAGTCCGAGCTGAACCAGACCAAGGCCATCGACCAGGAGGCGGAAGACCTGATCGTTGAGGCGCTCGGGCGCAAGTTCGCCAAGCTGCCTGGGGTGAAGGCTTATGCGGTCTTCTCCGAGGAACTGGGCATCAAGACCTTTCCCGAGGGCGCGAGCGAGGACGAAGCCGACCTGGTCGTCTTCATCGACCCCATCGACGACACGGAGTTTGTCGAGGCGCTGCAGGGCGGCTGGGCGGATGTTTGATCACGCCGGCCGGGCGATCCACAGGAAATCCCAGGGGCGCCTCGTATGCGGGGCCATGGCCTTGCTCGCGAATATTCTGGATCGCCGCTAGACCGCCTTCAATCGCGGCGGCAAAATTCGGTTCGTCCAGGTTAAGAGTCGCCTGCCAGACGAGGGCAGCGGTGAGGCAGGACAGGAACCTAAAGCATCTGCCCTGCGTTTAATATTCGTTATCACCCTCTATGGCTCCCGCGTCATAGATCAGGCGAGCGCAGGCGTTCGCAAGCGGCTGCGGCTCGTTTTCAAGACATGTCCTGCGTTCCAGCCATAGCGCCCCCTCGGAGTCAAAGGGAATGATCAGATGGCGACAACGCGTGAGTTCCGAGAGGGAGCCGTGAACATCCAGTTCCCGCAGAGTGTCCTCGACGATCGATTCCCAGGAGAGGCCGATGTTCAGGCGCGCAGGAGTCTCTCGAAGCTCGCGAGCGGCTGCAATTACAACCAGTTTATCGCAATAGTTGTCGGCAAGATGACGCCAGAGGGCGCCTTCCCCAACCGGCGCGGCCGTCTTAAGGAAAATCCATTTCGCTTTTCTCAGCTTGTCATCGTGCCAAAGATCGCTGGTCTCGCGAAAGTCCATTCCGCCCTCGGAAAAGACGACGATCTGGGGCGAATCCGGAAGCCCTGGCGCCGGACTCCAGTCGAACGCCGTGCGATCGATATTGCCGGCGCCGAATCCCATGGCCTCGCTGACCCGCCAGAACTGTTTTTCGGGCGGCTTGTCTTTGGGATACGGACGCCAGAAAGCATAGGCGCATTTGGATGGATCAAACGAATGGAGAGCGTCATACTGAGATTCGTCTTGAACAGCCATGAAGGATTGCCACTCGGGTTGCTGCTCGGGTTTCGACGGCTTCAGAAGCGCTTCGAGGACCTGGTGAACCAGCGCGGCCCCGCCGAGTTGGTACTTGACCTTGACGCCGTCAGAGAGGCTTTGGCCATAGTGATGCCGCTGGCCCTCGTAGATTTGGAAGTCGAGAACAAAATCGCCGGTAACGAGGATCGCTTTGTCTGGCACGATTACCTCCACTTAGAACTCCGCTCGGATGTCTTGGAAAAGCTCAAATCATCGTAACAAAGAGCACGGTTGTGACGGGCCGACGATAGTGTGATTAGTTCAGTAGTTCACCGGCTGTTGGATGCCGAAGAGCACATCGCCGGCCTCAAATCCGCTTCTCTCGATGCGCTGGTCCGGCTTCATCCCCGCCAGCCTGCGCAGAAGGCCATGCGCAATCGACGCGTCGCCCGCCGTCTTCATCACGCGCGTACCGGCGTCTGTGGAGTCGGGCGTCATCCGCTGGCCAGAGTAGATGTTCACGTCAAGCACAACGTCGCCGGTGACCAGAATCTTCGCGGCCATACATGGTCCTTTTCGATGAAAACGAAACTCGTCCGCCATGCTACCACGCAACGGAAAAACTCGGTAAAGAGTCTCAAGGAAGTTATGCCATTTGCGCAAGTGGCCAGTGACCTTGGGAAATCTTGAGGCTCGGCTCTGGGCGTGAAAATCGCGACCTTCCGCTCGCGAAACTCCGGTCTTCACTGCTCCCAGCCTAAAAGATGGACTCGTCCGCTGCTGTCTCCGGCCACAATCCGCTCCCCGGCCCAGATGCAGGATTTCTATCCCACAGTCACAGGTAAATACCGCCAAGCACTTACCAGACTCCAGATCCAAGACCCGGAGAGACTCGTCGGTCGAGCCTGGCCCCTGGCGAATGACGAACAGATTCTAATAGTGCTGTTGAAGTCTTCGATGCCTTTATCGGAACAGGACGCAGCGACTTGTGAAACTCTCAAAATAGATTCCAGTAGGCGGCTTCGGTTCGGGAGTTCGAATACGCTTCCACCATGGAAGCGCCTTCCACCTTCGCTTTTCTTGCTGATATCCCAGGTTCGCTTGTTGAGCGCGGTTGCCGTCCGCAGAAGGGTGTGGGGCCGAGGGCACTGCCCAAGTTTGGCTGAGTCGAACGGAATTCTCATCACGGGTCGCATCTTCGCCACGGGTCAGCACTTCCAGTGCGTTGGCAACCCCAAGTTCACCGGAGAATTGCTCCACTTGCATTCTTCGTTTGCGGCCAAAAGAGTCTTTATCCAGTTCCTCCAATTTGTTCTTCAATTTAAGTAAAATGCTCTCATCCTTGGCCGGGTCCAAATCCGAAATGAGCTGCTCGATTGGCTCTCGTGCCGCGACCAGATTCTCACCGCCGAGTGAGAAGCAATTCTTCGCGACCTCCTGCCGCCCCTTGGCCGCTTCACTGGTCCTTCCAACCTTGTCGAGCATTGCGGCCAAGCCGAGTTTTCCTAAAAGCGTGTTGGGGTGAAAGGGCCCCAATTGCTGGAGGCATGCGGCAATCTCTTGTCGCAGTCGGCCCTCTGGGTTTTGCGAGCGAATGGCCGCTGCACCACTGTGCGTTTCCGTTGACTTACGGTACAGCGTAGTTCCCTCTTCGATTGCCAGGAAGTAGAGCCGCCCGCCCTCGTCGCCGGCAACGATGCGCCGATGATCGACGAACGTACAAGCAAGCGCGGCTGCGTCGCAATGAAATGCGGCGATGACCAATCCGGTCTCCAAATCCCACAAATTTAGTGTCTTGTCCGAAGATGCGGAAACGGCGAGCTTGCCGTCCGGCGTCAGCGCCACGCAATATACTCGACCCCCGTGTCCGTTCAGCGTTCGCAGCACACGGCGAGTTTCGAGGTCCCACAACTTCAGCGTCTTGTCCCAAGACGCGGAAACCGCACGCATTTCGCCCGGCACCACGGCTACGCTGCCGACAAAACCAGAGTGGCCTATAAGCGTTTGCAGCACTCGCCCAGTCCCGAGGTCCCACAACTTAAGCGTTTTGTCCCAAGACCCAGATATTGCGAGATTGCCGTCCGGAAGCACCGCTACGCAATCGACACTCGCAGAATGGCCGTGCAGAGTGCGGAGCGCTTCGCCAGTTTCGAGATCCCACAACTTAAGCGTCTTGTCATAGCACGCGGATACTGCGCACTTGCCTTCCGACTTCACAGCCACACCGTTAACACTTGCTTAGTGGCCGTCCAGGGTGCCCAGTGATTGGCCAGTTACGAGGTCCCACATCCTCAGCGTATTGTCTGCTGATGCGGACACTGCCAGATTGCCGTCGGTCGTAACAGATACGCCATTCATCCAACCTGTGTGGCCCTGCAACGAGCGCAGTGGGTGGCGGAGCAGTTCCTGCGCGGTCTTAATGTCTACGCTCTTTTGCCGCAGCATCGTCGCCAGTCCATGTTTGAAGCTGTGCCACCCGATTCGCTTCTCAACCCCGATCCGCTTCAGAGCCGCCGAATATCACGCTTGAGAATCATGTCCGGGTGCATGGGCTGCGAGCCGTTCTTCTGAACGGAAGGTAAGAGGTAGTCCTCATATGTCCGGCAGATCGAGGTCAGCCTCCACCGCATTAACTCGTCAATGACGCGCGGATGAAGCGGAATAGGCTTGCGGGACGCCTCCGTCTTGGTGTCGCCCTCCAAGTTGTGCCAGACGGAGTGTGTAACGTTTGCCTGCATGAGCTCGAAGTCGATGTCGCCCCAGCGGAGAGCGATCAGCTCCCCGCGGCGCAAGCCGGTACTTGGTCGATGTTGTATTTCGAAAATGACCGAGAACGAACTCAAGAGCGTTCTTGTATAATCCCGACCAGAAATGTGCAAAACTGGCGCCAATTTCCGCATTCCGTGCGGGCGATTCGCAAGGCTTCCCTTGTTGTTCCTTATGTGCGCCTTATTCTCCTCCGTCGCCGCGGCGCAGGCCGACGCCTCAGCGCGAGCGCATTTCATCGCCGCGCAGCAATGCCAGCAGCAGGGCCGGCTCGATGAGGCGGCGCATGAATACCAAACGGTTCTGCGCCTGCAGCCCGGTTTGCCCGAGGCATATCTAAATCTGGGGCTGGTTTACTACGATCAAGCGAAATTCGAAGATTCGGCACGGGCCCTGGCTGCCGCCGGCAAATTGGTGCCCGGCATGCGTGGCGTCGATCTCTTTCTAGGAATCGATTACGTAAAACTGAACCGGCCGGCGCTGGCGCTGGATCACCTCCGCGCAGCGGTTCTTGAGGACGCCGCCGACAAGCTTGCCCAAAGCTGGCTGGGAACCGCTCTTTGGGATGCGGGACAAAGAGACGCCGCGTTGCACCAACTGCGCACCGCTGCCGCGCAATTTCCCAACGATCCCGACCTTCTGTTCGCAGCGGCCGAAGCCTATGGCAAGGCGGTGCATCAACAGACTGCGGAACTGCTTGAGGCTTCAGGGGGAACGGCGCTTTCCGATCGCATTTACGCCGACGTCTATGCCCAGCAGCACGACTGGGCCAATGCGGAGAAGCACCTGCGCCGGGCCATCGAACGCGATCCTCGATCGATTGAAGCACAGACGGAACTCGCAGCCGTATTTTTACTCCAGGCGCGCGTGCAGGAAGCAAACAGCGAACTGGAAAAGGCATTGGCGCTGGCGCCGCGATCGCCTGCTGTGCTGGCCCGCTCCGGCCTGGTCATGATTCTGCTCGATCAGCCCGTAGAGGGAGTGGCACGCATTGCCAAAGCCATCGAGATCGATCGCAGCGAAGCCCTCGATGCTCTCGGCTTGCCGCCGGACGGAAGCATCGCCATCCTCACCGATCCCGAAAGTGCAATCGGCTCGCGGTGCCGCCAGGCGGCCGCGCATCTTGACGCAATCAAGAATAACGATCCGGCTGCCCGCGCGGCTCTTGGTGCGCTCGACGTGTTGTCGGGCGACCGCGGCCAGGCGATGCGCTTCTATCTCTTGCTCGCTGCCGGCTCACAGCCAGCAGCAGGACCCGAGACGCTCTACGCACAGGCCCTCGGTGACCTGCATGCACATCGCTACGACAGTGCTGAGGATCGATTCGTGCGCTGGCTGGCAGTGCATCCCGACGACAGAGTGGCGCGGTACGATCTTCTGCGCGTGCGCCACGGGCTTGCCATAAAGCAGTTCAACGAGCTGGCTGCGATTGCTCCCGGCTCCTATCAGGTGCATCAATTACTGGGCGAGTTGTATGCGGACCGTGAAGAAGATGAAAAGGCCATCAGCGAATATCGCGCGGTGGCCGCCGCCCAGCCCGATCTTCCCGGCATCCATTACTGGCTCGGTCATCTCTACTGGAAGCACGGCGAGGCTGACGATGCTCTCCGCGAGCTGACCCGCGAGTTGCAGCTGAATCCACTCCATCCTGAAGCAAACGGCGAGTTGGGAGCCGTGCTTGTGGCGCAGGGTCATTCAGCCGAAGCGATTCCTCATCTTCTGTCCGCTATCCGCAGCAAGCCGGACCTCTGGCACTCCTATTGGCAGTTGGGCCGCGCCTACGCCAAGGAAAAGAACTACCCCCAGGCGGAAGCGATGCTCGAAAAGGCTCTTGCTCACGACCCCGACGGTTCGGTGCATTATCAGTTGGGTATGGTCTTGCGCGCTGAAGGCAAGACAGCGCAGGCGGCCCAGGCCTTCGCTCAAGTCCGCGCGATCAAGGATGAAAGGATATCCACGTTCTCCGGAGGAATCGCTCATCAGGGTAATCCATGAACCGGCGGGTTCTCCTCTTTGTGAACGCTCTTTTAGCGGATGGCCAGGTCTGACGAGCGAAAAAGCCGGGTGCCCCAGGTCTCGATTTTGAGACCCGGGAGACCACGTCTCTGGATCAGGACTTTTCACGGAAAGCGATCTGCCTCAATTCCTATTTCTTCTGCGGGGTCACCCGGAGCATGACAACGCCATGTGGCGGTACCTGAGTTGAATACTCATGAGGAAACACCCCGAGATCCTGATGGGACCAGAGGTCGCGCGCGGCTGCTGGACTATAGATCCCCAGGTCCTCCCATCGAACGATGATTTTCGCCTCTTGAGAGGTTCGATTGAAGAGCAAGACTGCCTGCGGGGAATCCTGTCCCGCCAGCGGCTTTGCCCAAACCTGGAGCCCTACTACGTCCTCCTCCGCCACGAGTGTGCCGGGACGGCCGAGCGGATCCTGATCGACGGCGATCACTTCGCTGTTGGTGAGTATCTGTTGTATACCGGGAGACATGATGGTGAGGTCGTTGCCCGCCCAAAGCGGCGCGGCAGAGATGGCCCAGAGGCTGAAGACCGAGCGTTCCTCGATGGGGTTGATGCCCGGAACGCCGACCGCGAGCATATCCGGATCGCTCCAATGGTTGGGTCCGCCACTGGCGGCATGCAGAGCATTCTGGTCGAAGTTCCGCAACAAGCGATTCCAATCGGCGTGGCCTGGCTCGAGAACATCGCCGGTGCTCCTCCATGCGTTGCCCAGCTTCGGCGCCCAGGTCCAAGTCATTTCGCTTCCCCAGTTGCAGATGTAGAAGAAGATGGGGCGGTGGGTTTTCGCGATGGCATCGCGCATCCGGGTGTAAAGCTGTTCCGCTGTAAAGCCCGCGGGTTTATGGCAGAAGTCTTCTTCGATAAGATCGATGCCCCATGACGCGAAGGTTTCAGCATCTTTCACATCGTGCTGGAAGCTGCCTTCGTAATCCGCGCAGGTCTGCGGACCCACGTCGGTATAGATGCCGGCTTTGAGCCCCTTCTGGTGAATGTAGTTGACGAGGGCCGGGATTCCATGCGGAAATCTCTTGGGGTCAGGAACCAGGGTGCCGTTCGCGTCACGATGGCCGGTAGGCACAATGCACTCCTGAATGATGAGGTAGTTATAGCCTGCCTCTTTCATTCCGGATGAAATCATACGATCGGCCATGGCGCGGATGGTGGCTTCGTCATAATTGCAGCCCAGGCTATTCCAGTTGGCCCAACCCATGGGCGGGGTCGGCGCCAGCATGGAACTGCCAGTTTTGGCCTGGGCGGCGGCGGCTGGCAGAAAAGAGATCGCCGCAAGAAACAGGAATGCGGCAATCCGGAGCGCTCCTTTTTGCAGGCCGCAGCCTGTGGCCTTTCGCTGCACTGAACGCGTGATTTGGTCAATGATCCTATTGCTCATTTCTTCTCCTATCGCGTTTCGCTGAAACACAGAATCGAGATTGGTGCCACGCAACGCCGGCGGCAGGGTCGGCAATCACCGTCATCATACGCGCGGCCGCCGCCGATATCCATACCGTGCTTGCCTCTAAATAGCGGCAAAGCGATTCCCCCGGCCCCGGCGCGATCCTTTGCATTGAGCGCCAAGAGGGGAGTTTGGCAGGTCCCAATCTTGTTTTTGTATTTCGGATTGACAAGGGAAACGGTGCTCCTTAGAATGGCCAGTCATTCAAATGCTCATCCGAACTCTCTTGAGCGAAAGTTAAAGTGCTGGGCCAGCGTGAACGCACCCCGGGTGGGCGGCCCGTTGGCGAATTCAATGCGATAAGGCCCATCTGCCAAATCCGACACCCGTTTGGAGAGGACTCAGCTTCAGGCAGGACAACAAACGATTAGTATTTGATGCTTCTCGAATAGACAACGCCTCATTCGACAAGTAGTGTTTGAACCGAACCGCCTACGGCTAGAGGGCACTGCAAACCAGCACGCAAATCTGGAGTGTTGGGGATGAGCGGTTCTGTGTTTCTGAGTTGATATGCGTTGGTGGCACTCGCCTTCCTTTGCGGGGGCAGGCCGATTATCCGATGTCGAGCTTGCCCACAGTGCTGATTATTGAGAATCAGCGCGCAGCCGGCTACAAAGAGAACCGGCGGGGATAAAGTGATGAAAGTATCTCGACGGAAACTGATGCAGGGTCTTGTCGCTCTCGCAGCGTGCCCAACATCTGCGCAGGAGGCTTTAAATGGCCTTATGGCCGGCATGTCAGACCCCAGTGCGGTGGAATTTGAGATAAGCGCTCTCGATCTATCCGTTGGTATCTCCAGCCATGGGCATATCCTGGCTTTGAAGTTAGGTAAGAGGAAGACAAACATTCCGTTCTACGCGTGTACCGTCCTTGATGGATGCACACAGGAGGGACCGGTCGCTCATCGCACGTTGGACGCCGGCGGCGTGGAGTTCAGCCGCACTTATGTACATGAGATTACCCGCACCCAATGCACGGTTGTGGACAGATTCACTCCTGCGAAATCGAGCATCCGGTGGGAAGTGGAGATTGTCGGATCAGGATCCCCGTGGAGCACGCCGATTGAAACGCAAGTCTCGTGGCTGAACCCATCGAGACTCTTGTTCTGGACCGCATGGGATACTCCTCCGGGAACGGGATCCCGGCCGATCGAGAATGCAAGCCTAAGCAAGTTGATCGATGAACTGATGCGCGAGAGCGACTACCAGGATCTGGCGGCTGCCGCCGATGCCGGAATGGACCAATGGCCCCGGGATCTGTGGAGCGATCCACTTACCGCGGCGCCGTTTGCGGATCTGGACCTGCGCTACGGCGGGTTCCTGGGCGCCCACGATGCCTTTTCAATCCCCATTGCCACAATCATGGATTCATCGGCAGATCTCGCACTTAGCCTGGTTCAGTCTCCGGAGACAAATCTGCTGGACATGAGGCTGAAGACATCCACTTTGGGAGATGTGAGCATGGTGCGCACAAACCACCGCATTTCATCCAGCTCGCCGGTGAAACTCTCGATGGATCTGGTGGCGCACGCGGCGGATTGGCGCGGTGGCCTGGGCTGGATGGTCGAGCGCTATCCCAACTATTTTGAACCTCCCAATCGGGTGGCGTACGAACTGGATGGCTGTGGTTCGTACGCGGGCGGCAATGGCGACCTGGATGCCGACAAGCTGAAGAAGATGGCCTACAGCCTGAACTGGAACGCGCGTTTCGACTGGCCCTACCTGGGCATGTCGATCCCGCCGGTCAAACGCGATGTTACCTGGCCATCCTGGTATCAAAAACCAGCTTCCCTCGCGCAAATGAGCAGTTACGACGAGAAGATGGAAAAGTCAGGGTTCCACGTTCTCGAGTACTTCAACGTCACGGGAGGCGGTAATTACATTCAGGACGATCCGCCGCCGCGGAAAGCCAAAGAGGACAGTGAGCTATGGCGAGATGGAAATGACTATGTCCACTACCAGGTTCCAGGATCTATTGTCCGCGATCGCAAGGGGACGATATTGAACGATGGCTGGTTCAACGTTGTTGTGCTCGATTGCGCCGATCCGTCATTGCAGAAATCCTTGATGGGGCAAGTGGAAACGCTGGTGAAGGAGTTGCCCCACAGTTACGGCATATGCATTGACCGCATGGACTGGCTCGCCATCTACAACCCGCACCGCGACGACGGCGCCAGCTGGATCGACGACCGGCCAGCCGGCTCTTTGCTCATTTCCTGGAAGCAGATGCTGAGGAAACTGGCGCCGATTCTCCACCAGACTGGCAAGGTGATCTACGCAAATCCATTAATCGCAAGGATCGACAGTTGCGAATGTCTGGATGGCTTCTACGACGAGATGGGCGATCTTGCAAGCTCACTGAACCTCTGCGCGCTGATGGCTGTGCACAAGCCGGCCATTGGCTGGACACGGGACATCAACACTCTGAGACCCAACCCGGACGCACTTTTCCAGCGCCATCTTCATCTGGGCGTGTTCCCAACCGTTCCGGTTCCTGCGGCCGATCATACGATTCAGGAGGATCATTGGGTGGACCAGTGCTTCCTCGACTACGGGCCGCTGCTCAATGCGATGCGCGGGAAACGATGGGTGTTGAAGCCGCATGTTATCTCAGTCGAGCATCAAGCGGCTCACGCCAATCTGTTTCAGGTTCCCGACGGATATGCGATCCCGATCACCTTTGCGAACAACGTGAACGAGGTTAATGTGACCTTAAGGAACCTCCTCGAACCGGGTGAGCAGATCACCCGTCTCACGGCGCTCCATCCGGGAGCAGCCGAGATAAGCGGCTTGAAGTGGCAATCGTCTGCTGAAGGAGTGACGATTGCTGTACCCCTGCAGCGCGGTTGCGCGCTTGTAAAGGTCGAGTGCTCCTCAGCTTCGGTTCAGGGGCAGCAGCATTCTTAAACGAGTATGATCTCGATTCTGTTGCGAGATCAAGGCAAATACCCTTGAGAGAGGTGAAATCCAGTGAAGCTGAACTTTACACGACGCACACTCCTGCAATGGCTTGGGGCCGCGGCAGCCTATCGGGCGGTGGCTCAGGAGGCTCCGACTGGCCTCATGGCCGGCATGTCAGACTCCAGCGCTTTAGAGTTTGAGGTAAGCGCTCCCGATCTATCCGTTGGAATCTCCAGCCATGGGCATATTCTGGCTTTGAAGTTAGGCCCTAAGAAGACAAACATTCCGTTTCACGCGTGTACAGTCCTTGATGGATGCACACAGGAGGGACCGGTAGTTCATCGTGCTTTGGACGCCGGCGGGGTGGAGTTCAGCCGCAGCTATGTCCATGAGAATACCCGCACCCAATGCACGGTTGTGGACAGATTCATCCCTGCAAAATCGAGCATCCGCTGGGAAGTGGAGATCGCAGGCTCCGCGGAGCCGTGGAGTACACCGATTGAAACCCAGCTCTCATGGCTCGATGCGTCGGGCGCGTCCTTCTGGACCGCATGGGACAGCCCTCCGCAGGCCGGAATCAATCCAGTCGAGAACGAAAAGCTCAACAAGTTGATTGACACGTTCGAGCAGAAAGCCGAGATTGCAGACCAGAACGCCGCCGCGGATGCGGCGGATCGTTTGGCGGCTGCGGATGGATGGCATGATCCGCTGGTTGCGGCGCCGTTTGCGGACCTGGACCTGCGTTTTGGCGGATACGGACATATGGCCAACGCCTTTTCCGTTCCCATTGCCACCATTCTGGATGCATCGGCAGATCTGGCACTCAGCCTCGTTCAGTCGCCGGAGACAGATCTGCTGGACATGCGGCTCAGGACCTCCATCCTGGGGGATGTGAGCCTGGTGCGCACGAACCACCGCATATCGTCCACTACGCCGGTGAAACTCTCGATGGACCTGGTGGCGCATGCTGCGGATTGGCGTGGCGGCCTGGGCTGGATGGTCGACCGTTATCCAAACTACTTTGAACCGCCCAACCGGTCCGCATACAGGATCGATGGTTGCGGTTCGTACGCGGGCGGCGACGACGAGATCGATGCGGAGAAGCTGAAGAAGATGGCTTACAGCCTGAATTGGAACGCGCGTTTCGACTGGCCCTACCTGGGCATGTCGATCCCGCCGGTCAAACGCGATGTTACCTGGCCATCGTTCTATCAGAAACCGGATTCTCTGGCGCAAATGAGCAGTTACGACGAGAAGATGGAGAACTCCGGCTTCCATGTGCTGGAGTACTTCAACACCACTGAGGCAGGCAACTACATCCAGGACGACCCGCCGCCGCGCAAGGCCAAGGCCGACTCGGACCTTTGGAAAGATGGAAATGACTTTATCCACTACCAGATTGCAGATGCCATAGTCCGGAACCGCGATGGGAAGATGCTGTTCTCAGGCTGGTTCGGCAATGTGGTGGTAGACCCGGCCGAACCATGCTGGCAGAAATCCATGACGGAGCAACTGGAAACCCTGGTGCGAGAGCTGCCCCACAGCTCCGGGATCTGCATCGACCGCATGGACTGGCTCACGGTCTACAACCCGCACCGCGACGATGGCCTGAGCTGGATAGACGGCAGACCGGCCCGGTCCCTGCTGATTTCCTGGAAGGAAACACTTAGAAAACTGGCGCCGATTCTGCACCAGGCGGGCAAGTTTGTGTATGCAAACACGATCGTGACGAGGATCGATAGTTGCGAGTGTCTGGATGGCTTCTACAACGAGAATGGCGACTACCCAGGCTCACATAACTTATGTGCATTCCTGGCTGTGCACAAGCCGGCAATTGGCTGGACACGGGACATCAACACGCTGAGGCCAGACCCGGATGCGTTCTTCCAGCGCCACCTTCATCTGGGCGTGTTCCCAACGGTTCCCATGCCGGGAGCCGACCATACGATTCCGGAGGATCGCTGGGTGGACGAGTGCTACCTCGCCTATGGGCCGCTTCTCAATGCGATCCGCGGCAAGCGATGGGTTCTGAAGCCGCACGTGATTTCGGTACGCGACCAGGCGGCGAACGCAAATCTCTTCCAGGTGCCCGGTGGATATGCGATCCCAATCACGTTTGCGAAGAACGTGAATGAGGTTACTTTGACTCTCAGAAACCGCCTCGGACCGGGGAGTCAGATCGCCGGCATCACCGTGCTGCATCCAAGTGCGGCCGAGGCAAGTAGTTTGAAGTGGCAATCATCCTCCGAGGGAGTACAGATCGCTGTGCCGGTACAGCGCGGTTGCGCGCTTGTGAAGATCGAATCTTCCCCGGCTTCCGTTCCAGGGCCAAAGCAATCTTAATCGAGAGGTAGCGAGAGTGTCGCGGGATCCGGGAGAATGCACTTTCACGGTGAAGAGGTGAATTGAAGTGAAAATCAACTTTACCCGACGCAGAATTCTGCAATGGCTCGGAGCCGCGGCAGCCTACCGGGCGGTGGCTCAGGAGGCTCCGACCGGCCTCACCGCCGGCATGTCAGACGCCAGTGCCGTGGAGCACGAGGTGAGCACCCGCGATCTATCGATTGGCATCACAGGCCACGGGCATATTCTGACCTTGAAGTCAGGGCCTAACAAAGCAAACGTGCCGTTCCATGCTTGTACTGTGCTCGATTCATGCACACAACAGGGGCCGGTTGCCCAGCTCGCGCTGGAATCGGGCGGCGTGGAATTCAGCCGCATTTATGTGCATGACAACACGCGCACCCAGTGCACGGTCGTGGACAGATTCACGCCCGCGAAATCGAGCATCCAGTGGGAGGTGGAGATTGTTGGATCCGGCTCCCCATGGAGCACGGCGATTGAAACGCAGCTATCGTGGCTTAACCCGACTGGATTGTCTTTCTGGACTGCGTGGGACAGCCCGCCGGTGACGGATGACCAAATCGCCCAATATGCGCGCTTAGATAAGTTGATTGACGTCTTGCAGCGCACGGGCAAATTCGCGGAACTGAATGCCGCGGAAGATGAGATGACGTGGGACAAGGATTCATGGAGCGACCCTCTGACGCCAGCCCCGTTCGCGGACCTGGACTTGCGATACGGAGGCTTTATGGGCAAACATGGCTCCTTTTCCGTTCCCATCTTTACCGTCCTGAATTCATCGGCAGACCTTGGAGTGAGTTTGGTCCAATCTCCGGAGACGGCGCTGCTGGATATGAGGCTCAAGACATCGGTCCTCGGGGATGTTGCCTTGTCGCGCACCAACCATCGAATCTCTTCGTCCTCTCCCATCAAAATCGCCATGGACATTGTTCCGCACCTGGCTGATTGGCGCGGCGGATTGGGATGGATGGTGGACCGCTACCCAAGCTATTTTGAACCGCCCAATCGCCTGGCATATGAATTGGATGGGTGCGGTTCCTACGCGGGCGGCGACTACGAATTCAACACCGAGAAACTCAAGAAGATGGCCTACAGCCTGAACTGGAACGCGCGCTTTGACTGGCCCTATCAAGGCATGGACATTCCGCCGGTCAGCTCAGAGGTTGTTTGGCAGTCGTGGTACCAGAAGAATGCATCCCTGGCGCAGATGAGCAAGTACGACGAGAAGATGGAGCGGAGTGGGTTTCATGTTCTCGACTACTTCGTCACCACGGAAGGTGGAAACTACATTCAGGACGATCCACCGCCTCGCAAGGCGCAATCCGACAGCGAGCTATGGCGGGACCCAAACGATTTTATCCACTACCAGGTTCCCGGCGCGGTGTTGCGCGATACTCATGGCAAGATCGTCTATTCAAATTGGTTCAGAGATGTTGTTCTCGATCCAGGCGAGCCAAGCTGGCAGGATTGTCTTCTGGCGCAAGCCAGAACCTTGGTAAAAGAGTTGCCGCACAGTTCCGGAATCTGCATCGATCGCACGGACTGGCTCCCCGTCTACAATCTGCACCGGGACGATGGCGTCAGCTGGATAAATGACAGGCCGGCCCGCTCGTTCCTCGTCTCATGGAAGGAGACATTGCAAAAACTGGGCGAGGTTCTGCACAAGGCAGGCAAGGTGATCTACGCCAACACCGGCGGCGTGATGCGGGTGGACTGTTGTGAGCTTGTGGACGGTTTCTACAGCGAAATGGCGGACTTCCCCCACTCACTGAATCTTTGTGCGCTGGCCGCGGTGCGCAAGCCGGCAATTGCATGGACACGGACAATCAATACGCTCCGGCCCAACCCGGACGCTTTCTTTCAGCGGCATCTTCACCTGGGAGTATTCCCGACGGTTCCATTTCCCGGTGCCGATCATACGATTGCAGAGGATCGTTGGGCTGACCAGCAATATCTGGATTATGGGCCGCTGCTGGCAGCGATCCGCGGTAAGCGATGGGTTCTGAAGCCGCATGTTATTTCGGTAGGCGACCAAGCGGCGCACGCCAATCTATTCCAGGTTCCCGGCGGATATGCGATACCAGTCACCTTTGCCAACCAGGTGAATGTGGTTACCTTGACGCTGGGAAGTTTTCTTGACGCGGGTGAGCGGATGATCGCGCTTACCGTACTGCATCCCGGCGAAGCCAATGCCTCTAGTTTGGGGTGGCAATCGTCTCCTGAAGGAGTAAAAATAGCGGTACCGGTGCATCGCGGTTGCGCGCTTGTGAAGGTCGAGTGCGCACCTGCTAACGCGCTTGGATCAAAGCGCTCTTGAGCGAATATGATTTGCAGTTTTCGGCACGATCTTGAAAGGAGCCTTCTCATCGAGAAGAAGAATCGCTTTCAACTCGCTGCAACCCTGCTCGGCTTTATTCTCAGAGCGTTGCGCTGCTCGTTCAATTCGCCCGATGGGCGGGATAATTCCTGGGCGCCGGCGTCGAACATAGGAGATTGCAACTGACATGTCCGGTAACGCGTTCACCTGCACGGAAGGGTTGTGGCTCAAGAAGAGGGTTGCGATGAAAGGGGCGCATGTTCTGGTCTTTCTCCTTGCCACGGGGGCTGCAATTGCGCAGTCGCCCGTGAGCGACTTGACCGATTCGCTCGGCTTGACGCGGTTGAAGGACTATTCAGCAGCCCGCAGTTCGAGCGGTAATCCCTACGTAGGCAGCAACGACGACAGCAAACGCATCATGCCGGGAGAGACTCTGGTCATGGCTGATCTAAAGGGCGCCGGCGTAGTGACTCACATCTGGCTCACGGTTGCGGACAACGAATTCGGCTGGCCTCGTCTGCTCCGCATTCGCGTGTACTACGACGGCTACAAGACACCCAGCGTGGACGCGCCATTGGGCGACTTCTTTGGCGTTGGGCAAGGATCGGAACGCAATCTCAACTCCATCATGGTTCACGACAGTTCATTTGGGCGGGCGCGCAACAGCTATTGGCCGATGCCTTACCGCAAATCGTGCCGCGTGACGGTGACCAACGAAGGGAACCGGCTGGTGCCGATGTTTTACTACCATGTGGACTACCGGAAATATGCCTCGTTGCCCCCGGACATCGGCTATTTCCATGCGTACTACAGGCAGGAGCGCCCGGCGCGCAAAGGCAAGAACTACGAATTCCTGAGCGTCAAAGGAACTGGGCATTATGTCGGTACGGTGATGAGCGTTGTGCAGACGCAGGTTTCTTGGTTCGGCGAGGGCGACGATCTGTTCTATGTAGACGGGGCAACCAGGCCAGTGATTCACGGCACCGGCAGCGAAGACTACTTCAACGATGCCTGGGGCCTGCGGGAATCCGATGGCCCGTGGACGGGCACACCCATTGCCGAAGGTGAACGGCTTGGCTCGCGCTTAACCGGATATCGCTGGCATGTTCCCGATCCGATCCCTTTCAAGAGATCGCTATGGGCCGGCATTGAGCACTCGGGTTGGACTGCCAACCCCGATGGGACGGTGCGGTCGGGGTTCGAGGAGCGTCCGGACTTTTTCTCCAGCGTTGCCTTCTGGTATCAGCAAGGCGTAAACGAAGGTCTGCCAGAGCCTCCTTATGGATATGAGAGGCTGCCGTTTGGCAATGCAACACAGCTCGAAGTTCCGACTCTGATCAAGGATGTGACCTCTGAGAAGGGCAGGGTCTTGGTGCAAAAAGAGGTTGACTGGGCAAAGGACCTTCTCTTTCTGGATGCCGAAGGGCCAGGAGCGAGAATCAATATTCCCGTGGATGTCCCCGAAGATGGACAATACGAGTTGATCGGATTGATTGCGCAAGCGCCGGACTACGGCGACTACGAAGCTCTGCTCGACAATCAACAGATGAATCTCGACCCGCGACAGGCCGCGACTTCAGAGATTCCATTTCCAGGGCCGGAGGTGTTTTACAATTATTTGCCGGAAGTTGATGTGGCAAGGGATCGTGCTTTGGGCATGGCGAAGCTGACCAAGGGACGGCATACGCTCAGCTTCATTTGCGTGGGCAAGGATCCGCATTCTTTCGGCTACAACCTCGGGATAAATGATGTGGTGATTGAGAAGGTTCAGAATATAGACGCCGAAGCCGCCGCAGGAGAAAGCGTCGAGTCAGAATCAGGCAAAGTTGCATCCGGCACGGTGTATCGCGGGGAGCCGCTTGGTTATTACATTGCTAAGATCAAAGCCACTTCAGTAAATGAATTGTTGAATGCACTGTTTGCGGTCGGTCAGTTTGGCGCCGATGCCGCGCCAGCAGTTCCGTATCTCAGCGCGGCGCTCGGCGATCCGTCCGCCGATGCGCGTGCCGCGGCAGCAGCGTCGCTGGCGGAGATTGCCGATGCGAATGCATCCGCAGTGCCCGCATTGATCAAGGCGCTTTCTGACCCGACTCCTAAAGTGCGCAGCCTGGCGGCGGTGGCTCTACGCCAGATCGGGCCGCGCGCGGCGAACGCAGTTCCTCAGTTAGTAGCATGCCTGGATGATTCCGTTGCATTTGTGCGTGCGCCGGCCGCAGATGCTTTGGGCGCGATCGGCCCGGCCGCGCGTGATGCCGTCGGCCCGCTCTCGAGGCGGCTCCTGGCGAAAGACGAGCAAGCATTTGTCTTGAGCAGCATCGCGTATGCGCTTGGCGACATCGGCCCCGACGCTCGCTCCGCTTTGCCTTCGCTTGAGGAGGCATTGAAAATCGTACGGGTCAATTATGCCGTACAGTCGGCTATTCTCAGAATCAAGGGTCAGCCCGTCCCAAGCTACTAAGTGCTGCCTGCAGTTACCGGATCGTTGGCCAGCTTCTCCTTGCTGCACCTTTACGGCTTACGGGATGTCGAGCAGGCGATTTCAGAGCGCGAACCCACGGAGACCAGATGCCCAAGATCACCCAATTAAGCACATCCAATTTGCTGAAGACCTTGCCATTTGTGGTCGACGGGATGTTGAGCAGGTTCAGGCCTCTGAACGCGATGACTTGTATTGTGCTTGCCGTTCTGCAAAACTCCGTGAAGCCCGCTCCATGTGGACACGTGGCACGCGCGGCAAGGATGATTAGGCCAAAGTTGCGTGCCGCATGCCTATGCTTGTTCGCATTCAGTTCTGCCCTACTGGTTGCGGCTCAGACAACAGCAAGCTTTGATATTGCCAGGAAGTCGTTAAGCGACGGGGATTACGCACGGGCGGAAGCGGAGTTCCGTTCGCTTCTGGTTGCACACCCCAACTCGCCTGAGATTCTGGACGACCTCGGAATCGCTCTTCAGTTGCAGAATAAGTCGGCCGATGCGATCGCAACCTTCGAAAGAGTTCTCAAACTCAAGCGTTTTCCTGACGCCGTGGCGCTGCTTGCGGTGGACTATTGCCGCAATCACGACTTCGATCGAGCGACGCCGTTATTGAAAGAGGCCAGGGAGTTTCTCAGTGACCCGAAGATCATGGCCAACCTGGGATCGTGCTATCTGGAGGCCGACCAACCGGAGACCGCGGTGTACGTCTACGAAAAACTCTTGAAGCTGGGGTTTCCTCCGGAAGACGAAAACACCGTCAATCTCATACGAGCCCATTTCGACCTTTCGCGCGAATTGTTCGAGTCTCTGGCGAGCCTGCCACAAGGTTTCGATTATGCGCGCGCGATTCAGACCGCTAAGAGCGACGGCACGCTGGATGCGAGTTCGTTATTCCAAAAAGCGTACGAGAGCGCGCCGTACCTGAAGCCCGACATGTCAATCGGAGAGATGCTCGGCCTTCTTGCCTCTCATCCCAAGGATCCGCCGCTGCTGTACATATTGGGCGTGAAGAGCGCAGAGATGGCTAGCGAGGAGTTCGATCGCGCGCAGGAGCGATGGCCTGGGTCGCTCGCGCTGGGCCAGTTGATTGCCGAGCTGAAAGATTCCCAGGGCGATCGAGACGGAGCGATCCAGCAATACGAGGAGATCCTGGCGGCACATTCCGACGCTCCAGACTCAGTCCACTTTGCCTTGGGACTCTTGTATGCGGAGCGGCGCAGATGGCAAGATGCACTGCAACAGTACAATTCCATCAAGTCAGAGGCGAGCGGAAGTCTCTACCTGAAGCAACGCATGAGCGAAGCTCAATTGCATTTGGGCGACAATCGAGCGGTGATTGAGTTGCTGAAGAATATCGTCACAGCCCCACGGGCGCCCTTCTGGGCGCTGCGGGACTACGGCGAGGCTGTCGAAGGCGAGGGGCAGGAGCAAACCGCAATCAGCTACCTGAAGCGCGCCAGTGCTCTGGATCCCGGAGACGCATTAATTCACTATCACCTTGTCAGGATTTATCACAAGCTGAACCAGCCGAAAGCGGCGGCAGCCGAGTTGGCGAGCTTCAAGCAGCTTTCTGAGCAGCATGGTTCAGGAGGCGCAAGTCTCAAACAACCTCATTTGCTCCTGGCCGAGAAGTTCGATCGTTTGCATCAGACCGCAAAGGCGGAAGCCGAGTGGCGGGCGGCGCTGGCCATCGATCCTGACTCTTCAGCAGCCCTGGACGGTCTCTCCAAGGACCTCATCCTTGAAAGCGACTACCCGGAGGTGGTGGCTCTGCTGGAAGATCCCCGGCTTGACGGGGAGCGAACATCGATTCAAACTCTGAACCTTGGCTTGGCGTATGCGGGTACCGGGAAGCTCGATGAATCGGCCAAGGTGCTGCGCGATGGTTTGAATACGGACCCCGGCTCGCTTCCCATTGCCAACGAGCTGGCTGAGGTGCTGCGTAAGCTGGGCCGGTCCGAAGAAGCGCTGCCCGTCCTGGATATTGCTCTGGGAAGGCATCCGGACGATCTGAGTACGAAGATTCATTCCTTCCGGATACTGATCGACACCAACCCGGACAAGGCAGCCGAGAAGGGCAGAAGTCTGCTCCAGACGGCCGCGGCCAACTGGGAAGTGTTGTATTGGAATGGCGTACTCGAAGTGAAGAATGGAAGACTTCAGCAGGCACGTTCGTACCTGGAGCGCGCAGCAAGACTCAAGCCGGATGCGGCTGCGCCTCATGCGGCGCTGGGCCATGTGCTGGCTCAGTTGAAGGATATGCGCGGCGCGAAGGAGCAGTTGGAGAAAGCAATTGCGCATGGAGATGCGGGCGACGATGTCAAGCAGACCTTGTCAACCGTTCTCACAAACCTTGGCGAAGGAAAAGCGGAGCAGTAAGAGCGGGATGGAGCCTCCGAACAAGTTAATCGGCCAGCAAAGCCCTTGTCGATCTTGAACGATTCTGGGATGATTGCGGAATCAGACGGAGAGCCATGCTAAATCTGGATATGCGGTTTTTACCAAGGGCAAAGGGCAGGATGCTAGCGGTGTTCGCAATGCCTGCATTGGTGCTTCTCTTCCTCTGCTTTCCTTTATTTCAGATTCATGCCGTCAAGGTGGCAGCAACCGCGGGATCTGCGGTTGCAACGCTGAATCCCGGTCAGGCACTGTCGCCCATCTCGATCGACTATCCCGAGGACGGCTCGATCTTTCCGCCGGGCATCACTCCTCCCACTTTTCTCTGGCGAGACGCGGCAGGTACTTCGTGGAGCATCGATGTTTCGTTTCCCGGCAATGCTGCCCCGGGCATTCACGTGCTGGCGAAGGGGGAGAGGATGCGCATCGGCGCAATCGACCGCGAATGCATTGAGGATCCCGAGGACCAGCCCAAGTTGACCGCCCAGCAGGCTGCGACCTGGACCTGGACTCCCGATGCAGCAACCTGGGCAGCAATCCAGTCGCACTCCAGCGGACAACCGGCGACCGTCACGATCTTGGGATACCGGGGGAGCAAAACCGCAGTTTCGGCGTCGCATATTGCCATCTCGACTTCTCCTGATCCGGTAGGCGCGCCCATCTTCTACCGTGACGTACCGCTGATGCCGACCAGAGGCGTGGACGGAGTTGTGCAGCCCTTGGCTCCTGCCACCATCCACCTCATCCACTGGCGGCTCCGAGATATTCGCAGGCCTGAAAGCCGGACGGTTCTCAGCGACATGCCCACCTGCGCCAACTGCCACTCCTTTTCAGCCGATGGCAAGACGTTTGGCATGGACATCGACGGACCGGCGAACGACAAGGGACTGTATGCCGTTGTCCCCGTGCAGCCTCACATGCGGATTGAGAGCAAGGATATGGTGCATTGGAACACGGATGGCCGGGTGGGAAAGGTCCGGGTAGGCTTCATGTCTCAGGTATCCCCCGACGGGCGCTACGTTGTGAGCACGTTCGCGGGTCCCGATCTCAAACTCTTCGACAGCTATTACGTGACCAACTTCATGGACTATCGCTTTCTTCAGGTGTTCTATCCAACGCGCGGAATTCTCGAGTGGTACAGCCGCGCGACAGGGCTGCGCGAGCCCCTGCCGGGAGCCGACGACCCGCAGTTTGTGCAAACGGATGGAGTTTGGAGTCCGGACGGAAAATACATTGTGTTTGCCCGTGCGGCGGCCAGGGATCCAAGGGAGCCGGGCCAGAAGCTGGCGCTGCGCGCGAACGATCCAAACGAGACACCGATTCAATACGATCTCTATCGCGTACCGTTCAACGACGGCAAGGGAGGAACGCCGGAGCGTATCGTTGGCGCCTCACAAAATGGCATGAGCAACAACTTCCCCAAGGTCTCGCCCGACGGACGGTGGATTGTCTTTGTGCAGTGCCACAACGGTCAGCTCATGCGGCCAGACAGCCAACTGTTCATCGTTCCATTTGCCGGAGGGCAGGCGCGCCGAATGCGCGCCAACACAAGGCTCATGAACTCCTGGCACAGCTTTTCTCCCAATGGACATTGGATGGTCTTTTCCTCGAAGGCCCGGTCGCCCTATACGCAGATGTATCTGACCCACATCGACACGGACGGGAACGACAGCCCGGCGATCCTCATCGACAATGCCACCGCCGCCAACCGTGCGATCAACATTCCTGAATTCGTCAATATCGATCCCGATGGGATTCAGGATATTCAAGTTCACGTCGCCGATATTCAAAAGTAGGATGGACGGGCAATCTCATGGAGCGGCATGAAGCTGGGGGCAGTCTTCGCTTCTGGCGTGTCAAGGATCGCTGACCGAAACGATGCGCCTTTGAGCCGGCGCTGGCCGAACAGTGGGAGTCGACTGCGATAGACTTCAGATCGTGGAGGAGTTTCATTGTTGACCGTTCGTGGATTGTATTCAGGCACCCTGATGGCGACTCTGATGATGCCCGCCTCATCCTGGCCGCAGCAGTCGCCTCAGCATCCTGAGTCCTCGCAGCCGGCAGGGATGAGGGCGCAGCAAGGCATGGGCGGCATCGCCTCCGGCGTCGTTGCCGCCCCCGTCTACGACCAGCAAAAGCGTCCCATCACGGCCGGCGGATTTGTCGACCAAGGGCCGGTAATTTTTCAGGACGTTACCAAGGCTGCGGGGCTCGCAGGCTGGCGTCACAAGATGGGCGTGCCTGAGAAGAACTTCATTGTCGAAACCAACGGGTCAGGCGTCGCCCTGCTGGACTACGACAACGACGGCTGGCTCGACATTTACCTGGTCAACGGTTCCACCTTCAATGCGCTCGACGGCAAGGAAGAGCCGCCGCACGCCGCGCTCTTTCACAACAACCATGACGGCACCTTTACCGATGTAGCCGCCCAGGCTGGCGTGACCAACGACCGCTGGGGCTACGGCGTGAGCGTTGCCGACTACGATAACGACGGCTGGCCCGACATTTACGTGGGCAACTATGGCAAGAACCGCCTCTACCACAACAACCACGACGGAACCTTTACCGACGTGGCCGAAAAAGCCGGCGTCGCCCTGGGCAACTGGTCGCCCGGCTCGGCCTGGGGCGACTACGATGGCGACGGCCGCCTCGATCTGTACGTGACCGGCTATGTCCACTTCGATCGCGACAACCTGCCCATCTCCGGATCCAAGGCCATGGGAAATGCCTACTGCGCCTATCGCGGCGTCCCCGTCAACTGCGGCCCGCGCGGCCTGAAAGGCGAGCCCGACCACCTCTTCCATAACAATGGCGATGGCACGTTTACCGACGTCACGGTAAAGGCCGGCGTGGAAGACAAGGACCGCTACTACGGATTCACTGCCATCTTCGTGAGCCTCAAAGGCAACGGCAGGCCCGACCTGGTGGTAGGGAATGACTCCGAACCCAACTTCCTCTATATCAACAATGGCAATGGCACCTTCGACGACCAGAGTTATCTCTCCGGCTTCGCCCTTGACAAGGACGGGCGCGAGATTGCCTCCATGGGCATCGCCGCTGGCGACTACGAGAACAACGGCCAGGTGGACTTTTTCGTCACCGACTTTAGCGACGATTACAAGGTGCTCTACCGCAACGATGGGGACTCCAGCTTCACTGATGTAAGCTATGAAACCGGCATCGCTCAGACCACCATCCCCTTTGTCGGCTGGGGCGACGGCTTTCTTGATTACGACAACGATGGATGGCTCGACCTCTTCATGGTCAACGGCCACGTCTTTCCCGAGGTTGACCAGCACGACTGGGGCACCACCTGGGCCGAGCGGCCGCTGCTCTTCCATAACGTCCCGGCCGCGGGCGGCAAGCAGAGGCGGTTCGAATACATTCCGCCGGTGACGGGCACGGGGCTTGCGGCAGTCATTCCCGCTCGTGGGGCGGCCTTTGGCGACCTCTTCAACGACGGGAAGATCGATGTAGTCATCAATTCCATGGATGGCCCGCCGGTGTTGCTCCGCAACGTCAACCCCGACCGCCATCACTGGGTGGAGATGCAGCTGGTCGGTGGGCCAAAAAGCCCGCGCGACGCCACTTGCGCCACGGTTTACCTGAGGGCCAACGGCATGCGCATGCGCCAGGATGTGCTCGCCAGCGGAAGCTACATTTCGTCGAACGACCGGCGCCTTCACTTCGGCCTGGGCGATGCCACGGACGCGGGAACGGCGGAGATTCACTGGCCTTCCGGCGCCAAAGAAACGGTAAGACTCTCCGCAGTTGACCGCATCTACACGATTAGCGAGGGCCAAGGCGTCACCGGCATGCTCTGCGGCTCCCAGCCATGCCCAGCCGCGGCCAAGCCGCCATCCGGGAACGAACGCTGACAGCGAGCGGTGACGGCACTAATTCCAGAATCAGCAAGGCCAGCGTGCCGGCTCAAATGGCCAGGTCGCTTTGAAAAGCGCGGTTTGACAGAAGAATACACCCCCTTGTATCTTCGGGCACGTGTTGGTTGACCTCAAGCTTCGCGATGCCTACGACGGCCTGCTGTATTTGGCTGAGGCCGCACGGCATCTGCATATGCTTCACAGTCATCATCATCCCGAGCTCGAGGCGAACCTCATCGTAAATGGCAGTGTCTCCTATGTTGTGGATGGTGAACGCTTCACGTTCTTGCCAAGAACTCTGCTCTGGTTTTTCCCCGAACAGGAGCACCAGGTCGTGGCGCAATCGCCGGATGCGCAATACTTCGTCGCAGCTTTCAAGCATTCGCTCATCGAGAGGGCATGCCGGACCGCGTCTTACGATGGCCTGAAACAGAAGTCCTGCGAAGGCGGGAGTATCCTCCACACTGTGCTCAAATCCGAGGACGCCGATTTCCTGCAGAGGATGATGCGCTCGGTCATGGATGGTTCGCTGGATCCAGACCTGCTCAATCGAGAGGCAGGCTTCGGGCAAGCATCGGATTTCGTCTTCGAGCATCACGATCCCGACGCATTGAATGCCGGGCTGCATTTTCTGTTGATGCAATGTTGGCGCTACCAATGTGCAAGCAGAGAGTCCACGAGCCCGGTGTGTTTGAACCGTGCGGTGATTCGTGCCCTGGAATTCCTCAACGATGGGGGCAGGGACTGGAGCTTGACTGAATTGGCTAAGGCTGCCGGGGCAAGCAAGTCGAGCTTGAGCAGGGTATTCCATCGGCAGATTGGCGTGCCCTTGAGCCGGTACCGCAACTCGTTAAGGCTGTCGAAATTCCTTGAACAGTATCGCGGGGCCGAGGAGAACAATATCACCGAGGCTGCGTTTGCGGCTGGTTTTGGCAGCTACGCTCAGTTTTACAAAGTATTCCAGGAGACATATAAATGCGGTCCGAGAGAGGCCTTGGCGCGGGGTGTGACAAAAACCCAGAAGTGATGGGTCAACTCTCCGTGACGAATCGAGCCCCGGTTCGTACAGACTTTGGCAGTTGCGGGTTGGGAATGGGCTGCATGGGTGCCGGCGCGATGAGCCGCCTTTGGCGGCCCGTTTATAGACGGCGAAGTGTGTGCCATCACGCACTCGCTTGAGCGGATGAACTCCATTGAGCGGTCGCCCGTGGCCCTGACAAGCGCCAATCCAAATCATCAATGGTTGGAGCCGCCAATTGTGGGCGTCCCCAGGTGTTCACGCGGCGCGGATCGCACTGCGGCCTATCAAAGAGCTAATGAAAGGCGCATGTGCGAGGGTGTGCTGGCCGGTGGCCTAAATCACATAAAATGAAGGCGAAAAGCGCCGTTAGTTCGCTCCTGGGGTATGGAAGGGGCGTGCTCTTTCAGCCTTTCGTACTTCATAGCGGCTAAGATGCCCCGACGCTGAGGTGCAAGAACGCAACGGTTATAAGAGGGATTTCCTGGTCAGGGTGGACAATAAACGAAATGTTTTTGACATTCTTCGAGTAGACAAAGAATGAATTGGCTCGTATCGTTCGGGGCAACACCCAAACGGGAAACGTTTAGGCGCAAAAGGGGAGAGGCCATGCTCAAGAGTTCAAAAGCGTTCCTGATCAGCCTACTTGTGGGGGGGCTGATTCTGGCGCCCAGCGCAATGTTGGCGCAAAACGCAACAGCAACGATCACAGGCACGGTGAGCGATAGGGGAGGCGCACTGATACCCGATGCCGCTGTCACCGTGGTGGATACCCTGACAAGCATTCAGCACAAGACGAGAACCAGCCAGTCCGGCGCTTACACCGTCACGCTGCTGCCCATTGGAGTCTACGAGGTTTCTGCGGAAAAGCAGGGCTTCAAGATCGCCAAGCAGGGCAATGTCAAGCTGAGTATCGCCGACGTGGCTCGCGTCGACCTGACCCTGGACGTGGGCGCACAGAGCGAGACGGTCACGGTATCGGCGGCCAATGTGGCCATCAATACCGAAACTGCCGAGGCGGGGACAACGATCTCCGATACGCTGGTAGCCGATCTGCCGCTGAACGGCCGCGAATTCCAATCACTGCTGTTGCTTGACGGCACCGCCTATGAGACCCAGGGCAATGCTGTTGCGGGATTCCGGGGCGCTGAGAATCTGCCTGACGGAGGCGTGCTTGGATTCGGTGGATCTCGTTCCACCTCTACGGCTTTCCTCGTGGATGGCTTGAACAATCGCGATACCGGCTGGGGTACGCCTATCCTGATCCCTTCCATCGATGCTCTCCAGGAAATGAAAACCCAGACCAAGACCTACTCCGCGGAATACGGAGGTTCGGCGAACCAGGTCCAGATGCATTTCAAATCGGGCACAAATAGTCTCCACGGAACGGCGTATGAATTTGTCCGCAACAATGATTTCGACGCCAAAGGATTTAACGAGACGTCGGTCCCGCGGCTGGACCAAAATCAGTTCGGCTATTCGCTGGGAGGGCCGGTTATTATCCCCAAGATTTACCACGGACGCAACCGGACCTTCTTTTTTGCCAACTACGAAGGGCTTCGTGTAAAGACGGCCTCGGCTCCGCAGTACATGTGGGTGCCGACCTCCGACCAATGGGCCGGGAAGGTGAATCACGAGATCATCGATCCGTACACCCAGAAACCATTCCCTGAGATAGAGACCGGGGTATGGCAAGTTCCGGCAGACCGCATTTCAACTTTCGCCAAGGCATATCAACCTTTTGTGCTGGCGCCGAACATCACGAGCGCGTCTGGAAACCGCGTGGAGAGCATTTCTGCGCCCACCACCGCCAATCAGCAGAACTACAAGATCGATCAGAACATTGGCGCCAAGAACTCCGTGTTCTTCCGGTACTCGAAATCCGACGTGACCAACACCCTTGCCGGCGCGAACGGCACTGGAGATTCCTCAGAGAATTTTGCTCTTGGCGATAGTACTGCCTATCAGATCAGCTACAACCGGATCTTCACCGACCATCTTGTCAACCAGATGACATACGGCCACGTCTACGGGGACTTCAACACCACCGCTCCCCTCATTACCTCCGCTCAGTTGCAAACTTTTGGCATCCAGGGCGGATACCCCGACCAACCCACTCCTGAAATGCCGCAAGCTTCGTTTAGCGGGGCCTCCGGCGGGCTCGCAAGCTTTGGCACGGAAGCCAATTGGCCCCAAATTGACTTCTCTTATTATTGGAACGGAGCCGACTACCTCACCTACAACCGGGGCAACCACACCATCAGCGCTGGGTTTTCTGACTTGAACTGGGCCCATTCCTACGGCAAGGGCGCGAACCTCGGCGATTGGGGATTCAATGGGATCTATTCGGGAGACCCATTTGCCGACTTCCTGCTTGGCAACCCTGAATCCATCACAATCAATGTGCCCACACCGTTGGCGCCCACCGCGGCCAGTGCGGTCTTCGTCTTCCCGCAATACACCTGGGCGACCTATGTGCAGGACCAGTGGAAGGCTTCTCGCCGGCTCACGGTCAATGCAGGCTTGCGCTATGAGTTCTACAGGATAGCGAGAGAAGAACAAAACCGCTATGACTGGTTCAATTTCAATGAGCCCGGCGGCGGGGAGTGCACGGCCAACCAGGCTGCCGCACAGGACGTCGACGGGAATACTGGCCTGCTGCAGTACTGCGGCGCCCAGCAGAATCCATCGCCCAAGAAGTCGTTTGCCCCTCGGCTCGGCATTGCATATCTTCCGTTCAAGAATCGCGAGACGACTGTGGTTCGAATTGGATACGGAATCTTCTTCGACACCAATGACGAAGCGGACACCGTCAATGCCTCCGGCAACTATCCGTTCAAAGGTGGGCAAGGGCTCCTGGGAACCGCGAAAACGAACATCCTGAGCACCACACAGCAAATTGCCCCGATCACCACATTACGCCCCTTGCAGGCATCGGACCTCGGCTTCGTTCTTTTTGCCGCAGCCAAAGTCAAGCGGCCGTACGGGCAGCAGTGGAGCCTGGGTATCGAGACAAGTCCGCTCAAGAATACTTCGGTTGAAGTTGGTTACGAAGCATCCACCACTACGGACGAGAACACTCGCTACGACCTGAACCAGCCCCTCCAATACGATCCGAACAATCCAACACCGATTTCCGCTCGCAGACCCTATCCGGCCTTCGGGGATGTCTTCATTCAGGATTTCGGGGTTAGTTCCAACTACAACGCAGGCGTCGTGAAGGTGAGGCATACCACTCATTCCCTCGTGCTGATGGCCGCGTACACGTTCTCGAAGAGCCTCGATGTTCGATCGGCAACGTATGGCGCCAGCTCCGGCGAAGTCAGTGGCTGGGCAGGGCCTGAAGATGCGCGGAATTTCAGGAAGGACTACGGACCATCCGATTTTGACCTGAAGAGCCGGCTTATCGTCAGCCTGGTCCACAATCTCCCGATCGGCCGTGGAGAGAAATTCCTGTCCACTATCAACCGGCCGGCCGATGCCATCCTGGGCGGCTGGCAAGTGAATGGAATCGTCACCTTGCAGAGCGGTTTCCCGTTCTGCGTAGCGGCTGTGGATGTCAATGGCCTGACAGGCGTCTTCGGAGAGCGGGCAAACATCGTGGGGAATCCACACCCCTCGGGATTCAAAAAGTCTGCTGCCGAGTGGTTCGACACCAAGGCTTTTGCGCAACCGACTCCGGGCTTCGTGGGCAATTCAGGGCGTAATATCCTGCGGGCCCCAGGCTCGGAAAATGTTGATCTCTCCCTTGTCAAGAACTTGAAACTTTATGAACATGCCAAGTTCCAGTTCAGGGCTGAATCGTTCAACGCCTTCAACCACACCAATCTGGGCTATCCCGACTTCGGCATCGGGGATGGCACGGCTTTTGGCACCATCAGTGGGGCAGCGGCAGGCCGCATCATCCAGCTAGGCGGAAAGATCGTATTCTAGCGGCCCACGCGGCGCCAAATCGAGCGAGACCGCGGCTGCCTATTCGCGATTGTAGGTTGCAGCCGTGGTCATAATTCGGAAGTGGCCGGACTTCACAACCTATATCCGGCAAGGTAAGTTCGCTGTGAAGACGGTGGTTATCGACGGGCTGGGGAAAGATGTTCTCTCCCGGCTCGCCGATAATCCCGTTTTCTTCTGTAATACCTCCGATCGAGAATTCTTGGGCAGCAATGAATGCACCTTGGGGCCGGCCTTTCGAACAGCTCCTTGGACTCGCATGGGTACTGCATTCGGAGTCTGCTTCAGGGGGCCCTTGTGCATGCGCCTGACTTCTCCGCGACGAAGCGGACGTAGCCAGGCTTCAGATGTTTTCGTCAAGAGTCTGCCAGGATTTCGATGGATGAAAGCGAGGGGGAAACATATGGGAGACCTGAATGATCGAGGATGGACCACTTTCCTCCGGTTCTGCTTCCTGCTGATGGCCCTTGTTCCGGGCGGCAGTTCCGTTTGCCTGTCTCAAACCAACAGCCTGCCTCCGATGGGATGGGAACCATGGTATGTGGACCATTGCGGCAACTCATCCAGCTGGGACGAGGTCTACTACCGGAAAGTGGCCGACCTGATGGTCAGCTCGGGCCTGAAGGAACTGGGATATACCTGGCTCACGGTCGAGTGCGGAGACCATTACCGGGACAAGGATGGTCAGATTCAACCGAATCTGGCTAAATTCCCGCATGGGTTCAATGCCATTACCGATTACATTCACGAACGTGGATTGAAGGTACGCAACTATTCCGACGCCGGTTATGGGAAGTGCTGCTGTTTTGAGGGCGCCGGCTCACGCGGCCATTACGGCGACGACCTGCGGCGCTGGATCGGCTTCGGTTTCGATGGAGCGAAAATCGATTGGTGCGGCGGACACGATGAAAAACTGGATCCGCGGACTCAGTTCCTTCAATTTGCCCATGAGATCAAGCAATCCGCCAAACCATTTCCGCTGGAAATATGCGTCTGGGGTGAGGGAAACCCGTGGGAGTGGGGAAAAGATGTGGGCGGATTCTGGCGGACGGGCGGGGACCTCGACGGAGGCCAGCCCGCGGCCAATCACGGGGACTGGCAATTGCTCATCAAGAACCTCGATGCCAACCGCCATCCCGGCCCTGACCACGTGGGACCGGGCAAAGGGTGGAATTATCCAGACGTGTTGCTCGTCGGTCTTCCCGGAGGCCTGAATGAGACCGAGGAGCAGACTCAGTTCGGCATGTGGGCCATCATGGCCTCGCCGCTCTTTCTGGGCAACGACCTGTTCAATACTCCCTCTTACGCATGGAAAATACTTAAGAACCCCGAGGTGATTGCCGTTGACCAGGATCCGCTTGGCATCCAGGGGGATGTCGTCAAGGAGTACGACAAAGGCAATCTCCAGGTCTGGGCCAAACAACTCCAGGATGGTTCCCGCGCCGTAGCCCTGCTGAATCGGAAGGATGAGCCGCAAAACATCGCCGTCCTTTGGTCCGATCTTGGAATCTCCGGAAGATGGAAGGTTCGCGATCTATGGAGTCACCAGGACAAAGGAGTCTTCGACGGCCGGTACTCGAGAACGGTTCCATCGCATGCGACCGCGCTGCTGAAACTATCCCAATAAACCGGATCGCGCAGCATGACAGGCCCGCGGATCGAGCCTGATCGTCAAATCTAGGAAGCGAGGGGAATTACGATGCGAGTATCACGACGCACACTGCTTGAGTGGCTTGGAGCCGTAGCCGCATATCCGGTGGTGGCACAAGAGGCCCCCAAGGGTCTTACAGCCGACATGTCCGACCCTGGCGCGCCCGGATTCAATGTCGAAACACCAGACCTGAGCGTTGGCCTTACAGGCAGCGGGCACATTGTGGCCTTGAAGCTGGGCGCAAAAAAAGTCGACGTGCCCTTTCACGCTTGCACATTCCTCGCCGATTGCACACCGGAGGGGTCGACAACCCACCGTGCCCTGGAATCCGGCGGCGCGGAGTTCAGCCGAGCTTTCGTGCACCAGGGAACCCTTGCCCGGTGCACCGTTGTTGACAGATTCATTCCCGCGAAATCCAGCATCCGGTGGGAGGTGGAGATTCTTGGTGCCGGCGATCCGTGGAGCACTGCGATTGAAACCCAGTTGGCGTGGCTCAACCCTTCCAACGCGCGCTTCTGGACTGCCTGGGACGGCCCCCCCGAAAAAGGATCCCGCCCTGCACAGAAAGACTCGCTAGAAGAGATGCTCGACCAGCGCGAGCGAATCGCCGGCATACGCAACGTATTCGGACAATCAGGAGATGAGGCAAGATGGGCTGAAGAAGTGTGGAGAGATCCGCTCGTCTCTGCGCCGTTCGCGGACCTGGACTTGCGCTACGGCGGGTTCCTCAATGAGCACAGCGCCTTCAGCATTCCCATTGCCACAATCCTGGATACGTCAGCAGACCTTGCGTTGAGTCTGGTTCAGTCGCCCGAGACGGACATGTTCGCCATGCGGCTTAAAACATCGGTGCTCGGCAACGTCAAGCTGGTGCGTACGAACCACCGGATATCGTCGAAGACTCCGGTAAAACTCTCGATGGATTTGGTTTCGCATCCTGCCGATTGGCGCGGTGGACTGGGGTGGATGGTCGACCGCTATCCGGACTTCTTCGAGCCTCCTCTTCCCTCCGTATATGCGCTTGATGGCTGCGGCTCCTACGCCGGCAATGACGGGGACCTCGACGCTGCCAAGTTGAAGAAGATGGCTTACAGCCTGAACTGGAACGCGCGCTTTGACTGGCCATACCAGTGCATGTCCATTCCGCCAGTCAAACCCGACGTCACCTGGTCTTCGTGGTATCAGAAGCCCGCCTCTCTCGCCCAAATGACCAAATACGACGAGCAGATGGAGAAGTCCGGCTTCCACGTGCTTGAGTACTTCGTCCTCACCGAAGGCGGAAACTACATCCAGGACGATCCACCGCCGCGCAGGGCCAAAGCGGATACTGAGCTATGGCGAGATGGAAACGACTTCATCCACTACCAGATCCCCAGTGCCGTGGTCAGGGATCGCGCCGGAAAAATCATGTTCTCGGGCTGGTTCAATGACGTCGTCCTTGACCCCGCCGAGCCGTGCTGGCAGAAATCCCTCCTTGAACAGGCGGAAACCCTGGTGAAAGAACTGCCCCACAGCTCTGGAATATGTATTGACCGCATGGACTGGCTTACCGTCTACAACCCGCACCGCGATGACGGCGTCAGTTGGATCGATGACAGACCGGCCCGTTCGTTCCTCGTTTCATGGAAAGAGACGGTCGGGAAAGTGGCTGCCATCCTCCACCAGGCGCGCAAATATGTCTACGCAAACACACTGGTCACCCGGATTGAATGCACGAGGTCGTTGGATGGCTTCTACGACGAGTACGGAGATTTCCCTTGCTCGCTGAATCTCATGGCGCTTATGGCTGTGCATAAGCCGGCAATTGCGTGGACACGAGACATCAATTCGTTGAGGCCCGACCCCGATGCACTCTTTCAGCGCCATCTTCATCTCGGAGTCTTCCCCACCGTGCCTGTACCCGGCTCCGATCACACAATCCCGGAGGACTCATGGGTCGACCGCTGCTACCTCGACTATGGGCCGCTGCTGCAGGCAATGCGCGGCAAGCGCTGGGTGTTGACGCCGCATGTTGTCTCTGTGGAGCATCAGGCGGCCAGCGTCAACTTATTCAAGGTCCCGGGAGGCTACGCGATCCCTGTCACGTTTGCCGGACAGGCAGACGTGGTCACCGTAACAATGAAAAGAGCACCGGGCACAGTTGAACAGATCACCTCCATCAAGGTCATTCATCCTGGAGAAGACAAGACATCTGCCCTGAAATGGCAAGCAGCGGGCGATGATGTAAGGCTCGCTGTGCCTGTGCAACGCGGTTGCGCCCTCGTAAGGGTCGAATGTTCCGGAGGAGTGGATTCTTCAAAGAGAGGGACGACAGCATGAACAGGTTCGCGAAGATTCAGAACAGTGCCTTCGCGCCTCGCGGTTCTTCCGTTGCGGGCATTGGATTTTTGGCCGGAATCACATTGCTTCTCGCCTTGATGGATTGCCCTGGCTTCGCAAAGGCTGAAACGCGTCGGGAGGTATTGAAATCTCCTGATGGCAGGCTGGTGTTGCGTGTGGAGACGCAGCCCACCCTCTCACTTAGCGTCGAACGGGATGGTCAAATCGCGATTCCGTCGTCGCCGGCCGGAATTGTTCTTGAGCATTCGGGAGCATTTCCTGGCAACTTGCGCTGTTTTGGCGTGAAGAGGGCCGTCATCAACGAGTCCTTTGCTTTGCCCGTGGGCAAACGCAGCCATGTGCAGAGCCAGGCCAACGAACTGGAGATGGACTTTGGCAGCGAGAAGGGGCAGGTGAAATTCCGCCTGGTTCTGCGTGCCTACGATGAAGGGGCAGCCTACCGCTATCGCATCCAGGGCAGTGGCGAAGATACGGTGATAAGTGAGGCGTCCGGCTTTCGCATCCCTCTGGCGTCTACCGCCTGGTTTGCCAAATATGTGAGCTATTATGAGTCGATTCATAAACTGCAGCCGGCATGGGCTACCTACGTAGACGACATTCAGGTTCCTGCATTGTTCAGAACCCCTGGCCGCCAATGGATCTATCTGACCGAGGCAGACGTGGATGGAAGTTATGCCGGTGCGCGGCTGCACGTCGCCGACCCTGCAACCGGGCTGCTCGGTTACACGCTTGAAGGCCATCCCCATTCCACACTGCCGTGGGAAACTCCATGGCGTGTTGCGATCGTCACATCCAATCTCAAGGCGCTGGTGGAATCGTCTCTCATCGTTGCCCTTGGCAAGCCTTCGGCGATTGCCGACACAAGCTGGATCAAGCCTGGTACAGACATATTCCCCTGGGTGACCGGGCCGTTCACCAATAACTCGAGCCTGGAGCGGATGAAGCAGTTTGTGGACCTGGCGGCAGCTTTGGGCTGGGGATGGATTGAGTTCGACAACGCATTGGCGCTGGACGACCCCGGCTCGAGCTACAAACCACCGGAGCGATGGATGGATTGCCCATGGTTCCCGCAACTGACGGCATATGCGGCCACAAAGAACGTCGCCGTCTACGGTTGGGACCATTGGCATAACTTCGATACTGCGGAAAAGCGCAGCAAGTACCTTGATTGGTATGTGACCAATGGGTTCAAGGGAATCAAGGTGGACTTTCTCAACAGCGACAGTCAGGAGCGCTATAAGTTTCGCGAGCAGATGGCTCATGATTGCGCCGAGCGAAAGCTCCTGGTGAGCTTTCATGGGGATGTGACTCCACGCAGTTTGGAGCGGCGCTGGCCTAACATCGCCACCTATGAAGGAGTACTCGGCGAAGAATACTATCAGGGATGGTCCAAGGGCTATTCAGCTTCGCCACCCTACAACGTAAATCTGGTCTACACGCGCAATGTCGCCGGCTCAATGGATTACACACCCACTGATTTGGGCAGAAAGGGCAGATTGACCACAAGCGCTCACGAGATGGCGCTGGCAGTTGTCTTCCAGTCCGGGTGGCAGTCGATTGGCATCGACCCGGAAAGTGCGAAAGACTACCCCAACGCCGTTGCATTCCTCAAAAACCTGCCCTCCGTATGGGACGATATCCTGTTCATCGATGGCAATCCGGATGAATTCGCCATCGTCGCCCGGCGCAAGGGAAACGACTGGTGGGTAGCTGGCATCAACGCCGGCACCGCCCGCACAGTGCATCTCAAGTTAGACTTCCTCAAGCCGGGGCGTTATTTGTCGACGCTCTATCAGGACGATCCGGCAAAAGTGCATGTCTCAGAAGCAACAGAAACAGGAATTACCGCCACGCCTGTAACCTTCGACACAAAGACGCCTTTGACACTTAACCTCGTTCCTAACGGCGGCTTTGGCTTGAAGATAGAGGACAGCGCAGGCACAAGATAGCTGCGTACTCGCCGCACGGGTGCGGCACGAGGTTAGACCCATGAAAAAGAGTTACGTTCCTGCTGTCGTACTTCTAACAATGGTATTGCTGGGAACCAACCTGGGCAAAGGCGGATGGATAGCCTACTCTGCGCCTGTCAATGATGCTCCGAAACGCGCGGAGCAAAACTCCGCCGTTTCAGCCGTTCCAGCGGATCTGAGGTATGTGTTCGCCGGCCAGACCGAATGGCCGCCGCCTGCGCTTGAAATCGGGGCTTGGTCCAAGACCCCTCCGATGGGGTTTTCTTACTGGAACGGATTTGGTGACAATCCCGGTCCGAGCGACGAGCTGAGCAGGCAAATTGCGGATGCTTTGGTAGACACAGGGTTAAAAGATGCAGGGTACGTTTATTTCCTGGCATTCGATGGAGGTTGGTGGTCAGAGAGCGCCAATTCACCGCGCGATGCCGCCGGACAGCCGCGAGTTGATCCCAACCGCTGGCCGAATGGAATTCAGTCCGTTGCAGACTATATCCATCAACGAGGATTAAAGGTCGGCGGCTATACGGATATCGGTACGCTGGGGTACTGCGTTCCGCCGGAGATTGGCGTCCTTGGCCACGAACAACAGGACGCAGACCATTTTGCAAGATGGGGTTGGGACTATATCAAGATAGACGATCATGGCCCGGGCAATTTCTATTCGGCCACAAAAGCAATTGCCAATAACTCATCGCACCGGCCGATCGTTATCAGTCTCTCCACACCGGTGACCTTCCCGTATGAATTTGCGCCGCACATTGCAAATATGTGGCGGGTCGACATGGACGTTACCTTGAAGCTTGGGTTTGGTGCTTGGAAAGATGTACTGCGCGAGTTCGACGAGGGAGGAAGATTCTGGTGGGCGCAGGCGCCAGGCAGATGGAATGACCTGGATATGATGCTGATCGGGCTCTTTGGCTTGAGCGAGGAAGAAGCAAAATCTCATTTCAGCATGTGGGCCATTCGCGGGGCGCCGCTCATCATCGGTGCAGATATCCGAAGCCCTCATGTCCAAACCTCCGGCCCTGTGCCCAAAGTGACGCAGCGCGACTTGGAGATTCTGAAGAACTCCGAGGTGATTGCCGTCGATCAGGATCTGCTGGGAGCGTCGGGTCGTGTTATGAGCCGGGATCAAACCGGAATGACTGAAGTTGACGCCAAACCTCTGAGCAGTTTCGCCTCCGGCGAGTACGCAGTGCTTCTCTTGAACCGAGGCGCAAAACCGCAAGATATTACCGTCGACTGGCGCAGCCTTGGCCTGTTACCGGAAGCGGTGCAGGTTCGGGATTTATGGAAACACGCCGATGTGGGCTCGGTGCCCACACGGTTCACGGCGCATGCCGTCCCTGCTCACGGCGTGGTCATGCTGCGTGTAAAAGGCAAGGTCGATTGGTCGTTGCCGCGTGAATACGAAGCGGAGTCGTCCTACAATCGGCTGGGCGGAACTGCGCACGTTCGTTGTTCGCGTCCAAGTCAAGACGAAGTCTCCCATGCTGCGGCCAGTGGGGACAACGATGCAAGAAATAGAGAGGCGAATCTGATTCGTGCCGCCGCTCGCACAACGGTGGTTGAGGGAATTGGGGGCGGGCCGGAAAACACACTTCAATTCAACGAGATATGGGAAGGCAAATCCGGGATTTATCAGCTTGAAATCCGCTATGCCTCGCCTGAATCGCGAGAGGCATGGATTAGCGTGAATGCCGAATCCCCAATACTGGTGCGCTTTCCCGGAACCAGAGCCTCCACAACATTTACTTCTGTGCAGTTGCGCATTCCGCTTGTGCAAGGCAGAAATACGCTTTCCATAGGCAATCCAGCGCATTTAGCGCCCAGCGTCGACAAAATTACGATTTCCGCTGCGATTCAGATTGTTAAGAAGTCCTCGTTGCAGGCAAATCGCTAGCCTGCATATCTCACAGGCGGATTGTCGATTTGGGTGAGCTTGGGAGCGGAAATAGTTGGAAAGGCCGTCTTTTCTGTGTCATAACTACGTTGTCGAAGCGTGGTTCTGGCTGCGGAAAGGGCGGCCTTTCTTATGACAGAGTGTAATCAAGAAGTCTTCTCGTTTGCATCTCATTTTTCGCGCCGCGTCGAGGCCAGTTTCACAGCGGGTCAGGTATCGACCGACGGCGGGGCGCTGTTGTTGCGTCAGTCCGATCGCAAGATTGGTTTGCTGAAGCGGGCGGCGTCTTGTTTCATCGACCGGCGGTCGCCGCTGTTAGTCCAGCACCAGCTTGGAGAGATGCTCAGCCAACGCATCTACGGGCTGGCGCTGGGCTACGAGGATCTT
>Ga0302320_10000676_pt1 | contig 80753 bp, 61 predicted proteins | sample Bog_T0_3_FD_202130 | JGI IMG/M metagenome (GOLD analysis project Ga0302320, IMG submission 202130) | Peat permafrost microbial communities from Stordalen Mire near Abisko, Sweden - Bog_T0_3 | ecosystem: Environmental > Terrestrial > Soil > Wetlands > Peat | place: Sweden: Abisko, Stordalen Mire...
AGAACTCGCCGGTGACAGGTACAATCGGCTACTTCAAGCACACTCCCGGACAATACTTGAACGCCATGCGCGCGGATTGCGCGCTCTACAATGAGAATGTCCTGATGGGAATTAATTCGCTGGAACCCGCTGGCACCAAAGTCGGCGTGCGTTTGATAGCCGGTTTGATTGCCCGCCGGATAGTCCCTTGGGTGACGCAGAACGATCCCGTGCTGCGCGGCGAGCGCATTAGTCTGATTCAGTTTGGTTCCCGGGTGGACGTTTATCTTCCCGTCGGCGCCAAGATAAAAGTCCAGTTGGGCGAACGCGTTGTGGGCGGGCAGTCCGTGCTGGCAGAACTTGTTGCAAACCATGGCTGATCATCCTGAACATCCGCCCGCTCCGGCCGGCGATGGACAAAAGCTAAAGATCTATTTCCTGCCCAATCTACTGACGGCGGGAAATTTATTCTGCGGCTTCGTTGCGCTCACCCGGATTGTGGAGGCCAACATTGATCTTGGCGATTACAGCCAGATTAAAATCGCACTTGGCTTCATTTTGCTGGCCTGCATTTTTGACCTGTTCGACGGCCGCGTCGCCCGCATGGGCGGACACGAAAGCCCCTTCGGGCGCGAATTTGACTCGCTGGCTGATTTGATTTCCTTTGGCGCGGCTCCAGCCTTCCTGGTACACCGGGTGGTACTGCACGATGTATTCACCGGGGATTACCAGGAATTGGGCTGGTTCATCGCTTCCATTTATCTAATCTGCGGTGCCTTCCGGCTGGCGCGATTCAATTGCCTCTCGGCCATGAACGCGCCGGGCGCGGGGAAAGACTTTCTTGGCTTCCCGATTCCATCAGCCGCGGGTCTGGTGGCTTCCTTGACCCTGTTCATCATCAAGCTGAACGAAAAAGAAAAGGACCTGGGACATTGGGCTTATTTATTGCCGGTGGTGCTGGTTTTTCTGTCGGCCATGATGGTTAGCGAGGTGCGTTATCCCAGTTTCAAATCATTGGGACTGCGTTCAACCACGACGTTCCTGAAAGTGGTGGTCGGCGCCATCTTCCTCGGTTGTCTCCTGATTTTGCGGGACAAGATCATCTATTATGTGCTGCCGTTGTTCTTTACCGCCTATCTGCTTTACGGATTCATCCGTCCGCATATCTCCCGCACCTGGCGCCGGGAGATTGAGGAAGACGAGGATGAATCCGAGTCCGCCTCCTGACCTGATGCGTTCTCACTCCATCATTATGGCCGGGTTGGCCGGCTTTTTCTGCTCGCTGGTTTTCTCCTCGGTCCCCGTCGGGCCGATCAATTTAACCATCCTCAACGAAGGCTCGCGCCGGGGCTTTGCGTGGGGCCTCCTGATTGGCATGGGCGCGGCTGTGATGGAGGTGATTTACTGTAGTATTGCTTTTACTGGATTCTCATCGTTTCTCGATAACAGCGCTGTCAAGGCAACCATGCAGGTCTGCAGCTTTGTCTTTCTGCTGTTTCTCGGCACCAAATTCATGATGGCGCAATCAGTTAACGTGCCGAGTTCACTGGATAGCGCCTCGGCCAAGCTCGAGGCCAGTCTCGACAAAAAATTGCATCCCCATTCGGCCTTCATGACCGGCTTTGTACGCGTCATGGGCAATCTGGGCATACTCCTGACTTGGGTGGTCATGGCGGCTTATTTGATGTCCCACGAAGCCTCGTTCACCTCGCGCAGTTGGGTGGCCGACCGATTAGCCTCCAAAATCGCCTGTGTCACCGGCGTCGCCCTCGGGACCAGCCTGTGGTTCCTGGTATTGAGTTACAGCGTTTCCCGCGGGCACGGAAAATTCAGCCAGAAGACCTTGTTGCAAATGCAGCACCTCTCCGGCTTTTGTTTGCTCATGGCCGGCATTTATGGTGGCATTCATGTTATCTGGCAATTGACCCGCCATCGCGTCTGAACCGGCCCGGTTAGACTGATTGAAATAAACTGATTTTGGATTCAACCCACTTAAAAAACTAATTTATGCTTAAAGCTGGAATTGTCGGATTGCCTAATGTTGGCAAATCAACCCTGTTCAACGCCGTGACGCGCACGCGCAAGGCCGAGGCTGCAAACTACCCTTTCTGCACGATCGATCCGAATATCGGCATCGTCACCGTGCCGGATGCGCGCCTGGAGGTGCTCAAGTCGATCGCCAAAACGAGCGTCATCATCCCGGCCGCCGTCGAATTCGTGGATATCGCCGGACTGGTCAAAGGCGCCGCCCAAGGCGAAGGGCTTGGCAATAAATTCCTGACCCATATCCGTGAAGTGGACGCGATCGTCCAAGTCGTCCGCTGTTTCGAGGATGCTGATATTCATCACGTCACGGGCAGCGTTGATCCCGTGCGCGACATTGAAATCATCAACACCGAACTGGTCATCGCGGATTTGGACAACATTAAAAAACGCCGAGAAAAACTGGCCAAGGACGTGAAGCGGGGCGATAAGGCGGCCGTGGCGGAAGACACCGTGCTCGCCAAGTTTGAGCCCGTCTTGGACTCCGGCAAGCTGGCGTTGACCGTGCATCTCACCCCCGAGGAAAAGGTCGTGGCAAAGTCCTTTTTCCTCCTCACGGACAAACCAACCATTTTCGCCTGCAACGTCAAGGAGTCCGACCTCGCCACCGCCGACACGAATGCCTTCGTCCAGAAAGTGCGCGAATACGTCAAAACGCACCTCGCCTGTGAAGCGGTGGTCATCAGCGCCCAAATCGAAAGCGACCTCATCGATTTGTCTGAAGCCGAAGCCAAGGAATTCTTGAAGGAACTCGGCGTGAGCGAGTCGGGTGTTGGCGCACTCATCCGTGGAACTTATCATTTACTCGGGTTGCGGACCTATTTCACCGCCGGGGAAAAAGAGGTTCGCGCCTGGACAATCCACGCGGGAGATACTGCCCCCAAGGCCGCGGGTGTGATTCATTCCGATTTCGAGCGCGGATTCATCAAGGCGGAAACCGTTGCCTACGAAGATCTGGTCAAGTGCGGTTCCGTCGCCGCCGCACGCGAGAAGGGATTGTACCGTATGGAAGGCAAAGAGTACGTCGTCAAAGACGGTGACGTGCTGCTGTTCAAATTCAATGTGTAAAAGGCCAAGGTGGGGCGAGACTCGGTTTGTGCGCTGGCTGTTATGGTTTTGTGTGGAAAGAACCAGCGGGGCTCGACGGTGGGCAGCTCCCCACCGACGGAGACCATAAATTCGGATACGCCGTGAAGCTGTTAGCAACTAAAGTCTTTACCAAAACGCTCAAGGCCGCCTCACCCCAGTTTGTATCGCCTCATTTTGGGGTCCACTTCCTGCGCCCAGGCATCGATCCCGCCGCGCAGGCAGCGCACGTTTTGTAAACCATGTCCCATGAAATAAGCGGCGGCATCCAAGCCATTTTTGCCCGCGTGATCAATCACAACCATCGGCGTGGTGTTGGTTCCCGTCGCCATCAACTCGCGCATGACGTCCTGTGAAAGCAGCACCGAACCGTCGATGTGCACAGCCTCGAATTCCTCCCGCGAGCGGACATCCACCAGTTTTATCGCCGGGACAGCTTGCCTTAAGGAGGTTAATTCAGCGGGGGAAATCAGCACTTTGGCGTCCTGCTCGTGGCTGGAATGGATGTGCGCCAAAACTTCCGTCACCGCCAGATTGCCATTTCTTGCGCAAACCTCTGCCAGGGTTTCTTCCGGGCTAAATCCGCAATTGCTGCACCCGCCTATATGATATTGGCGAAACAAAGCCCGCTGCGCTCCCGGGTAAATCTCCAGCACTTCGCGCATTTGTGATGTTGGCGTGATATTCATTTTAAAAAACGGGCCTTTAGAAAGCAGGCCCCTTGAGTCTAATGGCCGAAAAACTTTTGAATTTCTTTGATCACTTCCACGAACTGATCGACCTCGGCCTTGGTATTGTAAAAATAAAAGCTGGCGCGGGCCGTCGATTCCACTCCCAGTTTGTGCATCAGCGGTTGGGTGCAGTGATGCCCGCCCCGTAACGCCACACCGGCCTGGTCAGCCAGCGTCACCACATCGTGGGCGTGTACGTCCTTAAGCAGAAAACTTACGAGACCCGCGCGCTGCTCCGAGCCAGAGCGGGGGCCGAACAGTCGGATGTCCTTGAGGGTGGATAATTTTTCGTAGGCGTGGTGCGCGAGCTCCTGGTCATGTTTCCAGATGTTTTCGCGGCCGATCGCATCCAGGTAATCCATGGCGGCATGCAGGCCGATGGGCCCGGAAATATCCGGGGTGCCGGCCTCAAACCGATGCGGTGCCTGCTTGAACTCCGTCTTGTCGTAGCCAACCGTCAAAATCATTTCTCCGCCGCCCTGGTAGGGCGGCATCGCTTCGAGCAACTCCTGACGACCCCAAAGCACACCAATCCCCGTGGGCCCGCAGATTTTGTGGCCGGAAAACGCGAAGAAATCGCAACCGATGGCCTGAACGTCAACCGGCAAATGCCCGGCGCTCTGGGCGCCATCGACGAGGGTGGTGACACCCAGTTTTCGGGCGCGCGCACAAAGTTCTGTCACGGGATTCAAAGTCCCTAGCGAGTTGCTCACATGCACGATCGACAATAATTTCACCTGCGAGGTCAGCAGCGAATCAAGCGCGCCTAAATCGAGCAATCCGTCGTCCCCGGTGACCGGTATATAGGCAATTCGGGCGCCGGTCTGCTGGGCCAACATCTGCCAGGGGACGAGATTGCTGTGGTGCTCCATCTCCGTGAGCAGAATAACATCCCCGGTTTTGAGATGTTTTTTGCCCCAGGTGGCGGCGACGAGGTTGATGCTTTCGGTGGTGCCGCGGGTGAAGATGATTTCGTCAGCACTGCGGGCGTTGATGAATTTGGCTGTCCGGGTACGGCCGGCTTCAAATGCAATGGTAGAGCGGTTGCTTAATTCATGAATCCCGCGATGAACATTTGCGTTGTCGTGCTCGTAATAATGCACCAGCGCGTCAATTACCGATCGTGGCTTTTGCGAAGTGGCAGCGTTATCAAAATAAATCAACGGTTTGCCGTGGACGTTCTGGTCCAGAATCCTGAAATCCCTTCGCAGGGTTGACCAATTAATCGTTTTATTCATCGGAATTTGCCGCCACAGTCGCACTTTGCCGCAGATTAAACCTGGGGTTCAGCTGCGTAAATCGGTGATTTTCTGAGGACCGGTTAAAGCAGTCCTAATTGGAGTTTCGCCGCCTCCGTCATCATGCCCTGGTTCCAAGGTGGATCCCAAACCAGTTCGACATTGGCCTCATCGATGGGCTCAAGCGAGAGTAGTTTGTTTTGCACGTCCTGGGCCAGCACCGGTCCCATGCCGCAGCCGGGTGCCGTCAAAGTCATCTTCACATCGGCCCGGAAGCTGTTCTCGCCGGCGGGCGCCAGGTGACAGTCATAAATTAAACCCAGATCAACAATGTTGACCGGAATTTCCGGGTCGTAACAGGTCTTGAGTGATTCCCAGACTTTTTTCTCCAGTTGCTCTTGGGTCATCGGGCCGGTCGCAGTGGCGGCCGGGGCGGGCGTGACCGGGATTTCAAATCCCAAAGCATCGGCGTCTTTGGATTCAATGCGAAACATGTTGCCGTTAACAACAACGGTGTAAGTGCCGCCGAGTGATTGGGTAATATGGGCTGTCTCGTTTTTTTGCAGTGTGACCTTGGTGCCAATCGGCACGACGGAGGCATCCACATCGCGGGTCAAAACTCTTTGTTCGGAACTCATATCAGGGGATTTAATCTCTTCACCAATAGCATCATGCCTCAAACAGGCGGAAAATCAATCAAGTCTGGTCGTTTTCCGTGGTGACCGACGCGCTGCTTCCCTTAAGGGCGCCCATCAGGGCATGCCAGGACAAGATCGCGCATTTGACACGTGCCGGATATTTATGGACACCTGCAAAAACCGTGAGTTTGCCAACATCGCCGTTCACTTTGCCTGTCGTCACCATTTCGTGTACCTGCTCGAACATTTTCTCGGCTGCGGCTTTGGTTTTGCCTTTGATGTTTTCCGTGAGCAAAGATGCAGAGGCTTTTGAAATGCAGCAACCTGAGCCGACAAAACTGGCCTCCTTGATCACGTCGCCGTCCAGCGTCAGAAACAGCTTCAAATTATCACCGCAAATCGGGTTGCGACCCTGGGCCGAGCAGCTGCAAGCCGGCATTTCATGAAAATTGCGCGGCTTGCGGCAGTGATCCAGAATGACCTGCTGATAAAGGTCGTTGACGTCGTCGAACATGATTTAAATTCCAATCCCCGCAGAGGTTTAAGGCATTAATCGCCCAACCCTGTGAAAGCCGGCCCTTGCTTGCGGCACGGCGTTAATCATCATTTGTTTGCCAGATGATGATTTGCCTCCAGGCGATCCCAAACCAACTTGTCAATTTCCTCTCTCGCCGAGTCGCATTGGATGCGTTCAATGATTTCGCCCGCAAAGGCGTGAATCAACATCCGTTTGGCCGTGACCTCGTCAATTCCGCGGGAACGCAAATAAAACACGCTCTCCTCATTCAATTGGCCGATGGTGGCGCCATGCGTGCATTTGACATCATCCGCATAGATTTCCAATTGGGGCTTGGTGTCGGCGGTCGCATCGTCGGAGAGCAACAGGTTCTTATTGGTTTGTTTGGCGTCCGTTTTTTGAGCAATCGGATGCACATAAATCCGGCCATGGAAAACGCCCTTGGATTTATCATCAAGAATCCCGTTGAAATACTCATGGCTGGCGCAATGCGGTTGCGCATGCTGGACAAGCATATGATGGTCCGCAAGTTGCTCACCTCGAGTGAGATATAGACCGTTTAATACGCATTCCAAACCTTCGCCTGCGAGGTTTACCAAAATATTGTTGCGAGAGAGTTTTGCACCCAGGGCAATCGAGTGGACGTCCACCCGGCTGGTACGGCCAAATTCACCGGCTATCGTGGCGATGTGAAAAGCGTCAGTTGACTCGTCCTGCAGTTTAATGTGCTCCACGGAGGCATTATCGCCGGCAACTATTTCTGTAACCGCATTGGTAAAATACGCCTTGTCTTTGGTGCTCACGTAGCTTTCCACCACCGAGAGCTTGCTGTTCGCGCCGGCAATGATCAGGTTGCGCGGCATCATGGTTTCACCCCGATGTTTCGCGGAGCTGATATAGATCAATTGGACTGGTTCGTCGACCATCACGCTTGCGGGAACGGAGATGAAGGCGCCGTCAGAGAAAAAAGCCTGGTTCATGGCGGCGAAGGCATTCCCGGTCGTGCACGCATATTTGCCGAGATGTTTCTCAATCAGTGACGCATCCTTTGCCAGCGCTGCCGCGAGATTCTCAATCTGCACCCCGCCGGGCACAGCTTTCAGTAGCGAAAGTTCCGGGGCAAAGAAGCCGTTCACAAACACCAGCCTGTTACCCGGCAAACGAGTGAAGAGAGCGACTTCCAGTGCCTGCGTTTCAGCACCATTCACGGCTGCCGGCGTCGCCAATTGGAAAGGCAGCTGCGCGATCGGGGCGATGTTGGTGAAGCGCCAATCTTCGTCTTTCAGCGTGGGAAATCCCAGTTCGGCAAAGCAGGCCAATCCAGCTTTGCGCATGGGCAAAAGCCATCGGGGTTGCACCTCATTGTCAATGCCGTTAAACATTCTCACGATTGGTTCCACCGCGTCACTCGAATTCTTTTGGGTCATAGTTGGCATACCATCAAGCGTACATCTTTCCATGCAATGAAGCCACGTGCAAGTCTGGACGCGCTTGTTTTCGCCATGGAAACTGGCAAGTTATGCGTCTCATGCTAACGCAAGAAACAGTTCTGGAGGCGCTGAAATCCGTCAAATACCCCGGATTCTCGCGCGACATCGTTTCCTTTGGCCTGGTCAAAGACATCATTGCTGCCGGCGGGGAAGTAAAGGTCAGCCTGCAACTGACTTCAACCAATCACGAGGCGGCCCAACAGATTAAATTGGAGAGCGAGCGTGCTCTAAGTCGGTTGCCGGGGGTCAAGCGCGTACAAGTGGAGGTTCATCAACCAGAATCCGTAACCAATTCTGCGTCAAATACCTTTGCCAATCAAAGCAAAGTTGCCGGGGTGAAACGAATTATTGCTGTCGCCAGTGGCAAAGGTGGAGTGGGTAAATCAACCTGTTCGGTCAATCTTGCCTGTGCTCTGCATCATCTCGGCGCACGGGTCGGACTACTGGATTGCGACATTTACGGGCCAAGTATTCCATTGATGATGGGTATCCATGAACGGCCAACAGTTAACGCCAATGAACAATTGGTTCCACCCGTCGCCCACGGTATTAAAGTCATGAGTATCGGACTGCTCATAACGGATGACCAACCGGTGGTATGGCGCGGACCGATGATCACCAAAACCATCCAGCAATTCTTGTTGGCAGTAGATTGGAGCGATCTCGATTACTTGCTGGTGGATTTGCCTCCCGGCACAGGCGATGCACAACTATCTCTTTGTCAAACTGTTCCGCTGGACGGTGGGGTCATTATTACCACCCCGCAGGAAGCTTCCCTTGGCGTCGTCCGCAAAGGCATTGCCATGTTTAACAAGGTCAATGTCCCCATCCTCGGCATCGTTGAAAACATGAGCTATTTCACTACTCCCAACGGTGAACGGATTGAGATTTTTGGCCATGGCGGCGGCAAATCCGAGGCGGTCCGGCAAAATGCGCTGTTTTTGGGCGAGATCCCGATTTTCACCGAGATTAGGGAAGGTGGCGACCGGGGTATGCCATTGATGGTGTCAGCCCCAAACCATGCAGCTGGCAAGGCTTTCACTCAAATTGCGGAAACCCTGCGAAAAAATCTGATCTGATTGACTTGATTTGTCCAAATCCAAGGCTAAATTTCATATGTCAGCTTTGATGCAAAGATTTAACGACAAATTCACATATATGTCGAACCCTGGTAATGAATCATCGTCCTCGAACGATTTGCTGAAGAACTCCTCGTTGTATCGTGAGTTTCAAGCCGAGCGCGAAGAAATTCTCCGGCACAAATGGATTGAGTCAGAAAAAGCCGGCCGGGATATCGGTTTTGAGCAGGCCTTGACGGACTGGATCATCAAACATCGTTCCAGCTGGCGCAAAAACCGCCAGTCCGCCGGCACGAATTAAGCATTGCAGCTAAATTGGTTCCTTTAACGCCGTCCAGCGAGGTGGCGAAGGAAATTATGAACGCTAATTGCACTACGCGAATCATCTCCTTCGGGCGGAGAGGTTCGCGATTTTTTTATGCCTGAAACCACCATCCTCCTTGATTCGGGTGCCATGCAGAGGGCGCTCACGCGCATCGCGCATGAAATTGCCGAGCGAAATGAGCACGGGACCGAGGTGGTGCTGATCGGCATCCCTCAGGGTGGTGTGCCCCTCGCAAAGCGATTGGGCAGGATTCTTTCGGACATCTGGTGCCACCCGGTCACGGCCGGCAGCCTCGATGTTTCCATGCACCGCGACGATCTGGACCGGCGCGCGGCTCCAACGATTTATCCGACGGAAATTCCCTGTGACGTGAATGGCAAAACCGTTGTGCTGGTCGATGACGTGCTGTTCAGCGGACGCACTGTCAGGGCGGCGATGGATGCCCTGAACGATTTCGGCCGCCCGAAGAAGATCCAACTTGCGGTGTTGATCGACCGAGGCCACCGCGAACTCCCGATCAAGGCGGATTTTGTTGGTAAGAATGTCCCGACCGCGGCCCATGAAAAAGTATGTGTGCAGTTGGGTGAAATTGACGCGGTGACCTTGGAGCGAACATGACCTGGAACAAAAAACATCTGCTCGATATTGAATCGCTCACGGCTGAGGAGATAATGACCGTGCTCGACACCGGGCGCGCATTCAAAGCGGTCAGTGAAAGGGCCATCAAAAAAGTGCCCGCCCTGCGCGGCAAGACGGTTGTCAATCTCTTCATCGAGCCCTCCACGCGCACGCGTATCAGTTTTGAATTGGCCGAGCAGCGATTGTCTGCCGATATTGTGAATTTTTCCGCGGACGCGTCCTCGTTCAAAAAAGGCGAGACTCTCAAGGATACGGCCCGGAATCTCGAAGCGCTAAATGCGGATTTCATCGTGATCCGGCACAGCGCCTCGGGGGCAGCCCACTTTCTTTCCCGCGTGGTTAAATCCTGCATCATCAACGCCGGGGACGGGGCACACGAACACCCGACCCAGGCTCTCCTTGATGCCTTCACCATCCGCGAGCGGAAAGGAAAGATTGCCGGCCTGAATGTTACCATTCTTGGTGATATTCTTTACAGTCGCGTCGCCCGCTCCAATATCTGGGCCCTGCTCAAACTCGGCGCCCACGTGACTTTGTGCGGTCCCTCAACCTTGGTGCCCAAGACTTTTGCGCTGATGGGGTGTCGGGTGACCCACAGCGTGGACGAGGCGATTGCTGATGCGGACATCATTCACCTGCTACGCATTCAGCATGAACGTCAGCGTAAATCGATGTTTCCCGGGATTGGTGAGTACACCCAGCTTTTCGGGTTGAACCGGGCCAGGCTGGCTAAAACCAAGCCGGATGCGCTCATTATGCACCCCGGGCCCATCAATCGCGGGGTGGAAATCGACAGCGAGATCGCCGATTGCGGGCGTTCATTGATCCTTGAGCAAGTCACGAACGGATTGGCCGTTCGGATGGCGGTATTGTATTTGCTGAACGGAGGCAAAGGTCCGCAGGAAATCGTCGCCCACTAAGGCGTCTTCTAAAGCGACCTAAATGTTGATCAGCTTGATCTGCTTGTTCTCCGCTTCCGCAGCTTCCCCCAGCGTCTGGGTCTGGCGCCGGCGACGTTCGATAATGTGTTTATCCAGCACTGGATTGTAGGGTACGGGATAGTTGCCGTCGTAACAGGCCATGCAGAAGGATGACTTCGGCAAACCGGTTGCCTTGACCATGCCCTCCTGGGAAAGGTAGTGAAGTGAATCGGCATTCAAGTAGCGGCGGATTTCATCCACGGTATTGTTCGCGGCCATCAATTTGGTGCGGTCAGGAAAATCGATGCCGTAAACGCATGGATTCATGTGGGGCGGACAACTGACGGCCACATGAACTTCCCGGGCGCCCGCCTCCTTCAAGGTCTTGACTCGGGATCGGCAGGTTGTTCCGCGCACGATCGAATCGTCCACAATGATGACCCGCTTGTCTTTTACCAGCGACGCGATGAGGTTTAATTTCACCCGCACATTGAAGTCACGGATCAATTGGGTTGGCTGGAGAAAACTGCGACCGACATAATGGTTGCGGATGAAGGCCATTTCATAAGGAATGCCGGCTTCCTCGGAGTATCCCATCGCCGCGCAGACACCGCTATCCGGCACTGGAATGACCAGGTCGGCCTTCACATTATGTTCACGTGCAAGCTGACGGCCCATCTCCTTGCGAACGTCATAAACCGTTTGCCCACGCAGCACGCTGTCCGGTCGCGCAAAATAAACGTATTCAAAAATGCAAAAGGCCTCGCGTTTGTGCTCGGGAAACGCCTGGATGCTGATCAGGCCTTTTTCATTGATAATGACAATTTCCCCCGGCAGCACATCGCGGATGAATTCGGCGTGAATCAAATCGAACGCGGTCGTTTCACTCGCCAGGACCCAGGCGCCATTGGCGGTGCGGCCGATGGATAGGGGGCGGAACCCAAACTGGTCGCGCGCACCGATCAATTCCTTCTCGGTCATGATCACCAGAGAATAGGCGCCCTCAATGCGCCGCAGGGTTTGAACCAGTGTGTTCTCCACGCCATTAAGAGTCGGCTGGGCCAGCATCATCAGGATGATTTCGCTGTCCACCGTTGTCTGGAAGGGAACACCCTTGTGCTCGAGTTCATCGCGCAATTGTGCCGCATTCGTCAGGTTGCCGTTGTGCGCCACCGCAATCTGACCGCGCACGCAGTCCACCGTCAGCGGCTGGGCATTCTTCAGCTGCGACGAGCCGGTGGTTGAGTAGCGTGTATGGCCGATGGCACGGTCACCAACCAGGTTGTGCAAAATCTCACCGTTAAAAATCTGCGGCACGAGCCCCATGCCGTGGTGTTTGAAAAATCTCCCCTCGTGGCAGGAGACAATTCCTGCGCTTTCCTGACCTCGATGTTGTAGCGCATAAAGTCCGTAGTAGGTCAACTCGGCGGCACTCGGGTGACCGAAAATGCCGAAAACTCCACAATAATGTTTGGGATAGCTAGCTTGGGATTGCATCATGCGCGCAACTAGACTTTTCCATAAAAAAGGATGCCCGGCAAGTTGGAACGGCGGAAGAATCGCCTTGGGGCGAAAAATTTCACTGCGCGGCGGAGTTGGTTGAAACTGTTTCGCCCGCGTTGGTTGAAGGCTCGAAGGCGGGCACCGCTACGGCGGCATTCGTTTCCGCCGGTAATCCAAGCTGGGTCCGAAGCACGGCGCGGGCGGCGAAAGGCAAGCCATCCTGGGGGTCCAGCAGATCGTGCAATACGCTGCGGTTTAAATCATTATAATTCGGCAATGGGGTGCGGGTGTTGGCTTTGCCGTTCATCTCGGTTTTGGCGTTGTAATGCTTGTAAATCTGTTTTACCAGATTGATGAATCCCTGATAACGGTCATCTTCTCCAATTGCCAGATCGAGATAAGCGTTGCTCAAAAGGCCTTGCACGACTGCCGTAGTTCGCTCCTCTGAGGTATCATTTAATTCCAGTTGTACCCGGCGCACGGCATACTCATCCATCGTCATGGTATTAGGTAACGCTTCTGGATCGCCGTCCAAAATGGTTTTGTCCGGATACTTTTCACTCAAAACCTTGTACCACTTTGCGGCCTCCGCCAGGCGGTAGTTCTCGTATAGAAAATATACGGCGTCCCGCAAGAAATTGCGATGCGCGCGCAAAATGCCCTCCTTCTGGTTGGGCTGGTTTTCCTGGTCATAGCCTTTCATGTATGAGTCATTTGCCTTTTGCACCAGATCCAGATTGGGCCCCAACGAGTAAGTTTCGGTATAAGGGTTGGCGATGATGCGGCCATGATAAAATGACTGTTGCATGGATTGGTAAACGATCCGGCGCAGCATAATCAGATCATCCAGCTTGACCTTGTCCTGATTCTTTTTGGCAGCCTCGAGGCCTTTTTCGCCCCAGTAAATCGCGTGCGTTTCGGGCAGCCGCCAATCCAGCGGTCCCCAGTCTTCATTCACTTGCTCGGCGAATTCGGGGTCAATTTTGAATTTTTCGCGCAACACAATGGCGTTGGTTATTTGCTCGGGCGTCTGCGGATGAAGCAGGTCGATGAGATTGGTTCCTTTCGGGCCGAAAAACGGCGTCATTTCCTTGGCCCATTGGCTTTTGTAATAAATGTTCGCGTCGTCGAGGTTCGCCCCCATCTTGTGCTGGAAATCCCACGCCAGTTCGCGATAGATCAGGACATCTTCCGGGTTGTAATGGATACCTTTATCGCGCAGCAGGCTGAATCCGTTTTCGACCCAGCGCCAGCGGTCGGGAAAATCCTTGAACTTCACCGAAATGTTGTAGGTCATGTTCCAGCCTTGAAACACCCAGACTTGCGGAAAGTGCGGCTCCAGGTCCGTGATCCAGTTGGCCAGCTGGGCCGCTTCAAAAAATTTGTCATCCTGCTGCAAATCGTTCGCGCGAATCCAGAGAAAATTAGAAATCAAACCGCGGAAGCCGCCCAGTGCCACGGTGGTGAAAGCCAGCATCGGCGGCGCGTTGTCCAACGTCGCCATTTGCGTCATACCGAGCCGGTCACGGTCAACATTCAAGGACTGCTGGATCCGACCCGCGCCAACAAGCAGCGCGAACATCACCAGCAATCCCAGGATTTTTTTTGCGCGCGCGCTCATTGCGTCCCTTGGGCGGTCGCCAGTTCGCGCCGGTTTAAACAAAAGATTCCAATGAGGGCGAAGATACCGCCGAGCACTACGACGATTTGGACAAATGCCTGCCCGAGTTCGGTCCAGGTGACACTTCGGCCGGTGCTCAAGGCGTCAATCGGCGAGAAATTCTGCACCAGTTGGACGAGTGATAGGATGCCTTTGAAGGCTGGGATCAGCACCACATCCGCAACCGAATGGCCCGCCACTCCACTCTCCGAGTTTCCCGCCGCCACCGAGCCGCTTGCCACCGTTTCCGTCAGCGTTCCGCTCGACAACACCACCGTCATGAGTGCAAGCGAGAAGAAGGCCGCCACCGGAAAGGAAAGAAAGCTGGCGGCCATCAATCCCACAGCGGCCATCAGTGCCAACCAGAAAAAGATGATCCCCAAACCACGCACAAAATTCACCCCGAACGTGGTTTCCGGGTAAAGCACTTCCATCCCGTCCTCCAACGGAAACAATAGGGCCGTGTTGTTAGGATTGGCCACCACAATAGTCATCTGGCCGTCTTTATCGAACAGGTTGGCCGGGATGGTGAATTCATGGAAAGTATCCGGAGCCATGCTCATGGGTTCGCTTTGCCAATAATTTGTGGATCCGGCACCCCCCACTTGCCACACCAGCATAAAAGTGCCGTTCGCGCTGTGGTTCGCCGAATTGAATTTTACCCGCAGCTGCAACGGTCGGTCGTGTAAATAGTTCTTGGCAAAACCCAAATCGATCTGCCATGGCCGGGTGTAACCGGGCGGAACAAGTTGAAAGTCTGCCTTGACCTGCTCGCGAATCTGGCGGCGCACCTCCGGCAAATCAACCGACCGGGCCAGCTCCGGGTTGCTTTTGAGTCGATTGGCAAGAACTTGTTCTGTCTCGGTATCGATTTGTGCGGTGACATCCTCCGGCTTGGCTGAACCGCGCGAGACCAGCACCTGCTCGCGCAGGATGGTTTGCTCGGCTGCCGGCAGCGTGCCTGCCCGCCATTGCAACATGCCAAAGACGCAGGCGCCCGAAATCGCCAGCAGCGCCGCGTCCAGTGAGACGATGCCCATCCATTTTCCGAGCCAGATTTGCCAGCGGGCGATGGGTTTCGTGGCGACCACCTGAATCTGGCATTCCTCGATGTCTCGGGCCAGCGTGCCACAGGATAGCCAGAGGGTTGAGAACCCCAACAGCGCCGTGATCGCGCTCAAGGTGTAGGTCAAAATAATCTGGGTGAATCCGCTTGCCGTGCCGTCATCCTTGATCACCAGCGGCAGGCCAACCACGGCCAGAACCAACAACGCCGCGATCACCAGGAAGAGGCGAAAGCGCAGCGCGGCCTTCCAAGTCAACCACGTGATGGCGAGTATTCTTTGCATTAGTTCAACCGGATCGGGCAGGGAAGCACGAAAACGATCCCGCCAGCGTCATTTGGTGGAATCGAAGCGGCCGGTTTATTTTTTGTTTCCCAACAACGATGAAAGTTTTTCCTCCGCCTTGGCCAAATCCACAGCCGGTTCCGGTTTATTGGAGGCGGGAGGGTTTTCCGATGCCGTCGAAGGGGACCCAGCCTTCGCCAGCGCCGCCAGTTTTTGCTCGTCGACCTTTGAACCTGCCACCGGGGTGGTAGTGCCGGCTGGGGAAGGGGTGGCAACCGTTGGCAGGGATAACTTTTCGAGCAACTTTTCCGATTGCGGTTTTTCCTGTCCGCCCGCCCGCAAATATTCAGCCACCCGCGCTCCGGACTGTGCGCCGCTGGTTTCGTTGGCAGAGCGCGCCCGGGCGACGACCGCCAGAAAATAACTCTCGAGGTTTTGCGTGGGATTATCCACCCGCACTTCACCCGTGGTGACGTCTTTGCGAATTATTTCCAGGACCCGCTCCAAGGTTTCGCGGGGCAGTACCGGCGTGGTGATGCGCAGCGTGTCTGGTTCGGCCAGCAATTCTTTCAATGTACCGGCTGCCTGAATCCGGCCACCGTAATAAATCACCACGCGGTCGCAAACATCCTCGACATCGGAAAGCAAATGGCTGCTCAGGATCACCGTTTTGCCACGACGTGCCAAGGCGACGATCAGATCCTTCACCTCACGGCAGCCAATCGGGTCCAATCCGGCGGTAGGCTCGTCCAAAATGACTAAGTCGGGGTCATTGATCAAGGCTTGCGCCAGGCCAATGCGGCGTTGCATGCCCTTGGAGAATTCACCCACTGCGCGAGTCTGGGTTTTGCCAAGGCCAACCATTTCCAGCAGCTGCTCCGAACGACGCTCACGTTCGGCTTTGGGCAAATGGAAAAGGCTTCCAAAAAAATCCAGCGTTTCCCGGGAATTAAGGTAGCGGTACAGGTAGGATTCTTCCGGCAGATAGCCAATGCGGGTTTTGGTCTGCACATGGCGCGGCGAATGGCCAAATACCTCGATGTGGCCGCGCGTCGGATTCAGCAAACCCAACAATAGCTTGACGGTGGTGGATTTACCGGAACCATTCGGCCCAAGCAAACCAAACACCTCGCCTCGCCGGACCTCAAAGTCAACGTTGTCGACCGCGCGCGCCTTCGGCCGGTTCCAGAAATCCTTGAAGACCTTGGTTAGTCCGCGCACGGACACAACCACCTCCGCGGATTTTCCAGTCCCGGCTGGCGATGACAAATTCAATTCGGCTACAGGCATAGGGTCCAATCTAATCTTTGACCTTCGAATTCCCCGGGCGATCAAAATTCGCCCGGGCGGCTGCGCAATCAACCCGAAGGCGAGGCTGCGTCAGGCCATTTTCGGGGTTAATTGGCCGCTGGCACGCCGCGGCGCAATTTCCGGTTCCGGATGAAAATGTTCCAATTCCTCACCTTTGCGCACAAGCCGCGCGCTGTTAAAAATCACGATGAGAGTGCCGGCGACATGCAGCATCGCGGCCGTGATCGGGCCAATGAACCCGAACGCAGAGGCCGAGAGACCGACGATGATAAAGCAGACCCCGAAGGCGAAATTCTGGTTGATCACCGCGCGTGTGCTGCGCGAGAGTCTGACCAGGAAGGGCAGGCGCCGGAGATCATTATTCATCAATGCGATCGTGGCGCTATGAATGGCCACTTCGCTGCCGGCGGCGCCCATCGCAATTCCGATGTCGCCCGCTGCCAGGGCGGGCGCGTCGTTTACGCCGTCGCCGATGACCGCGACCTTGTAGCCTTTGGCTTTCATCGCGCGGACAAATTCCACCTTGTTCTGGGGCAGACAATCACCCTTGGCTTCGCCGCAGCCGATTTCTGTCGCCACCCGGGTGGCCACGACCTGCCGGTCGCCCGAAATCATGGCGATGCGTCGTACCCCTGCCTCTTTCAATTCCGCCAAAGCTTCTTTTGCCTCCGCACGGGTTTGGTCCTGCATGCCCACCCAGCCAACGCAGTGACCGTCACGCGCGACGAAAATCAAGCTCCAGCCTTCGGTCTCACTCAAATCCACAGATTTCTCGAACGAGGCATCGATCCCATTGTCCTTGAGCCATTGGGCGCGGCCAACCAAAACGTGGGAACCGTTGATTTGGGCCTTTACGCCGCGACCCGGGGTCTCGGTAAAATCCTTGGGTTCAGCCAGCGGAACGCCCGCCTCGCCAGCCAGAAGAGCGAGCGCCTTGGCGGTCGGATGATTGCTGTACTTTTCCGCCGAAGCTGCCAGCAGGAGCAGTTCAGCCGGCTTTGTTGCGCCGATGGGCGCCAGCCGGCTGACGGCGAGTTGACCGGTTGTCAGGGTGCCGGTTTTATCGAAAACGAAGGCGTTGATTTTTGCCGCCGCCTCAATGTCCGCGACGTTCTTGATCAGGATGCCCAGGCGCGCCGCGGCGGACAGGGCCGCCACCATCGCGGTGGGTGTTGCCAGAATGAAGGCGCACGGGCAGGAAACCACGAATACCGCGATCACGCGGTCAAGTTGGTGGGTGAACGCCCAAACCAGCGCGCCAATCACCAGCACGAGCGGTGTATAAAATCCCATGTATTGATCCACAATTTTCTGGATCGGCAGCTTGGTCTGTTCCGCGGCTATGATCAGCTCCCGTACCCGGCCGAGGGTGGTGTCTTCGCCCGCGCGACTGACTTTGATCTCCAGCAGCCCGGTGAGATTCTGGGTGCCGGCAAAAACTTCGTCGCCGGGCTTCTTATCCGCAGGGAGCGATTCGCCGGTGATTGTGGCCTGGTTAAAAGAGCCCTGGCCCGTGACAATTATTCCGTCCGCCGCGACATTGTCGCCGGGACGAATCCGGATGATATCGCCCACACGCAGTTCGCTGGCGGCAACTTCTTCCTCCATCTCGGATAGCGCCCCCGGGGCCGCACCGCCCGCGCGTTTGATTCTTCGCGCCTTGGTCGGCGTCAGTTTGATCAGGGATTCAATGGAATCCCGCGCACCTTCGGCAGTGCGGGTTTCAATCAATTCGCCGGTCAGCATGAAAAAAGCGACCACCCCGGCAGTTTTGTAATCTTCCGAGGCAAAGGCCGCGAGCACTGCGATGGCGACCAGTTCGTTGATGCTCAACCGGCCGACGCGCAAATCTTTGATGGCGGTGAGAACAATTGGATAGCCCAGGATAATCGCGCCAATGAACGCACTGGCGCTGGCCAGGGTGGTGCCGGCCGCAAATAGCCAATCCACGAGGTAGGCGTTAACCACAAAAACCACTCCCAGAACAAGTTGCCAAAGATGCACAGCGGAATGCGAATGATCGTGGCCGCACCCGCACGTGTCGTCATGGACGTGCTTGTGTTCATGCTGGCTTAAAAGCGATGTGACTTGCATAAAATTGTGTTCCCTTTCGGTTTAAGAACCCGGGGGCACTTTTGGCTGCGGCGGTTCCCGATTTAACATTAACCGAACTTCGGTGCTTTTGCCATTGTCGCTGGTGGGTTGCACCCATTTCTCAACATTGGTCAGCGCCTCGCCCATGGCTTTCACCAGATATTGCTGCGTGAACAGGGCCGGGTCGCTGTCATAAAGCGGCTCAAGGTCATTGAAGCGTTTGGCCTCCGCCAGCACATTTGTGACGTAGTTGGCGCTGGCCACCGATGCCTGATTGATGATCATGGACGATTCGCCAAGCGCCTGGCTCAAGACCTGATTGGTATAACTATTCGCGTCAATCAGTGCCTTGTCGCGGTTCTGGCGTGCAATCGTGACCTGATCAAAGACGGCTTGTAGTTGCCGCGGCGGACGGCTCTCCACATCGCATTGTTCGACGATAATTCCAAGGTGTTCCTCTTCCGACTGTTCCTCAACGCGGTTCTGAACGGCTTCGCGGAAGGGGGAAACCTGGTTCAACAAAATGTCATCCACTTTGAATCGCGCTGCCGTGTAGAGCAGGGCGTTGTTTAAAATGTTTTGCACCGTGTTTGATGCCGCCACAAAATTGAAAGTGAAATCAAAAGGATCTTCAATGTGATAGCGGAGGGTTACCCGTGAATGGATGATATTGGTGTCGCCGGTAATCAAGTAGCCATCGATCGCAGGGTTCAAGGAGGGCCCGGCGGGTAGTTCTTCACCGCTCAACTCCTGTTCTGGTGTGGTGTGGTACCAGCCGATGGTGGAGGAAACGATTTGTTGCTCCGTGATCGGAATTTTCACCACTTCGTCGATCGGATAGGGAAGCGACCAATGCAATCCCGCGCCCAGCAGCCGATTCTCACCTTCGCCCAGGGGTTTGCCAAACCGCAAAATGACGGCTTTCTCCTGCGGCCCGACGGTGAAAAAGCCCGAGCCAAAAAACGCCACCACCATCAGTACCATGACGATTTTGACAACCGCAAAACTACTGCGCAAGGCCTCGGATAAGGCCTGCGACGAAGCATCCTGGATTTCTGGCGCAAAATCACTCTCCGGTCCGTGGGCGTGGGGGTGCCCGTGATCGTGATGTTTTGGATGTTCCTCGCTCATATTACTGGCTAACCGTATTCGTCGGCAGATGCTGGAACAAATCAAACGGCGGCGTCCGGTCGTCGAAAATCAATGTGGTCTTTTGATTCATCGATTCCTTCATCGCTTCGATGCGCAGCAGAAAAATATAGAGGTCGGGGTTTTTTTCAAAAACGCGCAATGTCGGCGCGGCTGCCGCTTCGGCTTCACCGCGGATCCGGATGGCCGCCGCTTGGGCGTTGGCAATCGTTTCAGCTGCCTGGCGGTCAGCGTCGGCACGAATGATGGTTGCCTCTTTTGCGCCATCGTATTGCTCTTTGTCGATCAGCCGCTGGCGATCGGCGTTCATACGCACAAAGACGCTCTGGGTGACGCTTTCCGGCAGTTCGATTTTCTTCAATCCGAGGAATTCCAGGCTGATGCCGTAGTTATTCGTACTCAAATCCGCCTGAACGGCCTGTTGGATTTCGGCTTCGATCTCGTCAAATTTTAGCTGTTTCGGGTCAGTGTTCACGAAGTCTGAGAGGTCGTGGTGGCCGATGACGGCGTTCTTGGCGTTCCGCAGCATGTTTTCCAGCGCCGATTGTGCGGCGGGTACTGAACCAAGGAATTTTGGGTAGAACGCGCTGGCGTCGGAAATCTTCCAGCCGGTGTAAACTGTCACGATCAGGTTGTTGTTGTCGCGGGTGTAATTCTGGCTGAATTTGTCCTCAAAATTCTGCACGCGTTGGTCAAACTTGTAGACCTTCTGGATAGGCCAGGGCCATTTGAAATAAGCGCCCGGCTGGTTAATATTTTGCACCGGCTTGCCGAAAGTGGTGACGACAGCCACTTCGGACTGGCGCACTTGAAAGACAAAGAGCAGCAGGACAAATATCAGGATCAGCAATGCGCCGATGATGACCGTTAATAAGTTTCGTTTCATGGTGATGAATTGTTGGGCACTCCCAGATTGATCAGGTCGTCGCGAATTTTGTCCTCCAGCTCGTAGATCAACACATTTTGTGTATTGGTAACGAGCATGACGTACTTGCGCGCGTTGGCCGTCGCGGCCGGAAACGCCTGAAAATAGGCACGCTGCTTGTAAATGAGCGGCGCGGTTTCAAAGGCAGGCAACTGATTCGTAAAGAGCGCTGCGTTTGCGAAAGCCGAGGTGTCCAACTGAACTCGCAACGCTTCGGCGGCACTGTTGGTCGTAAAGGCCACCGCATCAGCAATAGCATTGGTCATGATTGCATCCGCTTGCGCCAGCAGGTTTGAGGCGATATGTGTCTGTAAGGCGCCGACTACTTTCTCATAGTTCTCCGCCACTTTTCCGGCGGTGGGAGGATGAATATCCTGGAGCCCCACAAATACAATCTTTGCACCCAGCCGTTTTGCATTCGCCGCCGTCTGGATGTCATCCTTCAAGGTGCTCGCCGCCACCAGCCGTCCACTTGACAAAAGCGTGTTCATATCCGCGCCGGCCAAATAATGCACCACCGCTCGCGTTGCCAGTTCCGAAAGCAAATTGCTGGAATCGGAGTTTTGATAGACCCAATCGATGATATTGGTGATCTGGAATTGAATTGGAATACTGACTGAGATCAAGCTGACCGGCGGTGCCCTGAGGCTGTCACTGGTGCCATCGTCGCTGGCGTTGCTTGATTTCAAGGTTGAAGGCTCGCTGCTTCCCACCAGAAAATTTTGTTCCTGGTTATGTGCCACTGTCCAAAGAACGGTGCCCGTATCATTGGTGTCCGGCGTGTAGCCGACATAGAGCGACTGAATTTGCTCGGTGCGGTACCGGTAAATCTGGTCGACTGGCCAAGGCAGTTTCAAATGCGCCCCGGCGGTGAGTGTGGCCACCGGCTTGCCGAAATGTTCCAAAACCGCCTGTTCACCGGCATCGACAAATACCACGCAGGTGGAAAGAATCAAAACCGCCAACTGCGCCAGAAGCAGCACGGGCAGGTTGGTTTGTAGCATCTGGAAGAACCAGGTTTCTGAAACCTTGAAACCGAATTGATAATCCAGCGCCTGGGCTGCGGTGGTAAAGAGACTTTCGGGCTGGGCCAGCAAGCCAACCACGCGGCTGTCATACAAGGGGCGGGAGATTTTACCTTTGAGGTGCGGACGGTAGATCTCCAGCAGCAGCGTCAAAAGCATCTCCGCTGCCATCAGTCCCAGCAATACACACAAACCGCGGGCCACCCAGACATCCGCCTGCAAAAACTTTCCTTCCACTCCGGCGATTCCCAGCGCAGTAAAGGTGCACACGAACGCACCCGCTAGCAGAAAACTGGAACTGGGGCGCAATAAACGGTGATCCTGTAACCGCGAAATCGTCACCGAAAAACGGCCCAACAGAAAAAGCAGCAGCGAAATGATGGCATAGAGCGAGAGCGCTGGCATGGCGCGCACTGAGTTCAAGCCGGGATTTGGTTTGCCAATCCAGCGCCACAGCATCCAAGCCCCGCCGGCTTCCAGCAGCAGCAAAAGGATGCAGAAGCCTGGGACAAAATACTTCTCGAACTGTTCGCGTGCCCGGCGCGCAGGAAACACCTCGGAGTCCTTGGCTGCGAACAGTGCGGATTCACCCTGGTTGCGGGCAAGCTCGTCCATCTCCAGTTTTTCCAGCCGCTCGTTTTCCTCGAGCCGCATCTGGAACCAGCCGGTGAAGGCAACCAGTACCGCCAGCCCTAGGAAGACCGAGGCGGCCTGACCGGCTTGCGAGTTCACAAAAATGGTGACCCCAAAGGCCGCGATGAATGAAACGATCGCGGCGACCAGATTCACCGATCCATTTTTCTGTGCGTTGCGTTCCACGAAAATTAGTTATTAAAAATTAAACCGGCAAAATGGGAAATTAGCGGGCGCGAACCGCCCCATACGATTATACCATGTCTGATAAATCATTTTGCTTTCTTTAGCCCAACTCACGTTCTTCAAATAATACCGCTCCGGCCGCCAGCGCCGCTCCCGCGTAACAAACCGCATAGCCCAGTGCTTTGGCGACATAATCCCAATGAAAAGTGCTTTTGCCCAAGTTGATCGCATCAGCAAGCCAAAAAAGCTGCCAGTTTGGAATGACGCTGTAAAGCGCCGAAGCCCACCAGGAGCCCTGGGCGGCCGCCCGGCCAAAGAAATAATCCGACATCAAGCCGATCAGGAATATGCCCGAGCAGATTGCCAGGGTGGGGATCGTGTCAAGCCGGGTCGAACATGCCAGCGCCACTGCCGCCAGGATCCACAGGGCAAATAAAATCAATATCCCCGCCGGTAAAAGATTCCAATTGACGTGCCCCAACGTTCCCAGGCTTTCCATCTGGGTGGTAAATTGAAAAACCATGAACGCGGCCAGGGTGGTGAGAACGACCACGCCGAAAACCGCGTCACTAACAAAAGACCGGCGCAAAAAGAAATTGCTGAAACCGGCGAGGAGGTAGGCAAGGAGCACCCCGCCGGCGACGATGCCGATTGCCGGCAGATCCGTCTTGCCGTAGGCATCAAACGCCATGCGGCTGGCCAGCAGCACGCCGATCATGTTGACATACGTCAGCACGGTAAGCGCTCCCGCCAGTCCCGCAAATTTAGCCAGCAGGAATTGCAGGCGGCCGACCGGCTTGGATAAGACCACCAAAGCCGTTCCCGACCGGATTTCGCGGGCCAGCGACGACGAGGCGCTCAGGACCGCCCCAAATAATCCCGAGAGCAGCATGACCGCCAGGACGGAATTTTCCACCAGTTTCGGTTCGTCGCCGAAGGCGAAGTAATAAGGGACCGCGAGGAAAATCTCAAAGGCCAGGGAGCCGGTCATCAACAGCAGAAAGATCGGCTGCCGAACCAGTTCCATGAACGCGTTAACCGAAATGGTAAGAAACTGACGCATCTAAGGTTTCAAAAGCTTAGGCATTGGAGCGGAAATTACCAGAGGTTATTCCCGTCAGGTTGCAATATTTCTCAGAATTAATACGTAATGGAGAGAGCAGACACTGATTTTGTTCAAAAAAGAATATTTTTTACAAAATCAACTAAATGCGGTGGTTCCTTGCGATTTCGTCGTTTTACGACAAAAATGCCGAGCACGAAAGCCTTCATGCGGCATTAGACGCCAGAGGAAATTGCTCAGGCAAAACAAGCTCTCCTCTCTTACCCAACCGACTCAATTGAAAGGGATGGGGAATGATTAGGCCATCGCGCGGGCAATGGCATTCCACCAGACATCATGCAGCTCAGTGACTGGCACGAAGAATTCTCCCGTTGCGGTTTTGACGGTCAATTGATCGCCGCCCACCTTGCCGATTTGAACTGCCGGAACGCCCATGAGTTTGGCCCGTTCCACGACTTTCACTGCAGCTTGCGGCTGGCAGGTAACGACCACCCGCGATTGCGTTTCACCGAAGAGCAGGGCATCGAGGCGAATTCCTGTTTTGGCGGACAAATCAATCATGGCACCAATCAGGCGCGGGGTACCCCGGGCAACTAACTGACTAATTCCGCATTCCGCCAGCGCCACCGCCAGGCCTCCCTCGCTGCAATCATGGGCGCTTTTGACCAGGCCGGATTGGATCAAGCCGATCAGCGTGGTGTGCAGCGTCTTCGCAATCTCTAAATCGCAACGCGGTGGTGAGCCGGTTTTCTTGCCGTCGACGACTTGCAAATAAGCACTTCCGCCTAGTCCGAGCAGGGGATCCGCTTCGTCTGCAATTTCCCCAAGCAGGATGATGGCGTCGCCCTCGTCTTTGAACCACTGAGTCGTGATGTCTTCCGGTTTCTCGATAATGCCGACCACGGCTACGGTTGGCGTTGGGTCAATCGGACCGCTCGGATTTTGATTGTAGAGCGAGCAATTTCCGCCGGTGACGGGCGCGTTAAACGCTTTGCACGCTTCAGCCAGGCCGCGGACACTCTCGCGAATCTGCCAGAACAACTCCGGTTTGTGCGGATTGGCCATGTTCAGGTTGTCCGTGGCTCCGAGTGGAATCGCTCCGCTGCACGCCAGGTTCCGGCAGGCTTCGGTCACCGCCGCCTTGCCGCCCTCATAAGGGTCGAGGTAGACATAGCCACCGTTACAATCAACCGTCAGCGCCAGGTATTTCTCAGTTACCGTCGCATCGCCCACCTTGGCCGCGAGTTCGGCGCTCATTACTGGAAGTGAATCAGGCTTGATCCGGATGACCGCTGCATCGCTGCCGGGCAGTACCAGGGAACCGTCGCGCACCTGATGATCGTATTGACGGTAAACCCAGTTCTTCGAGGCGATGGTGGGCCACGCTAGCAGCCGTTTTAAATGCTCGCCCGGGGCGGTGGTGTCCGCAATTCCACCGAGGCGGAAGGCGCGGACTTCCTTGAGGTAAGCCGGTTCTTGGGCTTCACGATGATAAACCGGCGATTCGTCGGCGATCTTTTTAGCCGGAATATCCACCACCAGCCTGCCGCCATGCCGCACCAGCATGTGCCCGGTATCGGTGATGATTCCGATTTCAGACCACGGCAAATCCCACTTGTCAAAAATCCGCTTCACCTCGTCTTCGCGTCCCTTATGAACCACGATGAGCATGCGTTCCTGCGATTCCGAAAGCATGATTTCGTAACTGCTCATGTTTGGGGCGCGCTGCGGAACCTTGTCCAATTCAATCTCAATACCGGTGCCCGCACGCGCGGCCATCTCGCAGGTGGAACAGGTCAACCCGGCTGCCCCCATGTCCTGCATCCCGGCAACCGCACCGGTGGCCAGCAGTTCCAGGCACGCCTCGCAGACGAGCTTTTCCATGAAAGGATCGCCCACTTGCACCGCTCCGCGCTGTTGCTCGGCGGATTCTTCGGTCAAATCCTGGGAGGCAAATGCCGCGCCTGCAAGACCGTCGCGGCCCGTGGCCGGCCCGACATAAAAGACCGGATTACCCACGCCCCGCGCCGCTCCGCGCGTGATCTGTTCGTGCCGCAAAACGCCGAGACAGAAGGCGTTCACCAACGGGTTACCCTCGTAACTCTTGTCAAAATAAACCTCGCCGGCAATCGTCGGGATGCCGAAACAGTTGCCGTAGTGCGCAATGCCGCTCACCACGCCGCTGAAAAGACGGCGTACCTCGGGATTTGAAAGGTCGCCGAACCGGAGCGAATTAACCGCGCAAATAGGCCGCGCTCCCATTGTAAAAATGTCCCGCACGATTCCACCAACCCCGGTGGTCGCGCCCTGGAACGGTTCGACCGCGCTCGGATGGTTGTGCGATTCGATTTTGAAGGCGATGGCGAGGCCGTCACCTATGTCGATGATCCCCGCATTTTCCTCCCCCGCGCCAACGAGGATTTTAGGGGATTTGGTGGGAAAGGTTTTGAGCAGCGGCCGCGTGTTTTTATAGCTGCAATGCTCGCTCCACATGACCGAGAAGATGCCCAGTTCAGTGTAACTCGGCGTGCGCCCGAGAATCTGCGTGGCTTGGACATATTCTTCCGGAGTCAGGTTGTGTTTGGCAACCAATGCGGGGGTGATGGCGGGTTCGGTCATTTCAAAAAGTTAATTCCGTGTTTGCGAATAAAATTGTTGGCCAATGCATCAGGGGATCAGGCCACTAGCGCGGCCGTTTTCTTCTCCAGGGCCGCAAAAACGCTCTCAAAAATCCATTTGCCGTCGTCGCTTCCCAGCAAGGGTTCGCAGGCGCGTTCGGGATGGGGCATTAATCCCGCCACATTGCGGCGTTCATTGCAAATGCCCGCAATATTCAACAGGGCGCCATTGGGGTTGGCCTGGTCCGTCACGTTCCCGGCGGCGTCACAATACTGCCACAGGATTTGGTTGCCGGCCTTCAGCTTCGCCAGGGTTTCCTCGTCGGCATAATAACAGCCTTCCCCGTGGGCGATCGGCACGCGCAGGATCTTTCCCGCCGGGATGCGGCTGGTGAAAGGCGATTCGTTGGTCACGGTCTTGAGAAAAACGTTTTCGCAATGGAATTGCAGGTCGCGGTTCCGGATAAGCGCGCCGGGCAGCAGGCCGGCTTCCGCGAGCACTTGAAAGCCGTTGCAGACACCCAGCACCAGGCCGCCATTGTCGGCAAATTGTTTGACGGCCTGCATGACGGGGCTGAATCGCGCAATGGCGCCGCAACGCAAATAATCCCCGTAACTAAAGCCGCCGGGCACGATCACCACCTCCGTGTCTCCCAGCGAGGCTTCCTTGTGCCAGACCAGGCGCGCGGAGTGCCCAAGCCGGCGAACCGCGTGGACGGCGTCCTGGTCGCAATTGCTGGCGGGAAATTGTAAAACGGCAAAATTCATTCCAGGATTTATACTATTTCAAGTTTGTAATCCTCAATCACCGGATTGCTCAGGAGTTTGTGCGCCGCCTCGTTCAAGGCTTTCTCGGCCGCGGCGGAATCCGTCCCGGGGGCAAGATCGATTTCAATGTATTTCCCGATATGGACGCCGGTGACGCCGGTATAGCCCATGTGGGCCAGGGCGTTCTGGACGGTTTTACCCTGCGGATCGAGCACCGCTTTCTTCGGGGTGATGATAATTTTGGCTTTCATGTGCGCTGACATAGTCTCAGGTTTCAAGTTTGCAGTTTCAAGTTAGAAGTGAGTCCCCCGTTCCTTTCCTGCTGGCGATTGGGCGCCTTTTTTCTTTAGCCGCCAGGTCTCATGAGTGATTTCATTGCCAGCCGGGAACCGCAGTCGACATCAAAAAAAGTCGCACCGCGCGCATCCTCGCCATTGAATTAATTCGGGGGTTGCGGCATTATGTCTGCCATGAATAGTGTAATCTCTGCGGAGGGTCGGCCGGCCGGTTTAAATGGAGGTCCCGAACCCTTTTCCATCATCATCTTCGGTGCCAGCGGCGATTTGACCGCCCGCAAGCTGATTCCCGCACTTTATCACCTTTGCAAAGACAAGCTAATGCCGGCGGATTTCCGGATCATTGGCTTTGCGCGGCGCGAAAAAACCGACGAGTCATGGCGGCAGGAACTGCGCACTGCGCTCGACCAGTTTTCCCGCACCAAACCCGTGGATGACCAGGTTTGGGCGGAGTTTTCAAAACATATTTTTTACTGTGTCGGCGACATGACCGAGTCGGCGGCATACACCAAGCTCGAGCAGAAGCTGAGTTCGTTCAACCAGCCCCAGCTGCGCCAGAACCTGCTTTTTTACCTCGCCACCCAACCCAGCCAGTTCGGGGTCGTTGCTGAACAGCTGCACCTTGCGAAATTATTGCAGAAAAACGGTGCGACGGGCTCCGGGCGCATCATCGTGGAAAAGCCTTTTGGCCATGACCTTGCTTCGGCCCAGGCGTTAAATCAGGAACTCACCCGGTTTGCCAACGAGCAACAGGTATTCCGCATTGACCATTACCTCGGCAAGGAAACGGTTCAAAACATCCTGATGTTCCGCTTTTCCAACTCAATATTTGAGCAACTCTGGAATCGTAACTCAGTGGATCATGTCCAGCTCACCGTCAGTGAAAAGCTCGGCGTCGCTGACCGCGGCGGCTATTATGAGGAGGCTGGCGCCATCCGAGACATGGTGCAGAATCACATGTTGCAGGTGCTTTCTCTCATCGCGATGGAGCCGCCGGTTTCGCTGGAGGCCGAATCTGTCCGCAACGAAAAAGTGAAATTGCTCAAATCCATCCGTCCCCTTACCCCAGAGGATGTCGCCAAGCAGGTCGTGCGGGGTCAATATTTTGCCGGCTCGGTGGACGGGCAGCCGCGTCCGGGTTATCGCCAGGAAACCAAGGTGAACCCCAATTCCAACGTAGAAACCTTTGTGGCGATGAAGTTGCTCGTTGATAACTGGCGCTGGAGCGGGGTTCCTTTTTATCTGCGCACGGGCAAAAACCTGCCCATGAGTGCCAGCGAAGTCCGGATTCAATTCCGTCCGACCCCGAACGTGTTGTTTGCCGCTCAATGCGGTTCCCATCTCGACGCCAACGCTCTGACACTGCGTTTGCAACCCAACGAAGGTATTTCCCTCCACTTTAACGGCAAGGTTCCAGGCATGAGCCTTGGCGTTCGCCCCGTGCGGATGCACTTTAGTTATGATGCCGAATTCGGGGCTTATACTCCGGAAGCCTATGAGCGTCTTTTGTTGGAGGCCATCACTGGCGACGCGACCCTCTTCATTCGTCGCGACGAGGTGGAAACCGCCTGGCAAATCGTGGATTCCATCCGCAATGCCTGGCAGAACAAACCGTTGACCAACCGGGAATTCTATGCCGCCGGAACCTGGGGTCCAATCGCCGCTGACGATCTCCTCGCTGCAAGCGGGCACGAGTGGCACGAGCCGCACGTTATCAAGTAGCCAGGTGTAATCCATTTGGTTAGCAAGGCATCAGGCTGTAGTTTTATTGACGTGTAAATTAAACGCCGAAGCGTTCTTATTTATTTGGGGAGAAACGGCAAAACGCCGTACCGCGCTTGAAATCTATTTCCATGAAAAAATTTGAACTGATTTCCTTTCCCGGTCCTGATGAACTTGCCGCCGCCGCGGCCCGCGCCTGGCTGGAGGAAATTCAAGCCGCTCGTCAATCGAGCAAACCGCACTGCGTTGCGCTTTCTGGTGGCCGGATCACTCAAAGATTTTTTTGCGCCAGCGTCGAACAGGCTCGATCCAGCAAGATTTCCTTTGATCAAGTGGAGTTTTTCTGGGCTGACGAACGCTGTGTTCCGCCCGCTGATCCGGAGAGCAATTTCAAACTAGCCGATGAGCTGCTGTTTACGCCGCTCAAGATTGCGCAGCGTCAAATTCATCGGTTGCGCGGGGAAATGGCTCCGGCTGAGGCTGCCAGCCTAGCCCAAACTGAACTGGCCAAGGCTGTAGCTACCAAAAACAACCAGCCGATATTGGATTTGATCCTTTTGGGGATGGGCGAGGACGGTCACGTTGCTTCGCTTTTCCCGGGTGCCAGTCAGCAGATCTGGGAAGCGACTGCCTCATTTCTGGTCATCGAAAACTCTCCGAAGCCGCCACCAACCCGGATTTCCCTGAGTTTTGCCTCAATTATCGCGGCCACAAAAGTGTGGGTGCTTGCCTCCGGTGCGGGCAAGGCCAATGCTTTGCGCGAATCGCTTAATCCACAGGGACAAACGCCGCTCGCCCGCGTGCTTCGGGCCCGCACTGAAACAAAAATTTATTCTGACATCACGCTGAATTGACATTTGTAACTAAATAGTTAATTGTCTGGTTGAAGTTGGGTGACCGAAGCAGGCGGTGTTAAGGCCGCTGGGGAAAAGATTTTGAGAAATTGAATTTTTTTTGAACCTTTGTAATGTGAGTTGCGTCTGAGATGTTGTGCGCATTGATTTCGCTGTCCGTTTAGGGTTGGCATAGGGGTTTTGCTCGCAACGTGGCTCGGACAGCGCCCCCCAAGTTGGCCTCGTTGCCCTTCTGAGCGCCTTGGTGAAGGCGTATAAACCTTATCACCGCAAAGGCCGGACGAAAGTCCGGCCTTTCGCTATTTACGGATGACATTTACGGATGATTGTTTGAACCTGATTATTGGACTGTTAAATACAATTGATTCGAACGCGAAAACTATTATCATTCCCAACGCATGAAACATCAGCTCGATTTCGAAAAACCGATCATCGAACTGCAAAACAAGCTGGAAGAGCTCCGGGCGCAGCCGGAGAAACATTCACTGGGCATCAGTTTTGACGAGGAACTCAAGCTGATTGAGAAAAAACTTGAGGAGACCCGTCGTCAGATTTTCCTGAATCTCAGCCCATGGCAGCGCATCCAACTGGCGCGTCACCCCAAACGGCCATACACCCTTGATTACATCAACCACGCCTTTTCCGATTTTCAGGAACTCCACGGCGACCGGTTGTTCGCAGAGGACCGCGCCATGGTCGGCGGCTTTGCCCGTTTGGGGCAACATCCCGTCATGGTCATCGGAACGCAAAAGGGTCGGGATACCAAGGAGAATATCCTGCGCAACTTTGGGGCTGCCCATCCCGAGGGGTATCGCAAGGCATTGCGCCTGATGCGCCTGGCCAATAAGTTTGGCCTTCCTATCATCACTTTGATCGACACTGCGGGTGCTTATCCCGGCGTGGCGGCCGAGGAACGGCACATCGCCGAGGCTATCGCCGTTAATTTGCGCGAAATGACCTTGCTACAGGTGCCCATCATTTCCGCCATCATCGGCGAAGGCGGATCAGGCGGCGCACTCGGTATCGGGGTGGCTGATCGGGTTTTGATTTTGGAAAACGCCTATTACTCGGTCATCAGCCCGGAAGGATGCGCGGCCATCTTGTGGAAAGATCGTGCGAATACGGCCAAAGCTGCCGCTGCCCTTAAAATCACCGCCAAAGATTTGCTGGAACTCAAGCTGGTGGACGAAATTGTACCTGAACCACTTGGCGGCGCGCACACCGATCCCGCCGGCACGGCTGCCAATCTCAAAGCGCATTTGTTGCATAATTTGGAAAACAATAAGGCTTTGTCCGTTCCCGAGCGCCTGAAGAAACGCTACGACAAATTCCGGTCTCACGGCCAATTTCTTGAAGAAGCCGAGGCCGAGCCATCGCCCGGTGTCGTGGCGCCGAACCCGGTAACCATGGTCGCGTGATTCTCCCGATCGGCGTTCTCTCATCAGAAATCCGCAACCCTAATTGCCATGCTGTACCCTTTGCTTTTTAAGCCTATTTTCAAGGAACGCGTCTGGGGTGGACGCGAATTGGAACGGCTGTACAACAAGCATATCCCCGCTGCGGTGCCGATTGGTGAAGCGTGGGAAATTTCTGATCGCCCGGGTGATGAAAGCACCGTCCACAACGGCGCCCTGGCCGGGAAAAACCTGCGTTGGCTGATGCAACAGCATGGAATGGAAATACTTGGCAGCGCGCGGCCGGCCACGGAAGGCCGATTCCCACTCCTCTGCAAAATTTTGGATGCGCGCGATCGGCTCTCGCTTCAGGTGCATCCCCCCGCGAGCATGGCGGCTGAACTCAAGGGCGAGCCAAAAACCGAAATGTGGTTCATCGCCGACGCCGCGCCCGGAGCTGAGTTGTTTGTCGGTCTTAAACGCGGAGTGACGCGCGCGGAATTTGAGCGCAAAATCGCCGCTGGCAGCGTTGCGGATTGTTTTCACCGCGTGCCGGTGCGCGCGGGGGATACCATGTTTCTGCCCAGCGGACGTGTCCACGCGATCGGTGCCGGTCTGGTTATCTTTGAAATCCAACAGAATTCCGACACTACTTATCGTGTCTTCGACTGGAACCGCCTGGGTCTGGATGGTAAACCGCGTGAAATGCATATCGCGCAATCACTCGCCAGCATTGATTTCAACGATTTCGAGCCGAAATTGGTTGGCACTCCTTTCGTTGCCGATGGCCTGGTTCAAAAACGCACCCTGGTAAAAGACGCCTTGTTCGATGTGGAAATCTGGCAAATGGGCTCGGGCGCGAAGAAATCACTCCCGCCTGGAAAGCTGCAAATCATTGCGGTGCCAAGCGGGGAAATAGAAATTCAGGACGGTTTGACCTCCGTGAGCTTGTCCGCCGGACAATTCAGTTTGATTCCGGCGAGTCTGCCAGAAACAACCATAGTGGCAAAGTCAGGCGTCACCATGTTGCGGGTAGAAGCTCATTGAGGCGGCTGCGCTCAATTCAGGGATAGATCATCGGGCATTTGGGCAAGCAAACGGTTCTGCCAGCCGCCCTTGGATTTCAAAACCTTCTGCCAAAGCTGCTCCGGCGGTGTTTCAAATACGAGTTCCAAAGTGGCGGGATAGGTCAGCCAAGCCTTCCGTTTCATCTCGTTTTCCAGCTGGCCTGGGCTCCAGCCCGCGTAGCCGGCAAAGAGCCGGACCCGTTTTGTGGCTGAGAAAGATCCGCCCACTTCCACCAGTTCATCCAGCGAATGACCCAGCGCGAGGTTCGGCATCACCGCTGCATCTGGTATGAAATTGTCCGTGTGCAGAAAGCTTAAGGCACCGGGCTGTACCGGCCCGCCGAGAAAAAGTGGGGATTCCTTGAGCGAATCGGGTAGATCGGCGAGGATCATTTCGCCGACAGTTTTGCCAAGAGAACGGTTGAGCACCAGGCCGAAGGCTCCTTCGGAGTCATGCTGACAGACGAGCACCACGGTCCGTTGAAAAAATGAACCGCCTAGCTGGCCGCTATCAAGCAGCAGCTGCCCTTTCAAAAACTTGCGCTGGCTGGGGGTCGCCATTCTTCCTTAACTTCCCCCAAGTTCGCCACTTTTGCAATCGGCGCAAGCTAATTTAATGATGTGCTCTCAATTGGCCGGCAGAGCGAGGTCAACCGCCTGTCCGGAGGCGAGGTTTTGAACCCGTACCCGGTTGGGCTGGATGTCCTCACAACGGATGGCCACATTCGTACCCCCGAGTTTCACTTGATTGACATCATTGGGGAAAAATGAGCGCCCATTGATGATGGCCGAAGGCGGGTTTCCCCATAGGATGCCTTCTAGTTTTAGCACGGCTGGCCCGGCTGCCGGCGCTGGCGGCCGGACCACGGCCACAGGGACCTCCGGGGCGCTCACTGGTGCGGGGGTGGCGGGGGTCATTTTTACGTCCCTGATTTCATCCAGATGTCCTTCTTCAAGACGCGATGTGACGCCATATCGCATCCAATCCAGCACGTCGTCAAAACCATATTGCTGTTCCGCGGCGATGAAGAGTTCCACCTGCCCCCGGGTATATAAGTTTTTCAAAACCCGCTGTTTCTCCGCCTCCTCGCCTTGTGCGTCCATCAGAAGATAACCCATCATTTCACAAAATCCTTCCTCTGCATCGCGATCAATCCGCCGGTGCCTTTCCTTGGAAACATTCTCGCCCACCCAGGCGTGCGAGTATTCATGGGCGCAGGTCTCTTTCAATTCGCTCAGGGGCAGCCCGATCATGAGTTTCATGTGGTAACGTTTTACCCCGTCCTCGGTCACCGGCTCGATGCAGCCGAGCAGATCGGGACTTTCAAAATCGTGGCCCGAAGCATCAAACATGGAATCCACATCAATCCGGTCGATGACTGCCACATCCACGTTGTCTGGGAAAGAGGTGAAACGCGAGAATACGTGGTCCAGATCATCCTTTACCTCGGCACTGACTTGCTGGGCCTTCCGGGCATCCAATACCGCCGTTGCGCCATCGCGAGCACATAGAAATCGTCCGTCCGGCAACTTGATTTCATCACCTGGTTTAATGGGCAAACCGCAGAGGTAGCATCGCGGCAAATTGAAGACGCAATTGGAACACACCTCCTCCGTTTTGCCCGTGAGCTCATCGGTCATGGTGTAAATAGTACCGTAAATGGGCTGACCGCAAACCGCACAAAAGTCCCCGGCCCGGGTGGTCAATGGGCTGAAAACGATCACCAAGGCCAGCAAACACAAGCACGGAAGGAGTTTTTCCACGATTTTGGATGGCGTCATCATAATTTGCGCCATTAGAAAGCACCTTCCACGCCACAAACAAATCGGGAGAACTTTAGAAGATACTGCGATCCAGACACTAAAAACGGCGTCGAAACGTTCGTTTCGGCGCCGTCGAGCTCGGGCTAAGTGCCCAAAAATTAGAGAGACTTCACTTTTTTGACAATCGCAGCCGCATCGATGCCAAAGTGGGCCAGCAATTCCTCTGCTTTGCCTGAACGCGGAATGCCGTTCACTGCCAGCTTGTGGACCTTGATGCTCTCCACGCTCAGTTCGCCTGCAACGGCATCACCGAGACCGCCCTCGGCATAATGATCCTCCACGGTGATCACGGTGTTGTTTGTCTTTTGAGCCGCCGCCAGGATTTCCTTTTTGCCCAGCGGCTTAATGCTGTAAGCGTCAATCACAGTCACGTTGACGCCCTCAGCCTTGAGAATGTCTGCTGCCTTCAGTGCCTCGAACAGGGTGACTCCGGCGCTGACAATGGTGACTTTGTCCCCGGCGTTTTGACGGATAACTTTGGCCCCGCCGATCGGGAACTCCTCGTCGTTGCCGTAAATGACCGGCGTTTTCGGCCGGGAGGTGCGCATGAAGCATACCCCCTTGGCCAGAGCCATTTGTTCCAGTAATTTTTCCGTGCTGACAGCGTCGCTCGGATAAAGGACCGTGCTACCGACCACCGCGCGCATCATGGCCAGATCTTCCAGCGCCATTTGCGATGGACCGTCTTCACCAATGCTCACGCCGACGTGCGAGCCGACCAGCTTGATGTTTGCCTGCGAAATGCCCGCCACGCGAATTTGATCGTAAGCGCGGGTGAAAAAAGTGGCGAAGGTCGATGCGAACGGCACTTTGCCTCGCGCGCCGTAACCGGTGGAAACGCCAACCATGTTTTGTTCGGCGATGTAACCCTCCGTCGAGCGGGCTGGAAATTTCTTGAAGAATTTGTCCGCGTAGGTGGAATTTTTGGTGTCGCCATCAATCGCCACGATGCGCTCATCCGCCTCGCCGAGGCGAACCAGGGCGGTTCCATAGGCTTCACGCGTGGCGATCAGATCTCCTGCCTTGTAACTGATTGCGGGATAGCTGGAAGGCGCGACATTTGCCGGCGCAGGCAGCGGGTTCGGTGCGGGAATCTTCACGCCCAATCCGGACTTGGCCACCGGCTGCAACTCGGCCACAGCACGGGCGGCTTCTTCCTTGTTCAACGGCTTGCCGTGCCAGCCTTCTTTGTCCTGCAGAAAGGAAACCCCGGCCCCTTTGTACGTTTTGGCGATGATCGCCAGCGGCTTGTCGTCCAATCCGACACCGCTCAAAACCTCCAGCAACTCTTCGATATCGTGACCGTCCACGTCTTCCACGCGCCAGCCAAACGATTTAAAACGGTCGCGATAAACTTCCAAATGATGGCCGAAGGCGGTTGCCTCACTTTGGCCGAGACGGTTGCCGTCCACGATCGCGATCAAGTTGTTCAATCTATAAAAGCCTGCCAGCGAGGCTGCTTCCCAGACGGCGCCCTCGGCAATTTCGCCGTCTCCGAGCAGGACGTAGGTGTTGTAATCCAGATTATCCAAACGTGCTGCTAGCGCGATACCGACCCCGACCCCCAGACCTTGTCCGAGGGAGCCCGTGGCCACGTCAACAAACGGCAGCCGGGGAGTGGGATGACCCTCCAGGTCACTACCGAATTGGCGCAATTTCAACAATTCCGGAATCGGGATAAAACCATTTTCCGCCCAAGCGGCATAAAGCAGCGGCGCAGCGTGACCTTTGGAGAGGATGAAACGGTCATTATTGTGAAAATGAGGATTCTTGGCATCGTACTTCATGTGACCAAAGAACAACGTGGCCACAATATCAGCAGCCGAACAGCAAGACGTCGGATGTCCGCTACCCGCTGCGGTCGTGGCTTCAATGGAATGAATTCGCAACTGGTTGGCGATGCCTTTTAAAGGTTCAATGTCCGTTTCAATCATAATTAATAAAGTTCCTCCAGAGTAACCCGCGAGGGGCAAATGCCAAGAATGAAATCGACTGAATCCTTAATTTAACCTGCCAGTCACAAGGTTGCGCGGAAGCTTACTGGCGGAAAACATGGCCGGGATAGGAGCAGGTTGGCACTTCGTTCACGGCGTTGATGGAATACGTTCCACCGCTCGGGCAGACCGGGAAAACTCCACTTTTTAAAAAAGGCAGCAGGTCCGCCTCCTTGGGCACGGCGCTGTCCGGTTCACTGTTCTCCGTGGCCCAGGCTTGCTTGGCATCGTCAATCCGTCGCAGATTGCTCAGGCAGGTTTTTTGGGCGATGATCGCCGCGTTATTGGTGGCGTAAGTCGCCGCCACCAGCAGAATCTGCTCTGTTTGGGACTCCAGCTGCTGCAAATGTTGTTGCTGCAGGCGGATCGCCAGCCTGGCTGTGGCTAAATGCTGGGCATTTGACGTGTTCTCCGCCTCCATTTCGGCCAACGAGTCCTCCAATCCGGCAAAGCGGTTCGTCAGAATCTCATTTTGCTTTCGGAGTCGCAGGATTTCTGAGGCTTGCAATCCCACGTTGGAATTCTTGAGCGCGTCCAAATCGTCCTGGGTCTGGCTCAGTTGCACCTCCGTGTCACGCAGATTCAACGTGGCGGCGTCCTTCTCACGGATGGCTCGGAAAAGAAAAATATCCGTCACGAGCATCATGGCGAGGCACGCCCACGGAAACCACCGTTTTACGTTCATGTTTCCCGCAGTTTCTGCCTTTGGGGGAAATGGTCAAACAGTAAATGAATTAGCGTCTGAACTGCGCGCGGACTGCGTGAAAGCATTGACCTAAAGCCCTTGATGGCAGGTTTTTCTTCTGTGGAATTGACCCGGTCGCGCGCGTGTCACGCGCCGGGTATTAGTGATGCCGGATTTGCTGGTTTAATGTTTAAAAATCAGAAAACGCACAAGTTGCTGTTTGTGAAATATTTATGATTTATTAAGATAATAAATATTAATGCATTATATAACTAATAATAAGATAAATGTGTTTCGTGTCTTTTGAGTCGCATTTGTGTGACATTTGTGTGACATTTTGGTGAAAGTGTGTTAGCTTTTCATTAATGGAAGATCTCATTTATGCATTTCCACTCGGTGTGGCGGCATTCTTTGCCTTTCTAATATTGCGCAAAGAAATCCACTAATCGCTGGGCTGGAAAGTTAAAGCGAACTAAAATCGCCATATCAGCTAATGCTGAACCCATTAGGTTCAGTTCAGATCACCGGTTTGGCCGCTGCAATTTCCCGGTTATAGATGCCGTTTCGAGCCATTTTTCTTGCGAAGACTTCCGGGAAAAATCTTAAAACATCAAATAGCCCGAAACTCCATTTTGAGGTTTCCGTCCGTGTGCTGGACCAAACAGGAACGAGGGGGCACAGTCTGAATACCTGTTGAATAATAAAAATGGAGGATGAATAATCATCCCCCACTGATCAAATCAGACTGAAGCGTCCGCCGTTTCTTACTTTAGAGGCTCAATCTTCGAGGCGGTCAGGACTTCTTTGTCGCCATCCTCCTTGACCGTGCCGGTGACCGTGACTTTTTCGCCGTCAGTCGTGCAAATATTGGAGTGAAAATCTTTGCTGACCGAATTTTGGTCCAGGAAGTAATTGACGGTTTTGCCGTCCTTTTGAACCTGGAGAACGTTCTGGCAGGAGGTGCAAATGTGAAGTGAACATTTCCCGCAGACCAACAACCCCGTGAGGGTGACGGGTGCGCTTGAATCGTCCGCGAGAACCAGCGGAGCCGATGCCGCCCACAACAACCCGGCGGCCAGGATGATCATTAAGTTTTTCATAGTCATTGGTATTTGGATTGACAGCTCGGTTGAGCCGAAGCTTATGATAGCACAGTTCCCCCAAAGCTGCTATCCAAAATTGCAACAAGCCCACCGGGACCTGTGAATAAATCGGGGCGATCTGGGGCGAACCCATTTGCCGGCGGCGCATCCTTTGGCTTCCCGAAGGCACCAAGAATGGCTGGCGTTGGCAACGGACATGGACAGGGTTGTGTTGCATCAAGCATTAAGGGCAATGCTGACTGCACCATACTCCCCCTCCCGCCATGGGGGGGGTTCGCTTCTGAACATGGGTCTTTGCGCTAGGGGCCAGCCCCACCGTGGCCAGTGTATATTCCGGGACTGGTTGTTTCTTGGGGATGGAAAACGTATTAACGTATTGACGTTTTACTTTTCACGAATTGGGTCGGGACCGCCAACTGTGACTTCAATGGTTCTCGAACGCTACTGAATCACGAAACTGGTCGTGGCAGTCCGCGTTCCGTTTGCATCAACGTATCCAAACTCAAATTTAGAGGCCTGTGCGCTTTGATCGAAACGACACTCCGTAGGGTTGATAAAGTTCACCAACGCGCAAAAAATAATATATGTGGCAGGCGGCAAGAGGATTTCCAAAACATAACCACCTTCTCCCTGCTTCATGGCGAGGTCTGTAACATTGACTCCTTCGCGCACGATAACCTGACGAACAGTGGTGGTCGGGTCTGTTTGGAAACGGCCTAGAAAAAGGACGTTTGCTGACGCAGGTTTAGGCTGGATATCGGTGATGATATATGTGCTCAGTTTCATTGCGGTTCCTTTCGGATTCGGTTTTGTTTAACCGTGAGTGTTGATTTACCGAAGGGGGATTTGAGACGCAAGACAATCATCGAAATGTATGTAAATATGAACAAGCAAACTAAAATGGCCGAGCACGTCGGCAACGAATTCACCGTGCAATTATTGCGATGCTCGGAAGAATCTTTGCGCATACAGATTTGCATTCGTGTCGGTAAACAACCAATTGCCGTGGCCATCAGTTGAATTGGTCGTGACAGCTTTCAGCAAGTAACAATATCAGTTTCTTTAAATCGACGTTACGTTGTCTGGTCAAGGCCGGATACTTGAATAAATCAGGGAATTCTCTTGTTCCAGAAAACGCACTATTAAATGGCATTGTGAATTTCTGATGAATCAGCTTTCGAAGTGGACGCCGTCTTGATTGTATAATCTGTCTGAGTCTTCGTAATAATGTAAAATCAATCCAACTCTCCCTCACATCTAGGGGTGACTGAAATGGTTCACAAAACAGCTTTTAAAAAATGGCCCATATTGCAATAGGCTGCCCCCTTTTAAACCAGTTAATCCACCCAAAATCCGTCGGACGACGAGCCAGCCGTCCAAAATTGTTCAACCGTCCATCTAAACTGGTATCGTAATCGATTATAAAATCACTCCGGAAACGCTGATTTGGTAATTTTGGCCGTCAAAAACTGAGGCGAAAAATGGAAAATGTCCCCAAACCGATTAACCACGTTGACGGAATGGGGTCGGATTCTCGCGCCATACCCCTTTGGCCCCGTTTTCACCCCTCAAACCGTAGAACCTCAACCAAAAAACAGGAACGCAAAGCCAGACCATCAAAATCCTCATTTCCTTCAGTCTCCGCCGTCGTTCTGGTTTATGTTCTGGTTTCAAGGTGGTTTGACCCATGTTCCAGACGACGTTATCAAGCCGATTCAAAAGGTGGATTCCTCAGAAAAACACGGATTTCTTTGAGCATCCTGAAGAAAACCCGAAGCGAAGACTGGTGCGCGCGGCGGGGGTCGAACCCACAACCTTCGGCTTCGGAGACCGACGCTCTATCCAATTGAGCTACGCGCGCAAAATCGCAACGCGTATAATACGCGCCGACCAAAGTCCGCGGCAAGCAAATCCGCAGTGGCAGCGTCACCTCGAGGGGCGGCGGGACGGGCGAAAAAGGGCAGCGACAATCCCCGGTTGGAGGCAATCATTTGTCTTTCGCGATTACCACTGCTCCGCGTTGTCTCGGGGGCCAATGTCAGGCCTTGCGGTCCTTGAGGTTTGACGGTGCGTCCGGCGATTTTCGTTGCAAGTGCTGCAGATTGATTTTAATGTCAGTTCAAACCCGAAATTTAATATGTATTTTGGTGTTGATTACTACCCGGAGCACTGGGTGTTCCCGTACAGCGGAACCCGCGAAAATCCTGAGGCGTTGTGGGAGGAAGATGCCGCCTTGATGGCCAAATCCGGCATCAACGTGGTGCGCATTGGCGAATTTACCTGGGGCATCTCCGAACCCGAGGAGGGCAAATACGATTTTTCCTGGTTGCAACGGGTCATGGACATCATGGCGCGTCACAATATCAAGGTGATCCTTGGTACCCCCACGGCTGCACCTCCCATCTGGCTGGCCCTGAAGCATCCCGAGATTTTGCCCATGGACGAATACGGAATCGTCAAGCACGCGGGCACCCGCCGCGCTGCCTGTCTTTCCAGTGACACCTTCTGGGAGTATTCACGGAGGATCGTCAACGCCATGATCGACGCGGTGGGCAAACATCCGCAACTGATCGCCTGGCAGCTCGATAACAGCATCGGCGGCAACGAAACTGAATTTTCCTTTAATCCGGCCACCAAGAAAGAATGGCACCAGTGGCTCCAGGCCAAATACAAGTCCATCCACCGGCTGAATGACATGCTCGGCCTGCGCTTCTGGGCCCAGACCGTCACCGATTGGGAACAGGTGCCGATGCCGATGTACACGCCCACGATGCACAATCCCGCCCTGGCGCTGGACTGGAGCCGCTTCAGCAGCGATACCATGGTGCAGTTCATAAAAATGCAGGCGGATATTTTGCACGAACGCTGCCCGCAGCAGCCGGTCACCGTGACTTTGCGCCCCTTTGTCAGGAAATATGATCACTTTGACATGGCCGAGGTGGTGGACTTCGTCTCTATGGAGAGCAACGTGGCGATCAAAGCCAAATCCGCCGAGCTGGCCTGCGATCTGGACATGGTTCGCTCGCTCAAGAAAAAGGATATTCGCACGCCGGACAGTGATGTGGGTTTCTGGGCGATGGAACAGAAAGCCGGTCAGGTGAACTGGGAACAGGTCAACTCGCTGGTGCGTCCCGGCCTGATCCGGCTGTTCACCTATCAACTGCTTTCACGCGGGGCCAGCGGCGTGGTCTATTTTCGCTGGCGCCAGCCGCGCATCGGCTGCGAACAATTTTACGGTGCCATTCTTTCGCACCATTTGGAAGGCAATCGGCGCGCGCTGTCGGAGATCAGCCAGATTGGGGAGGAAATCAAGGTGCTGGCACCCGCCCTCAAGGACACGAAGGTCGTCGCCGACGTCTGCATTGTTTATAGCGACGAAAACGAATGGGCTTTGAGCCAGCCCATGCAGCCGAACAATTTCTTCAGCCTGCGCGAGCACGTTCAGCTGTTTTACAACGCGTTGCACAGCCGGAATTTTCAGGTGGATTTTGCGCGACCCGGCGAGGATTTGTCCCAGTACAAAATCGTGATTGTTCCCTCCATGCGCGTGTTGAGTGCGAGTGAGGCCGACAACCTCAAACTGTACGTCCAGAACGGGGGCACGCTGGTCGCGACCTTCAACACCGGTCTGGTTAATCAATATCATATCGCGCCCGACTCGGGCTATCCGCATGAACTGACAGATTTGTTCGGGCTGGAGGTGTTGGAATTCGACGCGCTGCCGCCCGGCCAGGAAAATCACCTGACTTTCAAGGGCGCTTTCACCACGAGCCAGATGCATCCGGCCCGGATGTGGTGTGATATCATTGAACCCAAGGGCTGCCAGATCCTCGCCAATTATGCGAAGGATTTCTATGCGGGTCGTCCTGCCATGACCGTGAATAATTTTGGCCTGGGCCGCGCGATCTACCTAGGCACCATGAGTCACCAGCATTTCTATCATGATCTGGTTTCTTGGTTGCGCCAGACTTGCAACCTCCATCCGTTGCTCAAAGTCCCGGAAAACATCGAGGTCAGCATGCGGCAAAAAGAAGGCACGCGCATTTTCTTCCTGATTAACCATCAAAATTCCCCCATCCGCATCCAATTTTACAAGCCCATGCATGATTTCCTCACCGGAGTCACTTTCTCGGGCAATTACGACCTCCAGCCGCTTGGCGTCCTGGTCCTTGACGACCATCCGGAAGCTAAAAACCATGGCGCTGGCGCCTGATTTTAGTCATCATATTAGAGGTGAGCGGTTTAAATATTATCCTGGGGGGCCTCGCAACCATGAGTTGCGGGTTGGTCGTGTGGCAATTGTTTGCCGCGCGCAGTTTTCCATTGCACAAGAGAGTGAGCGACGCCGCCGTTAAGGCCTTTACTCCCGGGATTTCCATCCTTAAACCGCTCAAAGGCTGTGATGATACCACGGCCGATTCACTTGAAAGCTGGTTCAGGCAAAATTACCAAGGTCCGACGCAAATCCTGTTCGGGGTCGCCGACAGCGCCGATCCCGTCTGCTTCATTGTCCGCGAACTGCAGCAGAAATATCCCGCCATCCAGGCGGAACTCGTCGTTTGCGAGGTTAGGGGATTGGCGAATGCCAAGGTGGCCAAGCTGGTGCAATTGGAAAAACTCGCCCGCCATGATTTCATCCTGATCAGCGATGCGGACGTCCGGGTGCCGGCGGACTTTCTGGCTAATTTTGTTGCGCCGTTGCGCGACAAGGAAGTTGGTCTGGTCAACTGCTTTTATCGTCTGGCCAACCCCGTGAATTTTGCGATGCGCTGCGAGGCCGTGTCCGTCAACGCGGATTTCTGGAGTCAGGTCCTGCAATCCAAAAATCTGGGGCCGCTTGATTTTGCGCTTGGCGCGGCGATCATGCTGCGGCGGGAATCGCTCGCCCAGATCGGCGGGTTTGGCGCCCTCGCCAACTGCCTGGCCGACGATTACCAATTGGGTAATCGCATTTTCAACAACGGCCATCGCATTGAGCTTTGTCCGGTGGTGGTTGAATGCTGGGATCCGCCGATGAGCTGGACCGACGTTTGGAAACATCAAGTCCGCTGGGCGCGGACCATCCGGGTTTGCCAGCCGGTGCCATATTTTTTCAGTATTCTGTCGAATGCCACCCTCTGGCCGGTGCTGTGGCTAGCCTGCTCCGTGGGGACGACGAAATCTTGTGGTCTGCCGCTCACGGCCATGATTTTCTTGCTCACGCGGATTGCCCTGGCCCAAAAGCTGCAACACTATTTCACGCCGGGACGCCAATTGGTCTCCGATGCCTGGCTGGTCCCGCTGAAGGATCTGTTCCAAACCGTGGTCTGGCTTACCGCCTTTTCGGGCAATACCGTGGAATGGCGCGGACGCAAAATGCAGTTGTTGCGCGACGGAACCCTGGTCGAACTGGGCCAGAGTGCCTGAAGGATCGGGTTTGTAAAAACGCGCCATACTTGTCGGGTTTTCGAGGATTCCGAGTCCCAAGAATCCGGTCAAAAGAAATCACGCTCCCATTGGCGGACAAAACAAAGTTCTGTCTGTCTTTCCACCCGGTTAAACCGGGAAAAATCATGGTTTAAACAGTCGTCAAATCGGCCTTTAGTCCAGCCCGAGGGGGCTACGTTGTCAGGCTGGATCTGGTCGGGATGATAACCGACGCGTGATCCGATTCCAACGGCTCCAGTTCACCGACGAGACGTGGAACATTAAAATTGATTGACGGAGCAACTCGACATTGCTAGGATTTAGTTGTTAGAAAGAAGGTTATGGTAAAGCAAGATAAACAAGCCAGCATAGATGCACTCATCAAGGCTGTCGAAGAACGCGATTTACTTCTTCGTAAATCAAAAATGCTGTCCAAAGGGTCTCCCAATTTTGCTGCAATCAACGCGTTGAAAATTCGTGCTCCGGATTCACGAAGGAAATCATCGAACTAGGACACCATGACCAGCGAAGCCTTATGGCGCTCTGACTGATTGATCTGCAAGACCGACCAGTTCACCTTGCTTTTACAGCTGAGATGGAAATGGTGGGCGCTGAGGGACTCGAACCCCCGACCTACTCGGTGTAAGCGAGATGCGCTAGCCACTGCGCCAAGCGCCCAACATTAGACAAGTTTAGCCGTTAAGCGGTGGACAGTTCAATACAAATTGGAGGGGTGTTTGCCACATAGACACAGATCACAGCGAGGGAAGCGTCGAATTAGTTCGACCCTGTTTGCCTGGTTCCCATGGTTTTCCCTGTTTGTGGGGGGTGGCAATAGTCGGCTGTGAATCTTTGGCGAATCCCTCTTTGTGGCTAAAATTTATGAATGTTCGCCGCAGAGCTCGCCGGTAAAATGTTGCTGGCGCAATGCTTCGAACAAAATCAGGGCCGCGCAATTGGAGAGATTCAAGGAACGAGATTTTTCGTTGAACATCGGAATGCGCAGCCATTGTTCGCGGTATTGTTCCAGCAGCTGCTTGGGCAAACCCGCCGTTTCCCGGCCGAAAATCAAATAGTCGTCCGGCAGGAAATTCACCTCGCTGTAAATCCTGGGTCCGCCGGATTCGATGAACCAAAAGCGGGCGTTATTCTTCCCGAGTGACAGGACGAATTCGCCCCAGTTATTCCAGCGATGCCATTCAACCTGCTGCCAATAGTCCATGCCCGCGCGTTTCAATTGGGCATCGTCGAGCTTGAAACCAAATGGTTCGACCAGATGCAACACCGATTTTGTGGCGGCGCAGAGACGGGCTACGTTGCCGGTGTTTGGCGGGATTTCCGGTTCAACCAGGACGATGTTCATGCCGGGAGAATCAAGAATTTAGAAAACAGAATCCAGAAGCAGTCGAACCGAAAGGAACCTTCCACCGACCAGCGTTTTGGATTCATGGTGAACGCTTCCGGCTGCCGGAAGTTGTTTTTCGGCTTTTGTCGTAATAGACCTCCCACAAAACCAGCCCGTGCGCAGGTGCGGTCATGCCAGCCACCCGGCGATCGCGGCTGGCGAGGATCTCGGCCACCCGTTCCAGCGGGATTTTGCCCTGTCCAACCTGCACCAAGGTCCCCACGATGCCACGGCACATTTTGTAAAGAAACCCATCGCCTTCGATAATAAAAGTGAGTTGCTGGCCTGATTTTTTGATGTCACAGCGGGTCAGCGTGCGGACATTGGACTCCATCTCATAACTGCGGGTGCCGGCGAAGCAGCGAAAATCGTGGCGGCCAATAAAAATCTTGGCCGCCGCCCGCATATTGGCGAGGTCCAGCTTGACGGGAAAATGCCACGCGCGCTTGATCAGGAGGGGATTCATCGCGTGATGATTCCAAACGAAGTAACGGTATTGTTTGCTGGTGGCGTCAAAGCGCGCGTGGAAATCCGGAGGAGTCCGGACGGCGGAAAGGACGCGAATATCGTCCGGCAGTAGGGCGTTGAGCGCGAGCGCCAGTCGGGCGGCTGGCATTTTAAATTCCGACTTCGGGATTTCCACGTGCGCCACCATGCCCAGCGCATGCACCCCGGTATCCGTGCGGCTCGAACCATGGATGCGTCTCACACTGGGAAAAATTCTACCAAAAGCCTCCTCGATCTTTTCCTGTACACCGGTGCCGATTTTTTGCACCTGCCAGCCTTGATAGGCAGTGCCTTCGTAAGCAATCAGCAGTTTGAATTTTAGTTTTTCCACAGTGGGGCGAGGGCGGGACTGCGTCAGAGGACATCCAAATAGCTCTGCAACAGGATCGCTGCGGCCATTTTATCCACCTTCTCCTTGCGTTTATTGCGCCGCACGTTGCCCTGGATCAAAATCCGGTTGGCCATCGTGGAGGTTAACCGCTCGTCCCATAATTTGATGGGAATCGTAATGGCGTTTTTCAACACGGTAACGAACGTTTCCACCTTTTGCGCGGCCGGACCGTAACTTCCGTCCATATTGCGGGGCATGCCGATCAGCACCAGGTCCACTTGCTTGCCGGCCAGAATTGTTTTCAGCCGCACCAGAAAATCCGCGAAGGGTTCGGCGGCAATATATTCGAGCGGTTGGGCGATGGTTTGAGTCTCATCGCTCAACGCCACGCCGATGCGCTTGGTTCCATGATCCAGGGCAAGAATTCGCATTACCCTCCGAGTTTGCCCGATTCGGCAAAAAGTTCAATGAAACGAATCCGTTGTCTGCGAAAATAGGTTGCTGCGCCGCTGGTTTATTACATAGGTTTTAGGGACCTTGAACAAACGCACGATCATCAAAAAAATCCTAGGCAAACTGGCGGACGAATTGGAGGTGTATTTTCGGGTCGCCCGGTTTGCCCGCGCCGAGGCCACTCACGAGCAGAACAAAGCGGAGAACAAATATGACACCCGCGGTCTGGAGGCCTCCTACCTGGCGCATGGTCAATCCAAGCAGGCGGCGGAACTGGAGGCCGCCATCGCCGATTTCGAAAATCTGAATGACCGCTCCTTTGCCAGCGGCGAGCCCGTTGGCATCGGAGCGCTCGTGGAGGTGGAAGTGGGTGGCGACACCTCCTATTATTTCATCGGTCCTCGCGCCGGCGGCACGGAAGTCTTGCATGACCGAAAAGAAATCCTCGTGATCACTCCCCAGTCCCCGCTCGGTGCCCAGCTTGCCGGGAAAAAGGCGGGCGAACAGTTATTGCTTACTTTTGGAAACGCCAGACAGCAGGCGACCATCGTGAAGGTGGAATGATGAAAAACCGACGGCCGTAATCTCCCCTCTCCCGCTAAGCGAAGGGTTCGGCTAGCCCGGGACGTTTCTGCCGGACTTGCAAGGTTGCCTTGGCGTGTTAGTATCAATTCATAACAAGGTTTATGAAATGGATCGCATCGTTCACGCCGGGATTATTATTTTCAATTTTGGCCGCCCTGATTTATCTGTCGGCCGGATGCGCGCAGCCGGATAACGGAAGCTCTCCGCCGATGACGGCTGCCCTGGCCGGCAGTCCCGAAGGAACCAATGCCGTTCTGCCGCGTGAAATCAATCCATCGCTGCGCCGCTCCACTTACACCCCCAGGGTATATCCCGTGGATGAACGCGGCTTCTCCCCGGTGGACAAGGCGCTGGCGGCCGCTTACACACGGGAGGACAGGGTGGCCAACGATGGGGAGGGGTCGCTCAATCCGTTCGTGCTGAAAGTCGTTTCCGCCTACCCCACCAATGGCACCTATCAATATCATTGCAGCTGGAAACCGCGGGAGTACGACATTTATAACGGCGTGACGCAGGACATGTGGTATCGGGGGATGGTGGTGGCCAAGGCGTATCCTGATGGTTCGCGCGTAAGTTATTGCTGCGGCTTTACGTTTGAAGTCTTTGTGCGCGCCATGAAGTTGCGCAACATTCAAAACGGTCTCGATCCCGATGATTTCAACGGCATGACCTTCAACGATCTGTTTAATGCGCTGCAGCTCTGGTATATTGAAGGCGAGGGTGATTCTGAACAACGCGCCATCATCGGCTACGGCCTCGGCAATGCGGTCACCAATTTTGAAGACGCGCGTCCCGGCGATTTTCTGAGCTACAGCACCACCCCCGCCGGAGGCCATTCGGTGATTTTCATGGGCTGGCTGCGCGATGACCAGAATCACATCATCGGCCTGCGCTATTTTTCGTCGAATCTTTCCAGCAACAGCATTGGGTTTGGCCGGGCGCACTTCAGTGATTGGAACAAAAACGGCCATGGGGTTTTGCGTAACTCGGTAAAAATCGGGCATGTGGGTGCGATCAAGAATTATCGCCCGTTCAACCGCCTGGAAATTCCCCTGCGTAATGCCTACGCCCCGACCCAGCCAACCCGGATCATTTATCTGCCCGCACCGCACTCATCAGCCAACTTCTGAACTCCAATAAAAAACCGCCCGGCAGTCTCCTGCGGGGCGGTTTGAATGATTGAATCCGGTCGAACAGACCCGGTGGTCTTTTTAGCAGCCGACGCTGGCCAGCTCCTCGCCGTTGGTGACGTTGACAATCTTGAATTGCTCGGCGTGCATGCCGTTGTCGGACCGGAACGAGAGCTTGCCAAAGTAACGCTTTTCCATCTCGATGAGATGTTTTTCGTCCTCGGTGCGCAAACGGTCCAGCACGGTCGGGTTGACGACGATGCGCAGTTGGAAATCCGATTCGTCGCGCGTGCGACGTTTCAGGATTTCCTGGAGTTTGCGCTGGATTTCGACGCTCATCGTGATGGCGCTCTTCACCTTGCCGCGTCCCTTGCAGTACGGGCAGTCGTCGTAGACGGCAGCGCGGACGCTTTCGCTGTGGCGCTGGCGGGTCATTTCCATCAGGCCGAGCTGGGAGATGGGCAGGATGTGGGTCTTGGCCTTGTCGCGGCGCAAGCCGTCCCGCATACGGTTGTGCACCTGCTGCCGGTCGCGGCCGGATTTCATGTCGATGAAGTCGAGCACGATCAATCCACCCATGTTGCGCAGGCGCAGTTGCCGGCATATTTCCTCCGCCGCTTCCATGTTCACCTTGAGGATCAGCGCTTCCTGATCCTTGCCGCCCTTATGACGGCCGGTGTTCACGTCAATCGCCACCAGCGCCTCGGTTTCATCAATGACAATGTAACCGCCGCTTTTCAAATGAACCTGTCGGGAGAAGGTGTTTTCCAGCTGTTTGCTGACGTTGAACCGGTCGAACACCGGCTGGGCCTCGGAATACAGTTTGATCTTGTTGGCTGAGCGCTTCGAGATCTTCGAGATCATGTCGCGCATCCGGTCGTGCGCTTTCTGGCTGTCCACGACGATGCGTTCCACGTCTTCGGTGAGGAAGTCGCGGACAGTACGTTCGATCAAATCCGGCTCCTGGAAGACGCAGGTGGCCATGGGCTGCTTCTTGATTTTCTCCTGCACGCCGTTCCATTCCTCGAGGAGCAGGGCGAGGTCCCGCACAAAGTAACGCAGCTGCTGGCCTTCACCAGCCGTCCGCATGATCACGCCCATGCCGTCGGGAATATGCAATTCACGCAGGACTTTCTTCAGGCGCTTGCGTTCGTCAGGATTTTCAATCTTGCGCGAAATACCCGACTGGTCGGAATTGGGCAACAATACGAGGAAACGGCCCGGCAACACAATGTTCGTCGTAACGCGCGGTCCCTTGGTGCCGATGGGGCCCTTCGTGACCTGGACGATGATGTCCGTCCCGGGCGGATAAAGCCGCGGGATGTCTTTTTGCGTGATTTTTGGCTTGTCGCGTTTGCGGCCTTCGCGCTCGACGATTTCCACGCCGCTGTCGAACTGGTTGGGGACTATGTCCCAATAATGCAGGAAGGCGTTTTTCTCGAAGCCGATGTCGACGAAGGCTGCTTTCAGCCCGTCCTCCAGGTTGCGGACGCGGCCCTTGAAGATGCTGCCAACCAGACGTTCTTCGGTGGTGCGTTCGATGTTGAACTCTTCCAGCTTGCCGTCCTCGGTCACGGCAACGCGCGTTTCGAGCGTTTCCGCATTGATGATGACTTCCTTGTGAACCTTCTTTTCCGGGCGGATCAACCGCTGGACCTTTTTGACCAGGTTGGAGGCGGCGTACTTGATGGTGTCAATCAGTCCCTTGGGCGGTTCAACCATTTTCACTGGTTGAAACTGATCTCCCATCGGCTGCGCGGCAAACGGAGCTGCCGCGGCGGCGGGGGTGGGCTCCACCACGGTTTCGGCGGCGACGATTTCCTGATTGCCTTCCGGCGGCAGGCCGGCGGCGAGATTCTCGGCCCGATCAATTTCCTGAATGTGGCGTTTTTCAAAAACGCGTTCCGCCCCGCCCTGTTCCGTAACCACTTCCGCGCGGGCCTGAGTAGCCTCGCGGTCCGGCTTTTGCGGATTGGGGCTCAAGCCGCCTTTGGGCTTGAAGCGCATCCCCCGGCGGCGCCGGGAGAAGCTGTTGTTGTTGTTCATAGTTAGTATCCTCTTCGATGGATGTAGACGTTTTGCATCAGGCCCAGCGCGATCAAGGAGCACAGCACTGAAGACCCGCCATAACTCAACAGCGGCAGTGGGATGCCCGTAACCGGGACGATGCGAATGTTCATGCCGATATTCACGAAAACGTGGCTGAAAATGAGGGTGACCACCCCCACCGCCACGAGTTTGCCCAGGCGATCGCGCGCCTGACCGGCGATTCTCAATCCGGAAAAGAGAATCACCGCATACAGCGTCAGCACCACAAGGCTGCCGACGAATCCTTCCTCCTCGGCGATCACGGAGAAAATGAAATCATTATGGGCCGCCCCGGCGGGGAGATAACCGAGCGCGGTCTGGTTGCCCTTGCACCAGCCCTTGCCCAGCAACCCGCCGGATCCCACGGAAATTAAAGCCTGCGTCACTTGATACGATTTGTCCTCCCGCAAGCGCTGCGCCTTGACCCTTTCCTCGGGCGAGGCGTCCTTGGAGGCGAAATCAATCCCGAAATACACCAGCAACCGCTGGCGCTGATAATCCTGCATTTTGATTTGCAGGGCGCGCGGCGCAAACAGCACATCGGCGAGAACCAGCGCGCCCAATATGCCGACTACCGCACCAAGTTGGATCAAGTAGCGTTTCGGGGTCCCTGCGACCAGCATCATCACCAGGCCGGTCGGCAGCAAAACCAGGGCGGATCCCAAATCCGGCTCCTTCAATATCAAGGCGAACGGCAGCATCATTAGACCCATGCCCTTCCAGAAAACCCCGGATTGCCGCAATTCATCGGGCGGACGGCTCAAGTAATTGGCTGCCGCGAGGATGAAAGAAAGCTTGGCGAATTCACTCGGTTGAAATTGGAAAAACGGCAGGTCAATCCACCGCCGGGCACCCCAGCCGTGCGTCTGGCCAATATGGGGGACCAGCACTGCCACCAGGCAAAGGATCATGAGCCAGTAAACCACGAACGACCAGCGGGCTAGTGAGTGGTAATCCACCAGGCAGGTGGCCGCCGCCGCTCCAAATCCCAGCCCGTACCAGATGATCTGGCGCACCCAGATCTGGTCAAACCAGGGCAGGCCCAGCGGGGCGCTGGCCAAGGTTGCACTGTAAACGAACATCGTTCCAATCAACATCAAGCCCGCCAGGGCAACCAGCTGCGCCCGGTCGAGCCGGTTCTGGCGTTCGTTGAGGTTCAATTCGTTCATGGTTTGAGGTCGTGACGCGCGGTCTAGTTTCTGGCGGTTACTTCTGGCGCGGGGGTGATCTTCTTCAAAATTTCCTCATAGATGTCATGGGCGATTGGTCCGCAGACCAGGCCGCCGGAACCGGTTTCGTCGGTGGATTGAACCATCACCACGACGGCGTATTTCGGTTTTTCATAGGGGGCAAAAGAAGCGAACCAGTAATTGTGTCCAATTGTGTGGTTGTGTTCGTCCTGCACCTGCGCTGTGCCAGTCTTGCCGCAAATCGTCAATCCGGAAACCGCGGCCTTGGTGCCGGAGCCATCGCTGTCTTGCACGTCCGCCAGCATCGCGCGGCGCACGATTTGCAGGCTGCGCGGGTGAACGTTCAATTGGTCGCGGACCAAGCCCGCCGGAAATTGCTGTGGCACGTCAGAGGAGTTCGCGTCCTGCGGCTCAAACCGGTCCACCAGCCGCGGCCATAGCACCGTGCCACCGTTGGCAATGGCAGAAATCAATACGGTCATCTGAATCGGAGTGACGGCGATTTCTCCCTGCCCAATGCATAAATTGGCCGTATCGCCCGCGCGCCAGTCGTCCGCGGTGACACGTTCCAACGTGGGAAAATCTCCGGCTGTTTCCTGGTGCGGCAGCAGGCCGGTCCGTTCGCCCAGATGAAAGCGTTCACCCATGCGGACGATATTTTCAACCCCCGCGCGCAGGCCGTTGGTGATGAAGTAAGCGTTGCTGGAATGAATGAAGGCTTGCCGAAAATCATACGGGCCGGGCGGTGCCGTATCTTCAATCTTGCGGCGACCAATATAAATACAGCCCCGGGTCGGCTTTTCAGGATTTGGTTGCACCTCATAGATTTCGTTGGGATTCAAACCATTTTCCAGCGCGGCGAGTGCCACGACAGTCTTGAAAATGGAGCCGGGGGCGTAGTTCTCTTGCGCGGTGCGATTTTTTTCCGCGGTCAGTTGCTGGACTTGCTGGTATTTCTCGGGGGTAATCCCCTGGGCAAAATCGTTGGGATCAAACGCCGGTGACGAGACCATGGCAAGGATATCGCCGCGATTGACGTCCATCACCACCACGGCTACGTGTGCCAGCGGACCTTGGTGGGCCAGCACGGAGCTTTCCGCCGCGCGCTGGATATCGAGGTCGAGTGTGAGCACCAGATTGTCACCCGGTTGCGGCTGGCTGACGACGTCCTCAGACTGGCGGAAACCCTGACTGTTGACTAAAACGGACTCGATGCCCGCGTGGCCGTGCAGCTCGTTATCAAACAAGGACTCCACGCCGGTGACGCCGTGGTAATCCGGCAGCCGGTAATTAAAGAACGATTCTTCGCCGTTCATTGAGCTGGTATCCAGATGCATTTCCCCCAGCAAATGCGCCGCCGTGGTGCTCAACGGATAATAACGGACTGCCTGCAATTGCAGATTGACCCCCCGGTCATTTTGGAGATTCTCCTCAAAGCGCGCGATTTCGGCTTCATCCAGGTTGGGCATGATGACAAACGGCATCGCCCGTTCCTGCTCATAGCTCCGCACAAATTTTTTCGGATCCAGCACCAGCGGCTGGCCCAGCTGCTGCCCCACTCGCGTGAAGATCCGGGACACCACGTTGTAGCGCGCCTGCCAGGTTAACGCCTCAATCTGCGCCTGCTCCAGCCGCTGGTGTTGGGGGGCGGCGGCGGAATGCCGCCAGAATTTCCAATTCAACCCGGAGCGTGTCATCACTTTCTTAGGTCGTAACTGCTCATATTCCTGCTTGAATTGATCGCTGAGATCATCGAAGTAAAGGCATAAATTGTAGCGCGGCCGGTTCTCCGCCAGCACCCGGCCCTCGCGATCCAGAATCTTCCCGCGCATGGCGGGAATGCGAATGGTCCGGTAAGCCTGGGTCTCCTGGTGCGACTGATATTTGCGCGAGGAGACCACCTGTACCCACCAAAGACCGGCCAGCAAAATGAGAAAGCCGGTCACCAGCAGAATCGCCACGAGGCGCAGCTGCGGATCATTCTTCTTTAATTCGTCAACGACTAACATGTTGCTTTCGCCACGCGGGCGCGGCGCCATGAAATCCTTGAGGGAAGAGATTGTTTCAACTCTTCCCCCGGCGCCTCATTATCTCTGTGGTAGGTTTTCACTATCCCTATTTATTTCGGTCGCGCAGGATTTCGCGATCGGGGCGGAAACTGGTTTCCTTGAGCGGTTGATAGCCCAGATTGCGCTCGCACCACGCAAAAAAGGCGAAAATGATCGGAGTCGCCGCGGCGCCGCCGGCGGTCATCACCAGCCATTGCCAAAGTGAACTCCAGCCAATGAGCGGCTGTCTGCCTCCGTTCAATAAAAGGATCAGCACCAGAACGGGCACCAGGGCGCTGGCGGCGGCTCCCATCATGAATTGGGTAAATGGCAAAGTGCGCAAAATCAAATCGTGTCGCGCATGCACCAAATAGCCCACGACCATCAAGGGCAGGATACTCACGCCAAGGGGATTAGCGGAGAGCGAGTCGTAGCCCAAGCCGCCCAAAACCGCCAGCAGCGCCACGGTCCAGATGTCATTGTTCAAGGCGGTGAACACCATCAGGCCCGGCAGCAGGTCAATTTGCGCCCCCAGCAGATTGCGCGGGGCGGAAAGGACGCTTTCGGCAAACACCGCCAGGAAGGCGAAGGCCAGGATCAAAAGAGTTTGCAAAGGGTTCATGGCTTCAAGGGAATAACACCCAAACCTTCTCGAGCGCGCCAAGGTCTGCGTTAAGCTTGACCCGCGCGCCCGTGGCGAGGCCGAATTCAATGGGTTGTGCGTCCACGATTTTTCCAATGGGAATGCCTTTCGGGAAGACCCCGCCCAAACCGCTCGTGATAACGTTCTGCCCGGGCTTGAGGTTGGCCTCCCCCGTTAGATAAGTCAGGTCGAGGAGTGATGAGTCGAGCGGCCCGCTGGCGTTGAGGATGCCGATATCCTGCGCGGGATCTTCTACCAAAGCTGAAACGCGGCAATTGGGGTCGCCCAGCAGCACCACTTGCGCGCTGGTCAGCCGCACGGAAGAAATCCGACCCACCAATCCATCGACCGTCAGCACTGGCAGGTTTTCCCGCAGGCCGTCGCGCGAGCCCAAGTCGATCTGGACCGAGCGCCACCAATTGGCCGGGTCGCGCATCACCACATTGGCGAGCTTCAATTTCCAAGGCATCTGGCGCTGCCAGTCATAAAGGGAACGCAATTGGTCGTTTTCGCGTCGGGTGGCCGCGGCCTGGATGGCTCCTACCTTGAGTTGCTCGTTTTCCCGGCGGAGAGAATCGATCATTTGGAGCAACTCATGGCGCGGCAAGGCATTGTCTGCCAGGTCGGCAGGCAGACGTTGGGTTGCGTTGGCGAGGCCGAAAAGCGGCAAAAACCAACTGCTAATGACCAATTGAAGGCGGGAAGTAGCGCTGGCCGGCAGGCTCAAGACCAAGGCTGCCACCAGAACCACCGCGCCAAGCGCGAGATAATTTTTTCGTTTGAACATCCTGCCGCTGCGGCTTATCAGCCGCGTGCAGGTGGACGCGAGGAAGAATCAGTATTTGGCGTTGGTCGCGACGCGTTTCAGGAATTCGATTTCCTGCAAAACGCGGCCGGTACCTTCAGCCACGGCGCTCATCGGGTCTTCTGCGAGATGCACAGGGAGGCCGGTTTCTCCGGCGACGAGCCGGTCAATGCCGCGGATCAATGAGCCGCCGCCGGCCATGACCAGTCCGCGATCGACGAGATCGGAGGCCAGTTCTGGCGGGCAACGTTCCAGGGTGATCCGGATGGATTCGAGAATGCTCGAAAGCGGTTCCTGCAAAGCTTCGCGGATTTCCTCGGAACGAATCGTCAGGGTCTTGGGTAATCCCGTGCTCAAATCACGGCCCTTGACGTCCATGGTTAATTCCTGTTCCAGCGGAAAAGCCGAACCGATGCGAATCTTGATTTCTTCTGCGGTGCGTTCACCTATCATCATGTTATAGGCACGCTTCATGTGGGCGATGATCGTGGTGTCCAGTTCGTCCCCGCCCACCCGCAGGCTGCGGCTGAAGACGATGCCGGCAAGGGAGATGATTGCGATTTCACAAGTCCCGCCGCCAATATCCACGATCATGTTGCCCGCCGGTTCATGCACCGGCAGACCCACCCCGATGGCCGAGGCCATCGGTTGTTCGATCAAATACACCTCACGCGCCCCGGCGTGGGTGGCGGAATCTTTGACCGCCCGTTTCTCAACTTCCGTGATGCCCGAAGGCACCGCCACCACAACACGTGGGGCGATTAATTTGCGGTGATGAACCTTCTGGATGAAGTGGCGTAACATCGCCTCGGTGATTTCGAAGTCGGCTATCACGCCGTCCTTCATCGGGCGGATCGCCACGATGTTGCCGGGCGTGCGGCCCAGCATTCTTTTTGCTTCGTCACCGACGGCCAGCACGTTGGTAGTACCGGCTTGGATGGCTACAACCGAAGGTTCGCGCAGGACTATTCCACGGTCCCGCACATAGACAAGGGAGTTTGCGGTGCCCAAATCTATCCCAATATCGTTGGAGAACAGGCTTTTGAATTGCTCAAGCATGAATGTGCCTAACGCGGACAGTTAAAACCCTGCCACCTGAAACGTCAAGCGATGAATTGCAAAACAAACGCAAAATCAAGGCGAAAACGATGCCTGGCTGTCCGCCCGGGTCAGGCTTTTTCCTCAATCAGCTCCCGTCGGGCCCCGCCCAATAGCTGCTCAACGAAATTCGTTGAATAGACACCGCGACGGAAATTCGGGTCCTGCATGATGGCTTGTTGGAAGGAAATGGTGGATTTGACTCCGGTGATCAAATACTCATGGAGCGCCCGATTCATCCGGTCAATCGCCTCGCGCCGGTCTTTGCCCGTCACGATCAGCTTGCCGATCATCGAGTCGTAAGTCGGCGGAATTGTATAACCGGCGTACGCGTGGGTTTCCATCCGGACACCCCGGCCGCCCGGCTGGTAATACATCTCGATGCGGCCCGGGCTCGGGCGGAAATCATCAAATGGATCCTCCGCATTAATGCGGCACTCAATGGCGTGGCCCTTGATTTCGATGTCGCCCTGGGAATATTTCAAGGGTTCACCCATCGCGATCTCAATCTGGGCCCGCACCAGGTCAATTCCAGTAACTTCTTCGGTAACGGGATGTTCCACTTGAATGCGTTTGTTGACTTCGAGGAAATAATAATTGCCGTTATCATCAACAATGAATTCCACCGTTCCGGCGTTGGTATAACGCGCCGCTTCCGCGATGCGCACGGCGGCCTTGCCGATTTTGTCACGGAGTTTTTTAAACTTGTTTTCCAGCAGGGGCGAAGGGGATTCTTCGATCAATTTTTGATTGCGTCGCTGGATGGAGCAATCGCGCTCACCTAGATGGATGATTTTACCTTTGTTGTCCCCAAGAATCTGGATTTCAATGTGATGCGGGTTTTCGATATATTTCTCGATATACACCCCGGAATTGCCAAAGGCTTTTTCCGCTTCCGTGCGCGCCGTATGATAGCCTTTGACCAATGATATGTCGTTGTGGGCAACACGCATTCCACGGCCACCCCCGCCAGCCACGGCCTTGATAATCACCGGATAACCGATCCGCTTGGCGACCGCGAGCGCATCCTGTTCCTTTTCGACCACGCCCTCGGAGCCGGGAGGTGTTTCAACGCCGGCCTTTTTCGCCAGGGCGCGGCTGACTGCCTTGTCCGACAACGCATTCATGGCTCGCGCTTGCGGTCCGATGAAGCGTATATTGCAGCTCTCGCAAACTTCGGCAAAATGGGCGTTCTCCGACAAAAAACCGTAACCGGGATGAATTGCGTCCACATCCGCGATTTCCGCGGCGCTGATGATGCGGTCAATCCGCAGATAGCTTTCCGAGGAAGCCGCCTTGCCGATGCAAATCGCCTCGTCGGCCATCTGCACATGCATCGAATTGGCGTCAATTTCTGAATACACCGCCACCGTGCGGATATTCAATTCCTTGCAGGCGCGGATAATGCGGACCGCGATTTCGCCACGGTTGGCTACCAAAACTTTTTCGAACATGTTGGGATACGGTTAAAAACCGCTCAAGTCGGACGAACTTTGAATAATGGCTGGCCAAATTCAACCGGTTTACCGTTTTCAACCAGCACTTGGGTGATGACGCCTTTGACCTCGGCTTTGATTTCGTTCATCACCTTCATGGCTTCAATGATGGAAACCACTGACTCCGGGTTAACCTCGCTACCCACATCGACGTACGAACCTGATTCGGGGGAGGGAGAACGATAGAAAGTTCCGATCATCGGCGATTTGATATCGATCTCGCCAGTGTTAACCGCCGGGGCGGCGACAGGGGCGGTTATGACCGGCGGCGACACGGGCAGGGCGGCCATCATCGGAGGATTTTCATCGCCAGAGGCAGCCGATGGGCCACCATTCAAACCCCGCTTCAAGCGCAGTTTTGAATCCTGTTGTTCGAGTTCAAACTCCGTAATGGAGTTTTTCTTCATCAAATCAATGATGGCTTTGATGTCTTTTAAGTCCACAGTGCGTTTTCGTTAAAGAAATTAATATTTTGGCCAAAAAAGCTAAATTTTAACCGGATTTATGTGAAAAGTTTTCACACCCTGGTTAATCCAAGTTAATTCGATGTGAAATCTTATTCACGTCAATTGGCGGCGTCAAGAGGTAATTTGAAATAGTTATAGACAGAAACATGGCAAAAGTTGTCTATTTTTGTCTATTTTTTAGAATCTTTAACGTAAACGGCAGCTTCCAAGCCCAAAATATAAGAATTTTCCCCGAAACCGCAGATTTGACCACGGCAAACCGCAGCGATCAGTGACTTGTGCCTGAACTCTTCCCGGGCGTGCACATTCGATAAATGAATTTCGATCGCGGGAACTCCGACTGCCGAAATCGCATCGCGCAGTGCAATGCTGGTATGCGTGTAAGCGGCGGCGTTAATGACAATGACATCGAAGCCCTTCTTGGCTTCCTGAATCCAGCCGACCAGTTCGCCCTCCAAATTGGATTGCCGGAAATCAACCTGCACCTTCAATTCTTTGGCCCGTTGTTGTACTTTGGCTTCGATCCCTGCCAATGTGGTCCGGCCATAAACTTCCGGTTCCCTCGTTCCGAGCAGGTTCAAATTAGGACCGTTCAGAAACAACACTTTCATTCAAGCCATTCTAGCCATTGGAGTTTTTCTTGTCGAATTCTATAATTTTCATGCCTGCCAAGCTTCCCAGTAACGTAAAAGCGATCCAGGCAAGGGCAGGAACGTAAAGGCTGAATTCCCCCAGTCCCTGGGCAAACCAAGCCAGCAAACCGGCAAAGACGGAGAACAAGAAAATCCCGCCTGTGCGCCAAAGTTTTTTGCCAGTAACCAACAATGCCATGAAGATCCAAGCTGTGTAGGCCAATCCTCCCACCACCCCCGAATCCGAGAACTGCTCAAGATAATCATTGTGGGTCAATCGGGCCATTTCCGCTTCCGGCGATTTCAGCTGCGCATAGGGATGCTGGAAGGTTCCGGGTCCGCTCCCGAAAACCGGGTTTTGGGCCGTGGTTTGCACCGCCGCCCGCCAATAGTCGAACCGGGCGCCCACGCTGGTGGCTCCGGCGGAGAAGTAGCCATGGAACCGCACCGCAAAAACGCCGAAGCCGAGAATCAGGACGGTCATGACCGCCGTGAACTTGAGTTTGGCCGGCCAATCCAGTCGCAACAAGAAAATACCCAAAACCCCAATGCCGAGCAGCCATCCCAGTTTGGAACCAGTCCAGCAGAAGGCCGCCCCGCCCAGAAACAGCGACATCAAGATCGCCGCCCAACGGATCGGCGATTTTAAACCTCCCGTAAACTTGAAGGCAATTACCAGCGCCACTGGCAGCAACATTAAGATTAGCCCCGCCAATGCGTTCGGATAAACCAGCGTCCCGTTAACCCGACCCTTGCTAAACTTGGCCAGGATCGCGGGATTCGCCACGGCCACGCCGTTGGTCGCGATGATGATGTTCTCGTTTTTCATCTCCGCCAGCGTGGCGGGCGGGAAATTGGTCCAGCCGGACATTTCCCCGTCCAACAGCATTTGACGGCTTTGCGGAAATTCGTAGTTTTTTTGGAGGACCGCCTCCACCAGACAGTAGGTAAACGCCAGCAAAATGCCGATCAGCAACAGGTTAAGGGCGCTTTTATCCGCGAACAAAAACCATCCGGCAAAATAGGCGATCAGGCAGCCGGCAAATTGCCAGAGCGTTGCGGTTGTCAAATTAGCATCCACCGTTTTAAGCGAGGTGATCAATTGCCAACCAAACCAGATCAACGGCAGTAGCCAAAGCCAGAAGTTAGTAGGCGGGTTTTGTCGCTTTCGGATTGCGAGAATGAATCCGATGATGGCGAACGGAATTAGAAACAGGTTGGCCCAGTGCGGGGGCCACGCATCATTCCAAAAGTCCGCCAGGGATGAGGGGGGGGAGACCTTATTGTCCAAGATCACCGGATTGCCGAATTTCCAGATCGTCAGCCCCAGAAAAAGTCCGAAAGCAAGCGGGTAGTAAAATTCGGCGCGACCGGCGTTCGTGGCGGACTTCATCACGCGCATTTTACGCGCCGGCGGTAAAATTAGAAATGCAATTTCAGCAGGCCGACTTCCAGCGCAAGTGATTCCTGAACGTTCGTGTGCAACAGCCGCTGAATTTGTTCCAGTGTTTGCAGGTTTTCTCTGGCCTGATGGGAGGATATTCGCCTCGCCACCGTTTCGGCACCGCGAACATCAGGGAAAGTCAGCAACGTTTCGCCCGCCGCCAAGGTGTGGAGCCAGATATCCCGCAGCCAGGACTGCACCAGCCGGAGCAGGTCAGTGCGGCGCCGGCGATATTCCGCCTCGATGGCGGCCGTCAACTCATCCTCCCATTTGTCCCGCAGATCCGATTCCAGGTCCTCGTATTTCTCCAGCGGCGAGTTGGCTGTGAGCTTCTCATCCACGCCGGCGCGAATCTCCGCCAGTTTTTGCAACAGGACATCCAGTAACCGGTAACGGCCCAGCATGCTCTTTTGTTCCCCGGCCGCAAGCGCGCCGAATTTCTCCAGCCATTGGGCTTCCGCGGAATCCAGCGTCCGGCGTCCGTTGCCAAAACAATTCAGGCGCAAGCAGCGCGACAAAATGGTTTCCAAAATCCGTGACGGTTCGGTCGAAAGCAAAATCAGAATGGAATTGGCCGGTGGCTCCTCCAGCGTTTTTAGAAACGCATTGGCCGCCTGGGGATTCAGCCGGTCCGCTCCGCCAATGACCGCCACTTTATAAGCGGCTTCCGTTGGCTTGAGCTGAACTTCCCGCATTAATTCCCGCATCTGCTCGACCGTGATGATGCGCGATTTGGATTCCGGCCGCGCCCAGTGGATGTCCGCATGATTGTCGTGATCAATCTTGCGGCAGCTCAGGCATTCGTCGCAGCAATCGGAGGCCGGGCCGTCACCGATGCGGACGGGATTCTGGCAATTCAAAGTCTTGGCCAGAGTTCGCGCGAGGCCCTCCAAATCTTCCAGTTGGTCGCCGGAAAAAAGGTAAGCGTGACCGAGCCGACCCCGCATGAGCGAACGCTGGAGCAATTCGATTGCCTGTTTCTGTTCCGGAAAATCTTTGAAGGCCATGAGTGGATTAAACCAGTGGTGCCGACGGAGGGGGTCGAAACATCGAAATTGTTTTCGCTTATTTTCGCATGGATGCGGAAAAACATTGCAAATAAACGCCATTTTGCGTGTTTCGCATTTTTGGCAAATTGCTCCGAAACGAAGATTCCCGTATCCATCCGCAATATTTTTGTCCCCAATTGTCCCCAAAAATTGCCCCGGTTTTATTTTGATATTTGTTCATAGAAATAAAAAATTACTGTTTTGCTCATCCACACTCTTTTCAATTTCTGAAATTTTCAGGCAAGACGCAACTGCCAATATGATTTGTTGGAAAGAACCAGACGAATGCAACACCCGTCGAACACCTCTCTTGGCTCAAAAATTCATGTTCAAATTCACTTGGATTATTTTTACAAAGGCAATCGGAGCAGCTCCGTCGCTGTTCGTATAGTTGCCCGAAGAATTGGTGGGGCTCGCCGTGAAATTATACAAAGTCTTGAAAGTTTGCGCGGATAATGTCACCATGTTTAGCAGCCATATGGCCACCGCAAAAAGGAAAATGCGATAAAATGAAGTCGTCATGGCCGAATAAGGTTCTTGGAAAGAATTGTGACTAATTAATTCTGGTTTGGTTACTTTCTTCGATGAATGCCTTACATCTGCGCCAAGAATACGCTTTGACCAATGGGATAACAAATCAAAAGTGGTGCAACAAAAGTCTCGCCTGACGGACAATTGAGTGGCAGGCACTACCAACCGTTTTGGGCTGCTCGCGAACATCTTCTGCACTTGATGAAACGCGATGACCAAGCGTGTCATTGCTGGAATCGTGCTGCTGGCCTGACTGACGAACGTGCTCTACGGAATTATTTGGCGCACCGCGCTGCCAAGGCTGGAAAAATCTAAACCTTTCATCGGCCACAACAAATCCTGACCGCCGGAAGCGTGCAAACTTGTCCCCAAAAATTAACAAAGTTCAGAAACACATTGATTTTATTGGTGCCGACGGAGGGGGTCGAACCCACACATCCTCACGGATACTAGATTTTGAGTCTAGCGCGTCTGCCAATTCCGCCACATCGGCCACCGGTCTTTCAATATACAGAATCGCCGCGAGCGAAGTAAATGAATTTTCGAAGCCGGCAAATCAAAGCAATCTACGAAAGGACTCGGCCTCAACAAATATTTAAAGGAGCAAGGGAAGAGGAGGAACAAAGCCGACCGACCGAAATCAAGTCAGGCGGTGAAACAATTCAAGCGGGAACTCGAACACGACACGAGGATCAAGCCTCACCGTAAAGAATGCCGCCGGTTGTGCCTCAGCAGGTTGGAAAAGGCCAGCACGGGCTTGAGAGCGCGCCTGACAGAGCCAATAGTCTGCCGAAACCCATGGAGCATTCTTCATCCGCGTAATCTCCATTACTTGAACCGTTTAGAAAAATCGTAGATGTTTTTTAAGGAACGAATATCCACGTCCATTGAACTGGCCGCCGCGGGATTTCAGGATTCCGCTTCACTCGACGTTGCCATCCAATCCGTTGTGGAAATCATAAAGTTGCGCGACCGGCAATGCAGTAGACCTGGCATATCGGGCAGCCCTGCGCACCCGATTATTCGGTTCGGAAATAAGCTTCTGCAAAGAGTTGCTGCTACTTTTCTTGAAGGGGAACGATAAATGCTATGAGTGAAATATGGCCTGATTTGAAGGGCTGTTTTCCCTTGAATATCCTGTTTAGCAATCTTAAGTTGATAAAATGTTCAGAATAGTCAAGACCTGCAATTTGTTTGTCGTATGCTTGCTCTCCCTTGCAAGTAGCAGAGTTTTGGCGCAAAATTTTTCAGATGCATTTGCCGACAGTCAGTTGCTAACCGGCTCGACTGTTACGGTTACGGGATCCAACACAAATGCCACCTTGGAACCGGGCGAACCCAAAATTGCCGGCAAAATCGGAGGGCATTCGGTCTGGATTTCATGGATCGCGCCGGGCAGTGGATTGCTCACCTTGAGCACGGCGGGCAGTTCTTTTGACACGCTGCTGGGCGCATATATTCTCGAACCGGGCGATGACCCGCCGCTGTCAAGGTTGGAGTCTGTCGCGGCAAATGACGACTATGGAGGACTGGAAACCTCGCAAATTCAGTTCGGTGCCAACGCCGGCCAAGCTTATTACATTTCCGTGGATGGTTTCAACGGAGCGGTCGGAGATATTATTTTTCAGTTGAATTTTACTTCATCCGTAAATCTCCAGCCGACTTTGTTGATGGCCAACGGTGACAGGGCTTTGCGGCTGGGTGACCCCTTGATCCTGACCGTCAACTTTGTTCCCACCTCGTCACAGCTGGATTTGCAGTGGTATTTCAATGGCAATCCGGTCAATGACGCCACCTCTCCGACGCTGGTGATTCCCAACTTGCAGACAAATAATCTCGGGTTTTATTCTTTGCAGTTTGAGTTGAGCGACGACACTTTTTCGAGTTCGGCCATCGAAATTCAGGTTAATTCCGAAGGTCAGCAAAACGTGCTGGCGCGGAACAAAATTGCCGATGCGGCGCAATCCGGATTGACCCCGAGTGCGATTCCCGGAGTGACGATTGGCTATAATGGCACACAAATCTACAATACCACGAACGCGGTGGTGGATCCCGCAGCCCCATTAATCTGCGGGGTGCCTCCTGGTGCTGCCTATTGGTTTTCCTACACGGCGCCGACGAATGGCTTAATGTCGGTGGACACTAGCGGCAGTGTGATTCCAACTTTGCTCGCAGCGTTTACTTACACAGGCCCGCTGGTTGGTTATACCAATTTAATCTCGCTCGCGTGCGACAATAATGCCAGTACCGGCACGAATACCGACAGCAACATTCAATTTGCGGTCACGAACGGGGGAAATTATTTCATCGTCGTGGGCGGCGTGAACGGCGCGCGCGGCGTGGTGCATTTGAATTATTCGCTCGCAGCCGACCCGCCATCAGCGGCCCCGGTTTTGACGAGTCAGCCGCAAGGTTTGCTGGTGAGCGCCGGCACCGCCGTGGCCCTAAGCACGGTGGCCAGCGGCCCCGGAACTTTGGGTTACAGCTGGTGGAAGGATAACACCCAGATACGCGGTCAAGCCAAAGCGAGCATCTTGCTGTCCCAGCCGGCGGTTTCGGATTCGGGCAATTATTTCGTCATCGTGACCAATGCTTCCGGTTCCGTCACGAGCGCGCCAGCCACGGTTACGGTGATCAGTGCGCCATTGGCGGCTTTGAATCCGGCCTCGAACTATATGGTGTCGGCCTTTCCCGCAACGCGCGGCTATCAATACCAGGCCGATTTCACGGCCTCGCTGCCCCCAACTTCCTGGTTGAATTTCAACAGTTTGTTTCCTGATTATGGCGGCATTGTCTGGCTAACCAATTCGACCCTGTCCAACAATTGCCTTTTTGTGCGCGTGCACACGCCTTGATTATTGAGCAGCAATGTGTCACCTCCCTCCGGAACGATCAAAATGAGCGAAACGCAAAAATTCTCCTGTTTGATCGTGGACGACGATGCGGGCTTTGTTTCGATGCTGGCCAAAGCCGTTCGTCAAGAGGGCGGCCAGGTCAGCCAATGTGGAGATTTGAAATCCGCGCACGCGGCGCTTGAGCGTGAATTCTTTCAACTCATCTTGCTCGATAATCGTCTACCAGACGGCACAGGTTACGATTTTTTCCCGCAATTATCCCGTCGTTTTCCTGACACTGTCGTCGTGATGATGACCGGCGTGCCGGAACTGGCGCAGGCCGTTGAACTCACTCGTAACGGCTTGTTTGATTATCTTACCAAACCGCTGAATGTCCCTGGTTTGGTCGCTTGTCTCCGTCGGGTGCAGCAACGCCTGCATCATCCTGACGGCGCTGGCCCTGACAGCGAGATCATCGGCAATGCGCCCGTGATGCGGGACCTTTTGAATTCGCTCCGGCAGATCGCGCGGCATCCGGATGCCACGGTTTTATTGACTGGAGAAACCGGCACGGGCAAGGATCTTGCGGCCCGTCTGCTGCATCGACTTACGCATTCGGCGAAGGCGGATAAATCTCCTTATGTGCCTTTGAATTGCTCCGCCGTGCCCGCCGAGATGTTTGAATCAGAATTGTTCGGCAGCGAAAAAGGCGCATTCACCGGCGCGGACAAGCGACGTGAAGGACTCATTGAGACCGCCGCCAGCGGAACCTTGTTCCTGGACGAAATCACCGAGATGCCACTCGCGCAGCAGGCCAAGCTGTTGCGTTTTTTGGAATCGCGCGAGTATCGTCCGCTTGGCACCAGCACATTACAGACTTTTTCCGGCCGCATCATCGCCGCCACCAACCGGTCACTCGCCGAGGAAGTCAAACGCGGAAAGTTTCGGGAAGACCTGATGTATCGCCTGACTGTCGCCACCGTCCAGCTGCCGGCGTTGCGCGAACACCTAGCCGACCTTGAAGCCATTGTGGAAAGTCTTTTGTCGCAATTGTGCGAAAAATATCGGCGCAAAAAACCTTTTTTAAAACCGGATGACATGGTGGTCCTGCGGAAATATCATTTCCCCGGCAACGTGCGTGAGCTCAGGAATTTGCTCGAACGCGCTCTGCTTCGCACGCCCGCTGAAGCCCATTGGCTCGTTTTTGATGCCGGGTGGCTGCAAGCCGCGCCGGAGGTTTCAAACCCCTCAGCACAAAGTATTTCAGCGCCGTCGGAGCGACAATTAAACGCGATCGATTTGCAGGAGTACCGGCTTATCCAGCAAGCGCTGCAGGCTGAAGGCGGCGGCATTCGGCGCGCGGCCACGCGGCTCGGCATAACCCATCAGGCGCTGCTGCGCCGGCTGGAAAAATGGCCGGAACTGCGCCTGACTGTTCCGGGCGGGAACGGAGCCTGACGACATTGCCTTCGCGGCGGGGGTGGTTCGAATGTGGACCACCTAGTTTTAAAGATGTTCAAAAGCGGACCAACATCTTTAAAAGGTTGAGCAAAATGTTCGCGGCATCGCTTCTGCTGATAAATAATTTTCTAAATCAGATGCCGCCTGTTTCTGCCAAATTCGAAAACCGGGGTTTTGCCCGGCGGCTGGCGCTGGCGTTTTTTTGGTGGGGAATAGTTTTGGCTCAAGCCGCACCGCCGGCAAAGCTTGGCACTAATTCAGCGAGTCAATTGGTCGCATTCGCCGGCAAAGTGGAAGTCACCGTGGCCAACTCCAACGATTGGGAGACGGCTCACATCAACCAGGTGCTACTACCCGGGGACCGGCTGCGCACGGCAGCGGACAGCCGCGCCACCTTGCAACTTTCCGACCGCAGCGTTATCCGCGTCGCGCCGAACACGATTTTGGAAATCCAGCCGCCGCAGCCGCCAGCGCAACATCGCTTCAGTCTCAAACGTGGCATGCTGTATTTTTTAGATCGCGAGCAACCGGCCGACGTTGAGTTCGAGACTCCGCTCACGACTGGTGCCATTCGCGGCACGGAGTTTTTGCTCGCCGTCGCGGAGACTGACGCCACCTCGCGCCTGACAATGTTTGACGGTGAAGTAAATCTAACGAGTTCCGGCGGTACAATAACGCTGACCAATGGTCAGGAAATCACTTTGGTGCCGGCACAGACCCCCCAATTTTCCGCCGGGCGGGTCCCGATCAACCAAATCCAATGGAGTTTTTATTATCCCGCGGTGGTGAATCCTGATGATATTTCTTTTTCCGGTCCGGAAAAATCCGCGCTAGCGAAATCCTTGGCCGCCTATCTGCAGGGAGATCCAGTGCAGGCTCTCGCCGCCTCGCCGCCTGAAACGACATTTTCATCGGACGGCGGTAAAATCTATTTTGCCACGCTCAAGCTGGCTGTCGGGCAGGTCGAGGCGGCCGAAAAGTTGATTGCCGCCATTGGCGCGCCGGCCACACCGCTTCGCGAACTTATTGCCGCCGTAAAATTTCAAGCCATCATGTCTTTGGCCGTTCCGACAAACAGCAGTGGGTGGCTGGCTCGTTCCTATTATTTGCAGTCGCGTTCGCAATTGGGCGAGGCCTTGCATGCCGCGCGACAGGCGGCAAAAATGGCGCCTGCTTTCGGTTTTGCCTGGGCCCGCGCGGCTGAGCTGGAATTTGATTTTCAAAATCGTCAAGCTGCGCTGGAGGCGCTGGGTCGTGCGCGAAAATATTCTCCGTTGCTCGCGTCCGCCGTGGCCTTGAATGGTTTTATTTCCCTTTCAGCGAATCATGCGCGCGAGGCGCTCAGTTATTTTGACAGGGCGTTGACGCTTGATGATTCACTTCCAATGGCCTGGGCGGGGCGTGGGCTTGCAGAGGCCGCGCTTGGCGATGATCAGGCGGCCCGGCGGAATCTGCAAATTGCGGCCATTTTGGAACCGAACCGCGGATTGTTTCGCAGCTATCTTGGCAAAGCGTGGAGCCAGACCGGTGAGGACCAGTTGGCGGAAAGAGATTTTGCCCTTGCCAAGCAACTCGACCCAGCCGATCCAACAGCGTGGCTTTACTCTGCCCTGCACCGGTTTCAAACGCATCAGGTCAACAGCGCGGTTCGCGACCTGGAGCGCTCAATTGAATTGAATAACAACCGCAGTGTTTTCCGTTCTCAATTGCTGCTCGATCGCGACCGCGCTACGCGCAGCGCAGATCTCGCTTCAATTTACGATGCCGCTGGCCTTGATGAGGTCAGCCAGGCAGCCGCCAGTCGCGCCGTCGACGAATCGTATTCTGATTTCTCCGGTCACCTCTTTTTGGCGAATAGTCTCGCGACCCAGGAAGACCCGCAGCGCTACAACCTCCGGCTGGAAACGGCGCGTGAAAGTGAACAACTCGTCGCCAATCTGCTTGCGCCGCCCGGTGGCGGAAATCTCTCACAACTGCTGTCGCAGCAGGATCACCTCCAAAATTTTGATGCCCGCCCGTTTGGCGCCAGCACGATGAGTGAATACAACAGCCGCCTTGGCTGGAGCGAATCCGCCACTGCGTTCGGCCAGCTAAGAAACTTCAGTTACGCATTTGATGCCCAGGATGCTATGTTGAACGGTCAGCAGCCGAACAGCGATTCGAAAACGTTTCAGTTCGCCTTTCGCGCGCGCCAGCAAGTCACCTCGGCCGACAGCGCGTATTTTTCCGTGGACACCTTTGACGGCAGCAGCGGTGATGTGGCGCAACATTACAATCCGGCCGATGCAATCGCCGGTTTGCAGGCAAACGAAAACCAAATCCCCAATCTTTTTGCCGGCTGGAATCACGAATGGTCGCCGGGCAACCATACGCTGCTTTTGATTTCACGGCTGACAGATCACCTATCATTGACAAATCCTCAGCCGAGCGTGTTGTTCATCCAGCAAAATGGATCAGGAATTGCCGGGGTGACGGCAGACCCTTACTTCACCCTGAATCAACAGGAAGATTTCACCCTTTACTCGGCCGAGGTTCAGCAGATTGTGGAAACCGCTCATCAGTCGCTTGTTTTTGGCGGAAGGTTTCAGCAGGGTTCCGTGGATACGCAAAGTTCGCTGACACGGCTGCTTGGCGCGAATACCTCGCAGTCCGTCTCGCCGTATCTTGAACGGCTCAACGGATATGGCTACTATCAATGGAATCCTGTTGACGCGTTTTGGTTCAACGCTGGTCTGAGCTACGACCAGTTAACGTACCCGCGCAACGTGGATTTGCCGCCGGTCGTCGGTAACGAAGATCGTCGCTCGTTGTTTGGGCCTAAAATCGGTTTTACCGCCAAACCCTGGGGTGGCGGTTGGTTCCACGGCGCGTGGACACGTTCGTTGGGTGGACTTTTTTTTGACAACAGCATCCGGCTGGAGCCGGCAGAGATGGATGGCTCGGTCAGCGCCTTTCGCAGTTTGATTCCTGAATCGGTCGAGGGTCTGGTTCCCGGCACGCGGTTTGATTCATGGACAATTGGTTTTGATCAAGAGCTTCGCAGCCAGACTTATTTTGGGGTTGCCGCGGAGCTGCTGACATCCGACGGTTCACGTGATGTCGGGGCATTCTCCAATTCAATCCCGTTTATTAACGTGCCCGATTCACCGACCGCCACCAGCCAGTTGCTTGACTACCGGGAAAGGAATGTCGCGGCGTATGTCGCCCAACTCCTTGGCCGGGAGTTCTCCATCGGAGCACGCTATCGCTTGTCAGAGGCGAAATTACAGACTTCTCTGAACGGGCTCGCGGGGGTTTCCGGTGTCGCGTCGCTTGATCAAAACCAGCGCGCCGTTTTGCAACATGGGCAGATATTCATCATCTACAATCATCCCAGTGGCTTTTTTGCGGAGTGGTCTTCGGATTGGTATCATCAAGCCAACCATGGTGACGACTCGGGGCTTCCCGGGGATGATTTCTGGCAACAAAATATTTTTGCCGGCTACGTCTTTTCTCACCGGCGCGCGGAATTCCGGCTCGGTCTGCTGAATCTCACCGGCCAGGATTACCGGCTTAATCCGTTGAACCTGGAATCTGAGCTTGCCCGCGGGCGCGCCTTCACGGCATCGTTGCGACTGAACTATTGATTTCGCTTTGCGCCAAATCCTGCAAACAAAACCAGGGCTTCTGTGGGCTGCGATTGTGGCCGGATTGCTCTTGCTCTTGAACGCGTGGCTGCTGGCTCCCGATTCACGCACGGGCGCATCGCTGGTGCGTTCGAGCTACGACTGGTCGCAGGCTGCGCAAGCAGCTGATTGTTTTTCCAACTCACCCGTTGTAATCGTTTATCTCGACCTGGACTCCTATTTGCGTGAGAAGCAGAATCCCGCGCAGCCGTGGAGCCGGGCATTGCACGCGCAACTCCTGCGCCGACTAACCGCGGCCGGCGCCAAGGCTGTGGTTTTCGACATCATTTTTGGCGAACCCGGCGATCCAACCGAAGATCGCGAGTTAACGGAAGCAATGCGGGCAAACGCACATGTTGTATTGGCCGCTGAAATCAGCCGTTCCAGCCGCAACACGATTGAGACGGCGGGATTCAAGTCAATGCAACTTTCCATGCCGGATAAAATATTTCTCGATGCTGCAGCGGCGTGGGGCGTGGCCAGCGCCAATATGGACGACGATTTTGTGGTGCGCCGCCAGTTCAACGGTTTTCCCGAATTGGACCAGCCAGCCTTGGCGCTGGCCACCATGAAAATGTTTGGCACCAACCCTCCTCCGGCAACGCTCTGGATGCATTACTACGGCAAGCCGCTGGGAGTGCCGCATGTCAGCTATAGTGCCGCGTTGCGGGCGGATGAGGTGAGCGATACTTTTTTTACGAACAGAATTATTTTTGTCGGCGCAAGACCCATGGCTGGCACCATTCTTGAAAGAAAGGATGAATTTCGCAGTCCGCTCACGAGCTGGGGCGACCGTGAACTTTTCATGCCCGCCGTCGAGGTCCACGCCACTCAATTGTTGAATCTCCTTCGAGGTGACTCTTTTAGACGCCTCTCGCCACTGAATGAGTTCGTGGCACTCGCTCTGACCGCGATCGGTTTCACCTGGCTGCTGTTTTCTTTTCGTCCGCTCCCCGCCGCCGGGGTTGCCGTGTTCTTGGAATTGATCTTGTTCAATGTGGCGATGCCGGAATTGAGCCGCGTAAACATCTGGTTTCCTTGGCTCCTGGTTGGCGCGGTGCAAATTCCTACTATCCTCGCCGGATCAGTGTTGTTCCAATCCCGCGAGTGGTATCGTCAAAGAAGAAGATTTGAAATGCAGAAACGGGCGGATGATTTGAAAATCCGTGAACAGGCGGCGCTGATTGAGAAAGCGCAGGACGCCATTTTCGTTGAGGACTTGTGTGGTCAGGTCATCTACGCGAATTCCAGCGCGGCCAAACTTTACGGCTGGAGCCAGCTGGAATTGCAAAGCGGCGTCGCGTCCCAAAAAACGTTTGATAACGAGACTCATTTGGCCACGGCGAGGCGGTGTGCTCTCGCGCATGGCGAATGGCTGGGGGAACTTGAACAGACCGCACGCAATGGAAACAAGGTGACGGTGGCGAGCCGCTGCACTTTGATTCGCGATGATCCGGGCGGTTCAACCTCATTCTTGTTTATTAATACCGATGTTACGGAAAAGAAAAAGTTGGAACTTGAGGTTTTCCGCGCGCAGCGAATCGAAACTATTGGCGTGATCGCCGGCGGCATGGCGCACGATTTGAACAATTCATTGTCGCCCGTGCTGATGGGGCTACAACTGCTCCAGCAACAGCGCGCCGACGAGGAGACATTCCGGATGCTGGCCGTGATGGAGGAAAATACGCAGCGCAGCGCAGACATGGTGCGCCAGGTGCTTTTGTTTTCGCGCGGTCGTGCCAGCGAAAGAGAATTGTTGTCTCTGGGCGGGTTGTTGCGCGACATGGAGCGTATCGTCCGCCAAACCTTTCCGAAGCAGATCAACGTCGCCGCGCTGGTGCCCGCGGATCTGTGGCCTGTCTCCGGCAACCTCACCCAGTTGCACCAGGTGCTGCTAAATCTGTGCGTCAATGCCCGTGATGCGATGCCACAAGGCGGCGAACTGACTCTCGCGGCCGACAATGTGGATTTCGAGGATGCCGAAGCTGCGCAAATTCCCAACGCGAAGCCGGGGCGTTTTGTCATGCTGCTGGTCGCGGATACGGGCGAAGGAATTGCGCCGGAGATTTTGCCGCGCATCTTCGAGCCATTTTTCACCACCAAGCCCGTTGGCCAGGGAACCGGACTTGGATTATCCACGACCGCGCGGATCATTGCCCAACACAGCGGGTTCATGAACGTAAGAAGCGAAATTGGACGGGGCACTAGCTTTGAGATTTATTTGCCGGCGGCGACGATCTTTCCTGCATCCGATCACCGGAATGTTTCCAGCGGTGTCTTGCCACAAGGCCACGGCGAATTGATTCTGGTGGTTGATGACGAACAATCCGTGCGCGAAATGATTACCCTGGCGCTCACCGGGCGAGCTTATCGCGTGTCCTCTGCAGCGAACGGCGCGGATGCCATCGCTTTGGCGGAAAAGCTAGCGGGAGACCTGAAGCTAGTTTTGCTGGATGATGACATGCCGGTAATGACTGGACGTTCCGCGCTGCCGATAATTCGCGCCCGTTTTCCTGCGCTGAACATCGTTCTGATGAGCGGCGAGGCGGGGGAGTGCCTGGACAATGAGGAAGTAAAAAAATTATGCAAACCGTTCGCCCTGGAGGAACTGTTGAAAACGGTCGCTGAAAGCATGGCTTAAAAGTCAACCTACTGTAACCTGCCTGTTCTGCCGAACCGGCCCGATTGTGGACCAAATCTCCGATGCGTGGTCCGATTTTGAGGTGACGACAATTTGGATCAGCGGCAGGACTTCAGAAATTGAGGCGAATGAGATGACAGATTTGACGAGTAGCGGTGGCATCGCGCCTGCTTTGTAAAATAAAACTTCAAGCCTGCCGCGGCGTCGACTTGAACAACCAAGAACCACTTGAATATGAAAACGAACCGTCCTTTTGCCTTTGTCCATTTGACTTTGTTGAAAGAAAGTTGCGGCTGCTTTCTGCCGCGCGTCATTCTTCGCGGTATGGTTTTTCTCGTCGTTGGGGTTCCAGCCTTGCTCCATGCCCAATATTCAGAAATTAAAATGGGCGAATACCTTCACTATGCGGTTGCGGCCGCGAACGGCGGCGTCTATGCCGGATACGACAGCATCGGATTCGCTGGCGGCAGCTACGGCACCCCTTCGCTTTATCGAACGAACACCGGTTGGGTGGATCTTCCCAGTTCCTTGGGCTTCAGCACTGCGTCTCCCTACATCGGCCAGCCCAGAGGCATTAGCCGCGACGGCTCGGTTGTGGCAGGCTACATGTCTGGTGTGGCGACCAACGGAATTTCAGTCGAGTACGCAACTTACTGGGTGAACGGCGTCGAGTCGCTTGTTCCCGCTCCTCCGGACGATCCGACACCGTCCACAATGATCACCACCGGGGTCTCGGGAGATGGAAAGACTCTGATCGTGCAGGATCAAACCTCAGGTAAAACCGAAAGTTATGTTTTTAATATCGCTGGCGGCACGTTTACTTCGCTAGGATTTTTTCCGGGAGGCACCAACCAGCAAACTTATGCATCCGCGATTAACAAGAACGGTACCATCGTCACCGGTCATTACAATCTGGACGACGGAACCATCCATGGATTTATATGGAATGCCACCAACGGCTTGGTGGATATGGGCATACCCTCCAGTCATCCCAATACTTATTACCTTGAGCCCATCTGCATCAGTGATGATGGCGCCACCGTCTTTGGCCAACTTACCGAATTCAATGGCTGGGTAGGTTTCCGCTACAATACCACGACCGGCTTTCAGGACATCGGAGGCATTTCGCCGAGTGCCTGCACGGCGGATGGAACGGAAGCAGTTGGAATCGAAAATCTTTATTTCACCGCCGTTTGGTCGGTTGGCAACGGCAGCGGTTACCTGGACCATCTCCTTTCTGCCAACGGCATTACGCAGGCGCTGGGGACTATCTCGCCACCGGTCACCATTTCGCCCGATGGTACGGCCATTACAGTCATTGGTCCGGATGCCTATTTGGTGGACCAGACCTGGGGCGGGACCTGGCAGATTTCCCTGCCTTTTCCCTTGAAAACGGCGGCGTTTCCTCAGGCCACGCTGACCTTCTCAACGCCTTATCAGGAGACGCTCAGCGAGCCTGCTGGAACCTTGATTCAATATGCGGATTTCAATCAAGGCGTGTCGGCTGTTCTCGTCACAAAGCCACATTACGCATCCTCGTTTGTGCTGAACGCGGACGGATCATTCGTCTACACGCCTAAACCGGGATATATCAGCGCTGGCATTGATCCCGAAGATGGCACTCCCGACGACAGCTTTACTTACCAATTGACGGGCCCGAATGGAACCAGCAGCAACGCCCTCGTGGTGATTGCCGTGGCGCCGCCTTTGGCGCCGACGGTGGATACACCGACTGCCACAAATATCACCGCTACGACGGCAATACTCGGTGGCACTGTGGAAAGCGCTGGGGGAGCAGGAATTACCGGGATCGGCGTGGTCTATGCACCAACGTCGGTTGACAGTAATCCACAGGTTGGCGACGCGGTGGCGAGCACCGCTTCTGGATCCGGCACGATGGGTGTCTTTACTGTGAATGTCAGCGGCCTTTTGCCAGGTACCGATTACTCCTACGCTGCATACGCAACTAACAGCGAGGGCATCAGCTACAGTTCGACCGGCAGTTTCACCACGCTGGCGACCCCGCAAAGCTGGCAACAGACGTGGTTCGGCGGATCAACCAATGGTGCAGCCGCCTTAAATGCGGATCCCTATAACACGGGAATTAAAAATATTGCCGTATTCGCTTTCCTGGGGCCGTATCAGGATCCCAGCACTGCAAGTCTCAGCCAGCTGCCGCAAATGCAGCTTAGCGGCGGCAATCTTTTCTACGACTTTTTTGAACCTTACGTCGTGAGCGGCATCACCTATGGCGCGCAGTGGAGCGGGACGTTGCAATCCAATGACTGGCATGCGGTCGCCGACACCGGCTACCCATCTGCCACGCCGCCCGAACACATTTTCAGCATTTCCACAGGCACCAATGCGGAGATCTTCCTGCGGCTGACGCTGACTGTTCATTAGCGCACACAAAAAATGCAACACGATACCAATTGGCTGCGGTTTTAGCGGGGTTGCGCTTTTATTTTAGAATGGCAAAGCGGAACCGGCACAAAACACCCCAAAGCCTTCCGGTTTAATCCAGGCGAAACTAGCCCGACGACAAGGCTTTATCAACGTCAAATTGGTCGCGGAGGATGAAGACTGGAAAGCCGATTTGCGATTCCTGCATGGAATCGACTCGATCTAATTAGTTAAACTTTTTTGGCTTGTGGATTAACTGAGCCCGCAAAATCCCCCCGACTTAACGCCAATAGCCGGCTTGATAATGCCAGCCGTAACCATCATGCCAGCGGCGGCCTCCAACCCAAATTGCGTGCGGATGCGGCGGATAACCCCAATGCCCTCCGACCCAAACCCAAGTCACCCCGTTCCAATCATATTCGCCGTCCACCCAGATATAATCTGGTCCGGGTGCTGCATCGACCACTTCCACAGGCGCGGGCGGCGGAGCTTGCTGGACGACCACGGTTTGATTTGCCGCGGCCACATCGCCAATCGTGGTGGGAGTATTGATCATGAAGTTAACCAGCTTGTCGGAAACGCCGGCGTTCCTCAACGCGATGATGTCCGACGCCTGGAGATGGTAAACCGTATGGGTGCTTTGAATTTGGCTGATGATCACGTCATCGCTGACTCCGGCCTTGACCAAGGCTTGAACGTCGGAAACCTGCAAGGGCTGCCCCTGGTCAATTTTGACATACGTTTGAGGCGCCTCGGCGCGCAGCCGGGCGTTTTGTTCCTGATCCATGGAATTGCCAATCAAACCTCCGCCAATGGCGCCCGCTGCTGCGCCAATCAAGGCACCTGCGCCACCATTTCGCGGGCCGCCGATCACCGCCCCGGTGAGGGCCCCGAACGCACCACCAATCAATGCGCCAGAGGCTGTGTTATTCTGAGTCCCATCCGGATTCTGGCAGCCGGTCAGCACCACCGCCAAACCTGCAAACAACAAAGCCAAAGCTTTTATCTTCATATTCAATCAACACATTCAAGCATACTACCCGTTCACTGGATTGACAGTCACCGGCGCCCGCCAGTTCAAAAATTCCCTGTCACCCGGCCCATCCAACTGATGGAAAGCGCGCATTCCTAACGGTAATCACCTTGTTTGGCGAGGAATTAATTGCCCTCAACCCTGAACCAGATTTTAATGGTCGCATGATTACGAAACGCGTCATTCCGTGTCTGGATGTCCACGACGGAAAGGTAACACGAGGGGTTCAATTTGGCAAAGCGGAGGCGGGCGAATTGCGCAATGTCGGGGATCCCGTGGAGCTGGCGCTGCGGTATAACGATCAAGGGGCCGACGAGATGGTGTTTTTTGACATTACCGCCAGCGCCCATGGCCGGGCGACGATGGTGGACGTCATCGAGCGGGCTGCCGACCAGTGTTTCATGCCGCTGACCGTTGGTGGCGGGATCAAGTCAGTGGAGGACATGTACACCATGCTGCGCGCTGGCGCGGATAAAATCAGCATCAATTCCAGTGCCCTCGCCGACCCGGAATTAATCCGCCTTGGGGCGGAAAAATTTGGCAGCCAGTGCATAGTGGTTTCGATTGACGCCAAGAAAATCGGTCCCGACAAATGGGGTGTGTTCTCACATGGCGGACGCAAAGACACCGGGCTTGATGCGATGGATTGGGCGCAAAAAGCCGTGGGGCTGGGCGCGGGGGAGATCGTGTTGAACTCCATCGACGCCGATGGCACAAAGGCGGGTTTTGACTTGGTCATCACGCGTCGGGTGAGCGAATCCGTCGGAGTGCCCGTGGTGGCCAGTGGTGGGGCAGGTAGTCTGGAGCACATGGCCGAAGTCTTGCTTCAAGGCCGGGCCGATGCCGTCCTCGCCGCAAGCATTTTCCATTTTGGCACTTATACGGTGGCCGATGTAAAGCAATTCCTCGCCCAAAAGAATCTGCCGGTGCGCTTATAAAACAAAACCGCGACAAATCCTTAACCGGTTGCATCTTGAGACTTTCGCAATTAAATTCGGCAACCATTTATCCAGACTACTGTTTCACCAAAGGGAAACCTCAATCATGTCTAACGATTCGAACGCAAATTTCGCAGCGGCGCGCGAAACCTACCAAAAAATCGCCCGCAACGTTGCCAAGATCATGCGCGGCCAGACTGCGGCCACCCGCCAGATGTTGGCCGCCTTGGCGGCGGGCGGGCATGTATTGATGGAGGATTATCCGGGTACAGGCAAGACGACTCTGGCCAAAGCCCTCGCAAAAACCATTGATGCCCAATTCAAGCGGCTTCAATTCACCCCCGATTTGCTGCCGTCGGACATACTGGGGGTGTCCATTTTCAACCAGCGCGATCAACTATTTCATTTTCATCAGGGTCCGGTGTTTACAAACATCCTGCTCGCCGATGAAATCAACCGCGCTTCGCCACGCACCCAGTCCGCGCTGCTCGAAGCCATGGGGGAAAGCCAGGTGAGTGTGGAGGGCGAAAAGAGGAACTTGCCGGACCTCTTTTTTGTGATCGCCACGGAAAACCCGGTTGAATTCCGTGGCACATACCCTTTGCCCGAGGCGCAGATGGACCGGTTTGCCATGCAATTCACCCTCGGTTATGTGCCAGCGGACGAAGAGGTTGCCATTCTGACGGCTCAGTTGCACAACCATCCGATTGATGAACTGCAGCCGGTGGTCACGCTGGCGGACGTTATTGGACTCAAACGCTCGGTGGAAAGAATCCGGATCAGTGAAGAGCTAAAACGGTATGCCGTGGATATTGTGGCCGCGACGCGCTCCGCCACCGGAGTGCAACTCGGCGCCAGTCCGCGTGCCTCAATCGCCCTTATGAAAACCGCCCAGGCCACGGCTTTATTCGAGGGGTTGGATTTTGTCACCCCGGAGCACATTCAAAAGCTTGCAGTCCCCGTGATTGCCCATCGGCTGGTGCTGGAACCTCAGGCGCGATTTTCCGGGCTCACCGCGCAAGGCGTGGTTGGGGACATTTTAAAAAAAATCCGGGTGCCCGCCTGAGGAAAGCAGACAGTAAACGCTGCCTGGGAAACCGGGGTGCGCATTTTAAGGTTGTCGGTGGGGGAGAGAATGAGGCCGATCTACATATTGTTTTATTTTAGTTACCGCAGCGTGGGTGGCCTGTGGTATTGGATGCGGCGCCGGTTTACCACGCCGGGATTGTTCGTGGGAGCCGGTTTTTTTCTGGCGGGCACGACCGGATTGGACATTGAGAACACAGTCACGTATCAATCTTTCACCCTGTTACTGGCCCTGTTGACGTTGAGTGGCGCAAGTTGCTTTTTCTTTCGGGCCCGGTTTTCCGCGACGCGGATTCTGCCCCGGGTTGGTACGGTGGGGCAGCCCTTGCATTATCGCGTTCAAATCAAAAATCTCACGGCGAAGGTACAGCAAGATTTGATATTTTTGGAAAACGTGGTCGATCCTCGTCCGGCCTTCCCGGAGTGGTTGGCCTTTCAAATGGCCGAAAACCGGCGGGTCCGTCCTTTCCGCATGACCCGGCGCCGGCAGCGCAACCCGTTTCGGGTTGCGGTTGCCAAGGCGGCGGAAATTCCCCCGCTGGCCGCCAACGGCGAGATTGAGGCTGGTGTTGAATTGCTTCCTTTGCGTCGCGGAATTCTTCGCCTGGCTGGCATGACGGTCGCGCGAGCGGATCCGTTTGGATTATTCCGCTCGTTTTTCAAAATTCATGTGGCTCAAATGGTGTTAATTTTGCCCAAGCGCTATTCCTTGCCACCCATCACCCTGCCCGGATCAATGCGTTATCAAGAGGGCGGGGTGGCATTGGCGGCCAACATCGGCCGGAGTGAGGAATTCGTTGCCCTGCGGGAATATCGCCACGGCGATCCGCTTCGTCATATCCACTGGCGGAGTTGGGCCAAGGTCGGCAAACCGATCGTGAAGGAGTTCGAGGACGAGTTTTTTGTGCGCCATGCGCTTGTCCTCGACACGTTCGATGATGAGCCAAACAGTGACTTGCTGGAAGAGGCGGTGGCGGTGGCTGCCTCGTTCGCCTGCACCGTGTTGACCCAGGAATCGCTGCTGGATCTCCTTTTTGTCGGCAATCAGACTTATTGCTTCACCGCGGGACGTGGCTTGGCGCATGCCGAACAAATGCTGGAAATACTCGCCTCGGTGAAGAATTGCGCCGACAAGCCATTCACAACGCTCGAACAGTTGGTGCTGAATCATGTTGCCATCGTCAGCGGTTGTATTTGCATTCTTCAAAAGTGGGACGAGGCAAGGCAAGGTCTCATAAAAAAACTTAAAGCACTGGGAGTACCTTTGCTGGTCTTAATTATTGTGCCGCCCGACGTGGCCATTCCGGGCGCCGCCGAAATTCTCCCAGCCGCAGCGGGAAGGATCCAAATCCTGGAAATGGGAAAAATTGAAGCAACCCTGGCCCGGCTCCAATGACCTTAAACGCTCCCCAATCTGAAAAGGAAAATCGGTCGACTCCTCCATTCCTGATTTTGGCGGTGTTGATTTTTTGGGGGTGGCAGTCGGGTCTGCTTTTTTATGGGGCAGTGATGGGGTTTGTGCTCGAAAGTTTCCGAATCGTCAGAATTCGTTTCGATTTTTCTGCGGTTGATTTTCGCCGCATCTGGAATTTTTGCGGTCTGCTGGGGTTCGCGCTGGCGTTATATGCATTCAGCAGTGACGAGGAAGTCGGGGGGATTGGCAATCTGTTACACGGTTCCGGGGCGGGGCGCAATGCGATGATTTCGGGCCTACGGGCAGCCACGATCATGCCACGCTGGCTGCCGTTTATTCTTTTTCTATTTTTTGCTGCCCAGAACTTTAGCGAGGCCGGGGCGATTCCGCTTACCTCGATTTCCATGATCTTCCGCTGGCGCCTACGGAATTCGGGTGGTGTTTTACCCGAGACTTATCTGAATGTTTCCTATCCTTATTTGATGGTGTGCCTGTTCTCGGCCGGCATTCACCCGAATGAGGGTACGCAAACTTATTTTTTTGGGCTGTGCCTTCTTGTTGCCTGGGCTTTATGGCCTTTGCGCCCTAGGCGATTTCACGGGGCGGTGTGGTTCGGTGCCTTGATGCTGGCATGGTTGCTGGCTTACTTTGGCAATTGGGGTATCCGGGAACTGGAACAGTTGGCCCAAAGCTATAATGCGCAATGGATGTCTCATTTGGCGCGTCAACGGACTGACCCGCTGCACACGATGACCGCCATCGGCCAGATTGGAGAATTGAAACTGTCCGGTGCCATCGCCATCCGGTTGGAGACGCGGAATGGGGCTTCACCGCCGGCTTATCTGCGTGAGGCAAGTTATTTTGGCTACCACTCGCAAGCTTGGTATGCCGGTGGATCGCAAAACGATTTCCTGGATGTCCCATCTACGGTCAATGGGGGCAGTGATTATGAGTTGTTGCCGGGCAAATCCGGAAGCAATGTCGTGAGCATTGCCTGCTATCTTACCGGCCGTTCCAGTGAATTTAAAGCGCCGCAAGACTTGCTGCCGCTGCCGACGAGCTGTAGTCGATTGGAAAAAATTTCCAGTGCCGTCGTCAGTATCCAGAAAAACCTGACCGGGGCGGTTTTGGCTGCTGGGCCCGGTTTGTTCATCTTTGACGCCCGCTATGGCGGTGCCCGAACCATCGATTCGCCTCCGAACACGAATTGGGATTGGAATGTTCCCACCAATGAGTTGCCAGCCTTGAAACAAGCCATCGCCGAAATGAAAATATCCGACACCAATTTTGAGGAAGAGGAACTGGCCGTCGCCCGATTTTTTGCCGAAAAGTTCTCGTATAGTACCTGGCAGAAAGCGGACAAGTATTCGCCCTCGAGTCAGACCCCGCTGGCGCGATTCCTGTTGCAGACGCGCAGCGGGCACTGCGAATATTTTGCCACCGCCACCGTGCTGCTTTTGCGGGTCCTGGGCATCCCTGCCCGCTACGCGGTTGGTTATTACGTCCATGAGTCAACGGGCGATAATCATTATGTAGTGCGCGAGCGCGACGCCCACGCCTGGTGCCTGGCTTGGAATGAAAAAAGCAAAACCTGGCAGGATTTTGACACCACGCCCGGGTCCTGGGTGGCGACAGAGGGCAAACGTGCCTCGATCTTCCAGTCGGTGGGTGACTTTTTTTCCTGGCTGCATTTTCAATTTTCCAAACTCCTCCTGAGCCAGGCGCGTTTTCGCAATTACATTGTCTGGACGCTGGGACCTTTCATGCTGCTGCTCCTCTACCAAATCATTTTTCGCCAGGGCCGCCGGCGCCGTTCAAAGTATACCGGCCGGCAAGACGTCGATGCCAGATGGTGGCCGGGAATGGACTCGGAATTTTACGAATTGGAAAAACGGCTGGCGGAGCGAGGTGTTCCCCGCCTGCCGGGTGAAGCTTTGGCGGATTGGCTGGATCGTCTTCGGTCGGAAAACAACCTGGCCAATTTGCGCGCCCCCCTCCAGGACCTGCTGCAACTCCATTATCGCCATCGCTTTGACCCGAACGGATTGCGGGAAGGGCAACG
>Ga0302320_10000677_pt1 | contig 80728 bp, 67 predicted proteins | sample Bog_T0_3_FD_202130 | JGI IMG/M metagenome (GOLD analysis project Ga0302320, IMG submission 202130) | Peat permafrost microbial communities from Stordalen Mire near Abisko, Sweden - Bog_T0_3 | ecosystem: Environmental > Terrestrial > Soil > Wetlands > Peat | place: Sweden: Abisko, Stordalen Mire...
ATCCTCCACGACCGAGAGCACCCGTCGGCCCTCCTCCTGCCGCTCGTCCCGTAGCCGCGGGTCACTCCCCGACGAGGCGGACCCGTGCGGGCTCGTCCTCCTCGATGGGGGAGAAGCGCCTTGAAAGCTTTCAGATGACGAGCAGAAGATTTCACTTCGGATACGACGAATCCGGAAGCAGTCTTCGAAAGCCTCACCGTACTCGATTCCACACGGAAATCCTTCGGTAACCGAATTGCCTGGAACCCTCCCGAATTGATGACCTTGGCGGTGACAGCTCTCATTGCAGTCCGTTCGAAGCAGCGAGAAAGCTACCCCAAGCCGAGATAACCGCGAACGGTACGCTGGATTAACTGGCGCCTATTAATCGTGACGGAACCCGTTGAACGGAGCACTGAAACTTTCCTCGCGACATATACGAGTGAACAGTCGATTAGGGTGGGGAACTCTAGCCCATCTGCAGCATCAAGGATTACCTGGTGGTTTCGTGCGCTTTCGCCCGGCTGCTTCTTGGTTCCCGTCACAACATTGAACCGATGCTGCCTGCCATCAGCCATTGTGTCATCGGATGATAGGACTACCGCAGGGTGTCCGACGGGATCCTTCTCATCGGTGCGGAGGAACACGATGTCCCAACGATGGTGGTTCATAGGGACTCGCCGAACGTGTTATGCAGCTCGAGTTCGCGCGGGAGGAGGTCCAGACTTCCGGCAGGAAATGCAGCCACCTCTTCGGGAAGCTCATAAGGTGCGATCTGAATGAAGCCGTTCGGAACACGAACGATGACAGGCTTTTTGGAGCGGACAACATTGCGTGCAATCCCACTGAACGTAGCCTTGGCCTTAGACACGGTGAGCATCTTCATGAAAGTAGTTCAAAGCATGACCTGAAATAGGTCAAGTGAATGACCTGATTTGGTTGATGCCATGCCGAAGCCTTTTGCAGATCAAAACGACACGGTTTGGTTGCCCGATCGGGGTGATTTTTGTTTCGCGTTTGTTTCGTGTCACGGCTCAAGCAATGACCGCCCGATCCCAAATACCCCAGGAGAGGCAGGGCAGCTAATCGCTTATATGGTAGAAGGATAGAACACTCTAAGGTCTATCGAGCAAACAAACGGATTCGAATTGGGTCGACCTCTAATCGATCCCCTAATTCACTGCCACGGAAATGCTTGCAAAATGGTGGACCCGATCAGGGTCCACCTCCTCCCTATGACGAAGTATTCCGGTTTGGATTTGGTTTGGGTTGGAACAGTTGAGTTACCGAACCCGGGTCGCGCATCATTTTCTCTGGCTTGACGCCAAAGATGAACGCCGACATGATGTCGGACATGAAAACTTTTACCGTTCGTGACTTAGATCGACGACCGAATCAGGTGCTTGAGGCATGTGACTCTTACGGTGAGGCCCGCATACGATGCAGGGATGGCAGAACCTATGTGATTAAGACAGAGGAGAAGGAGGCGTCATCAATATTGGCCCTTCCTGATTTCGCTGCGAGGCGTCGTGAGCTATTCGGCAAATCTGCGTCCCGTTCATTTGCGAAGAAGTTTGATCAAGCCCTTGCCGGCGAATGAAACCGTACGCTGACACAAATTTCTTCACCCGAGTTTACCTCGAGCTACCTGAAAGCGCTAAAGCCGATCAGCTTCTAGAGAAAGCTAAGACCGGCGATTCTGAACCTGTCCCTGTCACTTGGCTTCACAGAATGGAACTCGTAAATGCGTTCGAGATCTCGGTTTGGTTGAGCAGACAGGGAGGACACCCAACGGTGAGCCCGGAACAAGCCGCCGTTGCTCTTGCCACATTTAGAGACGACCTGAAAGACGGTAAATTTCTTCGATTGGCTCGGCCAGATACAGCGAGACTCGAGGCTCTTGTTGAGGAAACCGCTTTGCGCCACACTGCCAGGAACGGCTTCCGCACCTACGATATACTCCACGTGGCCACCGCAGTTATTTTGGGATGCGACACGTTCTTCAGCTTCGACGTTCGAGCCAAGAAACTGGCCGAACTAGAGGGTCTAACTGTGACCGACTAACGAGAGAGCAATATTGCTAAAAATAATTACATAACTCATTGTACATCAATGAGTTGGTGGACCCGATCAGGTTCGAACTGACGACCTCCTCAATGCCATTGAGGCGCTCTTCCAACTGAGCTACGAGCCCATTCGCGTGTGCGAGAGTCAGAAAAATCGGTTTTTCCACATGGAACGCAAGGAGTTTTTGAGGGGCCCCTTTACGCACTGACACAGATTCAGCCGTTTAGGAGCGGCGGCTCGTTCCCCGGCGGCGCAACGACCTGCTGGCTCATGACATGCTTCCAGTAGGCCTCCTCCGCATCCCGGCGCTTTACCGAGCGATACTCGGCCTCGCCGGCCATGAAGATGAAGACAAAGATGGCGGCCACGAAATAGGCCCCGAAATAAAGGGCGATCGCGACACCCGGGACGGTCACGATCTTTGCAATCGTGGCCGCCCAGTAGGTGGCGCGGAGGTAGGGGAGGCGAAGGGCCAGAAGGGCCCGCAGGATACGGCCGCCGTCCATCGGGAAGGCGGGGATCAGGTTGAAGAACCCCATTGCGAGGTTCCACCTGAGAAGGGTCCTCCCCAAGTCTGCCAACGAGACCGATGCCGAGTCCAGGTCCCATCCCGCCGGGAAATCGACCACGAACCAGAGGAGGGCCGCTATCAGGAAGTTCACGGCGGGGCCGGCGGCCGTGATCAGGAGCTCCTGGCTCGGCTTCCGGGGAATTTGGTCAAACTCGGCCATGCCACCGATCGGCATCAGGAGGATCCGGCGCACGTGGACGCCGAACTGCATGGCCGTTAGGGAGTGCCCCAGCTCGTGGAGCACCACGCAGGTGAAGAACGCCAGGAAGGTGCCCGCGCTCCAGAGGAGGCCCGGCATGCCGTCGGCCAGCCAGCCCTCGTTGCACACGTAGGCCAGCAGCAGCAGGAAGCTGAAGTGCAGCGAGATTCTGATTCCCCGAATGCGGAACAAGTTGATTGACCATCCAAGCATGCTATCTAATGAACCCCGATTGCGCGGAATCGCGAGCCGAACCTTGGATCCCACCACCAAAACCCCCACCATCCTCGTCATTGATGACGACGCGGATTTACGCTACTCGCTCTCGCGCGTGCTGTCGTCGCGCGGGTACACCGTCTCGGAGGCGCCGAGCGGCGAGCAGGGCATCGCGCTCGTGAAGAAGGGCCCCTTCCCCGACCTGGTCTTTCTGGACATCCGGATGACCGGGATGAGCGGGCTTGAGGCCCTGCAGCACATCCGCTCGGCGAACCCGAAGCAGCTCGTGATCCTCATGACGGCCTTCGGGACCGCCCAGACCGCGATCGAGGCGATGAAGTACGGCGCCCTCGACTACGTGATGAAGCCCTTCGACCCCCAGCGGGTGCTGACCCTGGCCGAGAACGCGCTGAAGACCCACGCCGACCTCCGGGCGGTGGGGGACTACAAGCCGACCATCAACACCGAGGACTACAAGGAGGGGATCGTCGGGAGCTCCCCTGTCATGCAGGAGGTCTTCAAGGTGATCGGGCAGGTGACGGCGAGCGACGTGACGGTCATGATCACCGGGGAAAGCGGCACCGGCAAGGAGCTCGTCGCACGGTCCATCTGGAAGCACAGCCACCGGGCGGCAAAGCCCTTCATCGCCGTCAACTGCGCGGCGATCCCGGAGAACCTCATCGAGAGCGAGCTCTTTGGGCACGAGAAGGGCTCGTTCACGGGCGCCACCGGCCAGCGGATTGGGAAGTTCGAGCTCTGCGACGGGGGAACCATCTTCCTGGACGAGATCGGCGACATGGCGCTCGCCACGCAGACGAAGATCCTGCGCGTGCTCCAGCAGGGCGAGATCCAGAGGGTTGGCGGCACCGACACGATCAAGGTGGATGTCCGCATCATCGCCGCGACCAACAAGGACCTTGAGGCGATGGTGAAGGGCAAGGACTTCAGGGAGGACCTCTACTACCGCCTGAATGTGGTGCGGATCAAGATGCCGCCCCTAAGGGACCGGATAGAGGACATTCCTCAGATCGTCGACTTCTGCGTGCAAAACCTGGTGAAGCAGCGGAAGGCCAGGACCTCCCGTGTCTCGCCCGAAGCGATGGCGGTGCTTACGCGCCACCTCTGGCCGGGCAACGTGCGCGAGCTAGAGAACGTCGTGTACCGGAGCGCCGTGATCGCCCAGGGGGACGCCATCCTGGTCAAGGACCTCCCAACCGAGATCCGGGGCTCCGCGGGCGAATCGAGCTCTCCCTTCGCGATCACGCTGGATTCAGCGCTCGACTACCTCGCGGAGCAGCTGAAGAGCTCGGACGAGCCCATCCTGCAGCACGTTGCGCGCGAGATCGCGCAGCGGGTCCTCAAGTCCCTGGCCGGAGACGAAGCGGCGACGGCAAAGCGCCTCGGGGTAACCAAGCCCGCGCTTAAGAAGCTCCTTCAATGGCCGCCAAAGCCGGCCGGGTGATTCTTGTGCCAGTTCCAGGCGGTTGCGACAATCGAGTCAATGTCCGGGAATTTGACCTTCCAACCAAGCTCGCGCTTGGCCTTTGAGGAATCGGCGTAGAGGGCCGGCGGGTCGCCGGGGCGGCGCGGGCTCTCTACCACCTTGACCTTCCTGCCGGTCGCTTTCTCGACCGCACGGATCACCTCTCGGTTTGAGGAGGGGGTGCCCGTCCCAAGGTTGAAGAAGTGCGCGGCCCCGGGCTCGTTAAGCTTGTCGAAAACGGCGATGTGGGCGCGGCTCAGGTCATCCACATGGACATAGTCGCGCAGACACGTGCCGTCCGGGGTGGGGTAGTCCGTTCCAAAGAGCTCGAGGTGGGGGCGCTTGCCCACGGCGACGTCGATGGCAACCGGAATGAGATGCGTCTCCGGGTCGTGGTCCTCGCCGATCACGCCGTCCTCTGAGGCGCCCGCGGCGTTGAAGTACCGGAAGGTGGCAAAGGAGATCTTTCCCACCCGTGCCAGCGCCCTAAGCGCGTTCTCGATGTCGAGCTTCGTCTGGCCGTAGGGATTTATCGGGGCCTGGGGAAGGGTCTCGTCCATCGGCAGCCGGTCCGGCACCCCGAAGGTCGCGCAGGTCGACGAGAAGACGAACTTGGTGACTCCAGCCCCGAGCATGGCATTGAGCAGGTGGAGCGTCGCCGATGAGTTGTTCAGGTAGTATTTGAGCGGGTTCGTGACGGATTCGCCGACGTAGCAGAAGGCCGCAAAGTGCATCACCACATCGATCTGCTCCTTCTTAAGGAGGTCCGTCACCAGGGCCTCGTCGCCCAGGTCGCCCACGCACGTCACGATCCCGGGGGCAACGGCGCCGCGGTGACCGTACACAAGGCTGTCCAGGACAACCGGACGGTGCCCGGCAGCGGAAAGCTGCCGGACGCAATGACTTCCGATATACCCGGCGCCCCCGACCACAAGAACGTTCATGGATAGGAACCTTTTATTGCGTTCCCGCCGTTGTTGGCTAGCGATTTCCACCTTGCGCAGCCAATGAACCTCCCACGAATCGTCATAACAGGCGTGGGCCTGACGGCACCGAACGGCAATTCCCTCGCGGAATTCCGGCGGAACCTGCTTACCGGAGTCGCGGGGATCGAGTGGATGGACGTCCGCTACATGGGCCGCCTCCTTGCCGGCGTATGCCACTTTGACCCGCTCAAGTACCAGAAGAAGAAGGAGGTGCGGGTGGGGACCAGGGCCGGCAGCATCAGTATCTGGTGCGCCCGGGAGGCCATCGCCGACAGCGGGATCGCCTTCGAGGCCCAGGCCAAGGACCGGGTGGGCATCTACATCGGCTGCACCGAGCACGGAAACGTTGAGACCGAGAATGAGATCTTCGCCATTTCCAAGTTCGGCTACGACACGAAGTATTGGTCGCACTACCACAACCCACGCACCGTCGCGAACAACCCGGCCGGCGAGGCCTCGCTCAACCTGGGAATAACGGGGCCCGCGTACACCATCGGAGCCGCGTGCGCCGCGGGCAACCTGGGCTTGATCCACGCCACGCAGATGCTCCGGCTCGGCGAGGTCGACGTGGCGATCTGCGGGGGGGTAAGCGAGAGCATCCACACCTTTGGCATCTTCGCAGGCTTCAAGTCCCAGGGCGCCCTGGCCACCCATGAGAACCCGGCCAAGGCCTCGAGGCCCTTTGACAAGGCCCGGAACGGGATCGTCGTCTCAGAGGGGGGCTGCCTCTACACGCTTGAGCGGATGGAGGACGCGCTCGCACGGGGGGCGAAGGTCTACGCCGAGATCGCGGGCTACGGGGTCAACAGCGATGCGAGCGACTACGTCCTCCCCAACCCGGTGCGCCAGGCAGAGTGCGTGCGGAAGTCCCTGGCAAACGCCGGCATGAGGGCCTCGGAGATCCACATCGTGAACACCCACGCGACGGCCACCCCCTTGGGCGACATCCAGGAATGCGAGGCCATCCGGGCCGTGTTCGGCGAAGGCTGCCCCGACACCCACATCAACAACACGAAGAGCTTCATCGGGCACTGCATGGGGGCCGCTGGCGCGCTGGAACTTGCCGGGAACCTTCCGTCATTCGACGACCTGGTCGTCCACCCGACCATTAACGTGGACGACCTGGACCCGGCGTGCGCGCTCCCGGGCCTGGTCCTCAACCAGCCGGTGAAGGCCGGCAGCGTCGACACGATCCTCAACAACTCCTTCGGAATGCTCGGGATAAATTCCACGTTGATTGTGAAGCGATTCGTGGCATAAGAGGGACCGCTGACCACCACATGACCAACGACGAATGCAAAAAGGCGGTACTGGACATCATCGCAGACATCGCCCCTGACGAGGACCTTTCCAACGTGAAGCCGGACGTGCGCCTGCGCGACCAGCTCCAGCTCGACAGCATGGACTTCCTCGACATCGTCATGGAGCTGCGCAAGCGCCATGGTATCGAGGTCCCTGAGGCGGACTACATCCGCCTGGCGTCCCTCGACAGCTGCGCGGAGTATCTGACACCCAAGTTCAACGCTCTCGCGGAGAAGAGTTGAGGGGCTGCGCGCGTTGGCGCGCGATCGCCTGGCCCCGGATTTAGGGCGATAAGGCGCCGCTCGTGGCCACCTCGTCCTGGGCCGAAACGATGTGGCGTGCCTGCTGGCTGAGCTTCCTCTGGATCATCTGCGACTCCAAGAAGAGGGCCTGGTGCTCCCCGTTGGCCTTGCGGATGAACCTAACGGATTCCTCGAGGCGCTTGTTCGCGGCGGCAAGCTCCGAGGTGCGCTCGGAGACCAGCCCCTCGAGCTTCGCCGCATAGACGGAGAGCTGCGCCTGGGTGCGCTGCAGCGCCAGCTCGACCTTCTTGCGCTCCGAGATCTCCGCCTGAAGGAGTGCGCCCTCGGTGGCCAGCTGCTCGTTAAGGGAGGTGCTCTCAAGGTGGAGCAGCCGAACCTCAAGCATGTTGCGGACCCGGATCAGCACCTCTCCGACCTCGAACGGCTTGCTGATGAAATCCTTGGCCCCCGCCTTTAGCGCGCGGAGCCGGTGCCCGGGTTCGGCCGTGATCACGAGCACAGGGAGGTATCCGTCGGGCTCCAGTCCCTTTAGGCCCTCCATCACCTGGAACCCGTCCATGCTCGGCATCTGGAGGTCGAGCAGGATCAGGTTGTACCGGTTCTTGCGATGGAGGTCGTAGACCTCATGGGGGTCGCGCGTCGACGCGACACAGAGGTACCCGGCCTCGCGCAGGATCTCCTCGAGCAGGATCACATTGGTTGCCAGGTCGTCCACGACCAGGATCCTGGCCTTGTGGATATCTCGAGCGGCGATCATCGCCATGCTCCCGTTTGCCGCGCCGGACCGCAGGCTCCCGTTTGCCGCGCCGGACCGCAGGGGGTAAATGCAGGTTTCAAAGGGCGATTGTACTCTCGCCTGCCCCCGGGGCATAGTAGGTGTGTACCCCACAGGCGCGCGGCGCGGGTGCCTCAAGCACAGGGAGCTTGCACCCGGGCTTACTCCGGTTCAAATCCCCCGATTCCGCGGCCAAGTTCCCGTGTTTTTCGTTGGAAGAGTACCCACGAGCGCTCCTGCTCCATTACCCAAGACATGCCCGCCCAACCCTCGTCCGCGCCGTACGATGTCGCCATCATTGGCGCCGGTCTCTCCGGGCTGGCGGCGGGCATAAGGCTGGCGCACTTCGGAAAGCGGGTGTGCATCTTCGAGCGCCACAACGCCCCCGGCGGCCTGAACAGCTTCTACAGCATAGGGGGCCGGAAATTCGACGTTGGCTTGCATGCCGTCACGAACTTCGTGCCCGAGGGGGTCAAGGGGACACCCCTCGGCAAGATCCTCAGGCAGCTCAGGATCGACCGCGAGGAGTTCGCGCTCTGCCCCCAGAAGGGCTCGCGGGTGGCGTTCGGCCCGGCAGGGGAGAGCGTCCTCAGGTTCTCGAACGACTTTGCGCTCCTTGAGTCCGAGGTGGCGGCGCGTTTTCCGAGGCAGGTCGACGGCTTCCGGCGCATCGCCGCCTATGTGAGGGAGACGCCCCTTTCCGGCGGCGGGGGAGCCTTCTCGGCGCGAGCCTTCATCCGCGAGCACGTGGACGACCCGCTTCTCGAGGACATGCTCCTGTGCCCGCTCATGTTCTACGGGAGCGCGCGCGAGGACGACATGGACCAGGGCCAGTTCGCGATCATGTTCCGTGCGCTCTTCCTCGAGGGGTTCGCGCGCCCGCTCGAGGGGGTCCGGGTCATGATGCGGGTCCTCCTGGACAAGTACCGCGCCGCCGGCGGAGAGCGGCGCATGAAGTGCGGCGTGCGAAGCATTGCTTCCCGGGAAGGCCGGGCCACGGGCCTTATACTGGACTCCGGCGAGGAGGTCCAGGCCGCGCAGATCCTCTCGTCGATAGGCGCCCCGGAGACCGGGGCCCTCATGGGGGGTCCCCGCAGGCCCGGCCGTACCCTGGGCTACGTCGAGACGATCTCCGTGCTGGACCGCCAGCCCGCCGCCCTGGGCTGGGGCGACGACACGATTGTTTTCTTCAACGACTCGGCTCGCTTTTCCTACCGGGACCCGGATGCGCAGGTGGACACGCGAAGCGGGATCATCTGCTTTCCCAACAATTTCCAGTACGGGGAGGGCAGGAGCCTGCCCGAGGGATTCTTCCGCGTGACTTGCCTTGCCAACTACGAGCGGTGGGCAAGCCTTCCCTCCGAGACCTACCAGGCAGACAAGGCCCGCTGGTTCGAGGCGATCCAGGCGTCGGCAAGGCGCTTTCTTCCGCGACTGGACCCGCCCGACGCGCTTTCCCGCGCCACGGTCACCACCGACATGTTCACGCCGACGACCGTTGAGAAGTTCACGGGCCACTTCCGCGGCGCCATCTACGGCTCGCCCGAGAAGCACCCGGACGGGCGGACCCCTCTCTCCAACGTGTTCCTGTGCGGGACCGACCAGGGCATGCTCGGCATCGTGGGCTCCATGCTGAGCGGCATCTCCGTCGCCAACCAGCATGTCCTTAAGGCTCCGCCGGCCTAGGCAAGGGCCGCCCCCGAAACCAGTTGCCCAACGCCCGGCAGCTCCTCCAGCATTAATCCTCCATGGCTTATGATTGGCTCAAGGGTGTGGCCGACGAGTATGACGTGATCGTCATAGGGAGCGGCCTGGGCGGCCTGACGGCCGCCAATGTGCTCGCGAAGGCGGGCCACCGCATCCTCCTGCTTGAGCATCACTACCAGTACGGCGGGCTCGCCACCTGGTTCACTCGAAAGGGCGGGCACATCTTCGACATCTCGCTCCATGGGTTCCCGGTGGGCATGGTCAAGTCGTGCCGCAAGTACTGGACCCGGGAGATTGCCGACTCGATCGTCCAGCTGAAGGACATCCGCTTCGTGAACCCGGAGATGGACGTCTGGACAACCTTTACGCGGGAGGATTACACGCGGGTCCTGGTGGAGCAGTTCGGCCTGGACCGGGCGAACGTGGAGCGCTTCTACGAGCACCTGAGGGGCATGAACTTCTACGACAACAGCACCGAGACCACCGGCGAGATGCTCGAGCGGTTCTTCCCAGGGAGGAGCGACGTGAAGCGCCTTTTGATGGAGCCGATCGCCTATGCCAACGGCTCGACACTCGACGACCCGGCAATCACCTACGGTATCGTGTTCTCGAACTTCATGGGCTCGGGGGTCTACACCTTCCGCGGCGGCTCGGACCTCTTGGTCGGCAAGATGACGGAGGAGCTGCGCAGGAACGGGGTTGAGCTCAGGAAGAAGGTGCTGGTCGAGCGCATCCTGGTCGAGGACCGGGGCGGCACAAAGGTGGCCTGCGGGATCGTGGCCTCGGGGGGGCGGGTCATCCGGGCCAAGGCCGTGCTCTCAAACGCCAACATCAAGAACACCATCTTCCGCCTGGCAGGCGCCGAGAACTTCTCCCCGGAGTACGCGGCTGCGGCGCAGGCCGTGCGCATCAACTCAAGCTCCTGCCAGGTCTACCTGGGCATTCGCAAGGGCGAGTCCATCCCCCACATCGGGGACCTGGTGTTCACGTCTGCAAGCCCGACATTCAGCAGCTCCGAGCTAACAGACCTCCGCACGACAAGCAGGACCTTCTCGGTGTACTACCCGGATACGCGCCCGGGATCGGGCCGCTACACGGTCGTCGCCTCGATAAACGGCCTGTACTCGGACTGGAGCAAGCTCACGGAGGAGGACTACGAAAGGGAGAAGACGCGCCTGGTGGAGGAGGCGATCACGGCCCTCGAGGGATTCATCCCGGGAGTCCGAGCGATCATCGACTGGAAGGAGGCGGCCACGCCGCGGACCATTGAGCGCTATACGACCCATTTCGGGGGCACCTCGTTCGGGACGAAGTTCGAGGGACTGAAGGTGTCGATGGACCTTCCCGAGCAGCTCCCCGGCCTCTACCACGCCGGTTCCGTCGGGATCATCATGTCGGGATGGCTCGGCACCATCAATTACGGGGTCATCACGGCCAACAAGGTCGACCGCTATGTGTGCGCCCAGAGGCAGGGGAGGGCGGCATGAGCGAGGTCTCCCCCGAGGTCCTCAGGCGGATCCCGCACAGGCCGCCCTTCCTCTTTGTTGACGAGATCCTCTCCGAGGGCCCCGAGGGGCTCCTGGCACGGCGCACCTGGAGGAAGGAGGAGGACTTCTACACCGGGCACTACCCGGGGGCGCCGATCACCCCGGGCGTCCTCCTGTGCGAGGCGGTTTTCCAGGCAGGGGCGCTCTTCCTTTCCGGCGCCCTGAAGGGGCAGGCCGACTCCGGCGGCGTGCCGCTCCTCGTCAAGATCTCCGACGTCCGGTTCCGCAGCCCTGTTTATCCCGGTGACACGGTCACGATTGAGGTTAAAAAGAAGGACATGATGGGCGGCTTCTTCCTGATGAGCGGATCCATGAAACGCGGCGACACGCGCATCCTTAGCGTTGATTTCTCCGTTGCGTGGAAGAAGCCGGAGGCGGCGCCATGAGCTTCCTTGGGCTCGAGGGAAAGGCCTTCCTCGTGTTTGGCGTGGCCAACAAGCGGAGCGTCGCCTGGGCGATCGGCCGTTCCCTCGATGAGGAGGGAGCGAACGTGATCTACAGCGTCCGCTCGGACGAGCGCCGGAAGTCGCTCGACGCCCTCCTTGCCAAGCGCGCCGTCCACGTGTGCGACGTCGAGCGCGAGGGCGCACTCGAGCACCTTGCCGGAGAGGTCTCAAGGACTGCGGAAGGGCCGCTCGCCGGAATCGTCCACTCGATCGCGTTCGCGAACTACTCCGAAGGGCTGCAGCCCTTCCACGCCACGCGGCGCAAGGACTTCCTTCAGGCCGCCGCGGTGAGCTCCTTCTCGCTGGTCGAGATCGCCCGCGCGTTCAAGCCGCTCCTGGCACGCGACGCCTCCGTCGTAACGATAGGGATCTCGTCGCTGCTCGTGACCCCGGACAACTACGGCTACATGGGGCCCATCAAGGCCGCCCTTGAGTCGTCGGCGCGCTTTCTCGCGAAGTCGTTCAGCGCCGACTCGGAAGTCCGCTTCAACGTGGTCGGGAGCGGCCCCCTAAAGACGAGCGCATCCGCCGGGATCCCGGGGTACCTGGAAAGCTACCTTTTCGCCGAGAAGCTCACGTTCAGGAAGCGCAACCTGGAGACCCAGGAGGTGGCCAACACCGCGCTCTTCCTTCTGAGCCCGCGCAGCAGCGGCATAAACGGGGCGACGCTCATCGTGGATGCGGGCCTCGGGTCCAACATGTTCGACAAGGACGTGATCCGGCTCGCGATGAGGCCCGAGCGCTGAGGCGGCGCCGCACGGATCCATGCGCTTCACCCACGTCTGCCTTGAGTCCCTAGCGGTCGCCCTCCCGGGAGAGGTCTGGACGTCCTCCAGCATTGAGGAACGGCTGAGGCCCCTCTACGAGCGCCTGAAGCTCCCCTTCGGCCGCCTGGAGCTCATGACCGGGATACGGGAGCGGAGGATGTGGCCGGACGGCACGCTGCCCTCCGACGCCAGCGCCGCGGCCGGGCGCGCCGTCCTCGGGATCTCCTCGGTGCCCCGCGAGAGGATCGGCCTCTTTGTCCATGCCGCGGTCTCCCGGGACATGCTCGAGCCCGCATCGGCCTCGTTTGCCCACAGGAAGATCGGCCTTCCGGCCTCGGCCCAGGTCTTCGACCTGTCGAATGCCTGCCTCGGCTTCCTGAACTCGATCGTGGTCGCGGCGGGCATGATCGAGAGCGGGCAGATAAGCTGCGCGCTCATCGCCGCGGGTGAGAACGGCAGGCCGCTGGTCGAGGAGACCGTTCGGACGCTCCTGGCCGGCTCCTTCGACAGGAATTCCATCAAGCCCTTCTTCGCGAACCTGACGATCGGCTGCGGTGCGGTCGCCGCCGTCATCTGCCACGAGGGCCTGGTGAAGGGCCGCAAGCGCAGGATCCTGGGCGGGGTGTGCCGCTCGGCGACCGAGCACAGCGAGCTCTGCCAGGGCAACACCGCCGAGGCGGGGGGACTCGCAATGCAGACCGACTCGGAGCGCATGCTCGAGGCGGGGGTCGCCCTTGCAAAGCAGACCTGGGATGTGTTTGGCGCCTCCACGGGCTGGTCGAAGGACACAATCACCCGCGCCATCTGCCACCAGGTCGGAAGCGCCCACCGCAGGCTCCTCTTCCAGAGGCTCGGGATCGACGTCGCGAAGGATTTCTCCACCTTTGAGACGCTCGGCAACATGGGGAGTGTCTCGCTCCCCGCGACCCTCTCCGCGGCAGTCGACATCGGCGCGGTCCGGGACGGCGACAAGGTGGCCCTGATGGGCATCGGGAGCGGCCTGAACTGCCTGATGCTAGCCCTAGAATGGTGAGCGGAGCCCAGGCAATCCCGGACTGGCTCCGGCGGATGTACCCGTTCGAGCCGGCCGCCTTCGAGACACCCGGCGGGGCGAGGATGAGCTACCTGGACGAGGGCCCCCGCGCGGACGAGGCCGTGCTCATGCTCCACGGAAACCCCACGTGGTCCTTCTTCTACCGGGACCTGGTCAGGGAACTCTCGCCGACGATCCGCTGCGTGGCGCCGGACCACATCGGGATGGGCCTCTCGCAGAAACCCCAGGGTTACGACTACCGCCTCGAGACCCGAATCGGGGATATTGCAGCCCTGGTGGAGAGCCTGGGCTTGAGGAAGATCCACCTGGTCGTGCACGACTGGGGCGGCGCGATTGGCTTCGGCTTGGCCACACGCCAGCCCGAGAGGGTGGGGCGGATCGTGGTCCTCAACACGGCCGCGTTCGTCTCGGCAAGGATCCCCAAAAGAATATCGCTCTGCCGGGCACCGCTTCTCGGCGAGTTTCTGGTGCGCGGGCTAAACGGCTTCGCGGAGCCTGCGACCTGGATGGCGATGGCCTCGCGGCGCCTGTCGTGGGGCGAGCGCCGCGCGTACCTCTTTCCGTACGACAGCTGGGCAAACCGGGTCGCCGTCCACCGTTTCGTGCGGGACATCCCGCTTGAGAAGGACCACCCGAGCCGGGCAGCCCTCGAGGAGATCGAGGCAAGGCTGCCCCGTCTTGCGGGCCACCCCAAGCTGATCGTCTGGGGTGCGCGCGATTTTTGCTTCGACGACAGCTTTCTTTCCCGTTGGCGTGAGCTCTACCCCGATGCACGGATTGACCGGCTGGAGCGCGCCGGACACTACGTTCTCGAGGATGCGGGCGGTGTCGCCCGCGAATCGATCCGCGCTTTCCTAACGACGCCCTAATCCATGAAATTCGAACACTTCGCACTCAATGTCCCCGACGCAAAGGCCACGGCCCAGTGGTACGTGACCCACCTGGGCCTGCGCGTCGCCCGCTCCCGCAGCGACTCCCCGTTCACGTCGTTCCTGGCGGACGACACAGGCAGGGTGATCTTCGAAGTGTACAGCAACCCGGCCGCCATCTACCCCGACTACAAGGCCGCGCACCCCCTTTGCTTCCATGTTGCATTCGTGGCCGATGACCCGGGCGCCGTGCGGGCGAAGCTCGTGGCAGCCGGCGCGAGCCCGGCCTACGAGGAGACCCTGCCTGACGGCTCGCTCCTTCTCATGATAAGGGACCCCTGGGGGATCCCGATCCAGCTCGTGAAGCGGGTGACCCCGTTTCCATCCTCCTAGGGGCGCGCCGGTGTTCAGGGTAGACCCAACGGTTGCGCTCGAGGGCCGCGGCGTCCGCCTTGAGCCCATGGCGCGGGAGCACGAGGGCGTTCTCAAGGCGGCGGCGGCCGACGGCGAGCTATGGAAGCTCGAGTTCACTTCGGTTCCCGAGCCCGAGAACACGCTGGCCTACATCGAGACCGCGCTTGCGGACTGCGCCAAGGGCACGCGGGTGCCCTGGGTCGTCCGCGAGCTCGCAAGCGGGAGGATCATTGGCTCAACGAGCTACCACGACATCATCCCGGCGACCATGCGCGTCGAGATAGGCTACACCTGGTACGCCCGCTCCTGGCAGCGCACCTTCGTCAACACGGCGTGCAAGCTGCGGCTCCTCGAGCACGCCTTTGACACGCTGGGTTGCTCGGTGGTCGGCTGGAGGACCGACAACACGAACTTTAGGTCCCAGGCAGCCATCGAGCGGCTGGGCGCCAAGAAGGACGGCGTCGTACGCAGGCAGGCCCTGCGCCGCAACGGCACCTACCGGGACACGGTCATGTACAGCGTGACCCGGGAGGAGTGGGCCGAGTCCATCCGGGACCGGCTGACGGGAATGCTCGCCAAGCATGCTGTCTAGACACGGGCGGGCCGCATGCATCATCCTCCCCCAATGAAAGCCCTCAGACTTGCGACGGCGCTCCTGGTACTTGCGACCGTGTCGGCGGCCGCGCCGCGCGCCCATGCCGCACGGGTGCCCATGGTGCTTGTCACGGACATCGGGACCGACATCGACGACTCGTGGGCCCTTGTGCTGGCCCTGCGCTCCCCGGAGCTCGACCTGAAGCTGGTCCTTGTGGACCCAGCCGACACACCCTACCGCGCAAAGGTCGCCGCCAAGCTCCTGGAGGCGGCGGGCCGTGCCGACATCCCGGTGGCCATCGGCGACAACGAGGGGCCAAAGGGCGACAACGACAAGACGCTCACCCCCTGGGTGGCCGCCTATGACATCGGCAAGTACCCGGGCAAGGTCTACCAGGACGGCGTCAGCGCGCTCATAGAATTCGTGAGGAAATCAGACCAGCCCGTGACGATCGTGGCCATCGGCCCCGCGCACAGCCTGTCGCTGGCGCTAAAGAGGGATCCTTCGATCGCGGCGAAGTGCCGCTTCGTGGGGATGTTTGGAAGCTTCGACGTGGGCTACGGCGGCGGGCCTCCCTCGGCGGAGACCAATGTCAGGGTGGACCCGGGCGCCCTCCGCACGGTCCTATCGGCTCCGTGGAGGGACATCCTCCTGACGCCCCTTGATACCTGCGGCTTCGTGAGCCTGACGGGCGCCCGCTACCACGCCATCTGGAGCGCCACAGGCGACCCGGCCCTGCGCGCCCTGATCGAGAGCTATTGCATTTTCGCACCCCGGCAGAACTGGATGGCCTGCGACTATTTCGCCACGCGCTCCACGACGCTATTTGACTGCGTGGCCGTTTACCTCGCGTACTCGGAGGACCTGGTCGAGACCGAGACGATCTCCTTCCAAGTCACCGACGACGGCTTCACCCTGCGCGCGGCGTCAGGCCCGTTCAAGGCCCGGGTTGCCCTACGCTGGAAGAACAGGGACGGGTTCGAGGCCGACCTGGCGGGCCGGCTGCTTGGCAACTAGGCGGGCTCGGGCCGACTTCGAATAGGGCGTGTTTGCAAAACCGGTGGGTTTACAAACACCGGCCAGCCGTGGATTGAGTGTTGCAGCCATCCGCGACGAGCAACGAGAGTCAGCTGCCCTCAAACTGGACTCTTAGAACAACTCCTATGCAAGCGTTTCGCTTTCCCTCGAGATCGACATTACTCGCCGTGGCCTGCATTGCCGGCGGTGGCCTTTATGGAGCTGAATCTAGCCTTGTATCGACGCCCATTTTCCCACCCTAAGCACTACCCCACACGGTTTGCCGCGTGCTCCCAGCGACGGCCCCGGATCGCACCTACGAACTCTACATCTCCCTTCCCGAGTCGTTTGGGAAGCAACCGGATCGAAAATACCCCGTGATTTTGGCAACGGACGGATACTGGTCATTTGCGGGGATCCAGTCCTCGGTCGGCGGTCTGGTCTATGGCAAGCGTATCCCTGAGTCCATCGTAGTGGGGCTTTCCTACCACGGGGAGAATCTGGACTACGGAAAGCTCAGGGCAATGGATTTGGCGTACGGGACATCGCATGGGCAATTTGAGGGCGACGTGCATGCGGATCGGTACCTGGATCTGATCGAAAGGCAGGTGCTGCCGCTGCTTGAAAGGGAATACCAGGCCGATCCAGGGCATCGTTACCTCACCGGAAGCTCGGCGGGAGGCCTCTTTGTCCTCTATACAATGCTGGTGAAGCCCAATCTTTTTTAAGGCTATGTGGCGGACAGTCCGTCGGTCTCCATGCTGTGGAACAGGGAACGGGCCTTTGCTGCCTCTGGACAGACCGTGGCGGGACGCCTCTACATGACCTCGGCAGAGTATGAATGGCCGGAATATCGAAAATGGATCCCGATCTTCTACGAGCGAATCAAACAGCACGGCTACGTGAAGGGCGGTCTCGTTTACCGTGAGACCCTTGGACTGAGGCACTCCGCAGGCGTCGCGGAGGTCTATATGCGGGGCCTCATGTACGTGATGGAGCCTTTAGCGCCCGAACACGGCGTGGCAACCGACCAAGCACCGGCCCCGGGGAAACGCTCATTTGTCATCAATTTCTGGGTTTCCGGAAAAGGCTCCGGCTCCATGCCCACCGCCTCGGCTCGAACCGCTCACGAGGCCTATTTGACGAAGATCACCTCGGATACGCACGCCTGGGTTGTATTCGATTCGAACCAGGTTCCCGACTCCGGTGGAACACTCCTTATGGACGCTGCGAACAAGGCCGAAGTGGAGGCGATTGCTCTTCAGGATCCGGCTGTTCGGGAAAAAGTGTTCGAGTTCGAAGTGTTGGGCGATTGACCTGGGAGCGATATTGCCCTTCGGAGGCGTCCTTAGCCATACGATACCCACCGAATCTTTGACGCTGCCTCCGAGTGTCCTCGAGGAGCTTGAATTCCTAGACCAGGATCAGAAAGAGCGTTTCGAAAGGGTCGGAACAAAAACAGTCGTCGGTTGGCTAGTCCATCGATTTTGCATACACGCCCTAGTCCACCTCGGTGACGCTCGGGGCACCGGCCGAGCCGTCGCCTGCCGTCCTCGGGAATGTCCTTGCGAGAAGCTCACCCGCGCGGTCGACACCGTGCACGATCCCCTCGGTGAACTCCCGGCGCTTGAAGTATCCACCCATGGTCTCCGCCAGGCTGCTCCAGAACGCGTCCCCGCACTTATCGTGGGTGCCCGAGTCGCCGATCACGGCGAACCGCCTGGAGCGGGGGGCCACAAGGATAAGGACGCTGTTTCTGTGCGGCGAGCTGGCCATGCCGAGCTTGTCAAAGTAGGCCTGTGCGGCGGCCACCGGATCCTGGACCTTGTGGCGGACCACCATCACCCGGATTTCTCCAGAGGTTTTCGCCTCTGCCGCAAGGATAGCCTGGACCACGCGGTCGTGGTCGATCTTGGGCAAGAGAAAGGGGAGGTTCATAGGTTTACCAGCTTCCCCCGGCGCCGCCGCCGCCAAAGCCGCCGCCACCGCCTGAGAACCCTCCGCCGCCTCCACCTGAAAACCCTCCGCCTCCGCCGCCCGAGAATCCCCCCCCGCCGCCCATAAAGATCCACGGGCCGCCGAATCCGCGGCGCCCCCCGTTGCTGTACATCGAGCTCGCCCTCGAGAGGAACGAAAACGCGATGATGAGCGCCGCTATGCCCAGGTACAACCCGGACGAGTGGGCGACCGCCCGGCCATCGGCCACGGTGCTTCCAGTGCCGCGGTATTCGCCCTTGGTAGCGGCAATCACCGCGGTCACGGCGGCAGTCACACCTCCGTCGTAGTCCCCCGCGCGGAACCTTGGCACGATCTCTTCGGAAATGATTCGCTTGGCCAAGGCGTCGGGCAGGGCACCCTCAAGGCCGTAGCCCACCTGGATGTAGACCTGGTGGGACTGGGCGAAGATGAAGAGCACGACGCCGTTGTCCTTTCCCTTTAGCCCGGCCTTCCAGGACTGGGCCACACGCACCGTGTAGTCCTCGATCGAAGAGCTGCTCTGGAGCTTGGGATAGATCGCTACGACAAACTGGTTCGAGGTCTGACGCTCGAAATCGGCCAGCCGCGCATCCAGGGCCACGGCCGTGGCAGGGCTCACCAAGGACGCATAGTCGTTGAAATGGGCGGTCGGGGCAGGGGGCAAAACCTCCGCCCGGCAAAGCGCAACCGAGAAAAGGAAGACCAGGACCAGGCCGGTCGAGCGGAAGCTCACGGCTTGGCGGGTGCAGCACCGCTGAAGTCAAACTGGACCTTCGGCGGGGTTTCCGATCCGGCAGTAGCGCTGAAATAGGGCCGCTGCGTGAAGCCGAACATGCCGGCGAGGATCACCGCTGGAAATTGGCGGATCCTGGTGTCGTAGGCCAGCACGACGTCGTTGAACCTGCCGCGCTCCACGGCAATTCGGTTCTCGGTTCCCTCAAGCTGGGCCTGAAGGTCCCTGAAGTTGGCGGTGGCCTTCAAGTCCGGGTACTGCTCGGAGACGACAAGCAAACGAGAAAGGGCCGACCCGAGCTGTCCCTGGGCCTGCTGGAACGCGGCCAGCTGTGCCGGGTCCGTCGGCGCCGTCCCCGATGGCAGCTGCACCCGGCCCACCGACGCGCGGGCCTCGGTCACGGCGAGCAGTGTCGACTTCTCAAAGTTGGCGGCTCCCGACACGGTGCTCACGAGGTTAGGCACCAGGTCCGCGCGCCGCTGGTAGACGTTCTGGACCTGAGCCCACTGGGCGTCGGTGGCCTGCTGCAGGCCAACAAGACTGTTGTAGCTGGAAACGGCCCAAAGGCCGCCGATCACGAGCAACGCGATTAACCCGATCAGAAATTTTGTCGCGGTACCCATGGTTGCAGGCTATGCCGAAAGCCGAGCCTTAGCAAGGCGATCCAGCTGAGGACCTTGTAGCATGACCACCCCCATCGACCACCGGCCCGTCGTCCTTGCGATCTTTGTGCTCACGTACCTGGGCCTTGCCGTGGGTAGGATCCCCGGACTCAAGCTCAACCGGACCGGCTTCGCCCTCTTGGGTGCCGTCGCGATGATGGTGGCGTCGGGCAACACCCCGCAGGCAATCGCATCGATGGTCAATTGGCCGACGATCCTCCTGCTCTTCGGCTTCTTCGTGATTTCGGCGCAACTGCGCCTGTCCGGGTTCTACGACTGGGTGGCGGCGGCCGTCTCCGAGCGCCTGAATGCACCCACGCATTTTCTCGCGTTCCTGATCATCGTCACCGCAGGCCTGTCGGCCTTCCTTAACAACGACGTGGTGTGCTTTGTCGTGGCCCCGGTCGTCGCGACGGCGCTTTTGAAGCGCAATATGAACCCCGTCCCGTACCTCGTTGCGCTCGCTGCCTCCAGCAACATAGGAGCGGCCGCCACGCTGGTGGGGAACGCCCAGGACATGCTCATTGCGACCGTGGCAAACCTGAGCTTCGCCCACTATGCCGCATGGAGCATCGTTCCCGTGGCCGTCGGCCTGCTTTGCACGTATGCCGTGACCCGGATGGGTGCGCGGGCCGGGCCCCCGGTCATCAGCACCGAGGACATTGAGCCGCAGGGCCCGGCCTATGCCTTTGACCGATACCACACCCTTAAGGGCCTGGTCGTGCTCGCGATCACTATCGCCCTCTTCTTCACGGAGATCCCGCGGGAGATCACGGTTCTCGTCGCCGCGAGTCTCCACCTCCTGAGTTCGAAGTTTCGGACGGAGTCGCTGCTTGCCCTGGTCGACTGGCAGACCCTCCTGCTCTTTGCCTCTCTGTTTGTCGTGAGCGGGTCGTTCCAGGCCACGGGCTACGGCGAGCGCTTGGTCCAGTCCATGCAGAGCCTGGGATTTGACCCGGCCAGGCCCGCCAACGAGGTGCTCCTCACGACGGGTCTTTCCGTGCTGATCAACAATGCGCCCGCCGTGGTCCTGCTGATCAAGATCGTTCCCCTGACGAACGTGACGATGGCCTACGTGATGGCGGTCGCGAACAGCTTTTCCGGAAACCTCATCATGACCTCAAGCATCGCCAACCTGATCGTGATCCAGCAGGCGCGCAAACAGGGGATCGTGATCTCGTTTTATGAATTCTTCCGCCTCGGCGCACCGATTGCGCTCGTCTCGCTGGGCGCGCTCATCGCCTGGGCCGCCATTGCGGGGCCCTGAACCCGCGCCTCCCAGGCATCCTTGGATTCAGGATGGCGGTGCCGCGGCCCTCCTCTTTGAGAGGCTCCAAAGCCACACCGAGAGGAGCGCCGAGACGACGACCGCCACGAGGCTCGTGATGTGCCCGAACCAGAAGGGCCCGATCCTGACCTCCCACCGCTCCCACAGCCGGACAACATGGGCCAGGCAAACCAGCCCGAACAGGATGCTCGCGACGCGCAGGCCAACAATTGGCGACCTCATTTTTGCTATCCTTTGGTTAAGTTCCAACGCAGGGGGCCAGCTAGCGCCACCGTGAGCCAATCTAACCCCCTGCGGCTCCGCGGGCTCCGCATTAATTGGCTTTCCCGGCGCAGCTTTTGCAATGCAGGGGGTCCCGGGGTAGGGCGCCGCCCGAGCTGCCTTTCCGAGCCCCGGCCCTCCTTGGGAGGGCGGTGGGCAACACCCCATGTTCCCCCACACCCCCAAGCACTACACTGTGGGGCGTGAAGCAGAGGTGCCCAGATCAAGCCGTCCTAAGGTCGCAGCTCAAGCACCTGGCCGCGGAGCTTTCCAGTTCTGGAACGCTTGAGCCCGATTCGATATCGGACAACGAGTCTCTGGTCGGGCCGATGCTTGACCTCGATTCCCTGGACGCCCTTGAGATCGCGTTCTGGGTGGAGGAAAGGTTTGGCATCGCGATCCGAGAGCACGCGGATGCCGACAAGGCGTTCAAGAGCATCGCAAGCCTCGCGGACTTCATTGGATCGTGTTCGCAAGGCGCCCGGCCCTTCGAGTTGGTTCTGACCTACTGATGAGGCGGGCCAAAGGCGCGGCCTCCCGCACAGCGGGGGCCTATTTTCCCGATTGGCTCGGTATGAACTCTTCCTTTACGGCCTTGGCCAGCAAATCAGGGGGCAGGAGACCCTGACCGACAACAAAATCGTTGAAGGCCTGGCGGTCGAACCTTGATCCCAGGGCAACCTCAGTGGTTGTACGCAGCTCCATCAGCTTCTGGTACCCGTAGAAATAGGAGGTTGCCTGCCCGGGAGCCCGGAACGTGTAGCGGTCGAGCTCCTCGCGTGCCAGAGCTTCGGAGAGGCAGACATCCTTGGTCAGAATCTCGTGGGCACGGTCCGTTGATATCAGCCCAAGGTTGAGCATCGGGTCGACAAATGCCCGTGTAGCCCGCATCAGGCGGTGCTGGAGCGCGATCAGCTGGCCGTCGAGCGGCTCGTACGGCTTCATCTCGGCCTCACAGTAGAGCGCCCATCCCTCGACGTTCACGCTGTTGAAGGCGAAGATGCTCCGGGCCAGCGAGACGCCACGCTCCACCATCGCGGAATACTGAAGCTCGTGGCCAGGGCGGCCCTCGTGGGAGGTGAGCGTCCAGGCGGCCGCCTTAAACGTGAAGTCATCATATCCCTCCGTCTTAGCCCCCGCGGCCTGGGGGTTGCCCATCGAGAGCACAAAGGTGCCGCGTTCGCCGTTGTTGTTGATGAGCGGAGGAGGCTGCATGTGGGGCGCGGGCTCCCCCGCGCTCTCGGCCTCGGACGCGAGGCGGATCTCCATGGGGCGGCCGGGAAGGGTGGCGATGTGGTGGGTCCGGATGTTATCCTCGATGTGACCCAGGACCTCCCTGTACCAGACCATCACATCGTCTTTTCCCAGCTGCTGTTTTTTGAGCTCCCGAATCACCGCACGGTAGTCACCGTCCGGGAAGCCGTGCTCCTTGGCAACAAGGGGCGCGAGGGCCTGCATCTCGTTGCGAAGCTCCGTGAATGCCACCTCGGCCTTCTGCATGAGCTCCTGGGGCGGGAGGTTCATGCCCACGTTCTTGAGGTTGTCGGCGTAAAGCTCCGGCGGGAGCCGGAAATCCTTGCGCGCACGCGGCAGCACCGTGGCCCGGACCCAGGCCCCGTAGTCGGCCATCTGCTTGTCGAGGGCGTCGAGGGCCGCCGGCGCCCCCTCCGCCTTGTCGAGGCCGTATTTCACGAAGAGCTTGCGAATGCCGTCGGTGTAGCGGGCAATGTTGGAGAGGTGCTGCTCGACCTCGCTGCGATAGGGCCCGATTCGGGCGGGGTCGCCGGCAGTCTCCAGGTAACGGGCCTTTGCGAGTTCCGTGACCGGGGTGAATCCTGGCTCAATGCCTGTGTACCTCTTAAGCCGGACAACGGCGCTTGGATGCTTCGAGGCCGGTGTCTGGTCCTGCAGGAGCCCGAATTCGCCGTAGAAGATCATCTGGCCCACGTCGGTGTAATTCAGGGTGAGGCGGTAGGTGAGCTCCTCCGTCTCCAACTGGTTGCTCGCCGACTTGATCAATATCTCGAGGTCCTGCCTGACCGCGGGGTCGGTTTCCGATGCGAGGCGCTTTTGGAGCTCGTCGCGCACACCCGCTAGGGCCGCCTTGAACCGCTCATCGATTCCCGGGAGCAGGTCGGCCACTTTGTCATCGTAGCCCTCCAATCCCTGGAAGGTCGCCGCCTCCGGCTGGAACCGCGACGTCACGTCGAGCAGGAGCTGGGTGTTCTGGTTGCTCTTCGCGACCCAGGCAGGCGCGGCAGCCCACGCCGACGTGCACAACAGGAGGCTTGTTCCGCACAGAATGGAGGCAAGCGCGCGGGTACGGCTCATCGGAAAGGGATTTCGCATGCCCTTGGAGGCAATAGCGGGGCCGCCCAAAGACAATGCTATCCCTAAGGGCGGTAAATCCGCCCTTTGGTCGGCTACAGAGAGGGCCGGCCGGCCAAAATCCGCGCGATAGGGTGCATTGGACCCGTCGAGCGATCAACGGGTCCCAAAGGCGCTCTCGATCTCATCCAGTGACACGCCAAGCGTTGCGCGGGCCACCTGGTCCAATGCCGGCTTCGGCCCGCTCAGGTGCACGGTGCGCCGGATGTGCGAGATGCTCTCGCCCGGACCCAGGGCAGCCGCGGGGGAGGAGGATTCGAGCTCGCAGAACGGGCCCATGGGCTTGGCCCCCGGAGTCGCGGGACCGTCGTTGTAGGCGTTCGCAGCGTCGCCCCCGTACGGGTTGTCCTGGAGCTTCCAGAGGGAGTTCACGTAATCGGCAACATCCTTGGGCTGGTTAAAAACAACGAGGGTAAGCACCCGGTTCTCACCGTCATAGCTGCCAAGAATCGACCTGCTGCGCCGCGGGCTTATGCCAATCTTGCTGCGAAATTTCCCGTCGGCGGCGAGAAATGCAACGTTCTCCCTCACGACGAGCCGGTCACCCGGGATGCTACCGAAGTAGTCCGAAGTCACCTTTACACCCAACTCGGATTCAGGACCGGGCTTGATAGGGACAACGATCGTTGTCGAGGGGGAGGGATTGTACATTCCAAGGATCCATATCGATAAGAGGCCCGTTTCCTTCTTCCAGGCGTCCCCGCCGACATTGGTCACCTTGTTGTCGGTTTCATAGGCCACCACATTTATCCCGTTGGAAGCAGGGATACCCAGTGCTTTCCAGGCAGCAGCGGCATCAAGGACCTGAACCCTGCGCCTCACCTCGACGTCAAAATGGGTTCCGGAGTAATTGGTAAGGGCAAATCGTGCGCCAAACACCGCACTGTCCTCAGACCTGGAAATCACGGTGAAGGGCAGCGAATCAAAAATGGCAGGGGTGAACCAGTTGGCGAAATCGAACGCGGCGCCCTTGGCAAAGAAGATTGAGAACTGGCCTCCCTCAGGGCCCATCCAAAAGCGGTCCTCGCCTCCAAACGCATTCATGTGGGGCGCGAGCTTGCCTGACGAGATGAGTTCCCGGTTTATCCAGCCATAACTGTGGCCAGAATCGCCCTGCGAGGTGCTCGTCATGACCCGCCCTTGCCATGCCGGTATAACGGCGACCTTCCCAGCGCCTGCCGCATCGCTAAGGACAATGGCCTCCGTATGGGCCCTGAGAAAATCCAGGTCCTCGGCAAAAGTGCTTGCGAATGCGCCCGGGGTGAGGGAGGCGATGGTCATTAGTGCGATGCAGTTCCTGGCCGAGCTTCGGTTCATGGAGGGGCTTTGGGGTTGGTCCGGCGGCCGCAAGGCGTCGGCCCTGCGGCAAGAGGGGTTTGCCGATCCCCAACCTTAACCTTTGGCGCACCCTGATCAACTGCGCTTCTCGCATAGGCCTTGGCACAAGGCCCAGCCGCGTGTCTCCGGCATCCGGATGGCCCCGAAAGCAGGGCAGCCCCAAAAGGGAAGGATACGCCCCCAAGATGCAGGATTCTGAGGGTATTCTCCTCTGAAAACCGATACTTAACATAATGTATATTGTGCGTTCTTAAGCCCGTAGCCCTTCTTGAGCCAAAGCCGTGGTCACACAAGCACTCCCAATGCCTTAACTGAGGCTAATAGGCCCCATCCACCCATCGAATTCCATATCGTAATTCCACCTCCGGAAGCCCCGGCCGTTAAAATTAATTAATGTTCCACGCTCCCTGATCCGATGCATGAAGTACTTAGATCATGTCGACTATGAGTTGCATACCTGCGGCACACCAACCCGCTCCACAGGCCACCCTCCCGCCAGAATTCATATGAAACTAGGAACAAAGATTCTTTTTGCGGCTTTTGCTGCCGTCCTGCTAACCGCGCTCGGTGCCTTTGTCACTGTCCGTGTCTTGGCCTCCCGGAACCGCGTTAACGATATCCGGGACGGGATGAACACCATCCTGCAACAGGCCGAGCTGATGGCGGGCAAGATGGACCAGATGCACAGGGTAAATGCGTTCGACCTTAAGGGCCTATTGGAAAGGGCCCGCAAGCAAAGCGGCGACCGCCCGCTCCATGAGGCCTATCGTGATACGGACCTCTACACAATCATTCCCGTGGTTGTTGCATGGCAATCCGTGGAGAAAGCCGCGGAAAGAGAAGGCTACACCTTCTTGATTTCGACCCGGCCGGGCGTCACCGCCCGAAACCCCAAAAACGCCGCCCTTCCCGAGTATGACGAGGCATTCAAGGCGTTCAGCGCCGGAGAAGGAGTCTACTTCAAGCACGATCGGAGCACCGACGAGGTCATTCTCGCCCGGCCCGTCAAGCTGGTTGAGAGCTGCCTCGGTTGCCACGGCGACCCCGCGAACAGTCCCACCCATGACGGCAAGGACCTGCTCGGGTTCCCCATGGAGGGCCTGAAGCTTGGCGACATCAAGGGGGCATTCGTCCTGAAGGCTAAGATTGGCGATGACCCGGTCATCGCCGCGACCAGCAAAGCCATGGGACTCGTGACGCTCGGGATACTCGGCATCGTTGGCGTGGGCTTCTGGGGATTTAATAGGACCTACGTCAACCGTCCTCTTCAGGCGGCCATCACCAGCCTGCTGGCCGGCACAAGCAAGGTCGCCGCAGCGTCATCTCAGATTTCGGCGTCAAGCCATGAGCTAGCCGACGGCGCGAGCGAACAGGCCGCCTCGCTCGAGGAGACCTCATCCTCGCTCGAGGAAATAAACTCCATGACCAAGCGGAATGCCGATAGCGCCATCGAAGCCAAGAAGCTGGCCGCCAATACCCGCACCTCCGCCGATGCGGGTGCGTCGGACATGGCGCGGATGAAGGAGGCCATGAGCGCCATCAAGGCCTCCTCCTCGGAGATCTCCCGGATAGTGAGGACTATCGAAGAGATCGCCTTCCAGACAAATATTCTCGCGTTGAACGCGGCGGTCGAGGCGGCACGCGCGGGCGAGGCCGGCGCGGGTTTCGCCATAGTGGCGGAGGAAGTCCGCAACCTCGCCCAGCGTTCCGCACAGGCGGCGAAGGAAAGCTCCGAGAGAATCGAGGACTCCGTCTCCAAGAGCGAGCACGGCGTCCAGATCTCCACCAAGGTCGCGAGCTCCCTTCAGCAAATGGTGGAGTTTGCGCGCAAGGTCGACGCCCTGGTAGCGGAGATAGCGACCGCCTCGAACGAACAGAATGAGGGCATCTCCCAGGTAAACTCCGCCGTCTCCCAGATGGATAAGGTCACACAGTCCAACGCCGCAGGGGCCGAGGAATCCGCAGGCGCCGCCCAGGAGCTTAGCGCGCAAGCCGCGGAGCTCCAGCGCCTGGTTGACGACCTGCGGGTTCTTGTTGGTGGAAGCGAGACTCGTGCTGAGGCTCACCCTTCCGAGAAAGACGGTCTGCCGCCCATGGCAGAAACCCTCCGGAGCCCTATTCGGCCAAAAATCCCCTCTAAACATTCGCGGCAACCAGCGGCCAATGGCACGGTCCCGGCCGCCGGTCAGAACGGCGAGAAGCAGGACGCCTTCTTCACGGACAACTGAACGACACCCTGCGTTGCGCCGCTTTGCGAATGCCAGCCGCGCCTCGGTTTGGAACCACTCCCCGGTTCGGCGTTCCAAAGCCTAATGGATCATCCGAAGTTCCAGCAGCATGGTGGGCCAAACCCCGCTCAACGCCCCTATTGGAAAAGACTGCACCATAGCCCGTTCTTTTGGGTGGCCGCATCGTTCATCATGGCGGCCATGGTCATCTACATCATCACGGGGAACCTGGCATTCCGGCCAGGCCGAGCCGCCCAAGCCCCGGTGCCGGCAATATCTCCCTAGCTTCCCTCCATTCGCGATTTCCGGATTTCCTGCCCCTATGCCTCAGGCGGGGCTGGATTTCCCGGCACCGGTCGCCTCCTTGGAATGGGTTTGGGCCCCGCCGATCGCCACCTGCGCGACAATCTCGAAGGACCGGAGCCTCGCCTCGTGACTAAATATGGCCGCAGTCACCATTAACTCGTCAATCCCGGTCCGGCCCACGAACGCTTCTATTCCGATCTTCACCACCGAAGGCGGCCCCACAATCGCCTCCCGGAACGAATGCTCGACCCCGTATTTCTCCACCGTGGTCCACAGCCCGTCCATGGTGTCCACTGGCGGCGGAAGCGGGCCCGGGGCGCCCCTTCGCAGGCTCACGAAACTTTGCTGAAGGGAGGAGTAGAGACGGTTGGCCTGCTCCTCCGTTTCCGAGGCAAATACGGCGATCGCCGCCATTGCGTAGGGGCGCTTGAGCGAATCCGAAGCGCGGAATTCGCCGCGGTAAAGATCCAGGGCCTCCTGGAGGAGATCCGGGGCGAAATGGGAGGCGAACGCGAATGGAAGCCCAAGGGCGGCGGCCAGCTGGGCACTGAACAGGCTCGACCCAAGGAGCCAGATTGGGACGGAGAGGCCCGCCCCCGGCACCGCCTGGACCGCCTGCCCCGGCTTCGGTGGGCGGAAATAAGCCTGCAGCTCCATCACGTCCTGGGGAAACGTCTCGGCCGAGTCGGCCAGCCCGCGCCTTAAGGCGCGTGCCGTGAGCTGGTCGGTGCCCGGCGCGCGGCCCAGCCCGAGGTCGATGCGTCCAGGAAAGAGCGATTCCAGCGTGCCGAACTGCTCCGCTATCACCAGTGGCGCATGGTTGGGCAGCATGATCCCTCCGGACCCAACGCGGATTGTGGAGGTGCCGGCGGCCACATGGGCTATCGCAAGGGCCGTCGCCGCACTCGCGATGCCCGGCATGCTGTGGTGCTCGGCCAGCCAATAGCGCCGGTAGCCCAGGCGCTCGGCATGCTGCGCAAGGTCCCGCGAACGGTTTAGCGCCTCCCCGGCCGTGCCACCCTTAACGATCGGCGCCAGGTCTAGGATCGAGATCGGTACCATGGCCCCAACGTGCGCAATATCGCCGATTTTGCCAGCCGGGGGCTCCCCGAAAGGGCCCGCTGGAGACGGTGCGCCCAGGGGTCCGTAGGGTAACACCCCATAGGGTGCACGGCTCGAATCATATAGCATTCGGCGGCGAGCGGGTGAACGGGACTGCCCAAAGCTTCACCCCGTGCTCGGTTTGGACCTCCGGAGGAAATTTATATGAAACAAAACAGTCCGTTCTCAAAGCTGATTTTCATTGTTATCTTTGGAATAGGGATTGCCGTCGCATACCTGCAGCAGGGGCCCGTGCTAAACCTCCCGGCCATAGCGATCGCGGTCGGGTCCTTCATCCTGGCCTACTTCGCTTCGTCCTCGATCCAGGTTGCCGACCAGTGGGACAAGGTCGTGATCCTGCGCCTCGGCCGGTTTCACGCCCTCAAGGGGCCGGGGCTCTTTGGCATCATACCCATCGTGGACACGATCCCGTACTGGATCGACACGCGCGTCATCACGACCGGTTTCAAGGCGGAGAAGACCCTCACAAAGGACACGGTTCCGGTGGACGTCGACGCCGTGCTGTTCTGGAAGGTCGTTGACCCGACAAAGGCGGCGCTCGGGGTTGCGGACTACAAAAGCGCCATCAGCTGGGCCTCGCAGACCGCCCTCAGGGACGTGATAGGAAAAACCGTCCTTTCTGAGATGCTTGAGGGCCGCGACAAGATCAGCGACCTGCTGCAGAAAATAATCGATCAGCGAACCGAGCCCTGGGGCATCAATGTGATCTCGGTCGAGGTCAAAGACGTCCTGATACCCTCTGCACTGGAGGACGCGATGTCGATGCAGGCCCAGGCGGAAAGGGAACGTCAGGCACGAGTGATCTTGGGCGACTCAGAGCGCCAGGTCGCCGAGAAGTTTGCCGAGGCTGCAAAGAGCTATGCTCACAATCCCGTGGCCCTGCATTTGAGGGCAATGAACATGCTCTATGAGGGTTTAAAGGATAACGCCACGATCGTTATTGTGCCGAGCACCGCCGTGGAGAGCATGCAGCTCGGGGGCCTGGCCGGCCTAACCGCCCTGACAATGGGAATAGGCCAGGAGGGCGCCGGAGGGAAAAAGACCATCGAGGCCGGACAGGCCGCGGGACCTGACGATAAGCCGGCCGGGTCCGGCTAGGAACGGACGCAGTCCCGACGGCGAACGACCGTGGTTGCCCCGCGGCTAGGTCGGACGGCACCACCCGGATGCCCGCGCTGCCCTTTCTAGGGCCCACATCGGCGAAGGGTTCTATTTGCGGTCACCGCTCCCGCCGCTTGCGTGTCCGCCGCCGCTCGGGGCACCTACGTGCCCGCCGCTCGGGGCGCTGGCATGGCCACCATCGTTGTGGCCTCCACCCTTTCCGCGGTCGCCGCCGCCGGGATGCACGTAAGCCGCACCCCTATTGCCGCCGTACCACCCCCTGCCTCCTCCATCAACCCAGACGCCGTCGTCGAACCAGGTTCCGCCGCCGTAAACGACCCCGCCGCCACCGGGGCCAACGCATCCGGCGCTTAGGAAAAGAAGTCCAAGGACTATAGCGGATCTAGGACCCGGGGTGCGGATGTGTTTCATTGTGAATTGGCTGGGTTTGCGGTGTCCATGTATTGAACAAGTCCTACGGTACCCCCCGTGGAATCCAGGATAATGGCAAACCGGCTCCCGAACTCCACGGAGTGAGGCGCCACAAGGACCTCCCCGCCAAGCGTCGGAACCTTGGCTAACGATTCATCAAGGTTCGCCACCCTAAGGACTCCGAGCCAACTCGGCTTGGAATCCTTGGCGTCGGGCAACGGCGCCACGCCTCCTCGAGCTTCTCCGGAGCTCGACAGCACAAAGTCGCTCTTCCGGTCGGCGCTCGTTTCCGGCGCGACATCAAAACCGAAGACGTCATGGTAATAGTCCGACGCCTCCTTCGGGCTCTTCACATAAAGCTCAAACCAGTTCCAGTCTCCGGGAGTGACCGCGATGTCGGGCGAGTCGCCGGAGCTCGACTGGAGAATGCCTATCGGGATGTCATCCTTGTCGGACACGATCGCCTGTAGCCCGCGGTCCGGGAAATTTCGCGAGGGAGCGCGCACCGTTCCGCCGTTCTTTGTCACGAGTGCCAAGGTGGCGTCGATGTCGGCCACCGCATAATAGCCGATCCAGCGCGACGGGTGCCCCTCTCCCTTAACGGACCGCGGAGCAAGCCCCGCCACCGGCCTGCCTCCGCTGCTAAAGATGACATAGCCCTTTCCCTTTTGCTCCAAGGGCTTCGCTGTCCAGCCGAGCAAGCCTGTGTAAAACTTGGTGGCAGCATCAGGATCATTCGTAAACAGGTCCGCCCACAGGAGCTTGCCCGTGACGTGGGTCGTTGTGGCGGGCGCATTGAGGGGCGGAAAGCTGTCGGCTCGGACCAGGCTGGGGGCGACGAGGGGCAGGAGCGCCGCGATCACCAGTAGCAGCTGAAGCTTGAAAACGGGTTTTGTACGCATAGGGGCGGCAGGTTTGCCAGTGTTCGTGAAGGTCGCGCAAAAGAGGTGTTTTGAGAATGGGGTGTTCACCTCCTGACACGCTTTCCCGAAACAGGTTCGCCCGGAAAGTGGCCGCCGCATGCGGGCTCTTGGGCGCCCGGGCGAAATGAGGGCGCCGGCAAGCTAGGCCGCACCCATTCCTTCAGGACCTCACGGATAGAGGGGCTGCTCGTCCCAACCATCCGCACCGAGCGTGAATTGGGTCCTGCGATGGAGTCGAAATGGCAGCTGCTCCCAGAACTCGATCCGACTGGGAGCGAGCCTGAAGCCCGACCAAAATGGCGGGCGCGGGACCGCAGACACGCCAAACCGAAGCGCATATGAAGCCACCGCGCGCTCCAGCTCCGCGTAACCACCCAGGGGCGTGGATTGTCTCGAAGCCCACGCGCCGAGCTGGCTGATTCGCGGCCGAGTCGCAAAATACGCGTCGGCCTCCTCTGGGCTCACGGGTTCCACGGAGCCCTTTACCCTTACCTGCCGGTCCGGAGGCCAGTAGAAGCAGAGCTCGGCCCTGGGGTTATCAGCCAGATCCGACGCCTTCGGGCTGCCCAGGTTGGTGTAGAATACAAAGCCCTTTGGCCCCACCTCCTTAAGCAGCACCATGCGCACGCTCGGCGAGCCAGCCTTGTCGGCCGTTGCCAGTGCCATTGCGGTCGGTTCGGCAATGCCACTCCTCTTGGCAGCATCCAACCAGCCGGAGAATTGCGCAATGGGATCGGTCATGGCACGGTTATCTTACGGGCCCAAGGGCCCTGCTGCTGCGCATCCTTTGCCCAAGATTATGCATTGTTTTGGCGCAAAGCGTTCCGCCCGATCTTGTGATTTGCGGCGAGACCCCCGATCGGCCCTAGTTGTCGCCTGTGATTAAGGGAAATTTTCAGCTTCCACTGGTTTTCGACATTGGGGCGACTGCCGCCTTTGCGCTCACGGGGGCGTTCGCAGGCGCCAGGCGCGGCTACGACATGGTGGGTGTGTTTTTCCTGGCGGCCGCCACGGCCCTCGGGGGCGGCCTCATCAGGGACGGCATATTCCTTCGCAGGGGCATTCCCCTTGCGATCGAGAATCCCCTCTACCTGATCACCGTGGTCGTCGCCTGCACGGTTGGGCTGCTCCTGGCCAAGCGCATGCGCCGGTTCGAGCGCTGGATCGTGTTCGGGGATGCCCTGGGCCTCGGGGCCTATGCCGTGGTGGGGGCCCAGATGACGCTCCAGGCGGGCCTTGGGATCACCTCGGCCCTCCTCATCGGGGTGCTAAATGCGGTCGGCGGCGGATTGCTGCGGGACGTGCTGGCCCGCGAAGAGCCGTTTGTGTTCAAGCCCGGCGAGGCCTATGCCCTGGTGGCGCTCATCGGGGCCGCCTGCTTCGTCCTGCTTGCCGCGTTGCTCCAGGTTAACGTCAAGACAGCAGCCTTGATTGCGATAGCCTTTACCTTTTCACTTAGGCTCCTGGTGGTTCGGTACAAGTGGCGAACTCATCCCGTGTCGCTGCCTCCGGACGTGTAAAGGCGGAATAGATCGCGGTTACTGCTCCATTAAGACTGACTTCATAGCTCCCTTCCAGGGCTGACCCCAACACCAAGAGCAGACAAGCACCCCCATTATCAGGCCCATGCAAACCCGATCGCCGTCGATGCCGTACAGTGAGAACAAACACCTGCTCCGCTGGGTGGAGAAGGTCGCGGCGCTCTGCCAGCCGGCCTCTGTTCACTGGGTGGACGGGTCGGACGAGGAGAATGACCTCCTGTGCTCCGAACTGGTGCAATCCGGGACCTTCACAAAGCTGAACGAGAAGCTCTGGCCAGGCTGCTTCTACGCCCGAAGCGACCCCAATGACGTGGCCAGGGTCGAGGACAGGACCTTCATCTGCTCCCTCGCGAAGGAGGCCGCGGGCCCGACGAACAATTGGGTGAACCCCTACGAGATGCGGCGCACGCTGCGCGGTCTGTTCTCCGGCTCGATGAAGGGGCGAACCATGTATGTCCTGCCGTTCAGCATGGGGCCGGTGGGATCGCCGATGTCCCAGATCGGCGTGCAGCTCACCGACTCGGCCTACGTCGTCGTGAACATGCGGATCATGGCCCGAATCGGGCTCCCCGTCTACCGGGAGATCGACAAGGGGGAAAAGCGGGTTGTCCCCTGCGTCCACTCGGTCGGAGCGCCCCGCGAGCCGGGCCGAGAGGATTCCCCCTGGCCCTGCAACAAGGAAAAATACATCGTCCACTTCCCCGAGACCCGGGAGATATGGAGCTTCGGCTCCGGATACGGCGGGAACGCGCTCCTTGGAAAGAAATGCTTTGCGCTGCGCATTGCCTCGAACATGGCCCGCGACGAGGGCTGGATGGCCGAGCACATGCTGATCCTTGGGGTCGAGTCCCCGGGAGGCGAGAAGACCTACGTGGCCGCCGCGTTCCCGAGCGCCTGCGGAAAGACCAACTTCGCGATGCTGATTCCCCCGGAGTCCTTCAAGAAGAAGGGCTGGAAGGTGACCACGGTCGGGGACGACATAGCCTGGATAAAGCCCGGCCCGGACGGGAGGCTGCGCGCCATTAACCCCGAGGCCGGCTTCTTCGGCGTCGCTCCTGGGACCTCGGAGAAGACGAACCCGAACGCCATGGCGTGCCTCGCCAGGAACACGATCTTCACAAACGTGGCCCTCACGCCCGAGGGCGGCGTCTGGTGGGAAGGGATGACCGAGACCGCGCCCGCGGAGTGCCTGGACTGGCAGGGAAGGCTCTGGACTCCGTCCATCGCTCGCGAGACCGGAGCCAAGGCGGCCCACCCAAACTCGCGCTTCACGGCACCCGCCCGGCAGTGCCCCTCAATAGACTCCGCCTGGGAGGACCCGGACGGGGTACCCATCAGCGCCATCATCTTCGGTGGAAGGCGAGCCACCACGATGCCGCTCGTCTACCAGGCCTTCAATTGGTCGAGCGGAGTCTACACGGGCGCCACCATGGGCTCCGAGATGACGGCCGCAGCGGCCGGAACGGTCGGCAAGGTGCGCCGGGACCCGATGGCGATGCTTCCGTTCTGCGGCTACCACATGGGGGACTATTTCCTGCACTGGATCGGCATGCAAAAGCGCATCAGCGAGACTCCGAGGATTTTCAACGTGAACTGGTTCCGCAAGGACGACGACGGCACGTTCCTCTGGCCCGGCTATTCGGAGAACATGCGGGTGCTCAAGTGGATCGTGGACCGCGCCCGCGGCTGCGCGCTAAGCCACGAGTCGCCCATAGGATGGGTGCCGGGCTATGCCGACATCGACTGGGACGGGCTCGACTTCCCGAAGGAGAAATTCGACCGGCTGCAGCGCTTTGACAAGGCCGCGTGGCGGGCCGAGGTGATTGGCCACGAGGAGCTTTTCCTGGACCTCCACGACCGACTGCCCAAGGAGATGATCTACGAGCGCGAGCTCCTGATCTGCCGCATGTGACGCCCGAGGGGCCCCCACCCTTCCCTAGCGCCCGAGCCAGCCGCCGTCGACCGCGACCGTGAAGCCGTGCATGTAGTCCGAGGCCGCGGACGAGAGGAAGACAACGGCCCCCTTGAGATCCTCGGGCGTTCCCCAGCGACCCGCGGGGATCCGCTCCAGAATGGCTTTGTTGCGGTCTGCATCAGCCCGCAGCTGCTCGGTGTTGTCGGTCGCCATGTAGCCGGGCGCGATCGCGTTCACGTTAATCCCAAGCGGGGCAAGCTCGTTGGCCATCAGCATGGTGAGGCTGTGTATCGCCCCCTTTGACGCCGTGTACGATGCGACGCGCACGCCGCCCTGGAAGGAGAGCATGGACGCGATGTTGATGATCTTGCCCGGGGCCTTCCTTGCCACCAGGCGGCGGGCAAACTCCTGGCTCAGCCTAAACGCGGCGCCGAGGTTCACGTCCAGGACGTCCTTCCAGTCCTTATCGGAGAACTCGAGGAACGGAGCTCGCCTGATGATTCCCGCATTATTCACGAGGATGTCCGCGCCCCCGAGCACCCGCTCGCACTCGGCGAGGATGGCGGCGGCCGACCCCGCATCCGCGATGTCGACCTGCACCGCGTGAAACCGCCGGCCGAGACCCTCGACCCGGGCCCTGAGGCTCTGGGTGCTCCCCCGGGCCACGGCCACCACGTCGGCGCCCGCCTCGGCCAGCGCCTCTGCCATGCCCGAACCCAGGCCGCGCGACGCCCCGGTCACAATCGCCACCCGTCCGTCGAGCTGAAATCTCTCAAGAATGCCTGCCATGTCGGGTCACCGGACCACCTTGGGGTCCACGGGGTCCATGTCCGAGAAGACCTGGTTCTCCCCGCCCATGCCCCAGATGAAGGTGTAATGCGTGGTTCCGCGGCCGCAGTGGATTGACCACGGGGGGGAAAGGACGGCCTGCCGGTCGCCAAGCTTTAGCTTCCTGACTCGGGCGGCCGGGCCCATGTAATGGTCCACGCTCCCTCCCTTCTCCAGGTCAAAGTACAGGTAGACCTCGGAACGGCACGCGTGCGTGTGCGGCGGCATCGTGTTCCACCGGCTCCCGGGGGCGATTACCGTGAAACCCATGACGAGCTGGCAGCTCTTGATCCCGTCAAGGTGGATCACCTTGTTCAAAAACCTTCGGTTGTGTGTCTCGGGCGCCCCGAGCGCGACCGCGCGGTCGGGATTGTAGCGGGCCAGCCGGTTCGGGTGCCGGGCATGAGCGGGGTAGCTGAGAAGATAAAACTGCGCCGGTGCGGCCTTTCGGGCGGAGCTGAACACGACCTTCTTAGCGCCACGGCCGACATAAAGGCAGTCCAGCTTTCCCATTTCGAACCTGCGACCGTCGACGGTCACTTTGCCCATCCCCCCAATGTTGACGACACCCAGCTCGCGGCGCTCGTTGAAGTGCTCCGCCTTGAGCCATTTGGGCGCCTCAAGCTCGAGGGCCCGGCCGAGCGGGCTGGCGCCCCCCACCACCGTCCGGTCCGTCTCCCATTCCCGGAGAACGATCCGGCCAGGGACAAAAAGGCCGCTCACGACGTAGGACCGTCTCAGTTGGGGAGCGGACATCCTTGAGTAGGAGCGGATATCGTGGGCTTCGATGCTATCCATGGTTTTTGGGGGTAGGATGCTGGGGCGGGCGGAGAATTAGGGGCCAGGAAAGGCGTAGGTGCCCGCGGGGGCGCCGCCCCCAGAAACGCGCCAAAAAGGGTGCCGGGCAATGGCAAAAGGAAGGACGAGGCTCGCGCCCCGCGCGTGAGGCCGGATGGATCTTTCTAAAATCAGGCAGGGGACTTGTGTTTTCGCGGCTCGGCGGCGAGCTTTCCCGCCATGGCGCGACGCGCACCAAACCAAACCGAGATGGCGATGGACCGCCTCCCAAAGGCCTCGCTTAACCGCGAAAGCATTGGGGAGATGCTGGCGTTCGCGCGCTATGTGGTCCCGTACCGCAAGCGCTTCCTAGCGGGCCTTGCGACCCTCTTCTTTAGCGCCGGGTGCGGGCTCCTCTTCCCTCTCCTTGCCGGCGCCCTCATCGACGCGGCCATGCGGCCCGGTGGGGCCGTCCTCCCCGTCCTGGGGGCGATAACGCTCAATCGCCTTGCGCTGCTTCTCACGTGCTCGGTGTCGCTCCAAGCGATGGCCTCCTTCAACAGCTCGCTCTGCTTTAACCGCGTCGGCCAGAGCGCGCTCGCCGACCTCCGCAATGACACCTACAGGCGCCTGATCGCAATGCCCATGGCCTTCTTCGGCAGCAGGCGCGTGGGCGAACTTACAAGCCGCGTCTCGACAGACATTGCCCAGCTCGAGGGAGCCCTGATCGACGCCCTGCCGCAGATGTGCCGGCAAAGCATCTTCCTGCTGGGCGGCGTCACGATGATCGCAATCACCTCGGGGAAGCTGACGCTCGTCATGCTCTGCACCCTCCCGGTGCTAATCGCCGCGGCCCTCTTCTTCGGAAGGCGCCTGAGGCGATTCTCCCGGGACACCCAGGACCGGCTCGCCGAGACCAATACGATCGTCGAGGAGACCTTCCAGGCCATCGCCAGCGTCAAGGCGTTCGCAAACGAGGACTTCGAGGTTAAGCGCTACGGGGCGTCCAACTCGAGGGTCCTGGCGGCGGCTTTCAACACCGCTCGGTGGAGGGCCGTCTTTGTCGCCTTCTTCATCATAGCCCTCTTTGGAGGCATAGTGGTTGTGCTCTGGTTTGGCGCGGGCCAGCTCCAGGCGGGCGCCATCACGGCCGGCGAGCTGACCCGGTTTGTCCTCTACACCACCTTTGTCGCTGGAGCCATGGGCCAGTCGGCCGAGCTCTTCACCCAGGTGCAGAAGACCGTGGGCGCGAGCCAGCGCGTGCGCGAGATTCTGCGGGAGCCCGTCGAGGAGGGTTTCGATGCGAGGGCAACCCAGCCTGCCAAGGGGCTTCCCATGCGCTTAAGGGGTGAGGTGGGCTTTGAGTCCGTGTGCTTCCGCTACCCCTCGCGGCCCGAGGTTCCGGTGCTTCGCGAGATAAGCCTAACGGCCCGCGCGGGTGAGCGCATCGCCCTCGTGGGCCCAAGCGGGGCCGGCAAGTCAACGCTCACGGCCCTCCTGCTCCGGTTCTACGACCCCGAGTCCGGTCGCGTCGTGATCGACGGCCGAGACTCCCGTGACTATCCCCTGCGCTGGCTTCGAGGCCAGATGGCCATCGTGCCGCAGGACGTGCTGCTTTTTGGCGGCACCATCGCCGAGAACATAGTCTACGGCCGGCCCGGCGCCGATGACGCCTCCATCCGCCAGGCGGCCACGCTTGCAAACGCTGACGATTTCATTCGGGCGTTCCCCGAAGGCTATTCGACCATCGTCGGCGACCGCGGGATAAAACTCTCCGGAGGCCAGCGGCAGCGGATCGCCATCGCGCGGGCCATCTTGAAGAACCCCGCGATCCTCATCTTGGACGAGGCGACCAACTCCCTCGATAGCGAGAGCGAGCAGCTTGTCCAACTGGCCCTCGACCGCCTGATGCAGGGCCGAACCAGCTTCATCATTGCCCACCGGCTGGCCACGGTCAGGAACGCGGACAAAATAGCCGTTATCGACGGTGGTCGGGTCGTCGAGGTCGGCACCCATGACGAGCTCAACTCTAGGGCGGATGGACTTTACCGCCGCCTGAGCTCGCTGCAGTTCGGCGAGGCTGATCCCCAGCGCCAATCCGGCCTGTCACCAGCCCAGGCCTGAGCACCCCGGGGAGGGGATACGCGACCCAGCGGACAGGATTCGCGCATTGAAACCCTAAAAATGCGCAGCATACTCGGGCCGACTCTGGGACATTGAGGTCGGTTTAGAAACGCAGGTTCACAATCCCCATGAACATAGCCCTGATCGGCCCCTCAGGCGTCGGCAAGGGTACGCACGTGGCGAGCCTCTCGGCCCGCTACGGCCTACGCCATGTCGCCACCGGCGACCTGTTCCGCACCAACCTCCTCGATCGCACGCCCCTCGGCGTGCTCGCACGAAAATACATGGAGGCCGGCGCACTTGTGCCGGACGAAGTGGTCGACGCGATGATCGAGGCGTGGGCCGAGGCCCTGGGTTACGACGACGGCACGCTCTTTGACGGGTTCCCGCGCACCCCGTGCCAGGCGGACTTCCTGGACGACCTCCTCAGCAGGCTCGGCAGGAAGCTCGATGCCGTGGTTTACCTGAAGGTTTCGGACGAAGAGGTGGTAGCGCGCATGTCCGGTCGGCTCATCTGCCGCAACTGCCAGACCCCGTTCCACACCCGCTTCAATCCTCCGCGGACCACCGGCATTTGCGACTGCTGCTCCCGGCCCCTCTACCACCGCCCCGACGACTCCCCGGAGATGGCCCATCGGCGCTTGAGGGTTTTCCACCGCTCTACCGAGCCCCTTTTGGAGCGCTACGCCTCGGAGGGAAAGCTGGTCATCGTCTCAGGGGAAGGCACCGTGTCTGATGTCGGCACCCTCCTGGTTGACGCCCTGGACAAGGTCTCGGTGGAGCGCGGCAAATTCGTGGGCAGGGAGGAGTATGGCTCGATGTACACCCAGCCGGCGCAGCCCCCGCGCCCGCCCGCCGTGGGACTGGACCTCGTGCTTCTTGGCGGACCCGGCTCGGGCAAGGGGACCCAGGCCGAGCAGCTGGCTTCAAAGCTGCGGCTGCCCCACATCTCTACGGGAGACCTATTCCGGGAAAACCTCCGCCAGGCAACCGAGCTCGGGATGCTTGCCAAGGCCTACATGGACCGCGGGGAGTTGGTGCCTGACGATGTGACGGACCACATGGTCGAAGACCGCCTCGGACGGCCGGACGTGAAGGAGGGGTTCATCCTGGATGGATACCCCCGCACCCTCGCCCAGGCGGTCGCCCTGGATGAGATCATGGCCCGCCTCGGACGCCGGGTGACGGGAGCCCTGAACATCGACGTACCCGACTCCGCGATCATCGACCGGCTCTCCGCGCGGCTGATCTGCCGGACGTGCCAAGCCCCCTACCACATCCGGTTCCATCCGCCGAAGCGGGCGGGCGTGTGCGACGCTTGCGGCGGCGAGCTCTACCGGAGGTCCGATGACAATCCCGCGACCATCCGTGCCCGCCTCTCCACGTTCCACCGGCAGGCCGACCCGCTCCTGCACTATTACCACGAATGCGGTGTCCTTCGGGAAATCCAGGGCAACGACTCCGTGGAGACGGTCTGTTCCCGCTGCCTCTCGGCAGCCCGGGAGCTGGCCGCTCATTCGGGGATCGCAGCGCCGGTCGAGGCTCGTTGAGGCCCTGGAGGGATTCTGGGGTCGAAGGCCCCGCCTCACTTCGCCGTGCGCACCTGGTGCGCCACCACGAGCGTGTAGAAACAAAGGATGACGTTCTGGAGGGGCAGCTGGAGGGGCGTCGGCAAGGCGTAGATGATCGCCACCGCGGGTATCCAGACCCCCATGTTCGACAGGAGGACCGGTAGCACCTTCCTCAGGTACCACCCGCCCGCTCGGATATCTCGCACAAGGCCCCTCCCGTCGAAGCGGCTGTCCACCCACTGGTAAACTGCCGCGGTGACGGGCACCGCAAAAGCGGGGCAATAGCCGAACTGGTCGAAGAGGACCTTGATTGCTATCGTGGTAAAATCGTGCCCCGTCCCGACGGTATGAGCCTGGATGCGGTACCAAATGTCCACTTCCAAGCCCTTGTAGGCCCAGAATGCCGTCAATGCCGCGCCTTGGGCCCAGTCATATCGGGGCGCGCCGCCCGGCCCCCGCTGCGAGAAGTGAAGGTAAAGGAACGGAAGCACGCCGCCGCACAGGCCAGTCGAGAGGATGCCGAGGACGACCCCAGCCCGCTCCCGCTCCCGCGAGAGCTGCGTCAGGGCCGCGTGAACCGCCGGCTGGGAATAGTAGCCGACGACCAGCGCCAAGGCCACCAGCTGAAGGACCAAGCCCGGGACAAGGTTCGCGCGGGCCCCGCGTAGTCCCGATTGCCAGGGCGCCTCGTTGGAGTGGAGTGGCGTCATGAAGGCCATGGACGTTCGCGAGGCACCCAGGCTCTAGCGAGCCATTTTGGAGGCAACCAAGCGCGATCGCTTGCTCCAGGCTCCCCCTGCCCGCTAGAGCCTAAGGAAGATTTTCCTGCGGTACAGGAAGCCGGCAAGCAACATGCAGAGAGCGATGCTCACCAGGGCCAGGACCAAGTCACCTAGGCCAGTCCAGGCCCCGTTCAGTCCAGCGGCAACCTGTCCGCCGGCGAACCGCTCGGAAAGGCTGCCGAAATTCACGACATTGCTGAAGAGGTAGATCGCGAGCGCATTTGAGCCGATCCATACGAACGGACTGAGCCAGGCCCTCAACTTCCAGATGTCGGCTACCACGTAGAATCCCGAGAGCAGGAGCATGCTCCAGCCTCCCGCAACGAGAACGAAGGACGACGTCCATATCTTCTTGATTATCGGAAACTCGACCCCCCAGGCGAATCCGACCGCCATGAGGACGGCTCCCGTCACTGCAAGAAGCCTCGCCTTCTGCCACTCGCCGCGGGCCGGTTCGCGCAGCCAGCGGCCCGCTATGACCCCCAGCAGGCAGGATGCTATCGCCGGGAGCGTGCTCAAAATGCCCTCGGGATCATGGTCACCGTCCCACTTGCGTAAGGGAAGGTAGTGGGCGTCGATCCAGTTCGTCAGGTTGTGACCCTCGGCAAAATCCCCCGCGCCATACCCGGGCACCGGAACAAATCTTAAGAGCGCCCAGTAGCCCAGCAGAAGGGCGCACACTACGCCCACTAGCGCCCTGGGTTTGAACCAGAGGTAAACAACGCTCGCGCCGCAGTAGCACAGGGCGATCCGCTGCAGCACCCCAACGAGCCTGATCTGGTCAAACGGCGTCGCCAGGCCCCCGTAGTAAAATAGGCCAATGAGATAAAGCAGCACCGTCCTCCTTGCGATGCGCGCCACCGCCTCCCCGCGGCCGGACACCGCCACGATCCTGTCGAGCGAATACGGTATTGCCACGCCGACCATGAACACGAACAAGGGGAAGATGGTGTCGTAGAAGCGGATCCCGGCCCAGGCAACATGGTCCAACTGCGTCGCCGCAAACCGCGCAACCGGTCCGCCGTTCAGGTGCGACAGGGCGTTTCCGAGGGCATCGGCGCCCATGATCCACATCATGTCAAAGCCCCTCAGGGCATCGAGCGAGGTAAGGCGCGAGCTCGGGGGTTCCAGTCGTTCCTGGGAAGCACTCATGGATGGGCGGGGGGGGCGGGTTTCTTCCAGGCAAAGCCAGGGTAGGCGCCCTGCATGACTGGCCGCCATTTCATAAGGAGGCGCCCGGCCACCTTGACCGGGTCCCCCACTGGCTCCGAGGGATAGGCCTCATGCCCTTCGCACCACGCGGCCTCCCAGGCCGTCAGGCTATGGTAGAACGGATTCGACTCATCCCCGGGCCGATCCATGACGCGGTAGAGTTTGTCCTCGCTATATCCCGGAGGCTGGGTCTCCAGGAATGCAAAGAACTGTTCCCACCTTTTTCGGTAGAAGCCCCCGATAAGGCCGGACCATTGCCTGCAGGCATAATCGTGGAGGAAGGCTCCTCGGCTCGGGGGGCCCCAGAGCGTGAGAAGGAACCGTGCATTTCGCTCGTAGAGGTTTTTCTCATCCGGGGTGCCGCCCCACCCTCTCGCTTCCGAGAGCCACCGGCCGAGCAGAAATTCGCGGCGAGTGGCGAGTAGCGCGTCGAGGTCGCCCGCTAGGTCCAGGAAACGGGCCTCTGCTGCCCTTAAACGCACGAGGTCCCCCGACCGGTAGGAGGCCGACACCTCGGCGTAAACCGGTACCGAGAGGTCAGCCAGGGCCTGCCGCGCCACATCCACGAGGTCATACCGGTAAGTGTCGACCCTTGAAAGCGCCCCGCAGGCGTCAAGCAGCTCCTGCCATGCGCTCCAGACCTGGGCCACATCGTAGGTGCGCTCGAGGCCTCCCCAGGGAGAGGCCTCTTTGACGGCGAGCGCGGGCTGCGCGCAAATGGGGCTGTCCATCGAGGGTGCCGCCTCCCCCTGGGAGTATACCGAATGGAGAAGGCGCGCCCAGGCAGCCTGCGCCGCGGGGACATCCGCGCCGTAGCGCGCCGTGACATAGGTTCGCGTCCATGCCTGGAGGTCTGGGGCCGAGCGCCTCCAGCCCATGTCGAAAGCAAGGTCATAGACCACCGGGTTTTGCTCGATGGCCTCGGGAAACGCGCCGATTCCAACCACACGCCCGGCCTTCGGATCGGCGAGCAGGGAGGCATTCGCCGCGAGCGCGGGCAGGTCTCCTCCAATGAACGTCCGGCCCCCGAAGTTGTGCAGGACCCCGGCCACCCAAGGCCTTCCCCAGAAGGCTTGTGTTTCCCTCCACTTGGCGCCCGTCAGGTCGAGGACAAGAAGCCGGTCGGCCGGTATGCCGTCCACTATTCCCTCGCGAATAGTCCAGCCCTGCATCACGAGGGTGGCTTCGGGATCGAAGTTGTTGGCCAGGGCAAAGATTTTCGAACCGACCGAGTTGAGGTAAGCCTGCCCCTCCTTCGGGGGTTCGCCTTCGTGGAACGGGTCGGCCGCATAGAGGTGGCCCGGCCCGAGGAGCCTCGATTGCTCCTTTAGGAAGACGCTCCCCATTTTCGCGAAGAGTGGGTCCTCTGGATCAATCTGCGCAGTCCCTGGGGGAACCTCGCACCAAATGCTTTTCCTTCGAATTGCTGCTGACGGGAATTTCTCGATCAATGCCAGCGGAACGCATCCCGAGAAACCCTGAAGGATGGGCGTCATTCCGAGCTCCCGCTCGCGCTGCACGATGAATCGGCCCAGTTCCAAATGGGAGTCGATCCACGACTGCGGCAGGGGGCCGCCCCATTGCTCAATGTTGGTGAGCCACTGCCAGCACGAGAAGGCTGGGCCCGCAAAGAAGCCTCGGATCTCCGGGTCGCTCATCCCGAACTGCCGGAGCGTGGCCTGCCAAACGGCCTCCTGGCCCGTCGTGGCAAGCGGCATCGTGATTCCATGCAGCGCCATCCAGTCTATCTCCCGCTCCCACCGGGACTGGTTCCACCACGACATCGTGTAGTTAAAGGTGCAGTAGTTCAGGTAGGCGCGGTACCGGTACGGCGAGGTGATGCGCACCTTGGCGGGCACGACAGGAAGTCCGTCCGGCAGGCCCAGGTTGTCGCCATCCCACGACATCTGCGCGTGCGCGACATTGGTGAGGTACCATCCCAGCGCCGAGGCTATCGAAACGCCGGTATTGCCCCTTAGGATCAGGCGGCCGCCTCGGCTTTCGACCTCGAACACGTCCGCCCCGCCAGCGTCCGCGGGGACCTGCTCCACGTCGATCTCGGCCGCGTGGGCGGGGACAATCCTTTGAACGAGCCCGCGGGCTGCGGTCTCCGCGGGTGTCGCATGGCCCACGCTGCACGCGCCAAAAACTGCACCGGCAATTCCCAGCGCGAGAAACAAAGCCGAAGTCCTAAGGGTACGAGGACCCGCAGCGGGAGGAACGGTCATATCTGGGTTTTAAGGCCGGTTTGGGGTTTGTCCGCTATAAAGGCCGCGCTCCATCAGGGGTCATTCGGACGGTCGAACTCTCCTTTTGACAACATTTGCATGGCAACTAAAAACGGCTCCGAACCCGATGCCACAACCCTTATCGCCGCATTCGGGTGAGAGAACCCCCACCAGGGGAATATGGTGGAAACGCCTGCTGCTCGTTGGCCTTGCCCCGCTGGCCTTTTTGGGGGCCCTCGAGGCTGCGCTTCGCATCGGCGGCTATGGGAGCCCCCCCACCCTTTTCATCACGGACGACAGGCCGGGGTTCGTGCGTACCAATCCGGCATTCACCCTCACCTATTTCCCTCCCCAATTTGACATTAGCCCGCTGAATTTCCGACTGAGCCGGCATAAGGAGCCCGGGCGCATCAGGATTTTTGTACTTGGCGAGTCTGCCGTCCGCGGAATAGCCGAGCCCGGATTTGGTTTTGCCGCGCTGATGCGGACCCAACTGCGAGCCGCCTATCCCGGGAGGGAGTTTGAGGTCTATAACCTCGGGATTGTCGCCATAAACTCCCACGTCGTCTACCAGATCGCAAAGGAGGCCGCCAAGTTCGAGCCCGACCTGTTTGTCATCTATATGGGAAACAACGAGGTCGTCGGACCCTTCGGACCGGGTTCGGTGAACCGGTCCACCCAGTTCCCGCTGTCGCTGATCCGGGCTTCAATCTGGACCGCGCAGACGCGGACCGGCCAGCTGGCAGCAAGGATCATTCGACGAATTTCAGGCCATGCCACGGACGAGACCCAGTGGCACGGGATGAGCACGTTCGTGGACAAGACAGTCCGGGGCGACGAGCCCCGCCTTGAGGAGGTGTATTCGGATTTTCAGGCTAACCTCGAGGGGATCCTGCGGATTGCGCAACGACACCAGATCAAGACGGTGCTTTCGACCGTCGTCTGCAACCTGCGGGACTGCGCACCGTTTGCTTCGCTTCATTCGCCCAATCTGACTGCGGAGGCGCTTGCGCGCTGGACGGCGGCCTATAGCGAGGGGAGCGATGCACTGGAACTGGGGGACGCGTCACGCGCCCTCGTTTCGCTGGGCTCGGCGGCACAAATCGATCCCGAGTTTGCCAATGAGCACTTTCTCCTTGGGCGCGCGAATGAGGTCTTGGGCGAGATGGGGGCCGCGCGGGCCGAATACCTCAAGGCCCTTCATTGGGATGCCCTCAGGTTCAGGCCGGATTCGCGCATAAACGACATCATCCGCCGCGCCGCAGCGGGCCCCTCGGGCGCCACCAGGTTTCTTGATGCCGCCTACCAGCTGGGATCGGACGCGGATTCACACGGGCCCGCCTTGGGCAGCGAGCTCCTCTGGGAGCACGTTCACTTCAATCTGGCTGGGGATGCGCGGATGGCGCGGATGCTGGCAAAGGAGGTCTCCGAGACCCTGTTTACCGGCGTCCCGGAACCTGCCCCTTGGTTGGATGAGACCGCCTGCGCGACTGCATCGGGATACACGCCACAAGGAAGGCTCCAGATGCTCAGCGCCATGCAGGCCATCCTATCCAGGCCTCCGTTCACCAATCAGCTCACCTTTGCGGAGGATCAACTCCGGTATACCAAGGACCTGGACCACGCGGAGGAGGAGGCCAGGGCTGGCAGGGCAAGATCCGAGTCCGTGGTCTCCGAGGCGATTAGGAATGATGCAGAGAACAGCTACCTTTGGCTCCGGCTTTCGGAGGTTCAACTCGCCTCGGGGAATCCCGACGGAGCGGTCGAATCCATCGACAGAGCCCTTGCATTGGCCCCGGTTTCGGCAGACCTCCTCGTCCGACGTTCCCACGCGCTCGCGGCAGCGAAACGATTTGGCGAGGCCAGGTCGGAGATACTCCGCGCAGTCGAACGAGCACCGGACCACCTGCCCGCCTATGCGGAGTTCGTGGACATCCTTCGGAAGGCGGGAGACTTCGAAACCGGGCGCGCCCTTTTCACCCATGCATTGGAGAGAACGCCCCAGAGCGACTACCTTCGGCTCCAGTGGGCCGATCTTCTCTTTTTTCGCGGCGACAAGCGCGAGGCGGAGCTTGAATGCAAGGCGGTGCTTGCCCGAAGCCCCGGGAGCGCCGAGGCGCTGGTTCGACTGGTTTCACTCTTTTCCTCAGAGGGCCGAAAGGACGAGGCGTTCAAGCTGATGAACGAGGCCCGGCGGTCACAGCCTGGAAACTTCGCAAACGACATGGCCCTGGCCCGCGCCTACGAGGAACGCCACCAGGAAAACGATGTAGCCGAGTGCCTCGACCTCGCAGCCCAAAGCGGGCCGGCCGAGCCGGAGGTCCATGTCTTTCTCGGGAGGCGCCTAAAGGCGATGAATCAATCCCGGGACGCGATGGTGGAGTTCGCCCGCGCTCGGAGGGGGGCCTTGATCGAGGGCAACCAGGAGATGGCCGACGCCATGGCGTCCGTGATTTCCCAGATGGCTGCCGCGCGATAACAAGCCCGCGGCTCCGGCTCAGCCCTTGATTCCCGTCAGGGCGATTCCCTCAACAAACTTGCGCTGCGCAACGAAAAAGAGCGCGATCACCGGAAGGATGATGAGTGTGCTCGCCGCCATCAGGTAAGGCCATTCTGTTGCGCCCGACTCACTCGACTTGATCGCGTCAAGGCCGAGTGCCAGCGTGAAATCGCGCTCGTCGGTCAGGTAGATCAGGGGGCCCAGGTAGTCGTTCCACGCACCGAGGAATGTGAACAGGCCGACAACAATGAGCGCAGGGGCGCAGAGCGGCAGTATGATCTGCCAGAAGATGCGGAATTCTCCACATCCGTCGATACGCGCGGCTTCCGAGAGGTCTTTTGGGATCGTCCTGAAGAACTGCCGAAGAAGGAAGACGCTGAATGCGTTCGCGAAGAAGGAGCCCACCCAAAGCGGCTGCAGGGTGCCGACCATTCCCAGGGAGCGAAATAGCCCGTAAAGGGGAACCATGACGACCGGAAATGGGATCATCATTGTCGAAAGCAGGAGTCCAAATAGCCACTCTCTGCCCCTCCACTCCAGGCGCGAGAACCCGTAGGCGACCATGGCGCTAGATAGAACCGTGCCCAGGACGTTGAGAATGCAAAGGATCAGCGTATTTGCGAGGTAGCGGGAGAAATGGCGCATGGAGCGAATCGCCAAGGGGAAATTCTCCCACCGAAAGGACACTCGGGACTTCAGCGTCGACGCCTTGATGACGTCGGTGGCCCCGCCCGAAAGGTCGCTCACCTCTATCCATGGACCCGAGGCCGAGGCGGGCACCCGTTTCAATAACTCAACCGGAACAGGGGCGCCAACCGCCGGGTGCCACAAGCCTTCCCAGACGGAGACTTCAGAGACCACGACCGGGCGGCGGGCTCCGTTCTGAAGAACCCAAAGGCTTGGCTCGGTAACGAACCCGCCCGGATGTACCTCCTGCACCCGGCCCGCAAGCGTGGCCTCAAAGCGGCGTGGCAGCCACTCATGGGGCCTCGAGAGCGCCTGGTCGATCGGCTTAAGGGCCGTCAATACCATCCAAGCGAAGGGAAGCGCAAACAACGCGGCCCCGGCCACAAGGAGCGCGTAAATGAGGAGCTTAGAGGCCTTGTTCACGGCTGTAGCTAGTCCCCCTGATAGTGTACAAACCGCCTCGAAATACGCGACGCCAGGAGCGTCAGGACTAGGATCAGCATGCACAGGACCCACGCCATCGCCGAGGCGTACCCCATGTGCCGGTATTCGAATGCATTCTGGTAGATGTAGATTGCGTAGAAGAGAACCGAGCGCTCGGGGCCGGCGCCCCCCATCATGATGAAGGCTGAGGTAAACACTTGAAGGCCTCCTATTATCCCGATCAGGAGGTTAAAGTAGATGACCGGGGAAATTGCAGGGAGCGTGACGTGCACAAGGCGCCTCAGCGGGGAGGCCCCGTCGATCATCGAGGCCTCGAGGAGGGACTGCGGAACCCCCTGGAGCGCGGCCAGGTAGATGACAACAGTGTTTCCGCATCCCCAAAGGGAGACGAGCGCGAGAGATGGCTTTGTCCACTTGGGGTCAACAAGCCACTGTGGCGGGTTGCTGACGCCGAGTGCCTCCAGCGCCTGGTTCAGGAGCCCGAGGCGGCCATTGAGGATCCAGAGCCACACCATGGCGCCCGCTACCGCCGGCACAAGTGACGGCAGATAGTAGATGGCCCTGAACGTTCCGCGCATCCTGACGGGCTGGTTTAGCAACAGCGCAAGCGTGAGCGCGGAGACCAGGCCAAGCGGGAGCGCCATCAGGTTGAACTCAAGCGTGTTTCGAACGGACTGCCAAAAAACGCCATCCGAGACCATGTCCTGATAATTGAGGAGGCCAACCCAGACCGGACGGGACAGGACATCGTAGTCGCAGAAGGAATAATACAGCGAGGCACACACGGGGTACGCCGTGAACACGAGAAACCCGAGGAGCCACGGGCTAACGAAGGCCAGGCCGACGAGCGTCCGCTTGCGGTCACCAGGCGTCATAGGCCCTCCATTCCGCCATCCGCTCGCTGCCGACGGCATCCCATCGCTTCATCACCCGGTCGAGTTTCCACTGCACGCGCTCCTGCGCCTCGGCAAGAGCGGCTTCCGGGGTGTACCTGAGGTTGAGGACCCGCTCGCGGGCTACCGCCAGCTCGGCGTCGTATTCGTGCCAGATTGAAAGGCGCGGGACGAAGCGCGCCGCGGGGCTGCGAGAGAGCTCGATGAAAAGGCCGATCGCGGGGTTGGGATGGTTCTCCAGGAACCCGTCCGACACCTTGCTGAGCGCCGTGAACTTCTGCTGCGACCTTGCGAGTTTCTCGGCCACGTCCTGCCTCTGCAGGTAGCACATGAACTCGAATGCCTCCCGCGGATGCTCCGCCCCTTTGGGGATCACGACGACGTCGCACTGGGCGAGCGTCACCGGGGCCCCGCCCCCGACACCGTCGGCCGCAGGGCACGCGGCCACCCCCCATTCTAGCCCGGGCGCGAATTTGGATATGAAATTGGGCATCCAGGGCCCCTGAACAACCATCGCCTCCGCCCCGCCAAGAAAGGGAGTCTGCGCCGACTGCGAGACTCCGAACCCCTCGATGAATCCCCGCAGGTTCTCGACGCCGTAGGTCTCTGCCGTGTGCCTGAACCATGCGTATGCCGCAACGTTCCCCGCGTCGTCGGCAATGATGCGCCTGTCCCCATCCTGGAAGCGGGCCCCAAACCAAGCCCCCCACCCCGACAGGAACATGCCCGCGTCCTCGGGCAGGTGGCCCACCTGGACGAGCGAGTATTTGCGGCTCGCCCTTTCTCTTGGGGACAGGTCCTCAAATGAAACCCTTTCCCGGCGCCCGGCCCTCTCCACCTCCACGAGCGTCAGCCTGCGGCTCATGCTCTCAAACTCGGCGAACGTGCGCGGGGGGCGCCCTGGGTCAAGGCCTGCCGCTCGGAAAAGCTTCTTGTTATAGAAGAGCGCCACGCAACCGGGCGTCGTGGGAAGCCCCCACGTGAACCCCCTGTGGCGGCAGAGGTCCCAGAAAAGCGGGATGTAGCGGTCCGCCGTGATCCCGGCCCTGCCAAGACCGCCGTCAAGGGGCGTGAGCGCCCCCTTTTCCGAAAAATCCGGGATGTTTTCGGACCACAGGCCAGCCATGTCCGGCGGGTGCCCGCTCGAGGTTGCAAGCAGGAGCTTTGTGTCAACGCCCGCGATGGAAAGGAACCGAACCTCGATCCGGTTCTGGCTGCGGTTGAAGTCATCGACGACCGTGCGCATTGAGTCTGCCTCGAAGCCGCTCCACTTCTCCCAATAGTTGACCACGACCCTCGAGCCTGCCGGGGCCGCCTGCCGGGTGCAGCCGGCCATCCCGAGGGCCAGCGTCACTAGCAGCAGATGCCGGGTACTGAGGTTCATTGTCATCGCACCCTTCGAGTTCCGGGGAGCGTCATTCCAACTTCACGGTGCCAAGGCCAAACCGGTCGTCCGCCCGGCCGAAGTAGCGCCAGCTCAGCTCAAGGGACGGATCCCATTCGCTGTTTCCGCCGGCCGTCACGCTCGCCGTCGCGTCGAACTCGAGGCCTGGATGCGGGGTAAGCCGCAGGTCCGCCCATTTGATGTCGGCGTCGACGGTGTATCCGCTCTTGCTCTTAGCAATACGGGCTTCGGCCGGCCTGTTGTGAAACCATTCCATGGCCGTGCCATCGGGCTTGAAGGCAAACTGGAAATCCTTGGAAGCGAGCCAAACGAGCCCGTCCTGGTCGGGGTTGATGAAGAGCTCCAGCGAACGACGTCCCGTGGGCTCGAAGAATCCGGGAGGCGTGTCGAGCACCTCGGCGTGGAAGTGAAGCGCCTCGCTGTCCCACGTGAGCGCGAATCGCAGCTCCAAATCCGGGTCGCCGGGCCGGACGTCGGCATCCGATATCCTGAAATCCGGCCCCTTGACGAGCACCCAATCCCATCCCTCGCTCGGAAGCATGGAGCTCCTGGCGACGGCATGGCGGGGGGGCGGGACTTGAGGCGGCACCGCAAGCTCGTTGCGCGCAAAGACCGAATTGTTGCCCCCGAAAGCCGCCTCGCCAAACTCGGTGATCTCCTTTCGTCCGGCCTTTACCAGGGGATCCTGCTGGAACCATTCCCTGAGGCAGTCCGGTGCAAGGAGGTTGGCGAGGCTTAGGAGCAGAAGGCACCGGTCATCCACGGTTGACAGCTCGAGCCATCCCGCCGGTAGCGGGGAAACCTTGAGGGCCGCCGCGGCCTCCGCTGGAAAGTGCTCAAGGAGCAGGGCCGTGCTGGCCACATTGTAGGGGAACTCGGTCGTGGACGCCTTCCTGTTCTCCACGGCGATGGCGTACGCGAGCTGCGAGGATGAAGCACCCGTGACAATCGCCCTCTCGTCAAGCCAGAGGCCGGGCAAAAGCTGGTCGCGAACCTGCGCCGGCTGGAGCACGCGCACAGGTCCCACGGCCTGGGCGCTGCGCCGCATGCCGGTCCATGCCGATAGTGGCTTCGCCCCTGACGCCACCTGCAAAAAGGCGGCCAGGCGGCTCGTTGACCCGAGCAGGTCCGACTCAACCTTCAACCCACCCCAGTCTATGGCCGAGAGGCGCCGCGTCGCCTCGGAGGCAAACGCGGGTATCGCCTGGCGAAGCGTGAGCAAACTCGCGGCGTAAGGACCCACCGCGCGCTCGCCGGTCGGCAGGGCCGTAGCCTTAAGCATGGTGGAGATCCGATTGACGGCGTCGTCCTCCGGGATCAGTCCGAGCGAGCTCGCCGACAGGATGGTCGACAGCCTGATACCTAGCGTGTCCGCGGTGGCGGGTACCGATTCCACGGACCTCCACGCTGCTGCCGCAATATCGTGGAATCGGGCCTGGTCAGCCCAGGGAAGGTCCCTTTTCTGCGAGATAAATCCCGCCCGCGCGAGCGCCCGGTGGACTTCGGGGGCCTGCATGAACACGGCCCATTCAAATCCGGTCCGGGCGTTTTCCGCCTGAACAAGTGTTATGCCAAGGTCGATCCCGATAACGTCGCGATTCACCCATCCTGTCTCGGGGTTGAATGCATCCACGAAGCCGTAGCGGCTCCAAATGCGGTCCCCGTAGGCGGTTCGCATGTACCTGAGTGTGGTCATGGCCTCGGTCGGCACAAAGGCAACAGAACCTGCGGACGCGCAGGGCACTATGGTGCCGTCGAGGGCGTTTGCCTCTTCGGTGCGGGGGGGACCACCCCATGCCTTGTAGTCGGTGGCCGAGTCGGAGGCGGTTATGCCCCACAGGCGCTCACCCCAAGAGGGAAACTCGCCCCTGAGGTCCACGCAGAATTGGCGCTGCGCGAGCGAGGCAAGGACCGAGTTGTGATAATAGTCGGCGTAGGCGTCGCGCAGGTCCCTGAAGTCAACGTGGGCATGGGTGAACTGATGGATGAAAAGCTGCGGCCCCTCGATGAAATGGTACCCCGCATAGGTCCCGACGGGTTTCCTAGACCAGGCATCCCAATAGCCGGCCGGCAGCGGCCGCTCCAGGGCGCCCATGCCGAGAAACCCCAGCATCATGTCCTCGGAGTACTTGTCCCACCGGTACCGCGAGAAGCCGTGCTCGTCGTGCCATCCCATAGCCAACGTTGCCCCGCCATTGAGGAACCATTCCCAGTCCACGTCGTGAAATAGCCTGTCTACAAGGGCTGTTGTCTCTGGATCTGAAAAGTACTCGCGCGCCACGATGGCCCCTGCAAAGAAGAGGCCGGTATCGATTGGGGAAAGCTCGCACTTCCAAGCCCTTTCCCCGGTGTCCATCTCCATGAAATGGTAGAAGAAACCGTGCCTGCGGGGCGCCTTGTCCGCTAGGAAGCGAAGGGCGAGCCGGACGTGCTGAAGGGCGGTCTCGCGATCCGTCCAACCCCGCTGGGTAGCTATGGCCCAGGCGCTCAGTGAAAAGCCGGAGGCGGCGATGCTCGCCTTCCCTTCGCTCGGCGAACCGTCGGACCTGGCACGGTCCCTCACTAAGCCCGTCCTCGGGTCTGCCTGTTCGACAAAGTACCTGAAGGCCGACTGCTGAAGTTCATCAAGTAGTGCGTCGTCCTCCGGGGAGAGCACCGCCGACGGGCGCGAGCCCGGCCACGGCGGCTGGCTCTTTGCTGCCGCGGCTGACCGGGGCCAAACGCCGAGGAGAAGCAACGCCGTGACGGTCAGCGGTAAAGCGCGGCGGATGGCCCTCCCGCGGAATCTCATGCAGAGAACGTCCGGGCCGGCTGTCGCTCTCGTAAACAAGGACGTCGTCACAAATTATCGGGGTGATTGATGGCGTTTGGGATTTGCTAATCGCTTACCTCCACCCGGACGGGCTCTCCGGACAGCGAGTCAGGTGCAATCCAGACGTAAAGTGAGCAGGGTTCAACCACGTGCTTCATATCGATGTTCCAGAATGAGAGCTCCTCCGCTCCCAGCTTGAACTCCACCCGCCGGGACTCCCCTGGAGCCAGGTGAACCCGCTCGAAGCCCTTGAGCTCACGAACCGGTCTCGCGACGCTGGTTCCCCTGAGCCGGATATAGAGCTGGACGGTCTCGGTCCCCTCCCGCGTGCCGGTATTTCGCACCTCGGCACTCGCCGTCAGCCTCCCTCCCCCCTCGCTCAGCATATGTGCGCTCAGCCTGCCCGAGCTGACAGCCACCGCAGAATAGCCAAACGTGGTGTAGCTCCGCCCATAGCCAAAAGGGTAAAGGGGGATATTCGTCTCGTCAATGTACCCTGTGACGTAGTAAGGGTCGGCCTTTGTCGACCCTAGCCCGATAGGGTCCACCCGAGGGCGGCCCGTGTTAAAGTGGTTGTAGTAAATCGGCACCTGCCCGACGTACCTCGGAATGGAGACGCTGAGTCGGCCGCCTGGGCTTGAGTCGCCAAAGATCGTGCTCACGAGGGCCGGCCCCGCCTGTATCCCAGGAAACCAAGCCATCAGGACGGCGGGGACATTACGCGAGGCCCATTCAATCGCCAGAGGGCGACCGCTAAAGAGGATCAGGACCACCGGCTTGCCCGTTGCCTCCACCGCCTCTAGCAGTTGCTCTTGGCTCCCAGGCAGGTCCAGCCTCGACCGGGCCGAGGCCTCGCCGGAACTCGTGCCGCTCTCCCCAAGCGTAAGAATGACCAAGTCGGAGGCCTGGGCAGCGCCCACGGCATCTCCGATTCCAGACGCGCTTGATCCCGCGACATCGGTGCCCGCCTCAAACTTCAGCTTGATCCCCTCCCTGTCGGCGCGGCCCTTGAGCGCCGCCTTGAACGTAACGACATCACCAGCCACTCCTTGGCTCGACCACGAGCCGAGCATATCCTCCGCGCTCCCCGCCAGGGGGCCGATGACCGCCACCTTCGCGCCCCTTCTTAGGGCCAGCGGCAGAAGGGGGGAGCCGCCGACCGGGCGATTTTCCAAAAGCACAAACGACTCCTCGGCGGCCTTAAGTGCAAGTGCTCTGCTTGCCGGGGTTTCCGTCGGGTTCGACGGGGGCGATTCCTTGACATACGGGTGATCGAAAAGGCCCAGATCGAACTTGATGCGCAGTATTCGCCGGACCGCATCATTGACGCGCGACATCGGAACACGGCCGGACCTGACAAGCTCGGGCAATTTGGGCAGGTAGATATCGCTCTGCATGTCCATGTCCACGCCGGCGATGAAACTTTTCCGGGCTGCGGCCTGCTCGTCATCCGCGATGCCGTGGAGCATGATCTCCCGTATGGCTGTCCAGTCGCTATCCACGAAGCCCTGGAATTGCCACTCGTTGCGCAGGACCGTCGTGAGCGTGAAATAATTTGCGCTTGAGGGCACGCCGTCCAGCGAGTTGAACGCGGACATTATCGTGCCCGCTCCCTCGCGCACCGCGGCGTGAAACGGCGGAAGGTAGACATCACGGAGCGTGCGCTCGGAAATCTCCGTGGTGTTGTAGTCCCGGCCCCCCTCCGCGGCGCCGTACCCCACAAAGTGCTTCGCGCACGCGACGATCGAGGAAGGGTCGTCCAGGCGGAGACCCTGGTAGCCCCTCACATAGGCCCTTGCAACGGCCGAGCCTAGAAACGGGTCCTCGCCGGCGCCCTCCGCGATCCTCCCCCACCTCGGATCGCGCGCAATGTCCACCATTGGCGAAAATGTCCAGCGGACCCCTTGGCTGGAGGCCTCCTGCGCAGCGACACGGGCCGTCTGCTCCACCAGAGCAGGATCCCAGCTGGACGATAGCCCGAGGGGTATAGGGAAAATCGTCCTGAAGCCATGAATCACATCGAGGCCGAATAGTATCGGAATGTGAAGCCGCGAGCCTTCGATCGTCTCCTTTTGAAACGAATTGGTCTCATGGGACGTAACGGAATTGAAGAGGCTTCCCACCATGCCTGTCCGGATGAGCGTGTCACCGTCCTGCACGGCCCGCGCAGGCCCGGTTAGAGATCCCGAGGAGAGCTGGTTGAGCTGCCCAACCTTCTCTTCCAATGTCATCTTTGAAAGAAGGGCGTCAATCCGGGCCTCGGTCTGAGGGGTGTTAAGGATCGACCCCGCATCGGCAGCTCCTGCAATGCTCGGGATAAGCAGCGACAGGGCTCCAAGGGCAATGACCGTAGGTGGGGTGAGTTTCATGATGGGATTGTCCCTGGGTTTGGGGCCGGAGTTCTATGAAATCAGGCGCCTCCCTCCAAGGAAATGCGGGCCCAGGGGTTGTGCAATTAAGGGGGCGGCCCGGACTGCAAAGTCTCCTTTTGACAACATTTGCATTGCAACCAAAAAGAAGGCATTTCGGAGTGAGCCCGCAACATGACTGCCAGGCCGTGTTAAAACGGAGCGACAAGCCCCTTTATCAGCCCCACCCCAACATCCGCCCATGCGCATCGGCCTTTTTGCCTCCGTCTTCTTTGCCGCCGCCACGATGGCGGCGGAGCGCGGTACGACCGAATCCTTATACGACCGGCACGTCGTTTTTGACCAGAGCCTGCCCACGGATTCCTATTTCCAAAGCGAGGGAACCGTTACGGCACCAAGCGTCCTCGAATTGATCGATTCTAAGATCCCCCTTGCCACAAGCCCATCGCTTGTTCCGCCCAACTCTCTTAGACTTCAGTGGAAATCCGCTTCGGGAGGCGATTGGCGGGCCTCGGTAAAGACGCGGGACCACAACGGCCTGAGGGACAATTATGATGGCGACACGGTTTCAATGTGGTGCTTCTCGGAAGCGGGCCTCGATTACAAATCGGCTCCGCTGATTTTTCTCGAAGACGCCGATGGAAACGGAACATTTGCCATAAATCTCCTCGAGCATAACGGCTCGATCCCCGCCGGGAGGTGGGTTCAGCTGAGGCTGCCCATATCGGGCTTTCGGGCGATCTACAGGAGTACCGACGACCTCGAATTCGGTATCCGTAACCTTGCCAAAATCGTTTTCATGCAGGGCCTTGATGATGGAAATACACACACCCTGTTCCTGGACGACATCCAGGTGGTTTGGGAGGCGGCATCGCCAAAGAGTGCGCCGGCTAAACCTTCCGACCTAGCCATTAAGGCCGGTGAAAGGCATTTTGACCTAAGGTGGAGGGCAGATCAGAAGCACGAGGTACTTCGCTACAAAGTATATAGGTCGCCGGACGGCGTGAATTTCGCCCCGATCGGCGTCCAGAGGGGCGACTTTGACCGCTACGTCGACTTCGCTGGTAAACCCGGCCAGACCGCTTTCTTCAAGGTCAGCGCTGTTTCGCTATCTGGCGCCGAGTCGCCGCTATCCGATACCGTGTCAGCAAGCACGAGGGAGTTTAGCGACGAGGAACTCCTCACGATGGTCCAGGAGGGATGTTTCCGCTATTACTGGGAAGCTGCCCATCCAAATGCCGGCATGGCGCTTGAAATTCGCCCGGGAGATGAGAACCTCGTGGCCGTCGGCGCGTCCGGATTCGGCGTCATGGCGCTACTCACCGGCACCGAGCGGGGGTTTGTCACACGCGCTCAGGGCGCCGAACGGATACTGAAGATAGCCCGCTTTCTATCCCACGCGGACCGCTTCCATGGAGCCTGGCCCCACTTTCTCGACGGCCGCACGGGCAAGGCCGTCGCCTATTTTGGCCGCTTTGACGACGGAGGAGACCTCGTTGAAACCTCCTTCATGATTCAGGGGCTTCTCACAGCCCGCCAGTATTTCAATCGAGATAACCCGGAGGAACGTGAGATTAGGAGCACCATCACAAATCTTTGGGAGGGAGTTGAATGGGATTGGTACCGCAAGGATCCGAAAAGCGACTTTCTTTTCTGGCACTGGTCGCCCGACCACGGTTGGTACATCGGCCATCCGCTTGTTGGCTGGAACGAGACGATGATCGTCTATCTTCTTGCGATCGCCTCGCCGACACACCCTGTGCCTGCCAGCCTCTATTTCTCGGGTTGGGCGGGCCAGTCCGATACGGCGGTGCATTACCGGCAGGGATGGAGCCGTACGACTGCAGGAGACCATTATACGAATGGGAGATCGTACTACGGCATCAAGCTAGACGTGGGGGAAGGAACCGGAGGCAACATGTTTTTCACGCAATTCTCGTTTCTGGGTTTCGATCCCCGCGGGATGCGCGACCGCTTTACCAACTACTTCGAGAATAACCGGAATCTCGCGCTCATAAACCGAGCCTACTGCATGGAAAACCCGGGGCATTTCAAGGGTTATGGAGCCAAATGCTGGGGTCTGTCCGCGGGTGTCAACTCCGGTGGCGGGATGCCCCAGCCCAACGCCGACAACGGCACGATCTGCTGCTCGGCTGCGCTCGGGGAATTCCCGTACACGCCCGCGGCGTCCATGGCCGCCCTGAAGCATTTCTACCGGGACCTCGGGCCAAAGGCATGGGGCATCTACGGCTTTTTTGACGGCTTCAACGAGAGCCAGTCCTGGTTCGAGCCCGTGTGGATGGGACTCAACCAGGCCCAGATAGTCGCCATGATCGAGAATTACAGGACGGGCCTGCTCTGGCGGAACTTTATGTCGAATCCGGAATTGCGGCCCGCGTTAGCCGCGATCGGGTTCAAAGCCGATAATGCGGGCGAAAAGTGAGGCTCCAAGCAAGGGCTGACCGGCTTGAAAACGCATGCGGCGGCCTTCCTCTGCACATAGCCGCGTTAGAGGGGTAAATCGCGGTCAGGACATTTTTTTGTTGCAATGACAATGTTGTCATAGAAAATCCCGCTCGCCCCCATATCAACCCCGGAGAACCCCTCTCTCCGTTTGGAACGAACAGCCCCGTTTCTCTCTACCCTAATGCAAACACTACGACCACGGACATACGCGTTGGCGCTCCTGCTGACGATCGGTTTGACCCCCACGCTCAAAGCTCAAGTAGCGGCTCCGGCGACCACGCCTGAGCAACCCGCGCAGCTCTCCGAAGAGCAGCCCATAGTCTTGAACACGTTCATCGTCGATACCTCGATGGACAAAGGGTACGTTGCCGTAAACTCCCTGGCAGGGGGACGCAACAACACCCCGGTGGCGATCACGCCCACCTCGATATCGTCGCTGACCGCCGCCTTTATCGACGACCTGCAGCTGACGAGCGCGAACGACGCGCTGAAGTGGACGATGAATGCGATCCCGGGAAACTTCACACCCAACACGGGAAGCGGTAATGAATTCAATTCCTGGGGAGTTAATCTGCGCGGTGCCGGCACGGGCCCGCAGGGCGGAACGGCACCCAACGTCAATTATTTCCCCATCTATGCCATAAAGGACTTTTTCAACGTTGACAGGTTTGAGGTCGATCTAGGGCCCAACTCCATCCTCTTCGGTGTCGGCAGCCTCGGAGGCGTTGTAACCTCCTACACGAAGAAGCCACGTTTCGACCAGGACTTCACAGAGCTGGACCTTGATGTGACCAGCCTCGGCGGCGCTCGCGCAGTGGTGGACGAGAATCGCAGGCTCTCGCTCCTCAAGAAGGACGATTTTGGAATTCGAATCAGCCTACTTGCCGATCACGATCAGGAGTGGCGGAAAGACGATCTGATAAAGCGGTGGGGCGCTGCGATCGCCACGACATTTAAGCTCTCAGACAACACCTCGGTCAGGTTCGACGTGGAGGCCTATGAGGCGATTCTTCCGCAGTTCGCGCAGAATATCGTCGACCATTATTCACAATGGGATGGCAAGACGGCGTCCCAGACCTGGGGCGCTGCTCCAACAGGTGGAACGGCTAACAGCCAGAGCATGGCAGAATGGGGTGGGCCTGCCTCCTTCCAACTCTGGATACCGTCGGAGGGCACGCTTTCCAATTGGGGAGCTGGTTACGCCGGCACAGGCCTTGCAGATGGACCTTTTTACTCGTACGCCGTAATGAGGCCCGACAGCTACCAGCTCGTGGGAACAAGCCAATACGTTCCTGCCCTTCCGAGCCGCAACTTCACGGTCGGCCCTTCGGACGGTACCAATACGCTCAGGTACTATACAGCCACGGCCTACATTGATCAGAAGATCAATGAGAACAGCGAATTTGAGCTGTCCGCCTACCGTTTCAACGACACGGAAGATTCCAAGAACTTCGAGTCGCCGTCGAATGCCTCCGTCGACATCAACAAGCAGCTGCCGAATGGAAGTGCGAATCCGGAATACGGGCAGATTTATTCCGACATGTTTCTCGACCAGCAGATACAGGACTACGCTGTGAACGAATTCCGCGCCCAGCTGAACTACCATTTTGACACGGTGGTATTCAATATTCCCGTCAAGGAATGGATCAGCGTCTCTGGTGGCGACCAATTCACCCTAAAGCTGACGCGCGAGTATAACGGCAGCTATGCGAGTTATCCGTTGCCGTGGAACAGCAATAACTGGACACAGGACATGATCTGGGCTCGCGAATATTGGAACCAGCCAAATGTCGCCATCAACCTGCCGGCATCCTACAATGGGCACCAAATTGTCTATCAGCCCTTGCCGTTCAACTGGTTCGACAACGACCTCACGACGGAGATCAAATACGTCGGCGCCGTATCGCAAACCCGATTCTGGGATGACAGACTAAATGTGACATTGGGCGCCCGTCACGATAGCTACTATAGCGATCTGTACAGCGTACGCCCCCCGATCGGCCTTCCCTACCCTGAGGGTCATAGCTTCGAGGATGTCGGCGCGTACACTTATGATGCCGGCGTGGTCGGATACATCACAAAGATGCTCGCAGCGACATACAACTTCTCTGAGAACCTGCAGCCGATCGGCGGAGGTGTGGCGCCGAGCCTATCGGGAGCCACATTTGGTCCGGCGACAGGTAAGGCAAATTCCGTGGGGCTACGTTTCTCGAGCAACGATGGCAGGTACTACGTCACCGCGAGCTACTACAAGGACGTTTCCCATGGCATTATTTCGGGAGACAGCGTCGGGATCCAAGGCATCTGGAACGACTATTACAAGGCAGGTGGCACTGGAACTGATCTCGGGGCCGCAGGCACCCTCTCCGGTACGCCCGGCAACTATAGCACCCAATTTAACTATGCCGATACCGAGGATCTGAAGGACACGGGCTATGAGATATCGGCGGTTGCTAATCCGACTCCAAACTGGCGCTTCCAGGCAAGCTACGCCATCCCGAAGTCAGTGGTCGACAACGACCTGCCGATCACTCGCCAGTACTTCTCTAACCATCTGGCTGAATGGACCCAAGTCGCAAGCGGCGGATCCACACTCGATGGGCAGGTGGCCGCGGACCTAACAAACGCTGAGCAGGAACTAACCAATACATCGAAGGCTGCAACGAACCAAGGCCAGGTGAAATATACCGCAAACCTCGTCGCGGCGTACACATTCACCGATACTTGGGCAAAGGGGTTCGGCATCGGCGCTGGCATGACATCCCTTGGCCAGCAAGAATCGTCAACAGGCGGCGCCTTTTTCTCCCCGGGATACACCACTTACATCGCGTTCTTGAAATACGAGACGGTCTATCACGCTGCAGGAAAGAGGTTCCACGTCGTCTACCAAATCAACGTGGACAATCTAACCAACAACCAGAACCTCGTTTTCACCGGTTACAATCAAAACGGATCGGCCATCCAAGGGGCGGGATACTACTTCCTGGAGCCGCGCAAGGCGACGTTCTCAGTCTCGACCAAGTTCTAAGGACCCGAACACCCTCCTGGACTTAACACCCGAGACTCCTGCTCGCCAGCAGGACTCTCGGGTTGTTTGTCTAAACGGGGATTTCCATTCCGCCCAGGACCTTCGGCGCGGCTGCTAATTTGCTGCAAACGCATGCAAATCTTTTCTTGCGGCACGTCCATTAGCGCGTTGTCGTACGTCCGCACCCCATGGCGTTCCAATCCCGCTCAAAAAAAGGCAAAGAGGGAATCGTTCAGATCGCCACTAGGCTTGGTGTTTCGCCCTCAACGGTCTCGCGTGCGCTCCGTCAGGAGACCGCACACTTGGTTAGCCCTCAGCGCCGCAAAGAGATACTCGATCTGGCCGACCATCTGCGGTTTTCCCCGAACCAAGGTGCGCGGATACTGCGAAGGGGCCTAAACACGACCCTCACGGTTGTAGTGCCCCTCGACGAGAACATCTTCTTCTCGGAATTCTACGGCCGCTTCCTTGCCGGGTCGCTGCACGCCGCTGCAACGCGCGGCTGGGACGTGCATATCTGCACGCTACGGAAGACAGCGCGCGCCGATTTCCGGGAGGCCCTCCAGCACCTCGGGCTAAATTCCTCGGGCATCATCTACTTTGCAGAGCCGCTCTCCGAGGCTGACGTGAGCAAGCTTCAGGGTTACCGCCGCCCCCTTGTGCTGACCAAGTCCGTGCTACCGCCGCACGTGGACCCTTCGTCCATCGGCGCGCCCGTGGTCGGAATCGACAACAGGGCGGGCGCGCGATCCGCTGCGTCGCTCCTCCTGCAACTCGGCCACCGGAGGATAGCCCTGATCCTAGGCCCGAACGGATCGCGAGATGCGTTTGAACGGAAGGAAGGTTACCTGGAGATCCTTACGCGCGAAGGAGCTGCTCCCAAGCCTGACTCGGTTTTTGAAGGTCCATTTCAGGCGGAAACCGGAAGGGCCGCAATGGCAGCGTTCCTACGTAATCCCGAGCGCCCCACGGCGGTCTGCTGCGCGAACGACGAGATCGCCTTCGGCGCCATTGATGCGATTCGATCCGCTGGCCTCAACTGCCCCAATGACGTGTCGGTTGTCGGTTTTGACGACGGGATGTGGGCTACGGCGTGCCGTCCTGCCCTAACGACGGTTCGCCAGCCGCTCTCCGACCTTGCTGAGCGCGCAGTCAGCCTGCTGGTCGAGGCGGCCACAAGGCCCCCCACCTCCCAGGTGCGGTTTTCCGGGGACATGCCTGCCGCATTGGTTATCCGCGACTCCACCCGGGTGCTAAGCGCTACTTGAGCCTGTTTCCTTCTGGAGACAACGTTTGCAGGAAGGTCGTCCTTTCTCGTAATCGGGGAACAAGAACCGGTGTTGCCGGCTTGGTCCGTCCGCGACCGGTCCTATGGAGGTCCGTGCCAGAGGATCGTCGTTCCGGCAGTACCCGCAAAAACCGTGAAACGGCCTTTAATAATGTTGTCATGCAAATGTTGTCATCTATAGCATTTTTCGCATCAACCCCGCCGATTCGCACCCGTTGGAACTTCTGTGGGGACCTTCCTGATGATGCCGCTGTTTCAACGCCTTGATATGTCCTTTTATCATCGAACCAAGGGACCCCATGCGGCGTGAAACAAGCTATTGGAAGTAGATCCTCGCGATGATACCCGGCACTCGAACTCCCACGCCTCCGGTTATTACGGCGCTGAAGAGCGAATCCACATTTGCCCTAACGGTGCTTCGCGCGGAGTCGGGACTACGAATCGCCATCACCCCAGAGGGCGCGATCCATTCGATTCGGCACGAGGCAACGCTGATCAACCAGGTAATCCCTGGACCCTCCGAGGACGGTTTATTCCGACTGATACTAAGGTGGCGGGCATCGGACGGGACCTCCGGATGGGCGCCTCTGACCGGACCAACGGTATCCCATCGAAGCCTTAGCCCGACCTCGGTCGAATGGACCTCACTCGCAGCCCCTGGGATTACGTGCAAGGCCAGCCTCGTCCTCCACCCGGACCTGGCCGCATGGACGTGGCGGACGGTGGTCACCAATACCAGGACCACCTCGATAAAGGTGGACGTCCTCATGGCGCAGGATCTTGGCCTCGCCGACGAGGGCGCCGTTCGGAACAATGAGGCATTCAATTCCCAGTACCTTGATCTCTTGCCGGTTGAGGACGAGCACCTGGGATGGGTGCTACTCTCGAGGCAAAACCAAGCGGGCTGTGGAGGCGCCCACCCCTGGCTCGCCTTGGGGTGTGAAAAGGGAGCCTGCGCATTTAGCACCGATGCGTCGCAGTTCTTTGGGGAAGACCACCGCCTGACTGGCAGTCCCTCGGCGGTCAGGACCAAGGACCTTCCATCGAAGCGGCTGCAATACGAGTGCGCGATGCCGGCTCTCCAAAGCCGGCCCGCGAGCCTTTATCCTGGATCCTCGACGGAGGTAGCCTTCGTGGCCCGGTTCGTCGCTGATCATCCTTCCGCCTCATCGAAGTCCGATCTGGCGCGGCTTTGGGAAGCGACGCCGTCAAACTGGCCGTCCGGGACCAACCCAGGTTTCGGCTGGGTCCCGCCTCCGATCAAGGCCGCGCTCCCCTCGCTGTTTGTGGCGGCACCATGGCTCCACGGCGACAAACCTGTCATTAATGACTGGCAGAGTTGGTTTCCCGGTGCGCGACGCAATGAGGAATTCTCGGCCTCCGGCAGCCTCCTTTCGTTCTTCCAGGGGAAGGACACCCACGTGATCTCCCTCGAAAAGGAGGCGAGCCTGCCCAGGCCGCACGGCCATATTCTTAGAAGCGGTTCGTGGCGCTGGGTGGACATCGAGCAGTTTGGGACAACGTGCTATGCGGCGGGAATTTTTTCCGCGCAGGCCTATCTGGGAAACCCGACCTTTGGCCGACTTCTGCCCGTTGTCCGCAGCGCCCTGGGTCTCGGCAGGGCAGCGGGCCAGCGGGTGTTTGTTCGCCGGGCGGGCGAGTGGCGCCAGCTTGGAATACCCACGGCGTTTGCGATGGTGCCGGGCGAGGCGCGCTGGATCTACAGGCTCGGGCACGAGGTGATCGAGGCAAAGGTATGGTGCTCTAAGGATCGTGCCGCCGCCTTTCTGGAAATTCGCCTATCACCCGCAGATTTTGCCGCTGAATTCCTTATTACCCACACCCTGGCGCTTGGCCCGAATGAATTTGAGCAATCCGGAAGGCTGACCATGGACCAAGACAACGGCGTGGTCATTTGCGACCCTGATCCCCGCAGCATGATGGGCACGCTGGAGCCGGGTGCGTGTTTCGCGATCGCAACCGCCGACACGAACGCCGAGGCCCAGTTTGGGGGCGATGAGATGCTCTACGCAGACGGCGGATCCCGCGGTCACCCTTGCGTGGCTATTCGCACCGGCAGGGTGCGACGCCTTGGCGTCATTTTGTGCGGCTCAGGCGCAGGAAGGGAATCGCTTCTGGAAATCGTCAGGGACTGCAGGGAGGAATGGAAAACCGGAGGCGCTCCATCGGAGCCCGACGCCGTCTCCATTCGCCTTTCCGCAACCGGTGCGGCCCTCGGCGCCGTCTCAAGGCTCGACGAGGCCCTTCCCTGGCTCAACCACAACGCGGCAATCCACTTTTCTGCCCCGCACGGCCTTGAGCAACAGGGCGGCGCCGCTTGGGGCGTTCGCGACGTCTGCCAGGGCTCCGTGGAATGGCTGCTGACAGGGTGCAATTGGCCCCTGGTGCGCCGGATTCTCGATTCCGTCTTTTCCCAGCAGTACGCGAGCGACGGCTCATGGCCGCAGTGGTTCATGCACCCACCTTACCAGAGGGTGCAGCAGGCAGACAGCCACGGCGATGTTTGCTTCTGGCCGGTTAAGGCCCTGTGCGACTACTTGGAGGCAAGCAACGACCTTACGTTCCTCGAGCACAAGCTCGGCTACACCGACCCCACGACGTTCTCAGCATGCGGGCCGGAGGAATCCATACTGCGGCACTGCGACCGCGTCGTGGACCAATGCGAGGCCAGGTTTGTTCAAGGAACCTCGCTTGTCGATTTTGGAGACGGCGACTGGGACGACACGCTCCAGCCTGCCGACCCGGCAATCAGGACCCGGATGATCAGTAGCTGGACCGTGGCGCTGGTGTACCACGCGTTCCGCCAGCTGGCGCAAGCCTACGGGAAGGCCTCACAAACTGCGCGCGCCGAACGGCTCGAGGCGCTGCTCACCCGGATACGGGCCGATTTTTCAGCGATCCTCATGCCCGATTCAACAGTGGCGGGCTTTGTCGTGAAGGAGCCGGACGGCTCGGCGCGCCCGCTTCTCCACCCGAAGGACCGGGTAACCGGGATCCGATACCGCCTGCTGCCGATGACCCGTTCAATCCTCGCAGAACTGTTCACCCCGGACCAGGCGAGGCACCACCTCGGGATCATCGAGAAGGAATTGGTGTACCCCGACGGTGCTAGGCTCATGAGCGAGCCTGCTCTTTACAAGGGTGGCCTGGAGCACCTTTTCCGGCGCGCCGACACGGCCTCGAACGTGGGGAGGGAAATCGGCCTGCAGTATGTCCACGCACACCTGCGTTACGCCGAGGCCATGGCGAAGGTGGGCCGCGCGGACGAACTTTGGAGGGCACTTGAGGTGGTTAACCCCGTTGGCCTTGGCGGTGTCCTGGCAAACGCGGCGCCTCGCCAGAGCAATATGTACTTTTCCAGCTCGGATGCGGATTTTGGTGACAGGGTCGAGGCATCGCGCAGATGGGGCGACCTTAAGACCGGTTCCGTCGCTGTCCGCGGCGGATGGCGCCTTTACTCGAGCGGGCCTGGGCTCTTCCTGCATGCCGTCAGGGCCTCCCTTCTGGGACTGCGGGAGTTCTACGGGGATGTTATCTTTGACCCAGTCATTCCAATGAGCCTGAACGGACTCAAGGCTCGAGTGCATCTCTGCGGCCGGACTGTCGTCATCCGATTCCGAGTGGAGCGCGGTGGGTTCGGGCCCTTGGAGGTGATGATAAACGGAACGCGGCTTGAGGGGGGGCGCCGCGAGCCAAACCCCTACCGAAATGGCGGGCTTTGCTTCGACAGGCACGCCGTCGAGATCCTGCTCTCGTCGGGCGAGAACGAGATCGTTGTCCTTACGTAGGGACCCCTTTCCGGGCAGCCAGCGGGCCATTTCCTGGGTCCGCGCCCTCGCGGTTGAGGAATCTTGAGGCCTTGGGCATGGACCCACCGGAGAACTGCCGTCCGTGCGCCTTTCATGGTGTCAGCCCCCTGATTCTCATGGTCTTGCGTGCAATTCTGCGCATTTCGACTGGCACCCAGCGCACTCCAATGGACCGGCTCCACTGGGAGTCTATTTGGTACGCGGCCTTTCGCCATACGCTGCCGCAGAAATTAATCGCTTAGGAAGGTTGCAGGCCGTGGCGCCGTTGCCCACGTTGGGAAGTTCATGTCTCTCTTTAGCCTTCTTGACGTTAACCTCTCCTTCGGTGGGCCGGCCGTTTTGGACAAGGTCAACTTCCAGGTGGACCCGGGCGAGCGCGTTTGCCTTCTGGGACGAAACGGCGCTGGGAAATCGACCTTGATGAGTGTGATTGCAGGCGAGATGAAGCCCGACACGGGAGACGTTTTCCGCCAGCCCGGCTCGCTTTTCACCCGTCTTACCCAGGAGGTTCCCACTCAGCTCACCGGGTCGGTCCTTGAGATCGTGACGTCCGGCCTCAGGCCCCAGCATGAGCACGAGGAGGACTGGGAGCGGGATGTCCTCGTGCATGACCTGATAGACCATCTGCAGCTGTCGGCTGGGGCCGAATTCTCGACGCTTTCGGGGGGCCTTAAGCGCCGCGCCCTCCTCGGCAGGGCCCTGGCTGCCAAGCCAGACCTGCTGTTGCTCGACGAGCCCACTAACCACCTGGACCTAGAATCGATCCTTTGGCTCGAGGACTTCCTTCTGAACGAGAAGATCACCCTCTTCTTCGTGACGCACGACCGGGCGTTTTTGCGCCGGCTGGCCACGCGCATCGTGGAGCTGGACCGAGGCCGGCTCTCGGGCTGGGCCTGCGACTACGACACCTACCTGATCCGCAAGGAGGAGGTTGTCGCGGCCGAGGAGAAGCAGCAGGCCGCCTTCGACAAGAAGCTGGCTCAGGAGGAGGTCTGGATACGCAAGGGCGTCCGCGCCCAGAGGTCGCGCGCCCAGGGACGCATCCATGCCTTGATGAAGATGCGAGCTGAGCGTTCGGCTAGGAGGGCGCGGGTGGGAAACGCCACCATGCGCCTGTCCGAGGCCGACCGCTCCGGAATCAAGGTGATCGACGTCGAAAACATGTCCTTCGCCTATCCCGACGGCCGATTGCTCGTGAAGGACTTCACCACGACGCTCACCCGCGGGGACAAGATAGGGATCATCGGCCCCAACGGCTCCGGAAAGTCCACCCTGATCAAGCTCCTCCTGGGGCAACTCTCCCCCACCCAGGGCTCGATTACCCACGGAACCCAGCTGGCCTTCGTGTACTTTGACCAGATGAGGGCCCAAATCGACGACTCAAAGACCGTCGCCGACAACATCGCCGACGGGAACGAGACCGTGACGATCGACGGGCGCACCCGGCACGTGATCAGCTACCTCCAGGACTTCCTGTTCACGCCCGACCGCGCAAGGACGCCCGCGCGGGTTCTCTCGGGCGGGGAGCGCAACCGCCTTCTCCTGGCTCGGCTTTTCACGAAGCCCGCCAACGTGCTCGTGATGGATGAGCCCACGAACGACCTGGACGCGGAGACCCTCGACCTCCTCGAGGACCTCCTCGTCGAATACACGGGCACCCTCCTGATCGTGAGCCACGACCGCGACTTCCTGGACAACGTCGTCACGAGCACACTCGTCTTCGAGGGAGAAGGACGAATCGGCGACTACGTCGGCGGCTATGCCGATTGGGTCAAGGAAAAGGAGAAGGCCGTCGCCGCCAAGCTGGCAGCGGCCCCGCTGGCAGAGACGCGCCAGGAGCCGAGGAAACCCAAGTCAGCGCGCAAGCTCACGAACCGGGAGCGGCGCGAGCTCGAGGAGCTGCCCGCTAAGATCGAGGCCATAGAAACCGAGCAAGCCCTGCTTGGGGCCAAGCTCGCGGATCCCATTTTTTACCAGAAGGAACGCAGCGCCGCGGCCGAGGTAAAGGCGCGGATCGACGCGCTCGACCGCAGGCACGCTGTCGCGTTCGCCCGCTGGGAGGAGCTGGAGGCGGTCCGCGAGGCGAGCTAAGGTTGCCGGCCGGAGACCCTTCCCTGCCTCGGCGCTCCGCGGGCGCCAGCCACCGTCGCGAACGGTTCCAGCTCTCCGCGGGCGCCCGGGCTCGCGAGCAAAATAAGCCCGGGCAAGGCAACCACTCGCCGCACTTGGGGTCTGTCTTACCTGAGCCATTTAAACCCAAGAAAGAAACCCAATCCTACCATGTCACATTCCACAACCGCAGTAAAGGATCCCGCAGATTCATCAACGGATGAGCTCAAAGCTCTTATCCACGAGGCCCAGGAAGCTCTCCGCGGCGAGAAAGACGGAAAGAACACGAACCTCGAGGACATCCGGGCGCGGCTGCGCGCCGCCGTTGACGAGGGCAAGACCATCGTTACCAACATGAGCGACGCCGTCAGGCGCCAGGCTGGCAAAGCCGATGACACGATCCGGGCCAATCCCTACCAGAGTATCGGCATCGCGGCAGGCATAGGACTCCTCTTGGGCCTGCTGATCTCCCGCAGGGGCGGCTCTGCAAGCGGTAGCTGAAGCGTCCGGCAACACCCGCGCCCAATGTCGCTGATGGGGTCAAGATTCCCGTTCCCCGGAGGCGAAGGGGTGCCCCGTGTGGTGACCGAGGCCCTGGTTCATCGGGCCGAGCTCGCCTCCCTTGAGTTCGAGGAGGCGAAGCGGCACGGCGCCGTGACCTTTGCCCTCACGGCCCTTGCCTCAGGCCTTGTCCTGCTTGCGGGCTTCACCGCGACATTCGCCCTCGCAGCCAGCGTCTGGACGCGCGAGGACCGCGGCCTCATCCTAGGCTGCGTTGCCCTCGCCTACCTGGTTGCCGCAGGCGCGCTCGGGCTGTTTATCGCCCGCAGGCTAAGGACCTGGGTGGCGTTCCCGGACACCTGCAAACAGTTCCTGGAGGACTGCGCCTGCATCCACGAGCTGGCTACCGCCCCCCGGCAATGAGCATGCCCACACGCTCCAAGGTTGCCAGCCGCCGCGAATGCCTCGCCCTGGCCTGCGAGCTTGATCGCCTGAACCTGCGTCTGGCCATGAAGCCCAGCCCGGCGGCGGGCCTTGCGCTTTCCGCAGTTGAGATGCTTGCCGCAGTGGTCCCCAGCATACCGGGACTCCTCAGCAGGCGCGTCCGTTTTATAATGAAAACCCTCACCTTCGCCCGGGGCGTCATAGCCTCACTGGCGCAGTGAGCCGCAATCAGAAACCCCGCAACGAAACGTCAGCAAAAACCAAACTACCATGTTACGCTGGATCCTCATCTTTTTTGTGTTCGCCATCATAGCCGGCGCTCTCGGCTTCACCGGCATCGCCGGGGCCTCCATAGCTATCGCCCAGACCCTGTTCTACATCTTCCTGGTCCTCTTTGTCCTGGCGATAGCCTTCCACCTCGCGCGAGGCAGCGACAGGCGCGACCCCTAATCCGCCCGCCTTCGGCCTAAAGCCTGTCGGAGGCGACGATCCCGGTCCGGGTGGCGTCGGGAACCCCTGGGCATGATTGGGTGGAAAACCCAGAGACGCCCCTCAGGACGAAGGTTCCGCCCACACCGGAAGCGGGCGCCGTGACGTGCTCAAAGTCCGCGCCCCTAACGTCCTCAAGGAACACGGGGTTGCGCAGGTCTCCCGCCGCGCAACTAAAGACGACCTGGTGCACGACGAGACTCGCAGCATGCCTGACAAAAAGGGCCCAGGACGGCGTGGGGCCAAAGCTTCCCGGCTCGGGATAGTCGTGCACCATCTCCGGCGGCTCCCTGCCCGCCTCATCCGCGGATCCACCGCCCTGGAACTCGACTCGCAGGTTGTCGAGAAGGACGTCCTCAATAGGATGCGACTCCAGCCCGGCGATAAGGATGGCCTGGTGGCCCCGCACGTCCTCGGCCACAATGTTGCTAATAATCACGTGCCTAAGGACCCCAACGGGGGTGTTTTCGGGCCCGCGCATCCGGGCGCCTATCCTCAGGAAGATGGGTGCGTCAAAGATTGTCCTCATTGCGATGTTTGACACGGTCACATCCTCGAGACGCGCGCCGTCCACCGTCTCGAGCGCCAGGCCCCGGCAGCACTCGAAGACGCAGTTGGTGACGGTGATCGCCTTGAATCCGCCGTTTGACTCGGTTCCAAACTTGATCCTCCCGGTCGGCGAGCGGTTTTTCGCCGCGTCGTGCCGGCGCGTGCCGTCCAAGAGCGTTCCCTCGTCGTAGCCGCTCACCAGGCAGTTGGAGATCGTCACGTTCTCCGTAGACCGAAACTGCCCGAGGCCGAAGGAACTCTTCAGGCAGATGCCGTCGTCCCAAGGGGAATTCACGGAGCAGTTGCTTATCCGGACGTTGTGGCAGCAGTCCACATCCATGCCGTCGCGGTTCGTGTCGATCCGGAGCGCGTCTATCGTCAGGTTGTCGACGCCGGTGGCCAGTATCCCAAACCAGCCGCCGTGCTCTATTGTGAAGTCGCGAAGGGTGACGTTCCTGCAGTTCTTCAGTGCAATGGCCTTGTTGCCCACCTTCTGCGCCGGGTTGTCGCGCTCGCGATCGCGGGATAGCCCCTTTCCGAAGATCCTGCCCGGCCCGGTGATCGAGATGTTCGTCAGGTCCTCGCCCCAGATCAGGCTGTCGTGAAAATGGCTGTGGCCGAAGTCCTGGTAGTGGAGCGTGTCGCCCCACGAGTTGGCTTCCGCGGCATCGTAGGCCTTGTTCTCATCCGAGGCCTCAATCGTCGCTCCCTGTCCGAGAAAGAGCGCCACGTTGCTTTTAAGGCGGATTGACCCCGAGAGGTAGGTGCCCGCGGGGAAGTCGACCGTCCCGCCTCCGGCCGCGCTTGCCGCCTCGATCGCACCGTTGATCGCCGGGGCGTCATTTGCCTGCCCGTCGCCCTTCGCACCGAAAGCCCTCACGTCATAGGTGGAGGCGGCCGAGGCCGAAGTTAAAAGCGCCCAGGCTACGGCGAGGGAAAGGGCGTGGATCGGCGGGTGCGGGGTCATGGGAAATCGAGGGGTTACGAGAGCCGGCGCCGCGGGGGCGCACCGGCCGACCGAATGAACAAAGTCGCCTCGACGCCCCTGTCAACCGGACACGCGGGCCACCCGCGCCTGCCGCCCCCAGGTCACTTCGCCGGGCCCCAGCGCCTCGTGAAGGGATAGTAGATGAAAAGGGGCCGGCCCACCACATCCTTCGCCGGCACAAATCCCCAGAAACGGCCGTCAAAACTGTTCATGCTGTTGTCGCCCAGGGCAAGGTAGGAGGTTTCCGGTACATGCACGACCTCGCCCTTAAAGAGTTGGGTGTACCGGGAGTCCTCGTGTGTGGCGTTGAAGTAGCCGCGGTACGGGCTCACGCGCTTTGCGTTCAGCTCAAAGGTCGTCGACCCGGTGATCGGCGTCCCGTTCCTGTAGATCATCGGCTCGCGCATCTCGATGTCGTCGCCCGGGACACCAATGAGGCGCTTGATGAAGTATTGCGCGCCGAAGGTCCGCTCGATGTCCGGAATGTTGTCCGTGCGGAAGACAAAACCCTGCCCCACCGTCGGCCGGAAGAAGTTGTAGCTCACCCGGTCGACGAAAAGCTGGTCCCCCGTCATGATGTCGAAGCGGACTATCGGCTCGCCGGCCTTCACACTTCGGCCGAGCGGCACCCGCAGGGCCTCGTAAACGCCGTTATTGGCCTCATCAAGCTTCATGCTGATCTCCTCGATCTGCCCGGCCTGAGCGGCGCGCTGGACCTGGGCCATCAGCGCCGCCCGGTCCGGAAAGAAGGTGTCGAAGACCACGTCGTCAAAGTCGCTGAAGTCCGCGGGCACCTGGACGGATGCGGGGACCCCGTCCACGTAGAACGTGTACTCCTTGACCTTTGAGGGAAGGACAAGCCAGGAGCGGCCCTGGCGAATGGTATAGGCCAGGCTCACCTTTTCGCCCCGGACGACGAGCGGCGCCGACACCTGCCCGTCCCTGGGCGCAACGGCGGTCCGCCGCTGGGCCCCGTAGGCGAGGAACCTGAATGCCCTCTGCGCGAGGTTTGGGGCGTCTGAGCCCGGCGGGAAGTTCTCCTGCGTCATCCCGTAGTAGGTGGGCCACATGGAGTTCGTCGGGATCTTGAACGGCTGGACGAAGTAGGTGCGGATCCCAAGGATCACGATCGCCGCCACAAGGAAGAACTCGACGTTCTCAACGAGCGAGGTCTTGGGATAAATCGCCCCGCCCGTTCGCACGAGGACGCCCTCGAGCGACTCAATGCCGAGCTTGAGCTTGGCCGCGTCGGCCCGGTCCTTAAGCAGGCGCTCCAGATTGCCGGTGCGTTCAACCAGCTCGTCGGATTCCTTGGCCGAAAGCATGTCGCGCCGGTAGTTCCAGACCTTCGTGGCCACCTCGAGCCAGTTCGATGCGTTGTCCCGCATCTTCTTTTCCTGAGATTCGAAGAATCCGAACATGGGTTTCGGCCGATTGGTTCCCGGTCAGTTGTTCCTTAGCACCTTTATGAAAGTGTCGGGGGGGATGGAGACCTTGCCGATCAATTTCATCTTCTGCTTCCCTTCCTTTTGCTTATCAAGCAACTTGCGTTTCCTGGAAATGTCACCGCCGTAGCACTTGGCCGTGACGTCCTTTCTCATTTCGCGCACGCTCTCCCTGGCAATGATCTTTCCCCCGATGGCCGCCTGTAGCGCGATCCGGAACATCTGCGGCGGAATGATCTCGGAAAGCCGCTTGCACAGGTCGCGGCCCCGCGCCTCGGCCTTCTCTCGGTGGACGATGCTCGCAAAGGCGTCCACGGGGTCCCCGTTCACAAGGATCTCCATCTTCACCAGGTCGGCCGGCCGGTAGTCGCCGAGCTCATAGTCCATGGAGCCGTAGCCGTGGGTCAGGCTCTTTAGGCGGTCGTTAAAGTCGACGAGGATCTCGTTGAGCGGCAGGACGCAGCTGATCATGACGCGCGTCGAGTCGAGCGTGTGGGTGTGCTCGACCACGCCGCGCTTCTCCATGACGAGCGCCAGCATGTCGCCCATCGAATCGTTGGGGATGTGGATCGACGCCTTGAGGGTTGGCTCCATGATCTGCTCGACCGTCCCCGGGTCGGGCATGTTGACCGGGTTGTCGACCTCCATCGTCACGCCGCCGTGCTTGACGACCTTGTAGATCACGCTCGGGTATGTGGAGATGATCTCCACGTCGTGCTCGCGGCGGATCCGCTCCTGGATGATCTCCATGTGCAGCAGTCCCAGGAACCCGCACCTGAACCCGAAGCCAAGGGCCACCGAGCTCTCCTGGGAGTAGACAAAGGCCGAGTCGTTCAGGCGGAGCCTGCCGAGGGCCGCCTTCAGCTTCTCGTAATCGGAGCTCTCGATTGGGTAGAGCCCGCAGAACACCATGGGCCTGACCTCCTTGTAGCCCGGGAGCATGTCGTGCGCGGGCTTGGCTGCCATCGTGATCGTGTCTCCCGTCTTCACCTCGCTCGTGTCCTTGATGTTCGAGACGATATAGCCGACGTCTCCCTGGCTAAGGATGTCGCGCTTCTCCATCTTCGGCGTGAAGACCCCCACCTCCTTGATCTCCGATTTTTGCCCGGTGCTCATGAGCATCATCACCTCTCCCGCCTTGAGCGTCCCCGAGAAGACGCGCGCGTAGGCGATCACGCCGCGGAAGGAGTCGTAGATCGAGTCAAACACCAGCGTTCGCATCTGCGGGTAGTCGGTCCAACGGGGCGCGGGAATCCTCGCCACCACCGCCTCCAGTATGTCCACGATGCCTATGCCCGACTTGCCGCTCGCTAGGATCGCCTCCTCGGCCGGGATCGTGAGGATGTCCTCAAGCTGCTTCAGGCACAGGTCGAGGTTGGCGCTTGGCAGGTCGATCTTGTTGATGACAGGAATGATCTTCAGCTTCTGGGCGAAGGCCAGGTGGGCGTTGGCGACGGTCTGCGCCTCGACGCCCTGGGAGGCGTCCACGAGGAGGAGCGCCCCCTCGCAGGCCGCAAGGCTCCGGGAGACCTCGTAGGAGAAGTCCACGTGCCCGGGCGTGTCCATGAGGTTCAGCTTGTAGGTCACGCCGTCCTTGGCCTTGTAGCTCATTGTGACCGGATGCGACTTGATCGTGATCCCGCGCTCGCGCTCGAGGTCCATCGAGTCCAGGTGCTGCGCCGTCAGCATCCTGTCCGACACCGTGTGGGTTTCCTGGAGGAGCCTGTCGGAGAGCGTCGTCTTGCCGTGGTCTACATGGGCAATGATGCAGAAGTTGCGTGTGAGGGGCGCGTCCATCGTCAGTAGGCCCAGCTCAGGCGCCCAAGTCCGCGTAATCGGAGATGCTGCGGACGCTCCAGGTCTTGTCGGTGCGGCGCGCTAGCCCCGCCAGGACGCCCCCGGGCCCGAGCTCCCAGAACTCCGTCGCCCCGGCGCCTGCCACGGCCCGCATGCAGTCCTCCCAGAGGACCGGCGAGACGACCTGCCTGACGAGCGCGCGCTTGATCTCGACCGGGTCGGCGACCTCGGCACCCGTTGTGTTCGTGAAGACGCGGAACTTCGGCGCCGCGAATGCGATGCCCGAGAGGAAGACCTCGAAAGCCTCCCTCGCCGGCTCCATGAGCCGGCTGTGGTAGGCTCCCGCCACGTTGAGCGGGATCACCTTCTTGATCCCGCGGCCCTTGGCCGCCTCGACAGCGGCGGCGATCCTCGCCTTCTCGCCCGATATGATGATCTGGCCGGGCGCGTTAAAGTTCGCGGCCTCGACGTCAAACTCCCTGCAGAGCGCCAGGACCGTCTCCCGCGACTCCCCTATCACCGCCGCCATGGCGCCGCTGCTCCGCTCGCACGCCCCCTGCATGAGCCTCCCGCGTTCGGCCACGATCCTAAGGCCGGTCGCAAAGTCGAACACCCCCGCTGCCGCATAGGCTGTCACCTCGCCCAGGCTAAGCCCCAGCGCGAAGTCGGTCGCCGGGAGGCTTCCCCGCTCCCCCATCGCGGCGACGATCGCCATGCCGTGGACGAAGAGCGCCGGCTGGCACACCCGGGTCTCCGTCAGGAGTGTTTCCGGCCCATCGAAGCTCGCCTTAGCGAGATCCCAGCCAAGCACCTGCCCCGCCTCGTCGTAGAGCGCCTTCGCCGCCGCGGACGCGTCAAACAGCGACTTGCCCATGCCCACCCGTTGGGCGCCCTGACCTCCAAATAGAAATGCGATTGGCATTGTAGAACCGACTAGGCAATCCCCCGGAGCCCCCGAATCCAAGCCAAATAAGAGGGCCGGAGCCTCCGAGGCCCGAAAACAGCCCTCAGAACTTCTTCATCTGCTTGAAGTACTTGTCGTCGTCGGGGGGCTGCGCGAAATCGGGGATGAAGCTCCTGGAGGCGTCGGCGGCCGCGCGGTCGACCCCCGAGGTCGACAAGCCGCGTGTGACATCTGGAAGCCCCGCAGGCCCGGCGCCCAGGCCCTCCGGGGGCGAGAAAAACCTGACCTGGGGCGCGGCCTGGAACTCCAGGAGCGCAAGGTAGGGGTTCGGGCCGGACCTCGCGGAATCCGCCAGCCCCTCGGCGTCCGACGGGCTGATAAGGCTCTCGACCGCCGCGCTCGAGGCGCCGAGGTCCAGGCCGGGCAGCAGGTCGGCGCGGCCCTTCGCGCCCTCCGAGCCGGTCAGGCCCTCGCCCTTGGACGAAGGCAGGAGCAGGTCGTGGTCCTTGGCCGAGATCCAGCCGTTCATGAAGGAGTCGAGGGGATTGTAGACGGAGTTGGCGACCTCCTTGGAATCGGCCTTCTCCCGCGTTGCCTCCGCCACCTGCGCGTCCTTGTCGTCGCCCTTAAGGAGGTCCTGGTCGGCCTTGATGAGGTCCTCTTTTTCGCGGTCCCTGGACTTTGGGTCCTTCTGCTCGTCGGCTTTCTTGTCCATGGCGTCGACCAGCCAGTTGCCGGTCGAGTGCTTCTTTTTCGAGGGGTCGAGCGCGTCCTCCTTCTCCTGCTCCGTCAGGGTGGGCATCTGCGGCGCCGTGGCGCCGGGCACCGGTCCGATGTCCTTCATTTGGAGCGCCGGGAGCGCCGCTGACGGGTCCTGGGAGCCCGCCGGGGCCTTGATCGAGGCCAGGTCCTTCTTCGCCGCGGCTATCGAGTCGTCGGCCGGGGGCGGGTCACCGGCGCGCGCCGCCAGGGCGAATATCCCCAAGAGGATGACTCCCGAAGCGCGCATAGGCCATGGTCACCCTCCCGCTAGCTCTTGATGAAGATGCCCTTCAGGTTCATCTCGAGCTGCTGCGGGTTCGGGGAGAACCGGACGCCGTCGGCCTTGCTGATCCTGCCCGCCTTGATCAGACGGTAGAGATCCTTGTTAAACGAGTAGCTGGTGCCGTCGAGGCCGCCCTCAAGCAGCGACGTGATCTTCTCGAACTGGCCCTCGAGGATGAGGTTTCGGATCGTCGCGTCGGTGTTGAGGACCTCGTTGCTGGGCACGCGCCCGCCGCCCTCGAGGCTAGGGATCAGCTTCTGGCAGATGAAGCCGCGGATCGAGCCCGAGATCTGCCTGCGGGCCTGCGCCATCTGGTCCGGCGGGAAAAACTCGAAGAGGCGGGTGAGCGACTGGGCGACGGTCGCGGCGTGCATGGTCGAGAAGACCAGGTGGCCGGTCTCGGCCGCCGAGATGGCGGTCTCGAACGTCTCCCGGTCTCGCATCTCACCGATCAGGATGATGTCGGGGTTCTGGCGCAGCACCGATTTGATCGCCAACTCGAACGTCGGGACGTCGAGCCCGATCTCGCGCTGCTGGAAGACCGACTTGTCGTCCTGGAAGGTGTATTCGATCGGGTCCTCGATCGTCACGATGTGCTTGTCCATGTTCTGGTTGATCCAGTTGAGCATGGCCGCCATCGTCGAGCTCTTGCCGGAGCCGGTGGCCCCGCAGACCAGGAGGATCCCGTCCTTGGCGTTGGCGAGCTTCAGGAGCGGCTCGGCCTGCAGGCCCAGGTCCTCGAAGTTGGGCACCTTGCTCTTGATGTGCCGGAACACGATGCTCACGAGCCCGCGCTGGTGGAACGCGTTCACGCGGAAGCGCCCGATCCCGTCGGAGGCATACGCGAAGTCGATCTGCCCGAGCTCGTCCCAGCGTTTCCGGAAGATCTCGGGAACGTGCTCGTCCACGAAAGCCTGCGCCTCCGGGCTCGTGATGGGATCCATGTCGACCGGCTTTAGCCGGTTGGAGATGCGGACGTACCCCGGCTTGTTCGACTTGATCACGATGTCGCTCGCGCCGCTTTCAACCGCAAGCTTTAGCAGGTCGTTGAAGATCTCGGTATGAGGGGTGACTTCGTTCATGGACAAGAATAGCGTTGCTCTGGATTTTGTAGCTTGGCCTGCTTCACGCGGCAAGGCATCTTTGCCCAGACTGAGACCCCCATTCCCATGAAGCCACGGTCCCTAACAGGCGCGATCACCGCACTCGCAACTCCCTTCCACGGGAAGGATGTTTCGTTTGGGGACCTGAAGAAACTGATCGAGCACCAGATACGGGGCGGCATTGACGGGATTGTCCCTGTCGGCACCACCGGAGAGTCCCCCACACTGACGGGTGAGGAGCATCTGGACGTGATTCGCGCCACGATCGAGTTCGCTCGCGGGCGCGTGCCCGTGATCGCGGGCACCGGGTCCAATTCGACCGCCGAAGCCCTTGAGTACACGCGCCTTTCCGACGAGGCCGGCGCGGACGCCGTCCTCGTCGTGACCCCCTACTACAACAAGCCTAGCCAGGAGGGGCTCTACCGGCACTATGCGGCGATCGCCGAGGCCACGGACCTGCCGATCATCCTCTACTCCATACCGTCGCGATGCTCGGTTGAGATCGGGGTGCCCGTGGTCGAGCGCCTCCGGGCCAAGTATTCGAACGTGCGCTGGATCAAGGAGGCGGGAGGCTCGGTCGACCGCGTCGATCAGCTCAAGCGCGCGCTTGGAGACGACATCACGGTCCTTAGCGGCGACGACTCGCTCACCCTGGCGTTCATGGCCTCCGGTGGGGAGGGCGTCATCAGCGTCGCATCCAACCTGGTCCCCAGGGAGGTCGCCAGGATGGTTCACCTCGCGCAGCAGAACGACTTTGCCGCCGCGTCCAGGCTCCACCGCAAGCTCTACCCGCTCTTCAAGGCGCTCTTCATTGAGCCGAACCCGGTCCCGCTTAAGGCCGCCCTGGCGCGCGCCGGCATCATCGCCAGCGAGGCCGTTCGCCTTCCGCTTTGCACTATGGAGCCGGCCAACCGGGCCGTCCTTGCAAAGGTCCTCGCGGGGCTGCGCCGCTGACACCGCCATGGCCCTCTCCATTCTTCTAAACGGGTCCCGCGGCAGGATGGGCGCCGCCATCGCGGCGGCCGCGCCCGCCGCCGGGATCACGATCGGTGCCGCCACGGACCAGGGCGACGACCTCAAGTCCGCGATGGCCGCGGTCGATGCCGTTGTCGACTTCAGCTCCCCGAATGCCACCCGCGGGCTCCTCGAACTTGCGGTGGCGCTCAAGAAGCCCGTCGTGATTGGCACCACGGGCCATTCGCCCGAGGAGAAGGCCGCGCTGCTTAAGCTCGCGGCCCATGTGCCCTGCGTCTGGGCGGGCAATTTCTCAGTCGGAGTGAACCTCCTCTACGCCCTGACGCGCCGGGCGTCACGGGCGCTCGGCGACGACTACGACACCGAGGTGATCGAGATGCACCACCGGATGAAGAAGGACGCCCCGAGCGGAACGGCGGCTCGCCTGCTTGAGATCATCCTTGAGGAACGGAAGCTCGACGCCTCGAGCCTTAGGCACGGCCGCCAGGGGCTGACCGGCGAGCGCAGGACCTCGGAGGTCGGCGTCCACTCGCTGCGCGGCGGGGACGTGGTGGGAGACCACACGGTCCTCTTCGCCGGCACCGGCGAGCGCCTTGAGCTCACGCACCGTGCGAGCGACCGCGCCGTGTTTGCGCACGGGGCGCTGCGCGCCGTGCACTGGGTCGTGGCGCAGAAGCCCCGGGTCTACGACATGCAGGACGTTCTCGGACTCGCATAGGGACCCCGGGGATGATCACCTCCATCCAGGGAATCTTGGCCGAATCCGGTCTTGTCCGCGCGGTCATTGAGCTGGACGGCTTCGGCTACGAGGTGAACATCCCGGTCACCACCGCGGAGAGGCTGCCGCCCGTGGGATCGACGGTGCGCCTCCACACGCTGGTGATCTACCGCGAGGACTCGCAGACCCTCTACGGCTTCGCCACCGCGGAGGACCGCGACTTCTTCCGCCTGATGATTGAGAACGTGACGGGGATCGGGCCGAAGATGGCGCTCTCCATCATGAGCCGGCTATCGCTCCCCCTGCTGCAGGGCGCCATACGCGCCGGGGACATTGCCACGCTTTCAAAGTGCCCCGGGATAGGGAAGAAGACCGCCGAGCGGCTTGTGATCGAGCTTAAGAGCCGTGTGGGCCATGTCGGCGCCGCGACCCCTTCGCCCGCCGCGGAGGGCGCCGTTCCCCAGGCCGGCGCGCCCCATGCCGACGCCGTTGCCGCGCTGGTCGCGCTGGGCTACAAGGTGGGAGACGCGGACGAGGCGGTCCGCAGGGCGTCCCTCTCCCTGGGCGCCAAGGCCACAACGGAGGCCCTGATCAAGAAGGCCCTCGCGTAGGAGTAGGCCCCGCTCCGGCCTAGCGCTGGAACCGGAACGCCGTCATCTCAACGGGCTCCTGGTCGTCGCGGCCTGCCCGGGGATCGGCGATCACGGCGGCCTTCAGGTCGGTCCTCGGATTGAGCAGGAAGTCCTTGCCCGTGGCCGAGAACACCGGCGTGAGGTGGACGTCGCCAATCCAGTTGAGCGGGGTGACCTCCGAGGAGGAATCGAGCGAGGCGAGGAGAAAGCCGGCGTCGCGCCCCGAGGTCGCCTGGGAAGCCGGGCGGCCGATCAGGAAAACGGGCTTCATGGAGTCCTCCGCCTGCGCCGGCGCGAGGCCCGCGGCGGCCGTGGTCGCGGCAACCGGCGCCGATGCGACGAGGCCTTCGGGTTTCTGGCCGACAGGGCCCTTCGAGTTCACGAAGACAAGCGCCACGGCGGCGGCGGCGGCAAGCCCGGCGGCCAGGGGCCCAAGGTTCCAGCGGCGCTGCTCGGGGAATGCGACCACGGGCGACGCCTCATCCGAGGCAGCCCCGGCCATCTCCTCGGAAAGCATCGTGCAGGCCTTCTGCATGCGACAGTACTGGTCGTAGATCTCGCGGCGCTTGGGGTCGGCAAGGACCGCGGATTCGAGCTTCAGGGCATCCTCGGCACTGATCTCGTGGTCAACGTAGAGGTTGAGTAGTTCGATAAATTCCCGGTCGTTCATTTGAAGTCTTCGCCGAGTTTCGAGCGCAGGCTTTCGCGTGCCCTCGCAATGCGGCTTTTTACGGTTCCAACGGAGATGCCAAGGACTAGTGCAATCTCCTCGTAGGACATGTTCTTGATGTTCCGCAAGACAAGGATCTCGCGGTGTTTGGTGCCGAGGCGCTCCATGCCCTTGCCGATGCGCGCGACGAACTCACGGGAAACCGTGATGTCATCGGGCGTCTCGACTTCGGCCGGGATCATCTCCGCTAGCGTGGTGTCGTTGTCAGGGCCCATGGGGGCATCAAAAGACACGGATTTGTCGCGCTTCCGACGCCACCAGTACCAATACCGATTGCGGGCTAGGTTTGTCGCAATCTGGTAAAGCCATGTGGAGAATGCCGATTCCCCCCTAAAATTGGCCAGGCCCCGGTGGGCTCGTATAAACGCGTCCTGGGTAACCTCTTCCGCGTCCTGAGGATTCCTCAGGAGCTGGTTCACCATCGAGAAGATGCGATCCCAGTACCGTGAAACCATCTCGTCGAACGCAGACGCGTCACCGCCCTTAAAGCGGTCCACGAGAAGGCGGTCCATCGCCACTTCATTTGCCTTGGTCGACATTCGGTCTTCCACGCTCTGACGGGCGTAATTGTTAATTGTTCCCA